>Ga0335081_10018824_pt1 | contig 11164 bp, 11 predicted proteins | sample Lox_Sample_35_FD_206713 | JGI IMG/M metagenome (GOLD analysis project Ga0335081, IMG submission 206713) | Soil microbial communities from Loxahatchee National Wildlife Refuge, Florida, United States - Lox_Sample_3.5 | ecosystem: Environmental > Terrestrial > Soil > Wetlands | place: USA...
ACGATCTGGAAGACCACCAAGGACGCGAGCTGGTCGGTCGGCTCGCTGGTCGTCATCTTCGGCGGCATCTATGGCGGCGTGTTCACGCCGACCGAAGCCGCCGGCGTCGCCGTGGTCTATTCGCTGGTCATCACCATGTTCGTCCATCGCGAGGTCGACCTGCGCGGCCTGTGGCGGATCGTGACCTCGGCGGCGTTCCTGATCTCGCAGATCCTCTTGATCGTCACCTCGGCCGGCATCTATTCGTGGCTGCTCACCACCAGCGGCATTCCGCAGCAGATCGTCACCTCGATCGACGCGCTGCATTTGAGCAAATGGGAGCTGCTGCTCATCCTCAATATCGGGCTGCTGCTTGCCGGCAGCTTCCTCGAGCCGCCGGCCGCAATCCTCATTCTGACGCCGCTGTTGCTGCCGATCGTGCGCGCGGTCGGCGTCAATCCCATTCACTTCGGCATCATCGTGGCGGTCAATCTCAGTATCGGCATGTACACGCCGCCGTTCGGCCTCAATCTGTTTTCGTCGCAGGCGATCTTCAACGCGCCGTTGAGCCGGATTTATCTCGGCGTGCTGCCGTTCCTGATCGTCAATTTCATTGCGCTGATGATCATCACCTATATCCCGGCAATCTCGCTGATCCTGGTCAATCATTAGGCTTGCACTAAACTTGAGCGCTTCGTGGAACCGGAACAATGGTTCGCGACGTCGGTTGTCCTGTCGCGGGATGATCCCGCGACAGGAGAGCTTTCCGATGGCCAATATGAATCAGAACCAAGGCGGGTCGCAGCAAGGCGGCCAGCAAAAGCCGGGTCAGCAAAAGCCTGGCCAGCAGCAGCAGGATCCCGGCCGCCAAGGTGGCCAACAGGGCGGCCAGCATCAGGGCGGGCAGCAAGGCGGTCAGCACCAAGGCGGGCAGCAAGGCGGCCAGCATCAGCGCTGACGGCACGATCTGAGAACCGATCTGATAGTCCTCCGGCCGCGGCCGGAGGACTTTTCGCATAGGTCCCGTTGTTTTCTTGCATAGGCGATTGTGACGCGGCGGCCGGCATTTTTGTTGGAGCACGGTCTTTTCGGAAAACCGGTGTCCACTTTTCCGGATCATGCTCTAAGATCGGCGTCGCGCGACTCACCCGCGCCGGGCGGGGCGAAAAGCATGAAGCTCTTCAAATGCCAGTATTGCGGCCAGCTGCTCTACTTCGAGAACGACAGATGCGAGAAGTGCGGGCGGCGGCTCGGCTACATCGCGAGCGCCGAAACCCTGTCGGCGCTCGAGCCGGAAGGGGACAATTGGCGCACGCGTGCCGCCAAGGGCAAGCTCTATCGCTTCTGCGCCAATGCGCAATTTGATGTCTGTAATTGGCTGATCGAGGCGTCGGCGCCGGAGCTTTATTGCGTCGCCTGCCGGCACAACCGCACGGTTCCCGACACCGGCATTGCCGCCAACGTCGTCGCCTGGCGCAGGATCGAGGCGGCCAAGCACCGCCTGATCTACACGCTGATGAAGCTGAAGCTGCCGCTCGACGGCCGTGACGACCGGCCGGCAGCCGAGCGCCAGCGCCTTGTCGTTCGATTTCCTCGCAAGCCTGCCGCAACCGGGCAATGCGCCGGTGATAACCGGGCATGACCGCGGCGTCATCACGGTGGCGCTGGAAGAAGCCGACGACGTCGAGCGCGAGAACCGTCGCACCGCGCTGCACGAGCCGTATCGCACGCTGCTCGGCCACTTCCGCCATGAGGTCGGACATTATTATTGGGACGTGCTGGTGCGCGACGGCGGGCAGTTGGAGGCGTGCCGCGCCGTCTTCGGCGACGAGCGCGCCGATTATGCCGAGGCGCTGCAGCGCTACTACGCCGTCGGTGCGCCGGCGAACTGGCAGGACAATTTCGTCAGCGCCTATGCCACGGCGCATCCGTGGGAGGATTTCGCCGAGACCTGGGCGCATTACCTGCACATTGTCGATGCGCTGGAAATGGCGGGCGCCTTCGGTCTCTACGTCAACCCGCCGCTGGCCAAGACCGGCGAACTGGAAGCCGAGGTCGATTTCCATCCCTACCGGCCGCCCGACGTCGAGACCCTGATCGATACCTGGATTCCGCTGAGCAACGCGCTCAACTCGCTCAACCGCACCATGGGCCAGCCCGACGTCTATCCGTTCGTGCTGTCGCCGGCGGTGATCAAAAAACTCGGCGCCATCCACGATCTCATTCACGGCGACGGGCTTGCGGCCGCGCCGGCGGCGCCATCGCGGGCGGCGTTGCAGTCTGCGACTTAGGGTGTCAGCGGTCGCGCAGCCGGTCCATCAACACCTTGTCCTGGCCGCCGTCGATCTCGATCATGGTGCCGTTGACGAAGAAGGCGAGATCCGAGGCGAGATAGGTGACGAGATTGGCGACCTCGTCGCACTCGGCGATACGACCGAGCGGAATGCTCGACGGCGCAAGCTTGTCGGCTTCCTCGAACGAGAGCTTCATGTCGCGCGCCATGGCATTGACCAGGCCGGTCCAGCGCTCGGTGCGCACCGGCCCGGGATTGACGGCGACGAAGCTGATATTGTCCTTGCCGTATTGGCTGGCGAGCGACAGCGTCAAATTCTGGCCGGCGGCATTGGCGGCGCCGGGCGCGATCTCCCAGTACGAGACCTTCACCCCATCATTGCCGATCAGATTGACGACGCGGCCCTTCTTTTGCTTCTGCATGATCGGCAGCACGTGCTTCATGCAGCGCACATAGCCCATGAATTTGAGCTGCAGCGATTGCGCCCAGTCTTCCTCGGTCAAATGCTCGAGCACGCCGCCGGGCGACGAGCCGGCATTGTTGACCAGGATGTCGATCCGCCCCAGCGCGGCGTGCGCCTGCCGGATGAAGTTCTCGGCGTCGGCGGGCTTAGTGAGGTCGGCGACGATCGGGACGATCTGACGGTTGGTGGCGCGCGCGATCTCGGCGGCGGTGCGCTCCAGCGGCTCCTTGCGGCGGGCGCAGATCGCGACATCGACGCCCTCGCGCGCAAACGCCAGCGTGATCGCCTTGCCGATGCCTTCGCTGGCGCCGGTGACGATCGCCTTTTTCCCGGTCATGCCGAGGTCCATTGCTGCGTCTCCCCTGAAGCATCCGCGGCGGCAAGCCGCGGCCCGGCCGGCATTATCGTCCAGGATTTTTGTGATCGCCACCGGGCTGCAACGCCACTCCTTAATGTCCCGTTAACCGTGATGCGCCCACAATGTGGGCGCGGTTCCGTCCGAACAGATAACCAGAAAATCCGCGGCGGCGATGCGGCCACGTGCGCGCCTTGAGGAAAAGCCATGGATAGCAGGCAGCTTCGCATTGCGCTCGTTCTTCTTGCCGGCCTCGCCGGCAGTGCGGCTTTTGCTGAAGACGGCGTCACCGACGGCAAGATCGTATTCGGCCAGGTCGCGGCGTTGACCGGCCCGGCCCAGGACTTGGGCCAGGGCATGCGTCAGGGCATCCTCGCTGCGTTCGGCGAGGCCAACCGCTCAGGCGGCGTCAACGGCCGGACCCTGGAGCTGAAATCCCGCGACGACGGCTACGAGCCGGAGAAGACGGTCGCGGCGACCAAAGCGAGCCTCGACGAGGACAAGGTGTTCGCGCTGATCGGCGCGGTCGGCACGCCGACTTCGAAGGCCGGGCAGCCGATCGCCACCGCGGCCAAGGTGCCGTTCATCGGCCCGTTCACCGGCGCCGAATTCCTGCGCAATCCGTACAACCGCTACGTCGTCAATGTGCGCAGCTCCTATTTCGAGGAAACCGAGGCCTGGATCGACCACCTGACCAAGGATCTCGGCGTCGCCAAGATCGCGATCCTCTATCAGGACGACGCCTTCGGTCTTGCCGGTCTCGAAGGCGTGCAGAAGGCGCTGGCCAAGCGCAACATGACGCTGGTCGCCTCCGGCGCGTTCAAGCGCAACACGGTCGCGGTCAAGACGGCGCTGCTCGACATCATGAAAGCGCAGCCGGAAGCCGTGGTGACGGTCGCGCCCTATAAGCCGGTCGCCGAATTCATCAAGCTCGCCCACCAGGTGAAGCTCGATGCCTTGTTCGTCGCCATCTCCTTCGTCGGATCGGATTCGCTTGCCAAGGAGCTCGGCAGCGCCGGCGCTGGTGTCATCGTCAGCCAGGTGGTGCCGTCGCCGTGGGACGACTCGCTGCCGGTGGTCGCGGCCTATCAAAAGGCGCTGACCGCCGCCGACCCGGCCGCAAAGCCCGGCTTCGTTTCGCTCGAAGGCTATCTGGTCGGACGCCTTGCTGTCGAAGCGCTCAAGCGCATCAAGGGCGAGGTGACGCGCGAGGCGCTGCTCGACGCCATCGACGCGGCGCCGTTCAATCTCGGCGGCGTCACGCTCAGCTACGGACCGGCCAAGAACCAGGGCTCGGACCAGGTGTTCTTCACGATCCTGCAGGCCGACGGCACGTTCAAGCCGGTGACGCGGCTGGTGAAGATGGCGGAGCAATAACGTGAGGGCTTGGATCGGCTGTGGCTGCAGTCGCGAGGTCGCCGGTGGCTGAAGATTTGGCTCAATCGCGCCGCGGCGGCGCGCTGTCCCGGCTGAGCACGATCCGCTTCCGGCTCTACCTCGCCTTCGGCCTCGCCGCCGGCATGACCGTGGTCTGTTCGCTGGTCGCGCTCTATGCGGCGGCGAACATCTCCGCCACCATGACGGAGCTCGTCGCGCGCAGCATGCCGGCCACCGTGGAGTCGCTGCGGCTCGCCGAAGAGGCGAGCACGCTGGTCGCCTCGGCGCCGCGGCTGATGACGGCGGCGGACCCGAGCCACCGCGAAGAGGTCGCGCGCGACATCGCCGCACAATCGCGCATCTTGAGCGCGCGGATCGCGCACCTGCGCGAGCTCGATGGCAGCCAGAACGACGAGATCGAAGTGGCGCGCGCCGCCATGGTCGGGAAGCTCGATGCGCTCAATGACGCCGTCACCGAGCGCATGAAAATCTCGGCGCAGCGCCGGGCGCTGGCGGGCTCGGTCAGGAAGATCCACGAGGATATCCTGGACGCCATCACGCCGGTCATCGACGACGCCAATTTCGACGTGATGACCCGCGACAAGTCGTCGGAGAACGGCGCGGCATTGAATCAGTCGATCGAGGCCCTGCGCCGGCTGCTTGAAATCCAATCCAGCATCAATCTGCTGGCCGGCCTGTTGATCGAATCGTCGATGGTGGCCGACGTCGCCAATCTGGCGCCATTGCGCGATCCGATCGCGGCGGCCGCGCGCAACATCGAGGCCAATCTGAAGGCGCTGCCGCCGACCGAGCAGCGCGACAAGATCGCGGGCCTTTATCGCAAGCTTGCCGCGGCCGCCGGCAACGACGGCATCGTCGCCCAGCGCGCCAACGAGCTTAACCGCGAGCAGGACGCGCAAGAAGGTTATGCCGCGGCGACGGCGGAGGCGGCGCGGCTGCGCAAGGCGGTCGAGGGCTCGATCGAGCAGCAAGGCCGGTTCGCGCAGCTCCTGTCCAGCCGCGCCGTGTCAGAAATCCGCGTCGGCCGCATCCTGCTCGTCGCGCTCAGCATCGCGACCTTGGCCGGCGCCGGCCTGATCGCCTGGCTCTATGTCGGCCGCAGCATCGTCGGCCGCCTCACCGCGCTGAGCGGCGCCATGCGCCGCATCGCCGGCGGCGAATCCGATGTGCCGGTGCCGGGGGGCGGCGATGACGAGATCGCCGGCATGGCCAAGGCGCTGCTGGTGTTCCGCCAAGCCATCGCCGAAGTCTCGGTGGCGCGGCAGCGCGAGGCCGATCGCGCCGAGGATTCCGAGCTGCGCCGCCGCCGCGTCGAAGCGGCGACGCGCGACTTCGAGCACGCGGTCAACGACATCATCCAGGCGCTGGACGGTGCCTCGGGATCCATGGACGGCTGCGCCCATGTCATGGCCGAAGCCGCCCAGCACAACAAGACGCGCGCGGTTGCAGCCGCGACCGCTTCCGAAGAAGCCACCGCCAATGTCAGCAGTGTCGCCATGGCGGCCGAGGAGATCGCCCAATCGGTCGAGCAGATTTCCGGCCAGGCGGCGACCTCGGCGGATATCGCGCGGCAGGCGTCCGACGAGACCAAGGCGATCATCTCGACCGTCGAGCAGCTCGCCGCTGCGGTCGGCCAGATCAACAATGTCAGCAACCTCATTCGCGACGTCGCGGCGCAGACCAATCTGCTGGCGCTGAACGCCACCATCGAGGCGGCGCGCGCCGGCGACGCCGGACGCGGCTTTGCCGTGGTGGCGCAGGAGGTCAAAAGCCTCGCCGGCCAGACCGAGAAGGCGACCGGCGACATCACCCGGCAGATCGCCTCAATCGAAGCGACCACCGCGCACATGGTGCAGGCGATGAAGGCGATCGCCGGAACGATCGCGCAGCTCGACGAGAATGCCAGCGACATTTCGGTCGCGGTGCAGCAGCAGGACGCCGTCAGCAAGGAGATCGCGCGCAGCGCCAACGCCGCGGCCGAGCGCACCCGCGACGTGTCGATGAGCGTGGCGCAAGTGTCCGATGCCGCGGCCAAGACCGGCAAGGTGGCGGGCGAAGTGCTCAATGCCGGCAGCGAGCTCGCGGCACGCTCCGGAAAGCTGCGCGCCGAGGTCGAGCGCTTTCTGGCGCAAGTCCGCGTCGGCTGACGCCGCGCCACGCCGCGGCGCCTCAAGGCCGGCCGCGGCTGCGGTGTTAAAATTCCGCCCGGTGTCGTAACCTTGCGGCGCCGGTCCCGATCATCGCTTTTCAACCCAAGCCCCATGCGGTGCGACGTGGCGCGACGCTTTCTTGCGTTATCGTTGCTGGTGCCGGTCGCCGCGGCGGCAACGACCCGGTGCAGGCGCGCGCGCTGCTGGAGCAGGCTGTGCGCCGCTATCCGGGCAGCGCGCTGGCAGCGCTCGCCGACATGCTGACGCTCGGCGGCAGGCGTCGAGCATGCCCAGGCTTGCCTCGGCCAACTCATGCTCGAAGGCCGGCTGGTGCACGGTAATGTCGCCGAGGCGTACGGCTGATCGGCCCCTGGTCGCAATGGGATTTCGATACGCGACTGCCGCTGGCGCGGCTGTTGGTGGACAATCCGGATGTCCAGATCAGCTACGCCGACCGTCTGGTCTATGACCTCACCGAAGCGAGCGAGCTGGGCGAGCCCGGCGCGCTCGCGGCGCTGATCGCGCTCAAGCTGTCGCGCAACGGTCAATTCCGTGACGAAGCCGGCGGCTGCAAATTGGTCATGGAGGCGGCCGACCGCGGCGAACGCCGCACGCCGCGTGGCGCAATGTAAGGCCCTCGTTCGTTGAATTTCGCGCGGCGCGCCGGTGGCATGAGCGACTGATTGAAGTGATTCTAAAGCATTCACTTTTTCATTGTTCTAATTTAACTGCAGCGGCCTCTCATTTAACTCATTCTAATATTTGCATTTTTCTTGACTGATCGCGAAATGCTTCTCTCTATACGCACTGCATTCTGCAGGGCTCGCGAATTATTCACAACGAATATTCGCGAGGGGGAAGGTGGATCATGGCGATCAACAGAGAACAGCGGCTCCTGTCGTCCGTATCGGCGCGCTTCGGTGTTGCCGCGCTCATGGCGGCGGGATCTTTTCTGGGACTTGGCGAGCAAGCGCTTGCCGGCGACGCTGACACAGCGCAGGTCACGAACCAGGCGCTGTTGAAAAAGCTCGATGCCATGGAGCAGCGCATCAAGTCGCTCGAGGCACAGCTCAAGCGCAAGGATGCGCCGGCTTCCGCGCCGAAAGCGTCTGCCGAGATCGCGGCAGGTCCGAAACCGCCGAATGCGGCGAACAGGACGCGCAACGCCTCCATCGCGGTGTCGGACGCCGTGCCGGCAACGCAAAATCCTTCACCGGCGCCGGCCAAGGCGGAGCAGACCGACAAGTCGACACCGGACAAGCCCGCGACGGATAAGCCAGCGGCGGACAAGTCGGCGACAGACAAGCCGGCCAAGCCCGACGCCGTTGCCGCCAAGGAGGACAAGCCGATCCTCGGCCTCACCGCGTCGCCGGTGCCTGGACTTTCACTGGGCGCCTACGGCGAAGTCTATTTCGGCTACATGCAAAATCCGGCCGCCAACGGTCAATGGCAGCTCGGCTCCGATGCGGCGCGCCGCTTCGTGCTGCTGCCGACCTACGCCATCACCGACAACATCATCTTCAACGCCGAGATCGAGTTCGAGCACGCCGGCTCGGGCTTCGACAACGACGACAAGCTGCACGGCACGGCCGAGATCGAGCAACTGTGGGTCGACTTCAAGATCGCCGATCAATTCAACTGGCGCGCGCCCGGCATCGATCTGGTTCCGATCGGTTACATCAATCAGCATCACGAGCCGACCGAGTTCTACAGCGTGAAGCGGCCGGAGCTCTATAACGGGCTCATCCCGTCGACCTGGAAAGTGCCGGGGAGCAGCATCTACGGCACCATCTCCGACGGCGTGCGCTACCAGGTCATGCTCAGCGCCGCGCAGGAGGATTTCGGCGACGACTTCGGCTGCCGCACCGATGCCAATACGGTGCCGCAAGGCGCCGGCACGCTGCCCTGCACGCAGGGCGGCCCGTGGTATTTCCCCGGCATCGACGGCATCAATGCCCTGGCCTTTTCCAACCCGCCGCTCGGCGACTTCCGCCAGCTGTCGAATTCGCTCGCGGTCTCCGGCCGGCTCGACTTCATGGAGCCGGCGTCGCTGCGCGGCTTGGCTTGGAGCGTCAGCGCCTATTACACGCCGAACACCACGCCGCGCGGGGCGCACGACGACATGGGCATTCCGCTCGGCAATTCGAGCCTCGCCATGTTCGACGCCGAGTTCCGCTATCGGGTGCCCAACACCGGCTGGGAATTTCGCGGCGAGGGCGTCTATGCGACGTTCGGCAACCCGGCCAATCTGCGCGCCAACAACGACAGCGATCCGACCGACAATGTCGGCAAGTCGATGTACGGCGTGTCGGCGGAAGCCGCCTATCACATTGCGCTCGGCACCATCCTGCACAGCGACTGGGAGGCGGTGCCGTTCTACCGCTACACCTACCAGAACCTGCAGACCGCAGGCTTTGCCGGCACCGATCCGAACATGCCGACGGGGGCGGGCCAGCAGCAATTCCACAATGTCGGCGTTGCGGTCTTCCCGTCGCCGAATCTTGTGCTCAAGGCGACCTACCAGAAGGTGATCGACCGCACGGCGGCCGGCGCCCAGGCGGATTCCTTCCTGGGCGGCGTCGGGTTTTTCTTCTGATGGTGCCGCGCTTCGCCCAAGCAGGAAACGAGAAGGAGCGAGGACGATGACCGATTGGATACGCTTGACGGCGCCGGCCGCGGCCGTGGTCGCCGTTGCGGGGCCGGCTTATGCGGTCCAATATCTGTCGGTCGAACAGGCGCAGAAGCTCGCGTTCCCGTCGGCGCACTTCACCGAAGTGCAGGCCGGTCGCGTCTGGAAGGCGTCGAGCGGCGGCGTCTTCGTGCTCGATCACGTGATCGGCAAGCACCTCTATATCGACTATGCGGTGTCGCTCGAGGGCGGCCGCGTCAAGCGTGTCGACATTCTGGCCTATCGCGAATCCTATGGCGGCGAAGTCAGAAGCCCGAGCTGGCTTGCCCAGTTCGTCGGCAAGACCGCCGCGAGCCCGTTGAAGGTGGGCGGCGACATTCGCAACATTTCCGGCGCCACGCTGTCGTCGCTGCACGTGACCGAGGGCGTGAAGCGGATTCTGGCGGCCTATGGCAGCTTGCGCTGACATGCGCCGGGCGCGGCCGCTGCTCGGCACCTTTGTCGAGATCGCCGGTGCGGGCATCGCCGCGGGCGCTCTCGACCGCGCCATCGACCAGGCGTTCGATGCCGTGGCGGTCGTGCATCGGCTGATGAGCTTTCACGATCCGGACAGCGATGTGAGCCGCGTCAACGGCGAAGCGTCCGACCGCGCCGTCGCCGTGCATCCGTGGACCTACCAAGTCCTGCAGGCCGCGCTGGAGCTGGATCGGCGCTCGGCCGGCCTGTTCGACGTGGCGGTCGCGCCGGCGTTGCAGCGGCTGGGCCTGCTGCCCCGGCGCGCTGACGGCACCACGCCTCAATACGCGAGCATCGAAGACGTCATCGAACTTGGCGGCGATTGCCGCGTGCGCCTTCGCCATCGCGGCAGCGCGATCGATCTGGGCGGCATCGCCAAGGGTTTTGCCGTCGACCAAGCGATTGAAGTATTGCGCCAGCACGGCGTCCCGCGCGGTCTCGTCAACGCCGGCGGCGACTTGGCCGCGTTCGGCGACCCGCCGGAATGGGTTCATATTCGTCATCCCAACGATCCGCGTCGCGTGTTCGCGCAAGTGCAAGTCGGCGACGGCGCGCTGGCGTCGAGCGGCCGCACATTCGACGCGCTGCAATTTGACGACGTCAAAAATTGCGCGGTCATCGATCCAAGGAGCGGCCAGCAGGTCGGCGCCATTGCCGGCGCCACGGTGCGGGCGCCTTCGTGCATGATCGCCGACGCACTGACCAAAATCGTGATGATTGCCGGCGAAGCGGCGATGCCGCTGCTTGAGCATTATCGGGCCAGCGCGCTCTTGGTCTTGCCGTCCGGTGAAGTCCGGGCCACGGCCGATTGGCGGGATGGTATCCATCTTGCGGCTTGATCCTCGCTTTCGCTGGACGCTGTACGCGGCATTCGCGGTGCTGTTCGCGACCGGCGCCGTTTGGCTGGTGACGGATGCCCTGAAGGATTCGCCCAACGGCGAACTCTGGCAGCAAGTCTCCGCCGACTTGCTGATGATCCACGGCGGCGCGGCGATGCTGATGTTGCTTCTTCTGGGCGCGCTCATCCCGACGCATCTGCTGCGCGCCTGGCGCGCCCGGAAAAACCGCGTCGCCGGCTCGACGATGGCGGTGGCGAATGCGTTGCTCGTGCTCACCGCATTCGGCCTCTACTATGCCGGCTCGGATACGTTACGGCCCTGGATCAGCGACATGCACACGGCGGTCGGGCTGATCGTGCCGGTTCTCCTGGTCGCTCACATCGTGCTCGGCCGGCGCAGTATGCAGGATGCACGCTGCTAGCCCCGCACGCGCACGTAGTCGGCGTAGACCGGCTCCCACATCTTGGCCTTCACCGCGGCGACGAGCGCCTCGTCGGTCAAGGAATCGGTGAGCCCGTCGGCGACCGCTTGGCGTGCCACCG
>Ga0335081_10018825_pt1 | contig 11164 bp, 12 predicted proteins | sample Lox_Sample_35_FD_206713 | JGI IMG/M metagenome (GOLD analysis project Ga0335081, IMG submission 206713) | Soil microbial communities from Loxahatchee National Wildlife Refuge, Florida, United States - Lox_Sample_3.5 | ecosystem: Environmental > Terrestrial > Soil > Wetlands | place: USA...
AGAGAAAACAAGGAGGCCCCCCTCCGAGATCCGATCGGTAGCCTCAACCAGTACTATAGTGAAACTTCCCTTACTCGTAAAAGGAGCAACGACATGGCGAATAAACCAAAAAACAGTACGGCAAAAGCAATTCTTAACATCCCAGAAAAAGAATGGTAGTCATATCTTTTTTTCATATCCTAACGTGGCCTCTGAAATACCACGGCAGCAAGCCCCTGTCAAGAAAGAAACTTTTTTATTGACATCTTGGATGATAATAGGCAATGTTAAAAAAGGGGTTATTGCGATGATGGAAAGAGAGAACCGAGAGGACATAAAAAGGAATATCGAAGGTAATGGCTTGGTTTGCGATTGCGGTCAGAAAGTCTACGAGCCCGGAAAGGGAGCCATTGAAAGTCAGCCAAATTACAACAAATATTTCGACTATCTTGAATGCCCTCGATGTAGAAAAACCTATTTCTTGTAATCTTCACACGATTCATTAAGGATGGAGGAGAAAATAAACCGAAAGGGGGAGAATCATGAAGGTCCGAGTCGATAAGGAAACGTGCGTGGGGGATGAAACATGTGTGGAGGTTTGCCCTGAAGTCTTTGAAATGCAAGAGGATGTGGCGGTAGCCAAGATGGAGGATGTTCCTAAAGATCTCGAGGAAAAAGTTAAAGAGGCAGCGACTTCCTGTCCCGTAGAAGCCATTATTGTGGAAGAATGAGGTCTTCTGTTCTGAGTTGATTCTTTTTACCCACTCAATTATTTTAAGATAAGCACCTGAAAGCCCCCCCCCGAGGGAAAGAGATCCGAGCTCCACCCTGAGAGTTCAAATGGAGAAGAATCGGTTTAAACAGGCCGTTCTTGAAAAGAAGGAATTTATCTACACCCTTGAGCTTGTTCCCGGAAGGGGATCACGGGGAAAGACCCAGGACGATATTCTGCGAATGGCCGAGCATGTGGCTAAGACAAGGCTTGTTCATGCGGTCTCCGTCACCGATAACCCGGGTGGCCACCCTACCCTATCTCCTGACGTGATCGGTCTTGAAATTTCCCGTCTTGGCATCGATCCCATTATCCATTTCACCTGCAAGGATAAGAACCGCAACCAGATTGAATCAATCCTTTATTCCCTGGATCGAATCGGCATTTCCGACCTTCTCGTGATGACCGGCGACTTCCCCCTGTACGGATTTGAGGGAAAGGCAAAACCCGTTTTTGATCTCGATTCGATTCAGCTCCTTCGGCTCATCCATGAGATGAACCAGGGTCTCGAAATTGACGGAAAAGCGCCGGGCGGAGGCGTCCGCCTCCCCCCCACCCATTTTTTCAAGGGCGGCACCGTCTCTCCTTTTAAGAAATATGAATCAGAGGTGATGGCTCAATACTATAAACTCTTGAAGAAGGCGAGGATGGGAGTAGACTTTCTCATCACGCAGGTAGGGTTCGACGCACGCAAATTTGATGATCTTCTCCGCTTCATGCGCCAACAAGGCATCCAAATCCCTATTTTTGGGAATGTGTACATCCTGAACCAGGCAGTCGCCGGCGTCATGAATCGGGGAGGAGTTCCGGGATGTGTGGTCACCGATGAGCTTTATCGGATCTGTCAGGAAGAGTCGAAGGCGCCGGATAAGGGAAGAAAGGCTCGACTGACAAGGGCTGCCAAATTGATCGGAGTGCTCAAAGGGATCGGCTATCATGGCGTCCATATCGGAGGTCCAAACCTAAGGTTCGAAGAGGTGGAATGGACTATCGAGAAATCAAAAGAATTCTCTTCCAACTGGGAGGATTGGGCCCGTGAATTTTCCTTTCCTCAGAGAAATGGGTTTTATCTTTTTGAAAAGGATCCGAGGACAGGCCTGAATACGGATGTTCTCATCCGTAAACGAGGCAGCCGTCGAAAAGCGATTGGTTATGCGATCATGCGTTCCTTTCACCACCTGGCCTTTACATCTCAGGCTCCTCTCTACGGGCCGGCTCGATCGTTCTGCAAGAAGATCGACGGGACTCGGATGGAAGGGCCTATGACAGAGTTGGAATACTGGATCAAGTTCGTCAGCTCCCGTTGCCGCCGCTGCGGAGACTGCACGCTTCTCGAGGTGGCCTTTCTCTGTCCCCAGTCGCAGTGTCCGAAATATCTGTTCAACGGCCAGTGTGGTGGCTCTTTCGAGGGATGGTGCGAAGTCTTCCCGGGCAGGAAGAAGTGCATCTATGTCCGCGCTTATGATCGGCTGAAAGCTTACGGAGAAGAAGAATCCCTCGGGGAAGGTTATGCACCTCCCCGAAATTGGGCACTCGACCAGACCTCTTCATGGGCAAACTATTTCCTGGGCCGCGATCATCACGGCCGGAAAATAGAATGACCTGGAACCTTTGGCATTCCCCGTAGCCCTCAAGAACCTATGAAAAAATCAAGAAACCGATAAGAGTAGAACCAGGACCGTAAGGATGGCTCTCTTGGAGAACTTTAGGGCGGAACCTCTTACGGATAGCGTTGGGTGGCCTAATCGTACTATCTTCGTATGCTTACTGCCAGGAATGGTTTGTGCACCTATGATGCCACGCATTCTAAAGTCCGGAAAGAGAGCCAGCCTGAGAGGGCCGAGGGCATAGGAGTGTCAGTTTTTTTCACACTTTCTGAGCCATTCAAAAAAGATACTATCTTTCGAAAACAAAAATGCGGAGTTTACTCTATTCCCTTTCCAGTCCTTTTCAAATACGTTGGTAGAGAAAGAATACACGCCCTCTTGGGAAATCCAACCTTAATCATAGGATCGCAATGAATTTCCGCTTGGTGAAAGCAGAGCTCCGGAGGATGGGAAGAAAAAATCTCTTCAAAATGTTGATGAGTCAAAAAGAATCCAAATGCCTTTTGGAGGGCTTATGCTCTTTACATTTCGAGTACAAAGGATATACGTTCTGCCTCTCCGAGGTCTTAGGAGAAGGATGTGAATCAGAGAGGCTGAAGAAACTGGAAAAAGAAGCTTGCGAGCGCGAAGAAGCACGAGCCTCGCGGGAGAATATCGATGCCCCATTGTTTGACTGCATGAAAGGGTCGTCCTACAATTTTATTAGAAAGAATGAAAACCAAGATTTAAGAATATAAGTAATTGCATATGAAAACAATCACGTTTGAAAATCGCCGCGAGGCGGGCCGCCGGCTCGCCAGAGCGCTTACGAAACGGGGTTACGGGGGTGAGGACACGCTGGTTCTTGGCCTCCCGCAGGGCGGTCTTGTAGTGGCCGACGAAGTGGCAAAAGCTCTTTCCGCGGTTTTGGATGTCATCATTGCAAGGAAGCTTCGAGCTCCTTTTCAACCCGAGATCGGCATCGGAGCGGTTGTGGACGGAGACCATATCCTTCTCAATGAAGACCTGGCTCGCGCTGTCGGCGCGAGCCAGGATTATCTAAGCATTGAGATTTCTTACCAAAAGGAGGAGGTGGGGCGACGGATGCGATTTTATCGCAACGGTCGGCCCGATCCGGTAATTGCCCGGAAAACGGCGATTGTCGTGGACGACGGGATCGCAACTGGGTACACTTTCCGGGCTTCTCTGGAGAGTGCCCGCCGCCGCCGCCGCCCGGATCGCTTGGTAGCGGCGACCCCTGTGGCCGCCCCGGGTAGCGCAAAGATGCTGACGGCCTTTGCAGACGACGTCGTTTGCCTCTCCATACCCACATCCTTTCGCTCCGTGGGCGCCTGGTACCGAAACTTTGATGAGGTAAGCGACGAGGAAGCCGCGGCCATTTTACGGCGTAGCCGGTCCCGTTGGCCTCTGGCTGCATGAGGGAGTCGCCACATCAGGGGACCCGATGAAGCTCTTTTTAGCCGATTCAGCAAAGCATCTGGAGCGGAACATCAAGAAATACAGTTTTGAGATCGGACACTACGAATCCTATGCTTTTGCGGACGGCGAGCGCGGGTATCGCCTGAAGCAGGATATCAAGGGAGAATCGGTTGTTTTCATCGGTTCTGTCCTTCCGAATCCCGAGTCTCTTTTCGAAATCTTAGCCTTTTATCGTCTTGCCCGTGATAACGGTGCCCGCGACATTGTCTTTTTTATTCCTTACCTTGGTTACGCGAGGCAAGACAGGCCGGCGCGACCAGGAGAGGGAAGCATCGGAAGGATGGTTATCGAAACCCTCCAGAGAATGAACCCTTCTAAACTGATCCTCTTCGATGTCCATAGCGACTTGATACGCAAAACCTTCCGTCCCCTTGTCACAGAGCTTTCTGCCTTACCTCTCATCTCGGATTACTTCGCCAAACATCCGCCTGATGTGATCGTCTCGCCCGACGCAGGTTTTGTATCACAGGCGGCGAAGCTTCAAAGGCTCTTGAAGCCTAAACCAAGTCTGGCTATCATTGAAAAGGTGCGCCCAAAACCGAACGTGGCCATCGCAAAACATCTCCACGGAGAGGTCCATGGGAAGGATGTTCTCATCGTGGATGACATGATTGATACGGGCGGGACCCTTTCGGAGGCGGTCAACCTGGTCTCCCAAAATGGCGCCTGCGGTATTCGCCTGGCTGCAACCCATGGAATCTTTTCCGGAGAAGCAAGGAATCGTCTTAACCGTTTACCCATAAAAGAGGTACTGGTTACAAATACCTTGCCGCAGGTCCTTTTTCCAAAAATCCGCATTCTCGACATCACACCCCTTGTCGCCGACGCATTGGCCAGAGTTTAAAGCACGGCACACGTTTACCCCCTTTGAAATGGCTGCCAGAGCGTCAGGTTATCAGGAAGTGCGTGCCTGCCCTGTACCATATCAGGTTCAGGGCCTGCTGGTAGGCGGGCGCTGGAAAGACTTGAATTTCTAGGACCCGATCACTATTTTTAAAGCGAAGGGAGGTGTTTTTGATGGAAAGAACAACAATCACCCCGATGGTTACGGTGTCGCATGACATAAACCGGGAACAACTTGAAATCGACGTGAGGCTACCGGATGTCGACGAGAAAAGAATATCCCTCGATATGAAGAAGGATAGTTTCTGCATTTCGGCTCCAAAGAACGGCACGGAGTATTCCGGCTGTTTTTTGCTGGATCATGAGGTCGATACCGGCAGGGTTGAGACAAAGTACGAAGACGGCCTCTTCCGAATCCTTACGCCCTACAAGAACTATTGGGACCGTCTGAGAGAAGGATTCATGGGGCGTCCGATCAGCGTAAGGGGTTGATGGCTCCCACGGCATTTCGCGCATCCTGTCCGACAATCGATTCAGGCTGTATCGGCTGTTATCCATAACTATATCCCTGAAAAGGCTGTCTATCCGAGCGGTACAGAATATCCACAAGGCGGCAGGCAAAGGTGTTGCGTCGCCAGAGGGATTGTGGTATAGACTCCTTATTTCGTATGCTTGGCGCGGGATAATCAAGCTCATGGCCGCGCCAAAACGAGATGGCTAAGAACCTTACAGTGAAAAATAACTCTTGAAGCAGCGCTCAAAGAAATGGGGCCGAAAGTTTTTTGCCCCGGGGAGGAAGAATGGCATTTAAAGAGATCCTTTACGACATCAATGGCCCGGTGGCCACGATCACCCTGAACAGGCCCGAGAGGATGAATGCCCTGACAATGGTCACGCATCATGAGTTGGAGCAGGCTATCACCGACGCCGACCAGGATGACAAAGTAAGGGTGATTGTCATCACGGGAGCCGGAAAGGGATTTTGCTCCGGAGACGATGTGCAGGATATATTTTTGGACCCCGAGGACAACCTCAGGAGAGAAAAACAAGCCCGGCTTCAAATCGTGCAGAGAAAGAGGCATTCGATGGGCGGAGCGCACCGCCTGGTGGAGATCAACAAACCTTCCATCGCAGCGGTCAACGGCGCAGCCGTTGGTTACGGGTGCGATATGAGCCTCATGTGTCATTTGCGGATCGCCTCGGAAAAGGCTCGTTTCGGGGAGGTGTTCCTTCGGGTGGGCTTGATTCCGGACGCTGCCATGATTCTTCTTCCCCGGTTGGTGGGGACCGCGAAGGCGTACGAGATGATCCTGACCACGGATATCATCGACGCGAAAGAGGCGGAGCGAATCGGTTTGGTCAATAAAGTGGTGCCGCATGAGCAGTTAATGGAAGCGACGATGGAGTTGGCCAATAAAATAGCCACGAAACCGCCCATCTCCGTCCGGCTGGCGATCGAGGGGGTTCGCAGAGGAGTGAATTTGCCTTTGGCTGAATATATCGAGTGGCATGCCCAGGCGTTCATGGTTTGTGCGGAAACAGAAGATCATATTGAAGGCTCCAAAGCCTTTATTGAGAAGCGACAGCCTGTATTCAAAGGGAGGTGAGAATTGCTCAAAAACACCAAACGAATAAAACGAATGCCACCGAATTAATCTAATTATTCGTTTAAATTCACCAATGGAGCCAAAGGAGGGTATATGATCAAAACGAGATTCACGGAGATGCTGGGAATCAAACACCCCATTATGCTGGCGGGAATGAACTGGATTACAACGCCCCAGCTGGTGGCCGCCGTCTGTAACGCAGGGGGGCTGGGGATATTCGCGACGGCTGCCTCTACTCCCGAAGAAACCCGGAAGAATATCCGGGAGATTCGGAACCTCACCGATAAGCCTTTCGGGATAAACCAGATCCTGATCGGCCCCGGAGCGAAAGATAACATCGCCGTCGCCATAGAGGAAAAAGTCCCCATCATCAATTATTCTCTGGGAAAACCCTGGTTCGTCGATCAGGTCCACGCCTACGGGGGAAAAGTGATGGGAACCATCGCGATCGCCAGGCACGCCGTCCGGGCAGCCCAGTTGGGCTGTGACATGCTCGTGGTCACCGGCCATGAAGCCGCCGCACATGGGGACGTAGCAACGTCGATGGTATTGATCCCCTTGGTCGCAAGTCAGACAAAAATCCCTCTAATCGCCGCCGGAGGCTTCTATGACGGAAGGGGGCTGGCCGCGGCACTGGTGCTCGGAGCGGACGCCGTTTCGATGGGAACCCGGTTTATCGTAACGCAGGAGAGCAATGTGCACGACAATTTCAAAAAGCTTGTCATGCAAGCCACGGAGCAGGACACCTTGTATAGCGATGTCTTCGACGGGCTGCCGGGCAGAGTCTTAAAAAGCCCCGGAGCGGAAGCCATGATGAAGGGAGGTTTCCCCTTGTTTCAATCCGTGAGGAGCGCCCTGGAGGTCAAGCGGATTCTGAACCTTTCTTTCCCCAAATTCGTCGGCCTGAGCTGGAGCATGATGAAATCCGAAGAAGGGAAGAACCTTCTGATCCAGGCCCGCTCGGCCCATGGGGCGATTCATCACCTGAAGGCGATCAATGAGGGTGACCAGAAAGAAGGATTCTTATTTGCGGGACAGTCCGTCGGCGGCATTCAGGATAGTCCCGCGTGCAAGGAACTCATAGATCGGATCGTTCTGGAGGCAGAGAAGAGGTTGGAGGCAATAGGAATTAATATTCATTCCTGAGCCTATTTCACCCGCACCGGTATTGGACGCCAAAACCACTTTGAGGATAGGTCCATTGAATGGAACCATAAATGCAGGCGATCATACAGGTGCCACATTCTAAACAGCCAGCAAATTCAACCGCCATCTCTCCCCTGTCGTTAAGAGAATAGAGGTTCGCCGGACAGGCATAAATACAAAACCGTTCTTTGCAGCCTTGGCAGATCTTCTGGTCGAGATGAATGTGCGATTCTTTGTTGTTCTTAAAAGCATCGAGCGCCAACTTATCCGTAATCCTCATGAAACCACCCTTCTTACGACCGGCTCATCCCTCACGGAAGTCTATATTTTCCTGAATTGCAGCCAGTCCTTAAACGTTTGATAGTTCAAGAAGTCTTTCCTTATTCCCTGCCAAATCGTCTTGTAAAGACCCTCTTTCGGGCCTCCGTCCACGGTCATCACCCTTTCAAAGAGGTTCGAAATCGCCTGGGGGTATTTCGAAAAGAGTCTTTCATTCTCGAGCAGATCGAGGCTGCTCCTGAAAGCTTCCATCTCCTTCATGATAAAACTGCCCCTTAATAGTTCTTCATAATAAGCCAAAGAGGAAGCGGAGAAATCGTTTTTCTCTCTGGCCCTCTTGATGACCCGACCTGCAAGGACACCCGAAGCCACGGCATACTCCATGCCTCTCACCGTGACCAGCATGTTGAGGCCAAAACCAGCGGCATCCCCGATGAGCAGGATCCCATCCCCGTAAAGCTTCGGCATGATGCGAATTCCGCCTTCGCTGATCAGGTGGGCGGAATATTCGATGGGATTGCCACCCTTAATCAAATTTTTTATCTCGGCCCGTTCTTTAAAATCATCCAGAAGCTTATAGACTTCCTCGCGGGGCTCTCTGCGATTGAGAGAATGGATTCCGACGACGATGCCTAAAGAAAGGCTTTCACGGTTAGTGTAAAGAAATCCCCCGCCCATCATCCCCTTGGTGAGGGACCCGACAAAAAGCTGGGCAGCCCCTTCCCCCTCTCCCAGACCAAATCGGTCTTCGATGGTCTTCGGGTCGAGCTCAATCACCTCTTTGAAGCCCACAGCGAAATGTTCGGGCTGAAAAGGCTGCCGGAGCCCGGCTTTCTCAGCGATGAAAGAAAGGACCCCGTCTGCGCCGACGACACAATCTGCTCCGAACTCCTCATCCCCGCTCTTGATGCCAACGACCTTCGTCCCCTCCCGGATGAGGTCATCGACCTTCTTTTCCGGAATGACAAAAATCCCTTTTTCAGAAACGAGGTCGGCGAGCCAGCGATCGAACTTGGCTCTGAGAATGGTATAGCTGGGATAGGGGTCATGATTAAACCGGTCGCTGTAAAGTCCAACAGTAGTCGAATTGGTTTCACCCAGTAGGGTGAGTAACTCTTTAGTGACATGCCTCTCTAAAGGGGCATCTTTCCAGAGAGCCGGAAGATAGCTTTTCAAGGGACTGAGATAAATCCTTCCTCCCGTGACATTCTTGCTCCCTGAGAAATCTCCCCTCTCCAGGACAATCACCGTCATTCCTGAATCGGCCAACTCATAGGCGCAAGAAAGGCCAGCCAGTCCGCCGCCCACTATGATGACATCTACTTTTTCCATCCGGAGTGCCTTGTTCTCAATGTCATTCCTGCGGAAGCAGGAATCCAGTGTCTTAAAAACGAATCAGGATCGTTTCATCTATGTATAAATTACTTTCGGTGCAGGATCAATACGCCTCCCCCCTGGTCAGGCGCTTTTCAGTTTTTCAGCGAGCAGGGGAACCACGTCATACAGATTCCCAACGATGCCGTAATCCGACATAGCAAAGATGGGGGCTTGTTTATCCTTATTGATAGCGACTGCAATCCGCGCTCCCCGAATGCCGACGGTATACTGAATCTGACCCGATATGCCGAGGGAGATCACGAGCCGAGGGCTCGTCTTTTTGCCCGAAAGCCCGACCAGTCGATCTTCCGAAAGCCACTGGTAGTCGGTGCAAAGGGATTTGGTACACCCGATCTCCGCACCCAGAGCCTTTGCCAACTGCTCGACGATTTTCAGGTCTTCCTTCTTCTCAAGGCCCCGGCCGATGCAGACCAGAATTTCTGCCGCCTCCAGATTCACTTTCTCTCCGACCTTTTCCTGCCGCTCGACGATTCGGACCCGCGGGGCTTTCAGGTTCAAGTCTGCCTTAATCACTTCCCCTTTCTTGTCTTCCTTCGGCCCGAGATCAAAAGTCTTAGGCATCACTGTGATCACCTTGTGGCTGGTCTTGATCATCTCTCCTGCCACGGTATTTCCACCCAGGGCATATCGACTGACTAAAAGATCCCCATCCTTCAATTCGACCGCCGTTGCGTCGGTAACGCAGCCCGCCCCAAGTTTTTGGGCCACCCGGGGTGCCAGCTCCTTGCCCCTCTTGGTCGAAGGAATCAACAAAATCTTCGCGTCATTCTTTTGGGCAATCTGATATAACGCTTCTGCATACGATTCGGCATTAAACCCGGCCAATGCGGGGTTCTCTCCGACGTAAACCCGGTTGGCACCGTATGCAAAATAGTCGTTGGCCTCCGCGCCCGCTTTTTCGCCCAAGAGCACAGCAGCCAACCCCATCTTCAACGCACCGGCGAACTCCCTGCCTTTTGAGACGAGCTCGAAAGCCAGATCATTTTTCTCGGAAAATACCAGCAGTTCTGTCATGATTACCTCCCAAGCGCCCCTTCTTTTGTAAGGGCGTTGAATAAATTCTCGACAACATCCTTTAACTCGCCTTCGAAAACCACCTGCTTTCTTGCTTGCTCCGGTGCAAGATTGCTGACGATCTCCCTGACCGACCCCTTCGCCCCGACCTGATCAGCCGAAAGCCCGAGGTCTGCGACCTTCCACTCCTGAACGGGTTTTTTGCCCGCCTTCAGGATATCCTTGAGCAAGGCGAGTCGCGGTTGATTAATCTCGTTCGCCACGGTTATCAGGGCTGGCATGTCAACCTCGACCACCTCGAAGCTCTCTTCCATGTTACGAACGGCCTTCAGCTTCTTTCCCTGGATCTCCAGCTTCCTGACATAGGTGACCTGGGGAATATTCAGGATCTCGGCCAGCCTCGGCCCGACCTGGCTCGAAAAGTTATCCGTCGAGCCTTCACCGCAAAGGAGAAGATCGTATCCTCCGATCTTCTCGACGGCCTTGCCAAGCGCCCTGGCCGTGCTTGCCGAATCCGAATTGCCAAAAAGAGGATCCGTCAACAGGACCGCTTCATCGGCCCCAATGGCTAAAGCCGCCTTAATCGTTTCCTTCAGTTTCGCTCCGCCCAGAGCCAAGGCGATCACCTTGGTCCCTTCGACCTTCTCTTTGATCCTGATCGCCTCCTCGAGCGCGTTTCTGTCCATATCTCCGAAGATCAGAGGCGCACCTTCCAGAAGAGGCTTCCGATCTTTGATCCGGATGTATTTCAGGTCAGAGATCTGTTTCAAGCATACGATGATGTTCACGTCTTAACCTCCTTTCCAGTCACTTAAGAAACACGAATACCCTCGAATCGTCCCTGATAGACCCACTTCGAAGGCCGACAGCATGCTCAGCCCCGGAGGCAGCTAACGGAACTGCCTCCGGGGTCTGGATGTAAGAACATTGAGCTTCTGAAAGAATTAGTGACCTGTCTGTGTACCGCGGTAAGGTACTCCTTCGTCACCGATGTAGTCGCGGGCGATGATGATCTTTTGAACGTGATAACCACCCTCTGC
>Ga0335081_10018827_pt1 | contig 11163 bp, 7 predicted proteins | sample Lox_Sample_35_FD_206713 | JGI IMG/M metagenome (GOLD analysis project Ga0335081, IMG submission 206713) | Soil microbial communities from Loxahatchee National Wildlife Refuge, Florida, United States - Lox_Sample_3.5 | ecosystem: Environmental > Terrestrial > Soil > Wetlands | place: USA: Florida...
CCGCGAGCTTGCCCTGATCGATCGTGCCCTCCTCGCCGGCGCGCACCTCGTCGCGGTCGCCGCCCGGCGTGTGCAGCGCGACCTCGCCGCGCACGACCTGCACCGAGGTGAACGCGTCGGTCGCGGTGGTCACGAACTTCGTGCCGATCACGTCGATCGTGCCCGACGGCGTCGTCACCTGCGCCGGCCGGGCCGCGAGGTGCGCGACGTCGGCGAGCAGGCGGCCCGCGGACAGCGTGATCCGGCGCGGCTCGCCCGGGTCGAACGCGATCGTGGTCGCGTGATCGAGCACGAGCTGCGTGCCGTCGGCGAGCGCGAGCTGTGCGCGGGTGCGCTCGTCGGTCTGGATCCGCGCACCGGCGGGCAGCGCGTCGTGGCCGCGCAGCGGCAGCCAGCGGTCGGGGGTGGTCGCCAGCGCGTAGTGCACGCCGTCGGCGTGATCGGCGGCGGCGCGCGAGATCGTCGCGAGCCGGCCGATCGCGCCGGCGGGCAGCGCGTCGGACGCGGCCGGCGGCGGCGCGTCGGAGTGCCGGGTGACGACGTAGACGCCGGTGCCGGCCGCGGCGAGCGCGCCGAGCGTGGCGAGCGTCGCGGTGGTGGGCAGCCAGCGCCTCCTCGCCGCGGGCTTGGCCGGCTTCGCGGCGACGACCGGCGTGCGCACGGGCACGGGCACGGGCACGGGCACGGGCGCCGGCGCCGCCACGGGCCTGGGCCTGGGTCGATCGATCGCCTCGAGCAGGCGATCCACCGCGTTCGACGGCGTGAAGTCCGCGCCGGCGGTCGCGATCAGCGAGGCGAGCTGGCTGGCCTCGTGGCGCGCGTCGCGACACGCGTCGCACGAGGCGAGGTGCTCGGCGTGGCGGGCGATCGCGTCGCGATCGCCGTCGGCGAGCGCGGCGAGGTCTTCGGTGACTTGGTCGCAGGTGGTCATGCCATCTCCTCGAGCGGAAGCACCGCGCGCAGGCGGGCGAGCGCGCGGCTGATGCGTTTGCGGGCGGCGGCCTCGTCGAGGCCGCACGCGATCGCGATCTCGCGGTGGCTGAGATCGGCGACGTAGCGGAGCACGAGCGCCTCGCGCTCGCTGGGCTTGAGCTTGGCGAGTGCATCGCGCAGGAGGCGCGCGCTCTGGCGAGCGTCGAACGTGTCGCGGGCCTCGCCTTGCGCCGGCACGACCTCGAGCAGCTCCCGGCCGCGCCGCCGGGTCTCGAGCATGTGGGCGCACACGTGGCGCGCGATGCCGCACAGCCACGCCTTGATCGATCCCTCGCCGCGGTACGTGGCCATCGCGCGATGGGCGCGGAGCAGGGTCTCCTGCACCGCCTCTTCGGCGTCGGCCTGCGAGCCGAGCAGCGCCATGCACAGCCGGCCGAGCACCGCGTGATGGAGGTGCGCGCAGCGCGCGATCGCCTCGCGATGCTGGCCCGCATGGACGAGCCCCATGATCGGGTCGGGCGCGATGGCGGTCGCCGCAGCTTCCATCTCGGCCCTCACGTGCGCCGGTGGGGCGGTTTCGTGACCCGCTTTCGCGACGAAGTTGCAAGCTGGCGAGATCCCAGGCGTCGTGGCTGCGCGCATCGAGGATCCAACGCGCGAGGCAAGCGCGCGGCCTAGCGGATGAACATCCTCGTGATCAGGAACGCGAGCACGGCCATGAGCAGCGCGCCGACGACGAGCATCCACGGCTTGAGCCCGCCCTTGCGCTTGCGCTGGAAGCCGGCGACCTGCGGCATCGACCTGCGGTCGACCGACGGCCGGCTCTGCCGATCGTGGCTGTCCTGCGCGGTCGGCGTGGCGTCGCGCGGCGGGCGCTGCGCCGCGATCGGCGGCGCCCAGCCCATCGGACCGGGCGGCGGCGCGAACGGCAGCGGCGCGCCCGGGTGGTTCGGCGGCGGCAGCATGTGCGGCGGCGTGGGCGGCGCCGGCAGCGGCGCGGGCGGCGGCGAGTACGGGACGATCACCGGCGCCGGCGTGCCCGGGATCGTGCCGGGCGGCAGCGGCGGGGCGGCACCGCGCGGCCGCGGCGGCGGCGCGCTCGGCGGCCTGCCGCGCGAGTCGATCGCCACCGGCCCGGGCGTGCGGCGGTCGCGCGACACCACGAGCCGGGTCTCCTCGTCGGCGCCGAACTGCGCGTGCGGCGGCGTGTCGCCGGGCGGCGTCGGCGTGCGGGTCGGCAGCTCGTCGGAGATCGGCGCGCGCATCCGCGTCGCCTCGTCGCTCGGCCGGCGCGCGCGGGGCAGGCCGGGCAGCGGCGGCGGCAGCGCGGTCTGCTCCGAGCTGTCGCGCGGCGCGCGCGAGCGCAGGATGCGCAGCTGGTCGCCCGACAGCTGGGCCTGGCGGGTCTCCTCCTCCTCGAAGCGATCGATCACCTCGCGCGCGGCCGAGATGCTCGCGTCGTTGTCGCGCGCCGAGAACGCGTCGGCGGTGCGGATCCGGATCACGGTCGCCTCGCTCGGATCGAAGTCGTGCCGGCCCGACGGCATGCGCGGCATCGACTGCATGCTCTGGCGCTCGACCTCCTCGGTCGAGTCGATGATCTTCGCGAGCTCGGTCGCCGGATCGCCGACCGTGACCTCGAGCCCGTAGCGCAGCGAGCGCAGCTTGGCGCCGAACTGGCCGGCGCTGGGATAGCGCCGCGCCTTGTCGCGCGCGAGCGCCGGCATGAGCAGCGCGTCGATCTCCGGCGGCAGCCGCGCATCGATCTCGGTCGGCCGCGGCACGTTGGCCTCGCGCACCGCGCGCAGCGCGGCGAGATCGTCGAGCGACGAGAACAGCCGCCGGTTGGTGATCAGCTCCCACAGCAGGATGCCGACCGAGAACACGTCGCTGCGCGGGTCGAGGTGCTCGTTCTTGGCCTGCTCCGGCGAGATGTACGCGAACTTGCCGCGCACCGCGCCGGTGTTGGTGCCCTCGCTCTCGGCGCGCTTGGCGATCCCGAAATCGGTGAGCTTGACCTCGCCGGCGCGCGACAGCAGCACGTTCGACGGCGAGACGTCGCGGTGGACCAGCGACATCGGCTTGCCGTCGGGTGCGCGCGCGGTGTGCGCGTGCTCGAGCGCCTCGCAGATCTCGGCGCCGATGTGGAGCACGAGATCGAACGGGATCCGGCGCCGGCGCGCCTCGAGCGCGCTCTGCACGGCGCGCAGGTCCTTGCCGTCGACGAACTCCATCACGAGGAAGTACTTGTTGTCGTCGCCGAGCCCGACGTCGAAGATCTGCACGATGTTGCGGTGCTTGAGCAGCGACAGCACCTTGGCCTCGGCGATCAGCAGCTCGACGAACCGCCGATCCTGCGACAGGTGCGGGAGGATGCGCTTGATCGCGACGGGCTTCTCGAAGCCGCCGGCGGCCACGGCCTTGCCGCGGAAGATCTCCGCCATGCCGCCGACGCCGATGCGGTCGAGCAGCTCGTACCGTGTCACGCGTCGTGAAATGTAGCACGCTACGATGCGTCGCATGGATGTCATCGCGGGTCTGCTCGACGACGCGCTCGCCGCCGGCCTCGGCTCGGCCGCCGCGGTCTCCGTCGGAGACGGTGGGGTCGAAGTGTTCCGCCACGCCGCCGGAACCGTGCGCCGCCTGCCCGATCGCGGCCCGGCGATCGACGCGCACACCGCGTTCGATCTCGCGTCGCTGACCAAGCCGATCGCGACGGTCGCGCTCGCGATGGTGCTCGCCGGCGAGGGCAGGCTCGAGCTCGCCGCGCCGATCCGGCGCTGGCTGCCCGACGCGGCGAGCGCCGGCACGGTGCGCGACCTGCTCGGCCACTCCGCCGGCTGCGCCGCGCACGTCGAGATCTTCCGCCACCTGCGCGCGGCGCGCCCCGCCGATCCGTACGGCGAGCTGATCGCGCGGGCCGCGCGCGAGCCGTGCGATCCGCCCGGCGCGACCGCGGTGTACTCCGACCTCGGCTTCATCCAGCTCGGCGCGATCGTCGAGCGCGCCGCCGGCGAAGCGCTGCCGGAGGCGTTCGCCCGCCGGATCGCCGGGCCGCTCGGGCTGCGCGCGCGCTACGCGCCCGAGCCGGTCGCCGGCGCGGTCGCGACCGAGCTCGACGAGCGCGGCCTGGTGTGCGGCCTGGTGCACGACGAGAACGCCTACTACGGCGGGCGCGCGTGCGGCCACGCCGGGCTGTTCGGCTCGATCGGCGACGTCGCGCGGTTCGCTGCGGCGATCGTCGCCGCCGCGAACGGTGTGCCCGGCGCGCTGCCGCCGGGCGTGGTCGCGCGGTTCCTCGCCGACGCGCCGATCGCGGGCGCGTCCTGGCGGCTCGGCTGGGATACGCCGTCACCGATCCCCGGCGTGTCGCAGGCTGGCGATCGCTGGCCCCGCGCGCACGCGGTCGGCCACACCGGGTTCACCGGCACGTCGCTGTGGCTCGATCTGCCGCGCCGACGCTGGGTCGCGCTGCTCGCCAATCGCGTCCATCCGACCCGCCACGCCGGCACCGCCGACGCGATCAAGGTGCTGCGCCGCGCGGTCAACGACGCCGCGCTCGCCGCGCTTCAGTGATGGCGCCGGCCGTTGGCGCGGCCGTTGCGCTTGCGTCCCGCGTGCCGCGCCTCGGCGCCCTGGGCGCCGAACATCGGATCGACGCCGCGATCGGCGCAGCACCACAGCGAGATCAGGATCGCGAGGTCGGCGAGCGCGCGCCGGCTCATCGATGCCGGCACGACCAGGCCGTAGGTCTCCGACACGAAGCGCAGGTCGCGCAGCACGCGCGCGACCTCGTCGCGGTTGACGTCGCCGTGCCAGTACACCACGCGGGTCATCAGCAGCTCGGCGTGGCGGCGCAGGAACTCGCCCATCGACAGCGGCTCGGCGATCCGCACCGACGGCGGCCGGCAGATCTCGAGCAGGTCCTCGAGGTACTCGTTCCAGTGCCCGGCGAGCCGGCGGTTCTCCGGCCGGCGTAAGAACTTCACGCGCTCGACCGAGAAGTCGGCCTTCACCGTGGTGCGGAACCGCGGCGACACCGCCATCAGGTCGTAGAGCACCGGCGGGTTGTCCTTGTTGTAGTCGGTGTCGTGGTAGCGCCACCAGTTGCGCAGCTGGGGCCAGGTGTAGAGCGACAGCAGCGGATCGTCGTTCGAGTCGACCACCACGAACCGCCGGTCCTCGGCGCGCAGCACGGTGATCCAGTGCGTCCACTCGTCGACGCAAAGCAGCACCGGCGTCTGCTCGCGCAGGAACTTGGTGAGCAGCTTGCGCGCCTGCTCGGCGTCGCTGCGCCGCTCGAGCAGCAGATCGCACTCGAACTCGCGCGCTGCGCGGGCGAGCTGGATCTCGTTGGTGCCCGACCACCAGTGGGTGCGGGCGGTCGAGGCGATCTGCTGGACGTCGACCATCCGTCCGAGGGCGAGCAGGGCGTGCTTGAGCGCGAACGGGCCGCACGTCCACTCGTTCGGCTGCGGATAGAATCCCGGACCGGCGAAGCCCTCGGCCACGTGCCCACTCTAGCTCAAACCGCCCGCGCTGCCCCCGGCGGGATCGGCCAAGATTCCCGTTCAAGATCAGCCAGTTGCGGCCCACTGCCAGCGCCGCCCGACCTGCACCGAGTCCCTCGGATGGCCCTCGATCAGGCGCTGCCACCGGACCAGCGCGCCGGCGTGCTCGGAGCTCGTGGCAGCGCGCGCGACCGCGCTGGCCGCGAACTGGCGCTGGGCCTCGAAGTGCTCCGGGGTCCAGGCGATCTCGGAGACGTCGAGCTGCGGGCCGCCGGCCTCGGCGCGGCGCTCGAGCCAGTCCGCGAGCTCGCACTCCCACCGGCTGCTCGCCAGCGCGCGCGCGGCCAGCGCCGTGGCGTGGAGCATCGCGCGACCGACCTCGGGAGAGACGATCAGCTCGGCTCCAGGTCCGAGCCGGCGGTTGGTGAGCACGACCACGCGCCCACCCTAGAGCACGGCTGTGACACTCACTCACCGATGACGGTGACGCTGACGTGACGATCGTGCGGCGCGGTGCGGTGCTCCCACAGGTACAGGCCCTGCCAGGTGCCGAAGGCCAGCCGACCTTGCGCGATCGGGACCCCGATCGACGTCTGGGTCAGCACGCTGCGCACGTGCGCCGGCATGTCGTCGTCGCCCTCGGCGTCGTGGCGGAACAGCGGGTCGCCGTCGGGCACCAGCCGCGCCGCGAACGCCTCCAGGTCCGAGCGCACCGCCTCGTCGGCGTTCTCGCACACGATGAGCGAGGCGCTCGTGTGGTGGATGAACACGGTCGCGAGGCCGACCCGGGCGCCGCTGTGCGCCACGATCGCCGCCACCTGGCGCGTGATGTCGTAGGTGCCCCGCCCGCGCGTCGCCACGGTCAGCTCGCCGCGATGGATCATATGGCTGGCGTTACAGCTAGATGCTGCGCTGTCAAGCCGGTGGTGCGATACACTTCGCGCGTGATCCGGCGATCACTGCGCTACGCGGAGGAGCTTTCCGACGTGGTGCAGAAGCGGCTGGCCCTGGCCTATCGCGCCAAGGACCTGCTCGGGTTCGGCTTGCGCGAGCGCCTGCGCGAAGGCTACGGCGCCAAGGACTTCCGCAGCGACCTGCTCGCCGCGCTCGTGGTCGGCGTGGTCGCGCTGCCGCTGTCGATGGCGCTCGCGATCGCGTGCGACGTGCCGCCGCAGTACGGCCTGTACACCGCGATCGTCGCGGGGGTGCTGTGCTCGCTGCTCGGCGGCACGCGGTTCCAGGTCACCGGACCGACCGCGGCGTTCGTCGTGATCCTGTTGCCGATCGTCCATCGCTTCGGGGTCGGCGGCCTGCTGGTCGCCGGGATGATGGCGGGCGCGATCCTGCTGATCATGGGCCTGGCGCGGCTCGGCAAGCTGATGGAGCTCGTGCCGCACCCGGTGACCAGCGGGTTCACGATGGGGATCGCGCTGGTGATCGGCCTGCTCCAGCTCAAGGACGTGCTCGGCGTGCGGCTGCCGCGGACCGAGGGCACGTTCGAGTACCTCGACGCGCTGTGGGCCGCGCGCGGCGCGATCAATTACACCGACGTCGCGATCGGCGCGGTCACGATCGCGCTGCTGCTCGGGCTGCCCAAGATCCTCCGGCGCGTGCCGGCGCCGCTCGTCGCGCTCACCGTGGTCTCGATCGGCGCGCTCATCGTGCAGCGGCTGTGGCACCTCGACGTGACGACGATCGGCTCGAAGTTCACCTACACGCTCGGCGGCGAGACCGGCCACGGCATCCCGCCGCTGCCGCCCTTGCCCGGCATCCCGTGGCACTTCGCCGATGCCAACCACCCGGCGTTCGCGCTCGACTACCACACCATCCGCGAGCTCCTACCGTCGGCGTTCGCGATCGCCATGCTCGGCGCGATCGAATCGCTGATGGCGGCGGTGGTCGCCGACGGCATGGCCGGCACGCGCCACGATCCGAACTCGGAGCTGATCGCGCTCGGCATCGCCAACATGATCTGCCCGTTCTTCGGCGGGATCGCGGCGACCGGCGCGCTCGCGCGCACGGCGACCAACATCCGCGCCGGCGCCCGCTCGCCGTTCGCCGCGACCATGCACGCGATCTTCGTGCTCGCGTGCACGATCGCGCTCGCCGGCCTGGTGTCGTACCTGCCGATGGCCGCGCTCGCCGCGCTGCTGATCGTCGTCGCGCGCAACATGTCCGAGGCGCGGCACTTCTTCCGGCTCGCGCGGATCGCGCCGCGCCACGACGTGATCGTGATGCTCACCTGCTTCGGTCTCACCGTGGCGTTCGACATGGTGATCGCGGTGACCGTCGGGGTCGTGCTCGCGGCGCTGCTGTTCATGCGCCGGATGTCCGTGCTCACCAGGGCCGAGCTCGGCACCGAGGTCGCGCTGCAGGTGCCGATCCCGGCGGGCGTGCGGGTCTACCAGATCGCCGGGCCGATGTTCTTCGGCGCGGCGAAGAGCGCGATGGAGGCGTTGCACGTGGTCGGCGATCGCGATCACACCTACATCCTCGACATGCAGCGCGTGCCCGTGATCGACGCCACCGGCCTGGTCGCGCTCGAATCGGTGCTCGACCGGCTGCGCCGCTCCAGGGTCAAGGTGATCTTCGCGGGTCTCGCGCCCGAGGTCGCCCAGGTGCTCGACCGCGCCGGCATCAGACGCGAGGCGGGCAAGCTCGCCTACGCGCCCGATGTCGAGACCGCGATCAGCATGGCGATCGTCCACGCCGCGCGGATCGATCATCCGGCGGCGGCCTAGACAGCCCTCGAGCTCAACGCGCTGGCGGGTTGGTCTCGAGGATCGCCGCGCCCGCGTGATCCGAGCACACCAGGATCGCGAAGCGCTCGACATGATCGAGCTCGTCGGTCGACAGCGTCGCGTAGTCGAACCAGCCGCGCAGATCGGTGTAGCCGTCCTTGTAGAACGCGATCTGCCCGCCGCGCCGCCGCGCGTACACCTTGACGTAGGTCGCCGGCAACGGGCCGCGGTCCGACGCGCGCTGCACGCGGATCTGACCGTACTGGTGGGCGAGGCTGGTCGCGAGATCGTTCGCGTAGTGGATCTTCGCCTTGCGCTGGCCCGCGCCGACCGCCTCGACGACCACGTTCTTGCCGCGCAGCGGCGCCGGCCACGCGACGCGCAGCTCGGGCGGCGGCGACGCCAGCTGCTCGCGGTGACCGGGCTCGATGAACGAGAACCGCGAGACATCGCTCTGCACGAACGGCTGGCGCGAGAACAGCAGCTCGACGTCCATCTCGAAGAAGCGCAGCTCGAGCGCCGCGACGTGCTGGTGGCGCAGCACGACGCCGTCGCGATCGAGCGCGAGGTCGAACGCCGGCTGGCGCGCGGCGAGCTCGGCCTGCAGCTGGTCGCGGCTGTCGGGATCGACGACGGTCGGCGCCGCGCCCTCGAGCTCGGCGAGCAGCGCGGACAGGGCCTCGAACCTGCGGCGCCAGCGATCGATCGGGAGGTCGCGCCAGCGCGCCGCGAGCTCGCGCGCGCGGCCGGGCTCGCCGACCAGGCACGCCGCGTAGGCCGCGAGGTAGTCGTGCTGCATGCGCTCGGCGATCGCGTCGGGCCGCACGCGCGCGAGCACGCCGAGCGCCGGCTCGATCCGGTCCTGCGCGAGCAGGTAGCTCGCGGCGGCGAGCAGGTCCTCGTCGGTCGGTGCGTGGCGGTGGGCGACCAGCGCGAGCATGCGCTCGTACTGCGCGCGCAGCCCGTCGTTGAGGATGCGCAGCCTGGCGCCGAGCCGGTGTGCGCGCGCGTTGACCAGCGGCGCGTGCTCGAGGTGCTCGTAGCGGCCGAGCGCCTCGTCGTCGAGCCCGACGATCGGCATGTCGAGCACGGGCCCGGCGTCGATCGCGCCGGCGAGCGCGCGCAACCACACCCGGATGCGCGGGCGATCGCGGTGATAGAGCGCGTAGCCCCACAGCGTGGCGTCGTAGCCGCGCCGGCGCTCCAGCGCCGACACGATCGCGTCGTACGCGGCGCGCTCGCGCATCCGCCACGCGATCTTGTCGAGCGCGATCGCGGCGAGGTTCTCGCGCTCGAGGAAGCCGACCACGTCGGCGATCGAGCCGCGCTGCGACAGCTCGGGCCACGACTGCGGATCGCGCGCGGCCCCGCCGGCGGTGACGTCGAGCGGGCGCGCCGGTGCGGCGGCGACGATCTCGCCGCCCCGGGTGACGTGCACCGGGAAGTGGCCGTAGCGCCCCGGCTCGGGGAAGTAGAACGAGTACTCGTGGCCGTGCGTGCCGTAGGGCTCGAGCAGGACGTCGAGCGTGTGGGTCGCGCGCGCGCCGCCGAGCGGCAGGCTGCCGCGCGGGATCTGGACGAGCGCGGCGACGCGCTGGCGCGAGCTGGTCGGGTTCGCGATCACGACCTGGCAGGTGTAGATCGTGCCGGCCGCGAGCTCGCCCTCGACGTACTTGTCGACCTGCTGGCCGTCGACCCAGCGCTGGCGGTCGTCGGCGCGCACGTAGCTCTGGCCGAGCACGAGCGGCGCGCCGCCCACCACCAGCTCGCCGCGCACGAGCTGCGAGCTGCCGGCGAGCGCGCGATCGCCGGCGACGATCGTCAGCTTCGGGCCGTCGGCGGTGATCGCGTGCTTGCCGGCCACGAACGGCAGATCGGTGACCGCGAGCGCGCACATCGCCTCGGCGAAGCTGCCGGTGGCCAGCCCGAGCCACGGCGACACGAACGCGCCGCCGCGGTGGCGCGCGAGATCGCGCCACAGCCGGCTCGCCGGGATCATCTCGGCGCCGCTGTCGTGCGGCGTGCGGTGCCACCAGTTGTGCTCGGCCCACTCCTGCGTGCGGTCTGCGGCGCGGAACATCGGCGCGGCGGCACGCTCCTCGAGGTCGCGCCCGAGCTCGTCGTCGCCGCGGTGGCCGCCGGTCGCGGTCGAACGCTTCTTGGCCTTGTCGGCCGAGGCAGCGATCATCGCAGGTCGCGGCGGGGCGGCCCGCGGCGCCGGCGGCTCCATCGGCGCGGCCATCGCCACCGCGTACTCGCCGGTCGCGTCGTCGAGCTCGGCCTCGCTCGCGCGTGCGGCGCGCGCGAGCGTGGTGGCCTCGGCGACCTCGGCGTCGCCGTCGAGCGTCGACGCGCCGATCAGCGCATCGATCAGCCGCGCGTCGCCGGCCGGATCGGGCGGCAGCACCGCGACCGCATCCTCGAGCAGCCGCACCAGCGCAGGCTCGGCCGGCAGGCGCAGCGCGAGCAGCGCGCGCTCGAACGCGTTCAGCCGCGCGAGCGCGTCGGGGGCGAGGTACGGCGCGAGGTCGGCGTCGAGCAGCCAGTCGTCGACGAACGTCCGCGTGCGCTTGTTGGCGAGGTAAGGCCGGACCACGGCGTCGAACCACGCGCGGTCCTTGACGTACAGGAACAGGCGCAGCTCGTGACACGCGTGCTTGGCGTAGAGCTCGCGGCGCTCGGCCTCGCCGATCGCGTGCCAGCGCGTGACGAACGCGAACTCGCGCAGCGTCGGGTCGTCGCGCAGCGCGAGCAGGTAGGCGTGCGCGCGCTCGATCGAGTCGACCAGGTGCAGCTTCGCGGTCGCCAGGTCCTCGATCACGAGCGCCTCGCCGGGCGCGAGCGCGGCGATCTGCTTGCGCTCGCTCGCGTGGTGCGCCGGATCGAGCGCGAGCGCGAGGCGCTGATCGCGCGGCTCGAGCGCACCCTCTGCGAGCGCGACCCGGCGCGACGCGAACCCGGCCGGATCGTCGACCAGC
>Ga0335081_10018828_pt1 | contig 11163 bp, 9 predicted proteins | sample Lox_Sample_35_FD_206713 | JGI IMG/M metagenome (GOLD analysis project Ga0335081, IMG submission 206713) | Soil microbial communities from Loxahatchee National Wildlife Refuge, Florida, United States - Lox_Sample_3.5 | ecosystem: Environmental > Terrestrial > Soil > Wetlands | place: USA: Florida...
CCCTCCCCCCGACAACCCCGCCCCCGCATTTTCAAGCTAACATTTGTGGAGCCATAAGAAAAAAAGAAAAAACTTATATAGTTGAATTCGACGGTCCCGACGACCCACTGAACCCCCTTAACTGGCCCGTCTCTAAACGCGTCTTCGCAACAATCCTCCTCGGTTTAACAACTTTCGTCGTAACTTTTGCCTCAAGCATCTTTAGCTCTGGCCTCCGTGTCGTAGCAGTCGAATTCAACGTATCAAATGAAGTCGCCACTCTCGGCACATCCCTCTTCGTGCTCGGTTTCGCAGTCGGCCCGCTCGTATGGGGTCCGCTGTCCGAACTCTTTGGACGCAAGTGGCCTTTGCTCTTGGCGTACGGGGTGTTTGCCTTGTTGCAGATCCCGGTTGCGGTGGCTACGAACATCCAGAGTATTATGATCTTTCGGTTCTTTGGCGGAGTATTCGCGTCGAGTCCTTTGGGGATTGTGGGGGGCGCAATGGCGGATATGTGGACTGCATCGTATCGTGCTGCTGCCACCGCTGGATTTGGCTTTGCTGTCTTTGTTGGTCCGGCAATGGGACCTATTGCGGGGGGATTTATTACGCAATCGTATTTGGGGTGGAGATGGACCGAACATCTCACGTATATCCTTGGATTTTTCTTCTTTGCTGTCGATATCGTCTTTTTGCCCGAGACATACGCTCCCGTGATCCTGAAGGCCAAGGCGAAAAGGTTACGACATGAACGACAAATTTGGGCGATTCATGCACGTCACGAGGAAAAGGAGATTTCCATCAAGAGCATTGTTGTCGTTTACCTTTTACGTCCGATTAAAATGCTTTTTCTGGAACCGATGATTTTTCTCCTGTCAATTTACGTCTCGTTCGTCTACGGCGTCGTATACCTTTTATTCTCCGCCTTCCCAATAGCTTATCAACGAGTCCGCGGGTGGAACAATGGTATTGGTGCCCTACCATTCCTCGCTGTAACTCTCGGCGCCCTCATCGGATGTGCTGTCATCGTCGCCTTTATCCCCCGTTATCAACGCAAAGTACAGGCTTCGCATGGGCCCGTTCCCGAAGAACGAATGATCCCGATGATGATTGGCGGGGTGCTATTCCCAATTGGACTTTTTTGGTTTAGCTGGACGAGTTATCCGACGATTAGCTGGGTTCCACAGGTGCTGGCGGGAGTTCCGTTGGGAGCAGGGATTGTGTTGATTTTCTTGCAAGTTATAAATTATTTGATTGATGCGTATTTGATGCACGCGAATTCGGCAATTGCGGCCAATACGTTCATGAGGAGTTTCTTTGGGGCTGCATTTCCGATGTTTGCTACTCAACGTATGTCAAATCCCGTTCTTAGCAATCGAAAACATTTGGATGGGTGGCTGACTTGTGTTTTAGTGTTTAGTAGACTTGGGCTGACCTGGGGTGGATCATTACTTGGATTCCTTGCGGTGGCGATGATGCCTATTCCGTTCTTGTTTTATACCTATGGCGCACAGTTGAGGAAGATGAGTAAACTTGCTCCTACACCCGAGCCACCGTACAAACTGGAATAAAACGAATGGGAAGATAAGGAAAGAGAAGCCAACGGGGGCAAGAGGCTTATGAGTTGCGGTAGCAAAAGCATTTGGTTTTGATGGCATTTCTGGGTATTACGCTTTCGGTTTGCGATCAGTTTTGGGGGAAAGTTTCAATTTGGGATCAGATTTACTTGACTCTTCTCCCTTTTAATACATTTTATTTTATGATAAACGGGTCTCCACACCACCTTTGATTCATTCTTGTTCTTCCGCTGTCCTGTTCCACGTTCCGGTTGTGCTGCGCTATCGTCAATTTAGACGGTTCAATTCTTCCGTATTTTCTTTTTGCATACTGCCAGTTGGTCTGACTGTTCCTCTCGACTGGGAATCTGCGGTGGTAGTGTCCATGTATATGTATTAGAACTCTTCTGTAGAGATGGGGATGTTTGATGTATGATGTTACTCTGGAGAACGGATGCCGGGTTTTATGGTTTGAAATTCGGCTGAAGACAGTCACGCAATCAGAATTCGAAGGAATCCCAGGTAATTCAGAAGCCATGTGAAGCGATCCATTCGTCCTGCATCAGCTGCGAGTGCCGTTGCAGCGTGTCACGTCAACCACCCACCCGATGTCACGGTCAACGCGATCGGACACAATTGGGCTTTCCGTTGGAAAGGCAGTATTTTTAGCATGACGGGCCAAACAAAATTGAATAATTTCAAAAGTTGCGCATCTGCTTTATTTAATTTCCAATGGCGAGGAGCCAATCACAACGGATCGAATAACATAAGCGCGCGTCGTTCGTGTCTCGAAATAGCAACAGCCTGTTGGTGCCACCCCTTGTCTGCGCTCGTTTATTTTAATCCCCTCCTCTCTTTTTCCCTCCCCAACCCGCCTGTCCCAAAGGGGAAGGAAGCTCCTCTCCCCAATCAAAGCTTCCTGCTCATTCGTTTCCTCCGCTCGTTGTCGTTCCGTTCGTCTCTCGTTCATCCGCTCTCCCCGACACGCTGAAATGGCCCCAGGGGCTACCCGGGTCGCGCGCCCAAGCGCTGACCTGACGACGCTGCACTCAGTCACCGACGACACGATTGTCACCCGTCTGCGCGAACGGGTCAGCGTCGATGCGCCATGGAGCCACATTGGCAACTCCGTCTTCCTCTACGTCAACAGATTTAACGGCGAGGCCGATCAATTCCCTGCCCCTGCTGCCAGCAGCAATGAGCAACAGCAGCAGCAGCACCCCACAGACGGGGAACCCGGTCTCGAGGAAGTCGCAGCCCGCATTGCGAGGTTTATGCCTCTTGAAGGCAATACCGATCAAAGCATTCTCCTCCTGTAAACCACCTTGAAACCACCCCCCCTCTTTTCCTCCCAAAGAAAACAAATGCCTACATTTGGGACGCGTTCTGACGTTGCAGTGGTGAGTCTGGATCTGGCAAGAGTGTCACCAGAGCCAACATGCTCCGAACCTTGCTGGAATTAAACGGCACCCTAGCCGAACAAGTCAAACAGGCCCAATTTCTCCTGAACCCCTTCATCACCGCAAAAACGATCACCTCCCCCGTTTCCTCCCGAATGGGCACCCACATCTCCGTCCAATACGCCGCAACAGAAGATCAAGCCTTTACCCCCATCGGAATCAAATTCCACCAAGGATACCGTCTCGAACAAGCCCGTATTTCACACGTCCCTCCCGGGGAACGCAACTACCATGTCTTTTACCATCTCCTCTCTGGGACGTCCGCCGCAGAACGCGAACATCTCGACTTGAGGACGTCGGCCCGCTACAGATTTCTAGGACATCCAAGTCAAAAGCAGATTAAAGAAGTGAATGATGCAGACGCGTTTACAACCATGAAAATGGCATTTAAAAAATTGGGGCTCGGGAAATCTGATGCGGCGAATGTATGTCAAGTCCTCGCTGCCATACTGCACTTGGGACAACTGGAGTTTCAAGAGAAAAAGACGGATAGTACAGATTATTGTACGGTCAAAAATCGCGATACACTCGAGACGGTCGCGGCGTTTTTGGGAGTTCTCCCACAGCAGTTGGAAGTGATGTTGGCTCATAAGGGACGATGGGTTCGAAAGGAACGCGTGACGTTGATGTTGGATCCCGCTGGCTGTATGAGCCATGTCGATGAGCTCGCTCGCACACTCTATCATTTGCTTGTCGAGTGGGTCGTCGAAAGCATCAACGATAAACTCAATCGTGAAGGGGAGGCCCAAAAGCACGTTCATATCGTCGATTTCCCCGGCTTCCAGTACGTTTCGTCCACAGGACCATTGGAGCAACTTCTCACCAACGTCGCAAACGAACATTTATACAATGTCTACGTCAGCACGATCTTCAATCGAAATCTCGATCTTTATAAAGCAGAACAAATTTCCTTTCCCACGGTGAAATTTTTCGACCCCGCAGAAACCGTTGCCTCCCTCGCAAAACGCCAAACAGGTCTCCTCGCAATCCTAGACAATCAATCCTCCAAGAACAAAACAGACGCCAATTTCGTCTCCGTCCTAGAAACCCGTTTCGAAAATAGCAACAGTATTAAACCCGATCGCACCCGCGGAACATTCATGGTCAACCATTACGCCGGTGGAATCGAGTACTCCACCTCAAACCTTTTAACGGCAAATGAGGAAAGTGGGAATTCTGTTGCGTCTGACTTTTTAATGGTTTTTTCGGGCCAGACAGGGGATGAGAGTTATACGCCGCCTACGTCGAATCCGTTCGTTTTCAAGTTGTTTGAGAAGGCTGCTGCGCCGCTTGCCTCGACGGCCAGGATTGCCCGACAGCAGTCCGTGCGAAGGACATATTCTGTCCGCGCGACAAAACCCAAGACGATAAGCGCTAGTGCCGCCGGCGGAAACGCCCTGCAAAATCTCGTTGAAACCGTCGAATCCGGTCGCATTGAATTTATTGTGCACATCAAATCCAACGATCGTCGAATGAAAGGTCGTTTCGACCGAGATGTCGTCAAACTGCAAGTTGAAGCGTTTTCCCTTTCCGACGCCGTTAAACGGATCCAGAAGGGCGAGCATTCTCATCATATGCCATTTGCAGAGTTCCTTTCGCGGTATGGGAGTGGCGAGATTGTAGGCACGGAGGGCGAAGAAAGACAGGTTGCGGAGGGGATCGTGAATGAGAAGCTTGTGACTGCAGGAATGGGAGGACGTGATGTATTATTGGGGGTTACGGGCGTGTTTCTTTCGGATATGGCGTTCGAAATATTGGAGACGCAACGGTTGGGGTTAAAAGTGAAACCGAGGATGGTGTCGAATCAGAGTCAACATTCGTTTGATGCGCCGCGCGAGTCTACGGATGGCGCACCGCCTACTAATCGCGCGACTTTTGGTCAGAGTGACAGTCGACTCAATCTCCTTGAAAACGCTGCGACCCCAGAGGCTACACCACGCCCAGGTAATAAATCGAATAACGCCCCCCGTCCAGTTACTACGTTTTCTGAGTGGGGGGGCGTTGTTGCGGGCGGGGACATGTTTTCCTCTCTTCCGTCTCAATCGCATATGCAAGTTCAAGCCATGGAGAAGGGCTTCCTAAGTGAGGTGGTGGACGAAGTTCCCACTTCGGCCTCACGGAAGAGATGGATGTTCCTCGTATGGTTGTTGACTTTCTACATTCCCGATTTTGTGTTGAGACTATTTGGGCCGAAAAAATTCAAGAGGAAAGATGTGCGGACGGCATGGAGGGAGAAGTTGGCGATCAATTATTTGATTTGGCTGTCTTGTGCGGCTGCTATTTTCGTTATTACTTACTTCGGCACACTCATCTGTCCGAGACAGAGCGTCTTCACGTATCCCCCCACGCCCCTCGTCTCACCCAATTTGAGATCTGCGGGCTAATTGGTTAGTTCGGCCGAACTGGCTTCCACAACATTTAACAAGGCGGATCTCAATGCGCCCGCGCACGTTGCCATCCGTGGCGAAGTCTTCGACCTCCTCGCTTTTGCTCCCCGTCACTACCCTTCCATCGTCCAAGTCCAAGAAATCCTCCAATACAGCGGGCAGGACGCCTCGAACCTCTTCCCGGTGCAAGTGTCTGCTTTGTGCTACGGTTCCGATGGCAAAGGTCTCGACGAATCCATTGTCCTCGGCGTCAATGGCGGAAACACAACTCTCCAAAACGTCAACGCCCAATACCACGATTTCCGTTGGAATAAAGATGACTACCGCCCTGATTGGTACTTTGAACAGATGATAATGCTCCGCAAGAATTACCGGATCGGATTCATTGGGTATCCGCCTGAAGAGATAGCGGCGTTGGCACAGAAACAACGGCAAATCGCAAGTTTGAATGGGATGGTCTACGATTTCACGGATTATATTAATGGGGGTGTCGGCCAGGCTGCTCCGTCGGGCCAGGCTCCTCCCTCAGGTGTCAATGTCGCGTTTATGGAACCTTCGATCGTTCAACTTTTCCAAAATAATGCGGGACAGGATATTACACAGCATTTCGCAGAACTCCCGCTTTCCTCGTCGGTCAAGGCAAATATGCAAGTTTGTATGCGGAACTTGTTCTTCGTTGGAAAAATCGATACGCGAAATTCTCCGAGATGTATTTTCGCTCGGTACATCCTTCTCATTGTTTCGGTGGGCCTTGTCTCCGTTATTGCGATTAAATTCCTTGCAGCCCTGCAATTCGGCCGTAAGCGCGAACCCGAGAAATTGGATAAATTTGTCATTGGGTTTATTCCTTGTTATACGGAGGGTGAAGATTCGATGCGAACATCGATTGAATCATGGGCTCGAATGCGTTATGACGATTCGCGGAAACTCCTCTTTATTGTATGTGATGGGATGATCTGTGGAGCAGGGAATGACAAACCCACGCCCAAGATTGTGTTGGATATTCTTGGGGTCGATCCGGAATATGATCCCGAGCCAATGAGTTACGAAGCGCTTGGGGAAGGGAATAAGCAGCATAATATGGCGAAGGTGTATTCTGGCCTCTACGAGATTCTCGGCCACATCGTTCCGTTCATCTGTATCGTCAAAGTTGGCAAACCCAGTGAAGTGGTACAACGCGCTTTCCTTTCCAAAAAGTCTGACGGTAGGTTAAACCGGGCAATCGCGGAAAACGGGACTCGCAATTGATTTTGATGAGGTTCTTGAATCGGGTTCACTTCAACGCCGAAATGTCTCCTTTGGAATTGGAGCTTTATAATCAGATTCGAAACATCATTGGTGTTCCACCGAATTTCTACGAGTTTTTGTTTATGATTGATGCGGATACCGAAGTTGCACCTGATGCTTGCTCGAGAATGGTTGCGAGTTTTATACATGATACCTCTGTCATTGCGTTGTGCGGCGAGACCGGGCTTACGAACTCGAAGCATTCGATTATCACCATGGTACGTCTCGGGAGGCAGAAAATTTCTGATTGGTAGATACAAGTCTATGAATACTGGATCTCGCACAACATGTCGAAGGCATTTGAGAGTTTGTTTGGCACAGTCACCTGTCTCCCTGGTTGTTTCTCGATGTATCGTATCTCTCTGGAAAAAACTCGCAAGCCTCTTATCATCAATTCCTCTATCATCCACGACTATTCCGAGAACAGAGTCGATCATCTCCATACCAAGAATCTTTTACTTCTCGGCGAAGATCGTTATCTCACAACGTACTGTGCCCCACTTGTCTCATGCTCACCGTAGACTCCTCTTAAAACACCACCCCCGCTTGAAGACGAAATATATCAGGGACGCAAAAGCGTGGACCACAGCCCCCGAACAATGGGGTGTTTTCCTTTCACAACGACGCCGCTGGATCAACTCGACCGTCCATAATTTCCTTGTCCTCTTCGGTGTTCCGGGTCTGTGCGGTTTCTGCTGTTTCAGTATGCGTTTTATTGTCATGCTCGATTTGGTCAGTACCGTTCTCCAACCCGTTGTCGTCATTTACCTCGGCTACATCGTTTACCTTCTTGCGTCACACTCCGATATTGTCCCGATTACTTCGCTGTTACTGTTGGCGGCGATTTATGGTCTTCAAGCGGTGATTTTCATTCTTCGAAGGAAATGGGAAATGGTGGGGTATTTGATTATATATATCCTAGCTATTCCTGTTTACTCGTTTGCGCTGCCTCTTCATGCGTTCTGGAACATGGATAAATTCTCTTGGTATTCCAACGCCGTGACATTTTCTGACTTGCAGGGGATCGACTCGTATAGCTCAAGGGGAAGGCGGAAAGACCGTGATTATCTCAGATGAAGGACGATTCGATCCTCGCTCCATCCCCAAGCAGAAATGGGACGAGTATGCGGCCGAAAAACTTACTCGTTCACAAGGAGATGATACGAGAAGTGAGATTTCCGCGGGCACGGCACGACAATCCATACGAACGAGTATGTTTGTCCCCACCGCCGACCAACGAGGTCGTTTCTCCCGCCTTATCGACCAACAAAATTTCTTTGATAACCCGCCACCTCTCCCCGATGTCCGCTCCCCCGGTCGTAGCCCCCTTTCCCGGGAATCCGTCGTCGGCGGCGAGGCGTATGGAAATCTCCCCGCCAGACTTGGTGGTGAAGCTTTGGAAATGCAGGAGACGTCGATTCTCCCGTCCAATCGGCTTTCAAGACCCATGTCTTCGGCTCTAGATCCTCGGGTGTCGTACGCCGGAACGATTCCTGGGTTACCTTCGGATGATCAGTTGTTAGCGGAAATTAAGAAGATGCTTCAGTCGGCTGATTTGATGAGTGTGACGAAGAGGGACGTCAAGGTTCACTTGGAAAGGGTGTTTGGGGTTCCGTTGGATGACAGAAGGGAGTATATTAATCAATGCACGGAAGCAGTATTAAGTGGCAGGTTATAATCCATTGGATATCGTCGTTATAATGGAACGCAATTTAGGAATCTTAGCGTGGCTTACTTCACTGGTGACCAGATCATCCTTCTCCATATCGATATACTCGAACCTTCCCGTCACGACTCCAGGTCGCAACTTTCCCTGCGAGGAGCAGTCTCATCGCAAATCTCATCCCATCCAATTCCGAAAGCAAATCAAGAGAAATGGCAATGAGAGTTCTGTCCTTCGCAAATGCGAATCATTTTTGGCTTTGGGGAAAGGCCCTGTAATTCCTATCTGATCAATGCCGTCTAACAAGCAGGCTGCGGATCGTTTGCTGTGTGATGCTGCCAGTTACGACCAGAGGGCTTCTCGAATGGAAGACGAGTACAGTTGTCTTCATGCGTCTAGTAAGGTTAGCGTCGCCATTACACTTGACGACGTGTCAGATGAGAGTCTGCGGCATTTTTGGATTCCTGGATCAGACCCAGTCGCTCCCAATCTCGCAAAATCCCGACATTGTCCAAAGTTCACCATATGCATTCTCATCACGTGTGTCTTCATGGGCCAAAACTTCGCATACGAACAACTCACAATCTACTTCATTGATGTCATGAAAGTAATTTCCCATCATATGTGACTCACCCTAGCTCGGATCCTGCCTGCACGGCTCATTTTCACCCTTCTCAATACAACGAAATTTCCAGAGACCCCTACCGGAATCAAATGCATAACCATTGTTTGTGGACCTTGGCCTATCTATCGTCATTGTAAATCACGCTCCTGTTCACTATCATATATCTGGAATCTTTCACAATCCTTCTGCATGACACCGCTCCAGCCCTCGAAGGGAGCCCCATGAATTCATTTCACGTACTAGGCTTTTGGATGAGATTTCAAATCGTTGCTCCGGTTGATTTGAGGGATTCCACAGCTGATTCAGGTTTCGATTGCAATTTCGGCGACTACCGCCATCCTGACATATGGACCCGAATTGAGCAAGGAAAATGTGAAGGGAACCGTCTCCGGCCGCTTCATCTTAGATTTTCTTGCAACTGGGGTTACCGCCTCGTATGAGACGTATTTGATATTCTCTCGTTAACGTTACAGCAAGAGCAGGTCGAACATGTTTCATCCGTGCAATTTGCGTTCCTCGTCCTATGGAAAGATCCTTTCACATTTCACTTCGCCGCCTTGCAAGGTTGGCCGGTAAGTTCATTTGGTAATGATCTCACCCATGCGAGATCAATCGATTTCAGCTTCTTGGGCTACTGCTTTGCGATTTCAGTGTCTTGGTGTTCAAGAGAGCGCATGGCGCTGGTTCCGACGCCGACCATCAAATCCTCAAGTTACAGAAAGTTCTGTTCATATCCGGTCTCATTATTGCCTGCCTCTTAACCTCCCCATTCTCGTGGCTGAATGGTGACGTCGCGAGTAGTGTGCCAATCTTCGGGTTTTCCTCGAATTTCCAAGTACCATTCAAACCACGAATCGCCTCTATCAAAACCTGCATCTGAACCATGGACTATGCCCGCTGGACCAAAAACCAGGTTGGGTTCACCTCAACATAAGTTCAATGTCGGACTTCTTGAAGCGAACTCATATAGAACCTAATCATTCGCTTTTCGTTACCCTCGTAGATCAGCAATATATGGATCCGATGGTGAATTTCAGACTATCCTTGGGAATCGAGAATTGCGGGAGGAACCGTAAGATAGAACTTACGCACCCCATCTCAGGACCTGTGCCACATGGCTCCGTGGGAAATAATTAAAGTCTTTACACGTTCTAAGGGAAAGATGTTATTCGTTTCCCGTCATATATATATATATGCCCGAGGATGTGGATGGTCGATCGGATTCCCCACTCTTCATCTACGGCCCTAGTCTGGAAAGACCGGAACCTTCTGTGAACAGCAGTCCACAAGCAATCATGGCGCAATCGTGTGGCACGTTGGGCATGATTGGCTGCCGACAGACGTGGGCTAGGGTTATTTTGGTGTGTCCACGATTGGCTGACTAAACCTTGGATTTTTTTTCTCCCCTTTTTTTTTTTTTCCTTCCTTGACGTCTCCTGAGCCGCTGCAAGACACAGCACAGCGACCAGCAAACCCGTCTTTTCTTGTTCCCTCATTTGTCCCATCTCTCCAGGAGACACAAGCCAGTCACATAAAGCTCAATTTGCATCTGCACTAGTCCAAAATGGTCAACTTCACTGTCGAACAGATCGTATGGCCTCTCTTTCTCTGCCCTTCCTTCATGGCTGATGGCAATAGCGCGCCTTGATGGACAAGCCGAGCAACATTCGGAACATGAGGTATTGTCGAGTTCGGAGAGCGGAGAAGTTGATTGTGACAGTGTTATCGCGCACGTCGATCACGGCAAGTCGACTTTGACCGACTCCCTCGTGTCCAAGGCAGGGATTATATCCGCGGCAAAGGCAGGTGAACAGCGGTTTACAGACACTCGTCAGGACGAACAAGACCGTTGTATCACCATCAAGTCCACCGCCATCTCCCTTTACGCCCAATTGAGCGACGACGATGTTAAAGATGTCAAACAAAAGACTGAGGGAACCGAGTACCGCTCAAACAAACCCTCCAGAATGCGTACTGATTGCAGGTTCTTGATCAACCTTATTGATTCTCCTGGGCACGTCGACTTCTCCTCTGAAGTAACGGCTGCCCTCCGAGTCACGGACGGTGCTCTTGTCGTCGTCGACTGCGTCGAAGGCGTCTGTGTGCAGACCGAAACAGTCTTGCGCCAAGCCCTCGGTGAACGAATCAAGCCTGTCGTCATCATCAACAAAGTCGATCGCGCCCTCCTCGAACTTCAAATCTCAAA
>Ga0335081_10018830_pt1 | contig 11162 bp, 9 predicted proteins | sample Lox_Sample_35_FD_206713 | JGI IMG/M metagenome (GOLD analysis project Ga0335081, IMG submission 206713) | Soil microbial communities from Loxahatchee National Wildlife Refuge, Florida, United States - Lox_Sample_3.5 | ecosystem: Environmental > Terrestrial > Soil > Wetlands | place: USA: Florida...
TGTTACGACTGATGATGTTTGTGGGGCCCGCAGGCCCGAACCCGGTCGGTAGCCCATAGAACCCTTGCACGGGCGGCCAGGGAATCGGCCGCAGTTGCGCTTCGCCCATCGGTTCGTGGGAGATAGCAAGTTCCAGAGACAACCCGGGAACTCTCACGATAGTGGGTTCGGTGGACTCCGTGTCCACAGGCATCGGGACTGGCGCTTGCAAGCCGAGCGGCACTCGGGGCCTCAATAGCTGTTCCAGCATCGCACGGCCATCCGCGTCCTTGGTGAAAAGGGCGGCCCGTGTTGTGCGGTTGTTCAGTCCGGCGACAGCGGATTCTACAGCGGTGTAATCCGAGAGCTCGCCAGCCCATCCGGACGCAGCGAAGAGGATTAACGAGCAGACGGTGGCACTCATGCCGATCAGAGTGTCCATCGGGGCCTCCTAAAGATGATGATACGCCCGATTGTCCCAGATTGTCCGTCGGCCGCTGCGTCTTAGATCCTGCGGTAGCCTGTGGTTTTTGGCGCACCCCCCGGAGGAGTCTGGTTGCCCGACGCAGTCAGGTTTGGTCCGGCGCTGAGCCTTGTTTCTGTGTGCGGGCGCGGGCGCGTCAGGCGCCGACCGGTTCCCGCAACTGCTTTCGACTGACTGGTCAGACGGCGGCGTTCGGTTACTAGGTTGCCGTCATGAGATGGCCGCTCGGGCTCCTGCTTTCAAAGTGTAGGGCACTGTCTCCGCTGATTCTTGTCGGCTAGACAGTGTGTGTGGGACGGTTGGTTTGGCATAGTGGTTCGAGCGAAACGAACCGGCCACCCTTGACGCTGGCCCACTCGGCGGGGTAAATTACCAATAGTCTAGCTATGGGACGGCTTGGAGAGATGTGGCGGCGGCTGGTGTTTTTGCTGCGTTGGCGGCGGTTCGATACCGAATTGGAAGAAGAGATGCGGCATCACCTGGAGATGAAGGCGGCGGACATGGGCCGCGGCGATGCCGTGCGGCGGTTCGGCAATGCGGCATTCCTGAAAGATCAGAGCCGCGACGCGTGGGGATGGGGGCCGGTCGAGCGGGCGTGGCAGGACGCGCGGTACGCGTTTCGGATGCTGCGGAAGAACGCGGCGCTCACAGCGGTGGCGCTGATCACGCTGGGGATTGGGATCGGCGCCAATACCGTAATCTTCACGGTGGTGCACGCGGTGCTGATGGCGCCGCTGCCGTATCAGCAACCAGAACGGCTGGTGAGGCTGCTTGGGAGGAAGCCGCGGTGGGGAACGGGGATGTCGGCGCCGGATGTGGCGGATATCCGCGCGCAGAATTCCGTTTTTGCAGGCGTGGCGGCGAGCGGATTTCATCAGGCTGACATCTCCGGTCCCGGAGAACCGGAACGGGTGCGGGGCAGCAGGGTTTCCGGCGAACTGTTTGGCGTACTCGGAGTAACGCCGCTATTGGGCCGGCCGCTGGAGCCGGCAGACGAGCGCCCGGGCGCGCCAGCAGTGGTGGTTCTGAGTTATGGCATGTGGCAGCGGCGGTTCGCGGGCAGCCCGGACGCGGTGGCAAGCACCATCACGATGGATACAGGCAGCCGCACGATTGTGGGGGTCATGCCGCGATGGTTCCAGTTCCCCGACGATACGGCGCAATACTGGGTTCCGTTGGGCGACGCGCCGATCGCGAGGCAGCGGAGCCTGCACGTTCTCAACGTGGTGGCGCGATTGCGACCCGGCGCGACGGTCGCGCAGGCAAGGTCGGAAGTGAAAACGATTGCGGCGCGGTTGGAGCGCGCCTACCCTGCGCCGGATGCAGGCTGGAGCGCCGACGCTGTGGCATTGAACGAGCAACTGGTGGGCGGCGTGCGGCCGGCCCTGCTGATTCTGCTTGGCGCGGTGGCGATGGTTCTGCTTGTGGCGTGCGCCAACGTGGCGAATCTGCTGCTGGCGCGCGGGGTGCAGCGCGGCCAGGAAATGGCGGTGCGGGCAGCTTTGGGCGCGGGACGGCGCAGGCTGGTCCGGCTGCTGTTGGCGGAAAGCCTGCTGCTGTCGGTGGCGGGCGGCGCGTTGGGCGTGCTGCTGGCGCTGTGGGGGGTGCGCGCGCTGACGCCGTTCTATCCTCCGCAGATGCCGCGCGTGGCCGAAATCCGGATCGATAACGCCGTGCTGGCCTTTACGGGGCTGCTGGCGCTGGCCACCGCAGTGCTGGCCGGCATGTTGCCCGCGCTGCGCGTTTCGCGCACCGACCTGAACGCCGCGCTCAAGGCCGGCGCTCGCACTCGAGGACCGCGCGCCGGACGATCGCGCGCCGCGCTGGTGATCGCGCAGGTAGCGCTGGCCATGGTGCTGCTGGCGTGCGCCGGGTTACTGATCAAGAGCTTTCTGCTGCGCACCCGCGTGAATGGATTCACGCCGGACGACGTGCTGGTGGCGGAGTTGCCGCAGTTGCCGGAGGGCCACCTGCCGGTGCTCCTGGAGCGCATCCGCTTGCTGCCGGGAGTGGAGTTCGCGGGCGCGACCACATCGTTTTCCTATACGCGCATGATGGGAATCGATGTGAAACTTGCAGGGCGGACGGGCGGCGAGCAGAGCATCGCGGCCACGGTCGAGATCGTCACGCCGGGCTATTTCCAGGCGCTGCGCATTCCGTTGCGGAAGGGGCGGACCCCGGATGCGGGCGACCTTACGGGTCACGCGCCCGTGGCGGTGATCAACGAGGCGCTGGCCCGACGGTACTTCACGAACGAGGATCCGCTCGGCAAACAGGTTGTGCTGGCCACGCGCCCTAAGGAGACTTTCGCTCCCATTGTAGGGGTGATGGGCGACGTGCCGATGTTCGCTTCATCCCGCGAGACGGAGCCGGCGCTCTATCTGCCGTACCAACCCTCGGGATTCGTTGCTAATTTCGAGCCGGACCTGATCGCGGTACGGACGCCGGGGAGGCCGGAAAGGCTGGCGAGCGCGGTGAGGACCGTGATTCGAGCGATGGAGCCGAAGGCGCCGATCGTGCGGATGCAGACTATGCGCGCGGACCTCTCCAGCATGGTGGCGTCGGAGTGGTTCTACACGGTGATGCTGGGCTTGTTCGCGGGGATGGCGCTGTTGCTGGCCGTGCTTGGCGTGTATGGAGTGGTCAGCTTCGCGGTGAGCTTGCGGACCCGCGAGATCGGCGTGCGGATGGCCTTGGGAGCATCGGGCGGCGATGTGCTGCGAGAGGTCCTGCGGGAGGGCCTGCTGCTGGCGGCGGCCGGGGCGGCGATCGGGACGGTAGCGGCGCTGGCGGCTACGCGAGTGCTGCTCCGCACGGACTTGCTGTTCGGGGTGAAGCCGAGAGATCCGCTGACGTTCGCGCTGGTTCCGGCGGTGTTGCTGATGGCGGCGCTGGCGGCCTGCTGGGGGCCGGCACGGAGGGCGACGAGGGTGGATCCAGTGGTGGCGCTGAGGTATGAGTAAACCGGCCCTTCGGGCCGCAATGGAGGATGAAGGCCCCGGGCGGACGGAGCACGGAGGCGGGCGACAGAAAACGATCGCCCGCCTCACCAACCTGCGCCGCCGGATCGCACCAAACTGGTGCATAATGGTGTTATGCAGAGCACGAAAATTGTCCGGCAGAGCGTCAGTTTGCCGGCCAACGTGGCAGCACAGGTGCGTTCCATGGCACGCAGCCGCCGCCTCAGCGCCAATCGCATGTTGGTGGAACTGGTCGAGAACGGAATCGCGGCCGAAGAGCGAAAACAGCAAGCATTCTTCGACCTTGCGAAACGATTTCGAAACGCCACCGATCCCAAGGAAATCGACCGCTTGGGCGAGGAAATGGGCCGGATGGTTTTTGGCGGCTGATGCCGAGAATCGAAACCTGGGACAACCTCCCCGCCAATGTCCGACGGCACCTGATCCAACGGATGCACGACCGGGCGATCAGCCTCGCTGATCTCAATCAGCTACGCCGCTGGGTGGAATCAAAGCCGGACGTGCCGGAGGACGATTGGTACAAGGACTTCGGCTCATTTAAGCTGTGCGAGCATGGATCGCTCCCGAAGACGTTCCTGCTGGCCGGCCAGGCGGCAAAGGGGACGGCGATCTGAAGGGATGAGCAAGGCCTTCTGCCTTGCGTGGTATTTTGGGTTGGATGCCCTCAGAGAATCCGTTTCAGGACCCCCTAAGGTTTGAACGGCGCGTGCCGGAGTGCGTGGTCGTCATCTTCGGAGCCAATGGAGACCTCACCAAGCGCAAGCTCATGCCGGCGCTCTACCGGCTGGCCTATGACCGCCGGCTGGCGGCGGGGTTCGCGGTGGTTGGAATCTCGCGCACGCCCATGACCGACGATGCCTTCCGCGAAAAAATGCGGGAGGCCGTGCAGCAATTCTCGGAAGCCACCACGTTGGACGAGGAGGTGTGGAAGGCCTTTGCCGACGGGCTGTTCTACGTAGCGGGGGACATCGGCGACCCGGAACTTTATCGGAAGGCCGGTCAAAGGCTGGCGGAGATCGAGACGTATCATCATACCGGCGGAAACGTACTGTTCTACCTTTCCACCCAGCCGAGCCAGTATGCGCGCGCGGCGCTGGGAATCGGCGCAGCGGGGCTGGGAACTGGGAACGGCTGGCGGCGGCTGGTGGTAGAGAAGCCGTTCGGACACAACCTGGCCAGCGCGCGGGAGTTAAGCGGCGAACTGCACAAGGTGTTCGACGAATCGGACGTCTACCGCATAGACCACTACCTGGGCAAGGAAACGGTACAGAACATTCTGGCGTTTCGCTTCGGCAATGGCATCTTCGAGCCGCTGTGGAACCGGCGGTATGTGAACAGCGTGCAGATTACGGGCGCGGAATCGATCGGCGTGGAAGGACGCGGCGCGTATTACCAGGAAGCCGGGGCCCTGGACGACATGATCCAGAATCACCTGCTGCAGGTGATGGCGACGATTGCCATGGAGCCGAGCGCGAGTTTCCGGGCGCCGTCGGTGCGCGATGAGCGGTCGAAACTGCTGCGGTCCATTCGGCCGATGACGCCCGACGAAGTCCGGCAGAATACCGTGTCGGGGCAGTACGGGCCGGCGCGGATCGGGGGGCAGGACGTGCCAGGGTTCCGGCAGGAGCCGGGCGTGAACCCGCAGGCGCAGACCAACACCTACGCGGCCGTGGCTTTCTTCGTAGAGAACTGGCGCTGGGCGGGCGTGCCGTTCTACGTGCGCACGGGCAAGCGGCTGCCCAAGCGAGTGACGGAGATCGCGATTCACTTCAATCCCGCGCCGCTGCATATTTTCGACCAGGACGGCGCGGCCAGCGCACCGAATCTGTTGATTGTGCGCATCCAGCCGGAGGAGGGAATTTCGCTGAAGTTCTTGTCGAAGCGGCCAGGCGCCGGAATGACGCTGCGGCCGGTTTCGATGGACTTCAACTATGGGTCGAGCTTCGGCGAGCGCTCGCCTTCGGCTTACGAAACGCTGCTGCTGGACGCCATCATCGGCGATGCCACGCTATACACACGGCAGGACATGGTGGAGGCGAGTTGGGCGGTGGTGGAACCGATTCAGAACATGTGGCGCGAGACCAAATGCGAGTTTCCGAACTACGCGGCGGGCACCTGGGGACCGGCGGCGGCTGACGAGATGCTGGCGCGGCGCGGACACACCTGGAGGAAACCGTGATGGGCGCAACGGTAGCTCCCGAGACGGTTCTGAAGCAACTGGCCGAGTTGTGGGTTTCAACGGGTAAAGAAGAGCAAGGCGAAGACGGAACAGGCGTGCTGAGGGCCTGCACCATGACGCTGGTGGTGCTGGCCGAAGAGAGCGACGACGCGCAGAGCCTGGGCGAGACGCTGGCGGCGCTGATGCCCGAGCACCCGGCGCGCGCGATCGTGATCCGGCTGCGCGGAGCAGGCGAGCGGGCGCTCACCGAACGGGTCTATTCGCAGTGCTGGATGCCGTTTGGGCAGCGACGGCAGATTTGTTGCGAGCAGGTGGAACTCACGGCATCGGACGCGGCGTTGGGGGATTTGCCTTCCGTAGTGTTGCCGCTGGCGGTGCCGGACCTTCCGCTGATTCTGTGGTGCCGCAGCGCGCGGTTGGCGGGGATGGCTGAGTTCTGGCCGCTCGCAGCCATGGCGCACAAGGTGATCGTGGACAGCGCGGCGATGGGGGATTCGTTGCCGCGGACGGCGCTGGAACGGGTGGCGGAGACCAACCGGCGCGGCATCCTGGTGGGCGATCTTTCCTGGACGCGGTTGACGCGTTGGCGCGAGATGCTGGCGCAGGTGTTCGAGAACCAGGAGAACCTGGCGCGGCTGGCGAAGATTTCGAGCGTGGAGTTGGAATGCGGCAGCAGATTCTATGTGTCCGCGCTCTATCTGGGAATATGGGTGAATAACTGCCTGGCTGACGCCGGCGGCAGGACGGCGGCGAGGCGGGGCGAAGGCCGCATCACCCTGGATGAGTCGGGCGTGTCGCTGCGGGTTCGCCTCGCGGGCGAAGGGCTCACGGTGGAATTGGCACGGCAGGGCGACCGGATGATCGCGACGGTAAATGGCGTATCCCAGTGCACGAACCTTCCGCCGCCCAGCGAGTACCTGCTGATGCGCGAGGAACTGGGGATCGTGCGGCGCGACCCGGTATTCGAAAAAACGCTGGCATCCGCGGCGCGACCCGCGTATCCTACGGGGAAATGAGTGTCCCCTGGCATACCTCGCCTGATGCGCAAACGGCGGCCGAAGCGTGCGCGCATCACATCACCGGCCTTCTGGCGGTGGCGCTTTCCGGACAAGAGACTGCGACTCTCGCTGTTTCGGGCGGGAGCACGCCCAAACTGCTGTTTCAATGCCTGGCGGCATCGCGATTCGCATGGGAACGGGTGCATCTGTTTTGGGTGGATGAGCGGGTTGTGCCGCCCAGCGATCCGGCGAGCAACTACAAGCTGGCCGCGGATTACCTGATTGCGCCGGCGCACATCACGCACACGCAGGTGCACCGCATCTTCGGGGAATTGCCGGCGCAGACCGCGGCGGCACGTTATGAACAAGAGATCCGCGACTTCTTCGGGCTGGAGCGGGGAGAGATGCCGCATTTCGACCTGGTGCACCGAGGGATGGGGCCGGACGCCCATACGGCCAGCCTGTTCCCGGGCGACCCGCTGATCGACGACCGGGACGGCATCGCCGCGGCCACATATGCGGAGAAATTCAAACAGTGGCGGGTGACGCTGCTGCCCGGCGCGCTGCTGGCAGCGAAGCACACGGTGTTCCTGGTGGCCGGCGAGGACAAGGCTGAGGCGGTGCGGGCGGTGTTACAGGGGGAGTATGAGCCGAAGGAGTATCCGGCGCAGATTGGGACGCAGGGCGCGCGCGGCGTGATGTGTTTCCTGGATCAGAAGGCGGCGCGGCTGCTGGAGTAGGGCGCGAGTGCAAAATCCACCGCCGAGACGCGGAGACGCCGAGAGAACTCAGGTGTATAGACTCGGCGCCTCGGCGGTGAGTCAAAAGCTGGGACCGAGTTACTTCACGGCCGCTTGCGCGACGGCGGCCTGGTCTCTCAGGGCTTCGGCTTTGTCGGTGGCTTCCCAGGTGAAGGTGTCTTCGTTGCGGCCGAAGTGGCCGAAGGCGGCGGTCTTACGGTAGATCGGGCGGCGGAGCTTCAAGTGGTCGATGATGCCGCGCGGGGTGAGCGGGAAATTCTCGCGCACCAACTCGGTGAAGCGCTCGTCGGGAATCGCGCCGGTGCCGAACGTGTCCACGCGGACGGAAACCGGGTCGGCTACGCCGATGGCGTACGCGAGCTGCACTTCGCAGCGGCTGGCCAGCTTGGAGGCCACGATGTTCTTGGCGATATAGCGGGCCATGTAGCAGGCCGAACGGTCCACCTTGGTGGGATCCTTGCCGGAGAACGCGCCGCCGCCGTGACGGCCCATGCCGCCGTAAGTGTCGACGATGATCTTGCGGCCGGTGAGACCGGTGTCGCCGTGGGGACCTCCGACGACGAACCGGCCGGTGGGGTTGATGTGATACTTGGTCTCGGAATCGGCCATGCCCGAAGGAATCACATGGTCGATGATGTGCTTCTTCACTTCGCGGCGGAGTTCGTCGGTGGAGACGTCGGGGCAGTGCTGCGTGGAGATGACTACGGCCTCGATGCGCCTGGGGGTGGTGCCCAGGTATTCGACGCTGACCTGGCTTTTGCCATCGGGCCGCAGAAAATCGAGATCGCCCTGGCGGCGGGCATCCGAAAGGCGCCGTACCAGCTTGTGGGCCATCATGATGGGGAGCGGCATCAATTCGGGGGTTTCGTCGCATGCAAAGCCGAACATGAGGCCCTGGTCGCCGGCGCCGCCGGTATCGACGCCCATGGAAATATCGGGGGATTGCGACTGGATCAGGTTGTGCACGCCGCAGGTGTTGCAGTCGAACCCGTAGGTGGCGTCGTTGTACCCGACGTACTCGATGGTGCCGCGCGCGATGCGCGGAACGTCGACGTAGGTGGTGGTCGTGATCTCACCGGCTACAATGCAGGTGCCGGTAGTGACCAGGACTTCGCACGCCACGCGGCCGACGGGGTCTTCCGCCAGGACGGCGTCCAGCACGGCATCCGAGATCTGGTCGGCGATCTTATCGGGGTGGCCTTCGGTCACGGATTCCGACGTAAAAAGGTGCTTCTGGTTGTCTGCCAAAGTGCCCTCCTGAGGCGCTGTGATTCAATTTAGCACGATGCGGTTTCTTCAATAGCGGTAGTGGTCGGGCTTGTACGGCCCGTCCACGGACACACCGAGATACTCGGCCTGCTTGGGCGAGAGCCTGGTGAGCTTCGCGCCGATCTTTTCCAGGTGCAGGCGCGCGACTTCCTCGTCCAGTTTCTTGGGGAGCGTGTACACATTGGGCTTGTACGTGTCGCGGTTCTTCCAGAGGTCGATCTGGGCGAGGGTCTGGTTGGAGAAGCTGTTGCTCATGACGAAACTGGGATGGCCCGTGGCGCAGCCGAGATTGACCAGGCGGCCTTCGGCCAGCACGAAGATGCTGTGGCCGCCCGGGAAGGTGTACATATCGACCTGCGGCTTGATGTTGGTCTTCTTCGCGGCCGAGGCGTTCAGACGGTCGATCTGGATCTCGTTGTCGAAGTGGCCGATGTTGCAGACAATCGCCTGGTCCTTCATTTTCCGCATGTGCTCCAGGGTGACGATGTCGCAGTTGCCGGTGCAGGTGACGTAGATATCGCCGCGGCCGAGGGTGTCCTCGATGGTAGTGACTTCGAAGCCTTCCATGGCGGCCTGCAGCGCGTTGATGGGATCGATTTCGGTGATGACTACGCGCGCGCCCATTCCGCGCAGCGAGTGGGCGCAGCCTTTGCCGACATCGCCATAGCCCAGCACCACGGCGACTTTGCCGGCCACCATGACGTCGGTGGCGCGCTTGATGCCGTCGGCCAGCGATTCGCGGCAGCCGTAGAGGTTGTCGAACTTGGATTTGGTCACGGAGTCGTTGACGTTGATGGCGGGGACGAGCAGCTTGCCGGCTTCCTGCATCTTATATAGCCGGTGGACGCCGGTGGTGGTCTCTTCGGAGACGCCGCGCCATTCCTTCACGATCCCATGCCACCGCCGCGGGTTCTCAGAGTGGACCTGCTTGAGGAGGGCTTTGATCACGTCTTCTTCGTGCGCTGCTGAAGGCGTGTTCACCCAATCGCTGCCCTCTTCGAGCTCGTAGCCTCTGTGGATAAGGAGGGTTGCGTCGCCGCCGTCGTCGACGACCAACTGCGGGCCTTTGCCATTGGGGTGGGAGATGGCCTGGTAAGTGCACCACCAGTAGTCTTCCAGCGTCTCGCCCTTCCACGCGAACACCGGCACGCCGGCGGCGGCGATGGCAGCGGCGGCGTGGTCCTGGGTGGAGAAGATGTTGCAGCTTGCCCAGCGGACCGACGCGCCCAGATCGGCCAGGGTCTCGATGAGCACGGCGGTCTGAATGGTCATGTGCAGCGAGCCGGTGACGCGCACGCCGGCGAGGGGCTTCTCTTTGGCGTATTTGCGGCGGATGGCCATCAAGCCGGGCATTTCGTACTCGGCGATAGAGATTTCCTTGCGGCCCCAATCGGCCAGGGACAGGTCGGCGACCTTGAAATCGGTGGCGGTCTGGTTCAGCGTGGCGGTGCTCATAGTTCACCTCGTATCAAGAAATCTTGATATATTGATACTATAATAGATCCAGGCATGGCGTCAATCCTGAAATCGCTGCGGCTGGCCGCGGATCCGAACCGGCTCCGGCTGCTGCTCCTGCTGGAGCAGGAGGAACTGTCGGTGGCCGAGTTGCAGGAGATCCTGGCGAAAGGACAGAGCCAGATTTCGACGAACCTGGCGCAGCTCAAGCAGGCCGGACTGGTGGACGACCGGCGCACGGGGAAGAATGCTTTCTACCGGCTCACCGCGCCGGCAGAGCTGATGGAACTGCTACGCAAGGCGGCTGGCGAGGTCCCGGAAGCGGCGGACGATCGGCAGGCGCTGCGCCTGGCCCTGCACAAGCGGCAGGACCAGATGCGGCGATACTTCGACGAACTGGCCGGCAAATTCGGGCGGCAATACGTGCCGGGCCGGTCGTGGAAGGGAGTCGCGGAAGCGCTGCTGAAACTGATGCCGCCCATGGTGATCGCGGATCTGGGGGCGGGCGAAGGGACAATTTCGCAGTTGATGGCGCAGCGGGCGAAGAAGGTGATCGCCATCGACAATTCGGAGAAGATGGTGGAGTTCGGCGCGGAACTGGCGCGGAAGCACGGCATCGCCAACATGGAGTACCGGCTGGGCGATTTGGAGGACGTGCCGATTCGCAGCGGCACCGTGGATCTGGCGTTTCTCAGCCAGGCGCTGCATCACGCCAGCCATCCCGAGCGGGCGGTTGCCGAGGCGCGCCGCATATTGAAGAGCGGGGGACGGATTGCGGTCCTCGATCTGAACCGGCACCACTTCGAAGAAGCGCGCGAGATGTACGCGGACCTGTGGCTGGGCTTCACGGAGCTGGAATTGGAACGGTACCTCAAGCGAGCGGGGTTCAAAAACGTCGAGACGGCGGTGGTGTACCGCGAACCGGAAGCACCGCACTTCGAGACGCTGCTGGGGACGGGGGAGAAGTAGGGCGGGCGATCCCCAGGGGTGGCGCCAGACGGAGAGGGTTGCGGTTCGAGTCCAAGGTGGGGAGCCAAAGCTCTGGGCGTTGATTCG
>Ga0335081_10018831_pt1 | contig 11162 bp, 7 predicted proteins | sample Lox_Sample_35_FD_206713 | JGI IMG/M metagenome (GOLD analysis project Ga0335081, IMG submission 206713) | Soil microbial communities from Loxahatchee National Wildlife Refuge, Florida, United States - Lox_Sample_3.5 | ecosystem: Environmental > Terrestrial > Soil > Wetlands | place: USA: Florida...
GCCAAGTGCGATGGTCGCGAGAGCGGCAATCGTCCTGAAGAGGGAGCTTACGGTGAAGAGCGAGGCGAGCGCCGCGAGCCAGAGCGCGCCGGTCATGGCTGCGAGGGTCAAATAATTCGGGAGGACCCAGGCATTGCTCCAGCGCTGAATGGGTTTCAGCGATTGATAGATCATGGCGGTGCAGGCGACCGTCGCGACTGCGCAGAAGGCGCTCACACCGCCGAATACCGCCCAGACACCATCGGTCTCGCCGAGCGCGATCCAGCCGAAGGCGAAGAGAAGAGCGGGCAGATAGGTCGCAACCGAGACCACTCCCTCGCGCGAGAGCCAGGAGCTCCGCCACTGCGAGAAGGCGCGCCAGGCGCGCTCGGGGTGACCGAGGTGGAAGGTCGAGGAGAGCAGCCCCACCGTAATCGCGCCCAGCGCGAGCGCGAGCGAGACCGCGCCGAAGAATCGGTCGCCGGGCAGGCGCCCGATCGCTGCGAGAATGCCGAGCCAGGCGAGAAGGCCGTAGCCCGCGCCGGAGCTCGTAGTGAAGACGATGACGGAGAACGCGGGATGCACGGGGGATCAGCCCGAGAGGAGCCGGTCGACCCAGGCGAGGAAGCCGCCGCTCCCGGCGGGCACCGCAGGAGCAAGCTCCGCGGGCGTGTCCTTCTCGAGCGATGCGCGGCGCGCGCGTGGCGGAAGATATTTGTTCGTGGGCGCGTAACCCAGCTCCGGCATGAGATCGTAGCCGCCGCGGGACGCCACGAGCTTCGACACCTCGGAGTTGGGATCGCCGAGATCGCCGAAATGTCGCGCGGTGGCGGGGCAGGTCGCGACGCATGCGGGCACGCGATCGATCTCGTCGAGCGTCTCGTTGTAGATTTTGTCGACGCAGAGCGTGCATTTCTTCATGACGCCGGCGTCGTAGTCGTATTCTCGCGCGCCATAGGGGCACGCCCAGGAACAGAGCTTGCAGCCGATACAGAGCTCCTCGTTCACGAGGACGATGCCGTCTTCCGCACGTTTGTAGCTGGCGCCGGTGGGGCAGACGGTCACGCAGGCGGGCTCGGCGCAGTGGAGGCAGGAGCGTGGGAAGTGCACGGTGCGGCTCGCAGCACCCTCGCCGACCTCGAAGGTATGAACGCGGTTGAACCAGACACCCAGCGGCTCAGGTCCATAGGGGTCTAGATCGGTCAAAGGCGCGGCGATGCCGCCGCTGTTCCACTCCTTGCAATTGACGGCGCAGGCGTGACAGCCGACGCAGATGTCGAGATCGATGACGAGGCCGAGACGCTTGGGCGCCGGCGAAGAGGGAAGGCTCGTCATGTTTTCTTCGCCTGCGGTCGGAATTTCGCGCCGTAGCGTAGGATCGATGGGCGCGCGGCGAGCGGCGGCGATGCCGCCGCGGCGAAATGCGGCTCGCTCACCTGTGTCGGCGCGGGCGCCTTCTCGATCCTCACGCGGAGGTCATACCACGCGGCCTGGCCGGTGACGGGGTCGGCGTTGGCGTAGCGATAGCCGCCCTCGCGCGGCGGCAACAGGTCCGAGATCAAATGATTAACGAGGAAACCCCGCTGGGACTCCGCGGCCTTGGGATCGAGGTTCCAGGCGCCGCTGCGCTTCCCGATTGCGTTCCAGGTCCAGACGGTGTCGGGATTGACGCCTTCCATCGTCTTCGCGCGGACGGCGATGCGCCCGTGGCGGCTCACGACACTCACCCAATCGCCGTCCGCGATCTCGTGCGCAGCCGCGGTCGCGCGGTGGATATAGAGTGCGTTCTCGCCATGAATTTGCCGGAGCCACGCGTTCTGCGAGCCCCAGCTGTGGTACATCGCGGCGGGCCGCTGCGTGATCGCGTGCAGGGGGTAGTCGGCGCTGCCGTCGGATTCCTCGAAGGGCCGGTACCAGATCGGCAGCGGATCGAAATAAGCGGCAACGCGCTCGCGATGTTCGGGCGGAGGCTGTGCCGCACCATGCCCCTGCGCCGCGAGGCGGAATTTCTGCAACGTCTCCGAATAGATCTGCAGCACTATCGGATCCGCGCGGTCGATGAAGCCCATCGCCTTCGCCCAGTCGAGGTAGGCGCGGTTGGCAAATTTGTAGAAGCGCGCCCCCTCGGGAATCTCCGCGCGCCAGAAGCACTGGTGCTCGACGTAGCGTTCGAGCTGCTGCGGATTGACCGCCCCGAGACCCTCCGCGGTGCCGTCGCTTCCGCGCCAGCCCGCAAGCGGACCCATTCCCGGACGTCGCTCGTGATTGACGATGTAGTCGGGATAGAGGCCGGGATATTTCGGCTTCCCCTCGGCATCGACGAAGCCTGGGAGCTTCAGCCGCGCGCCCAGCTCGATCAGCACGTCCTGGAAGGGTCGGACATCGCGATCGGGCTTGAGCACGGGTTGGCGGATCGCGTCGGCGGCGCCGTCGCTGTCGCTGATGGGCCGGTCGAGCAGCGAGATGCAGTCGTAGCGCTCGAGATACGTCGTGTCCGGCAGCACCAGATCCGCATAGGCCACCATCTCAGAGGCGTAGGCGTCCGAATAGATGATGCGGGGAATGCGGTACTCGCCGCTCGCCTCGTCGCGCTCCGCCAGCATCTGCATGGTCTCCGCGGTATTCATCGCGGAGTTCCAGCTCATGTTCGCCATGTAGAGGAAGAGTGTGTCGATCCGATAGGGATCGCGCTTCCAGGCGTTCCGCACCACCAGGTGAAGAAGCCCATGCGCCGCAAGCGGCGCTTCCCAGGAGTAGGCTCTGTCGATACGAAGCGGCTTGCGCGCGGCGTCCACGAGCAGGTCTTCGGGCCCGTGTGGAAAGCCCAGCGGCGGACCCGCGAGCGGCTTCCCCGCTTCGGCGGGACCAGCGGGCTTGATCGCCGGCGGGATTGGGCGCGGGTAGGGCGGCTCGTAGCGAAAACTTCCGGGCGTGTCGACCGCCCCCAGCAGCATCTGCAGCAGATGGAGCGCGCGGCAGGTATGGAAGCCGTTCGAATGCGCGGAGATGCCACGCATCGCGTGCATCGCGACCGGCCGCCCCAGCATCGTTGCGTGTCGCCGCCCGTGCGCGTCCGTCCAGGGCTGGTCGAGGACGAACGCTTCGTTGAAGGCCGCGTGCGCCGCCTCGACTGCGAGGCGCTTGATGGTCGAGGCCGGCACTCCCGTCTCCGCGGCGACCGCGTCGGGCGCGAAGCGGGGATCGAGATAGCGCCGCGCCATCAGCTCGAAGGCCGGCACCGCGCGGCGGCCATCGGGGAGCCTGCGCTCGCCCGTGAGCGCGGGCAGCGCCTCTGCGTCGCTCGCGCTCACGATCGCGGCGCGCTTGCGGTCCCAGACCAGCGCCGCGCCGTCGGCCCCGCGCGCGAAGAGCCCGTGGTCCGCGGCCCCCTCCGCGTCGATCACGAGCCAGGGCGCGTTGGTGTAGGCCGCGAGATAGTCGGCGTCGATCTTCCCTGCGCGGAGGATCTCGTGCACGAGAGCGAGCACCAGGAGTCCGTCGGTGCCGGGGCGGATGCCGATCCACTCGTCGGCGATCGCGGAATAGCCGGTGCGGACGGGATTGATGGAGACGATCTTAGCGCCCCGCCCCTTGAGCTTCCCGAGGCCGAGCTTGATCGGGTTGGAGTCGTGATCCTCGGCGACACCGAAGAGCAGGAAATATTTCGTGCGCTCCCAATCGGGCTCGCCGAATTCCCAGAATGAGCCGCCGATCGTGTAGAGGCCGGCTGCAGCCATGTTGACGGAGCAGAACCCGCCATGAGCTGCGTAATTGAGTGTCCCGAATTGCGTCGCCCACCAGCCTGTGAGCGCCTGGCTTTGGTCGCGCCCCGTGAAGAGCGCGAGCTCCTTGGGGTCGCGCGCGCGGATGGCCCCCAGCCATTCGACGGCGGTTGCGAGCGCTTCCTCCCACTCGATCTCCTGGAACTCGCCGCTGCCGCGCGGGCCGACGCGTTTCAGGGGTTTCCGGAGACGCGCGGGGGAATACTGCTGCATGATCCCCGCCGATCCCTTGGCGCAGAGGACGCCGCGGTTGACGGGGTGGTCGCGATTGCCCTCGATGTAACGGATCGAGCCGTCCTTCAGATGCACCTTGATGCCGCAGCGGCAGGCGCACATGTAGCAGGTCGTGTATTTGACCTCGTCGGAGACGGGGACGCTCTTGGCGATTTCGGGGTCGCGCTGCTGGCTGCCGCTATCCGGCATGGGCGTGCTCGCGGGAAAGGGCGGGACTAGGCCGGAAGTGGCGTCCAGCCTTGGGGTGTCAATGCTTCCAGCGGACGGAAACGGGTCTTGTAGGCCATCTTGCGGCTCTCGCCGATCCAATAGCCGAGATAGACGTAGGGGAGGGCGCGTCGGCGCGCCTCATCGATGAGCGCGAGAATGACGTAAGTGCCGGGGCTGCGCGCGGCGGCAGCGGGATCGAAGAAGCTGTAGACTGCCGAAAGCCCATCGTCGAGCAGATCCACGAGGCAGGTCGCAACGAGACCCTCGCCCGGTGCGCGTAGCTCCAGGAGCGTGGTGGGAACGGGGCTGTCCTCGATCATCGCGCGGTAGTCGCCATAGGTCATGGAAGCCATGTCGCTCTCGGCATGGCGCGAGCGCTGATAGCGCGCGAAGAGCTTGAATTGCTCGGCGCTCGCGCGCGCGGGAACGGTGCGCACGCTGAGATCGAGGTTGTCGCCGACGACGCGACGCAGCGAGCGCGAGGGCTCGAAGTGCGCGACCGGCACACGCACGGGAACGCAGGAGCCGCAGCCGCCGCAGGCGGGTCGGTAGGCGAGATGATGGCTCCTGCGGAATCCCGCGCGCGAGAGCTCGCTGTAGAAGCGCGATCCGTCGTGACCGCCAATCTCCGTGATGAGCTTGCGCTCGATCCGCCCTTCTACGTAAGGACAGGGGAGCGAGGCCGTGCGATAGAAGGCGCGAAGCGATGTCGGAAGGCGCCCGGGGGCTGTCGCCTCGCCGCGTGTGCTGCGCCGCGAGAGAGTGCTGGCATCGCCCTCTGGCATGCGCTCCCTTCCCCCGACCTCCGCTGCGGCCTCTTCGATGAGGGGCTGCTTCACCATGCGGTGATTATGCGATGACCGGCGGGCACTCCGCCAGTGTCATGAAGCCGTTAAGATATCCGGTTTCGGAAACCTCCGGATCACCAGCGTACCCGCGAGGATGTCGTGCACGGTACGTTTGCGCCGCTCGAAGGGCGCGATCAGCAAGATGAGCCAGCAGGTCGCGGCGGTCGTCACGTAGAAGAGCACCGTCTGGATAAAGGCCTGCAGCAGCGATGGCCGGGCGCCGGTCCAGCTCCGGACCTCGATCTCGAACATCCGCATGCCCAGAGTCGCGGAATACCGGCCGCCGATCAGTAAGCTGTGATAAGCGACGGGGACCAGCCCGAATATCAGCCAGACCGGCGACAGCAGCCCGAAGGTCAGCACCGTGAGCGTCGCACAGATTAACCAGACGGGGATCAGTAGCAGCGCGATCAGCACGACATCGACGCAATAGGCGAAGACTCGGCGCGAGAGCACGCCACGGTAAAAGCCGGGCGCTGCGAAGGGCTCGGGCGGTTCGCCCGGCCAGGAATCGGTGTGCGTCTCAATGAAAAGCGACAAGGCGGCATTCTCCCTGTGGTCGCCACGGGAATATCGGGTTCGAATTGCGGGTTGCAAGTGGTTTCCCTCTCCCGCGCCCAGGGCGGGAGGGAGAGGGATTAAGGCAGGGATGCCGCCGAGACCGGCGCCTTCGCCTCGCGCAGGAGGACAATACTGATGCGGCGATTGCGCGGGGAGCGCGGGTCGTCGGGAACGAGGGGGTCGCGGTCGGCGAGGCCCACGACCTTGTCGATCCGCTCGGGCGGGACGCCGTCATTGATAAGTTCGCGGCGGCTCGCGTTTGCCCGGTCCGCGGAGAGCTCCCAATTGCCGTAAGCGCGTCCGAAGGCGTAGGGCGTCGAATCCGTGTGTCCGGTGATCGAAATCTTGTTGGGGAGTCTCTGCACCACCTGCGACACCAAGGCCATGAGCGTCTTCGCGGAATCCTCCATCTGAGCTGAGCCCAGCGGGAACATCGAGCGCTTCTCCTGATCGACGATCTGGATGCGCAGCCCCTCCGGCGTGCGGTCGATGATGAGATTGTCCGCGAGGTTCCGCAGCTCCGGTATGTCCTGGATCGCCTGGCGCAGAGCGAATTCGGCCGCAGCGAATTGCTTCTCCTCGCGCTCGGCCATGCGCTTCTGCACCTCCGCCTCGGTGATCTGCTCGACGGGCTTTGTCTGCTCGGTCTGTCCCTGGGCGGTCTGGCTGGATTTGGCCTCGGGCGACTGCACCTCCGTCTTCTGGCCGGGCTTCGCCTCGGGCTTGTCGGTCGTCGTTCCGTCCGCAGGCTTGTTGGCGGCGGTGCCGCCCTCCTTGTCGCGCTCGCCGCCGGCGGTGCCGCCCTCATTGCCGTCGTCGCCGTCGTCGGGTTGGCGCAGCGCCGGCATGTTGAGGTGGAAGCTCGGGGGTGAGGCCGGGAGATCCTGGGAGCCCGGCTGCCCCATGGTCAGTCCGCCGAGCACGCCGCCCGCGCCGCTGCTGGAGCGCGAGGCGATCGTCGGCTCGAAATAGTCCGCGATACCGCGCTTCTGGATGTCCGTGGTCACGTTGAGGAGCCACAGCAGCAGAAAGAATGACATCATCGCCGTCACGAAATCGGCATAGGCGACTTTCCAGGCGCCACCGTGATGCGCATCGCCCTTGTTGCGCTTGATCTTCTTGATGATGAGGGGGGCGTTGCTGCCCTTGGCCATGGCGCGCTCGCTCGCCTAGGTCGCCGCCGAGGGCAGATTCTCGACGGCTTCCTCGACCTCGTAGAAGCTCGGGCGGACGTCGGTGTTGAGCGCCTTGCGCGCGAACTCCACCGCGACCGAGGGCGCATAGCCTTGCATATAGGCGAGGATCGCCGCCTTGATGCAGAGGTAATAGCGCTGCTCTGTCTCGCCGCGCGCCTTGACGGCAGCGGCGATCGGGCCGACGAAGCCGTAGGAAAGGAGCACGCCAAGGAAGGTTCCCACGAGTGCTCCGCCGATGAGCCGACCGAGCACGGCCGGCGGCTCCGTGATCGAGCCCATGGTGTGGATGACGCCGAGCACGGCTGCGACGATGCCGAGCGCCGGGAGCGCGTCGGCGGATTGCTGGATCGCGTGCGCCACCGTCTCGTGCTCCTCGTGCCGCGTCTCGATCTCCTCGTCCATCAGTGTCTCCATCTCGTGATGGTTGTCGGTACCGAGGGTGAGGAGGCGCAGGTAGTCGCAGAGGAAGACCCTGGCGTGGTGGTCGCCGAAGAAGCGCGGGAAGCGCTGAAAGAGAGTGCTCTCGTCGGGCTTCTCGACGTGTTGCTCGAGAGCCAGCGCGCCCTTTGCCTTCGCGAGTTTGAAGACCGAATAGAGGAGGCTCAGCAGTTCGAGATAGGCGGCCTTGTTGTAGCGCTCCCCCTTGAGCAGGCCGAGGACCGCCGAAATCGTCGCCGTGAGCACGGGCTTGCGGTTCGAGGTGACGAAGGCGCCGATCGCCGCGCCCGCGATCATCAGGAACTCGAAGGGCTGGAATAGAACGACGATGTGGCCCCCGTTCATGAGGTAGCCGCCAAGCACACTCGCGAGGACGATGCCAGAGCCGATCAGCAGGAACATGGGGCCAGGGTGGACATAGAGGGGACGCTGGGCGGCCACCCTGATACATCCGCGTTAATATCTGGTTTAGCAAAGACTTCCCGCGATTCCGGGCCGTCCTAGCGCGGTACCAGAAGCTCCACCCCCAGAGCCGGAGCCCCTTCGAGAGCAAGGCCATAGCCGTCGCGCCAGGGTTCGACGAGGTCTCCGTAATGGGGTGAGACCGGGTTGCCGGATTGGCCAGGCACGACCATGAAGCGGGCCGCGCCTGGCTCGGCCAGATCGACGATCATGCGCAGGCCGGGCCCGTGCACGTCGCGGTAGGGCGTCTCGGGGTTGCTGACGGAGAAGCCGCCGCGGTTCAGCGTATAGATGCCGCCATCGGCGGGGATCGAGAGCGCAACGAGCCGGTCGAAGACCGGTATTCGCGACAGCAGCGGATGCCTGAATTCCGCGGGATGCGCGAGCCCCCAGCGCCAGCGGTTCATGTCGGCGCCGTAGCGCGAGGCGAGTTCCTCGAGTGCGCGGTCGAGCGCTGCCGCAAGCTGGTCGGCGCAGGTTTCGGGCGCCGTCGGGTTGTTCATGTCGGCGCACCATTCCGGATGCTGGCTCAGAATGAGCGCGATCGTCTCGGGATGCAGACCCCAATAATCGTTGAAGGCGGGGCCAAGCTTGTTCGCGAGGACCATGCGATTGAACTCGCGCAGCCACGCCGAGAAGAGCAGGGGCTCGACCTTGTCCCGGTCCATGCGGTGGTCCCAATTGCGCAGGCGCTGCAGCGCCGCGCGCGCCGTCGGCGTTGTCGGCTGCACCTGCAGCATCAACGGAAGGAGCCGTTCCGCCATCGGCGAATAGATGTCGAGCTGGATCGCCGCGGAGCCCTCGAGCGAGGTCTTGTGCTGCTCGAGCAGGCTCTCGATGCGCTGCGCCCGGTAGGGCAGGTCCCAATCGCGTCCGAGGAAATAAGGATAGGCATCGCCCACGATCTTGTTGTTGGCGGTGACGATTCTGCCCGCGGGGGGGTCGAGCACCTGCGGGAGCTGATCGAAGGGGATGTAGCCCGTCCAATCGTAATCGCCGGTCCAGCCGGGAACCGGCGTCTCGCCGTCACCTTTGGCCCGGATCGGAACCCGCGCGGGCGCCATGAAGCCGATGTGACCTTCGACGTCGGCGTAGACGAAATTCTGCTGCGGAGCGTCGAATTTCGCGAGGGCACGACGGAAAGAGTCCCAATCGCGCGCGCGATTGATCTCCCAAAAGGCCTGCGGCGTGCGATCGCCGTCCATGAGATAGGTCGCCTGGAGCGCGAGCGCATAGCCGGGCTTCGCGGCCTGCTGCGCGGGCCCCGCGACATCGGAGATGACGGGCCCGTGCCGCGTCTCGCGCACGACGAAATCGACGGGGGCGGCGCCGCGCACGAGGATCCGCTCGGCGCGCGTCACGAAGGGCTGCGAGCCATCCGGCGTCAGGTATTTTCCGGAATCCGAGGGGTCGAGCTTCTCGATGAAGAGATCGGCGACGTCGCCGCCGGTGTTCGTGACGCCCCAGGCGATACGCTCGGTGTGTCCGACGGCCACGACCGAAAGTCCCGGCACCGTGGCGCCGGCGATTGTCCGTCCTGGCGTCACGATGCGCGCGAGATACCAGAACCCCGGCGCCTCCAGGCCGAGATGCGGATCGTTCGCGAGAACGGGCTTGCCGGACGTGCTGTGCTCGCCGTTCACGACCCAGTTGTTGGAGGCGCGAACGGGGTCGTCTCCCTGCGGCATGAGCGCGAGGAGCCGCTCGAGCGGCAGGGTGCGGTAGATCGGCAGGAGTTCGCCTACAATCGTGGGGCTGCCCTTGGGATAGGCTGGAAATACGATCGGAAGCTCCGTGGGCTTGAGGCGCTCCGCCACTTCCGCGTGAAGGAGTTCGCTGCGATAATTGCCCGCGAGCTGCCAGGCCATGACTTTCCCGATGATGAGCGTGTCGACGGCTTGCCACGGCTCCGGTCTCGCACGCAGCAGATAGTACTCGGGCGTCAGCGCGCGCCGCCGATCCCTGAGATAGGCGTTGACTCCGGCGGCATAGGATTCGAGATCCGCGCGGACCTCAGGCGGTAGCAGCGTGAATTGTCGCTCCGCCGCGCGCGCGAGGCCGAGAGTGCGCATCAGCCGGTCGCGATCGGCCGCCACGGCGCCGAACCACTCCGCCAATCGCCCCGCCCCAAGGCGGCGTCCCAGATCCATCTGAAAGAGCCTGTCCTCGGCATGCACGTAGCCGAGCGCGAAGGCGGCGTCGCGGTCGCTCGTGGCCTCGATGGTGGGAATGCCGCGCGCGTCGCGGAGGATGCGCACGGGCTGGCCGAGACCCGTCACGGAGCGCGTGGCCGCGGGCGGCGGCAGCGCCGAGCGCAGCCAGAGCAGGCCCGAGAGCAGTACCAGGATGGGCAGCAGCAGGAGGAAGACAGCGATGCGCCGGCCCATGCCGGAGCCCTCCCGCGTCCCGCCTCTCCGGTATCAGCCGAGGTTGAGGATGATCGTCTTCTTCTGTGTGAAGTGCTCGAGCATGGCCTCGAGCGAGGCTTCCTTGCCGAGCCCAGATTGCTTCACGCCGCCATAGGACATATTCGCCTGCACGACGAGGTTCTGGTTCACCTGCACGAGGCCCGCTTCGAGCCGGTGGCTCGCGTCCAGCGCGGTCTTGAGGTCGCGCGTCCAGATCGTCGCGGCTAGTCCATAGTCGCTGTCGTTCGCCTGCGCGAGCGCCTCCTCGTAGTCCCGGAATTTGATCACGCAGGTGACGGGGCCGAAAATCTCTTCGCGGCAAAGGCGATTGTCGTTGGCGACGCCCGAGAAGATCACGGGCTGTACGTAGTAGCCGTGCGCGAGCTTAGGGTCCGCCGGCATCTTGGAGCAGCGGTGCGCCGTCGCGCCCGGAGTGTCTTCGCCAAGCTTGATGTAGGAGCGCACCTTCTCGAATTGCTGCTTCGAGATGATGGTCCCGATATCGGTCTGCTCATCGAGCGGGTCGCCCATCTTCATCGCATCGACCTTGGCCTTGAGCTTGTCGATGAAGGCGTCGTGGATGGATTCATGCACGAAGATGCGGCTCGCGGCGGTGCAGCTCTGGCCTTGGCGCGTGAAGCGCATGCCGATGACGGCGCCCGCTACGGCCTTCTCTAGGTCGGCATCGCCCATCACGATCATCGGGCTCTTGCCGCCGAGCTCCAGCGTTACAGGGATGAGCTTCTGCGAGGCCATCCTGTAGACGAGCTTTCCGGTCTCGACCGAGCCCGTGAAGGTGACTTTGCCCACGTCCTTGTGCTCGACGAGCGGCGCGCCGCAGCTGGGTCCGTCGCCGGAGAGGATGTTGAGCACGCCCTGCGGCAGCACCTGATTCATGATCTGGCAGGCGCGCAGCACCGCGAACGGCGCTTCCTCAGCGGATTTTACGACCACCGTATTCCCCGCGACGAGCGCCGGCGCGATCTTGAGGGCCATCAGCAGCAGCGGCACGTTCCAGGGAATGATCGCGCCGACGACGCCGAT
>Ga0335081_10018833_pt1 | contig 11162 bp, 15 predicted proteins | sample Lox_Sample_35_FD_206713 | JGI IMG/M metagenome (GOLD analysis project Ga0335081, IMG submission 206713) | Soil microbial communities from Loxahatchee National Wildlife Refuge, Florida, United States - Lox_Sample_3.5 | ecosystem: Environmental > Terrestrial > Soil > Wetlands | place: USA...
ATAGAATACCAGCGGCTGATATAGATTCGGGGGTCGCCAGAAATATATCGGCGTTTCTTTGATAAGGGTATAAAGTCCCGCTATAAGAATCGCTAAAATGTATATATCGGTCGATCCTGAGGCCGCTTCCCCATATCCGATTACTTGGTCTTCCTGTTGTGCAAGTTTCGATGGATATGTCGGGCCGTTGCCCTATGCTGCAGTCGTGTCGGAGTCATATCAACACATGGTTGACGAATGCAACGCAAAGAGTAATATAAGTCAGGGAGGGCGGACACCCCCTTGCAAAAGACTCATGGCCCCAAACAGAGAGTTTGTGTCGTAAGAAAAATGCATTGAATTTATCTTCACGTCTGAGTGCTAACCCTTCTTTGCCTTCCTCTCTAGTTTCTGTTGCCTCCTCATTTCTTTTCTGGCCTCTTCCTTCGCTTCCCGTGCGGCCTTCTTGTTTTCCTCTTCCTCACGCAGCCTTTTCAGCGCCTCTTCGAATACTTTCTTATCATTATTGTCCGGATCCAACCCCTCGGCGACCTCGGTATCGGCTAGCAACGTGTCAACAATGGAAGGATCCATCTCCCTTAATTTCTCAAAATAATCCGCTGGCACCTCATTTGCATGCTTTTTAAAGTATTTTATCCATGTAGTATCGGTACCAGGATCCAACCCATCAGCAGAGTTAATGGCATCCAAATCCATTTTAAATAGCCGTTTCCACGGGTGCCACTCGCGCTCCTGGCCCTTAAAACTCCGTATCCCTTGGTGGATACATTCTAATCGATTGGAGATGATTTGCGACAACGTCGCTTCCTCCTCTGTCAAGACACGCTTAGAGCCTATACTGATCATGGCATCATGCCACTGATGGAACATTTTCCAGAGGAAATTATCGAGTGATTCGCGTTCGTAGACTTGAAGTTGTTCAACAGGATGGCTATCGAGCCATTCGATGAGAAGGTTGAAACGGGCTCCGTTATGCCTCTCGCCGAGATCGTTTTTAAGGTGGAAAAAGGCGGTGAAGAAACGGAGGGGCATGGTGCGTTCGCGACAGGGTTTGAGAAGGATTTGAAATTGTTCGACGAGCTGTGGTTTCCTGTCTCCGGGACAAATCCACTCTAACCATTCTTTATAATCCTTTCGTAGTTGATTGGACGATTTGAGTTCGATAGAGCGGTCGAGGAAGGGCTTTCCGGGGATTGCGATCGTTTCTTTGTAGAGAGATTCGCGAAGGACTTCTCCGACGAGATCATGAGCGACGTCAGCGACTTGATCTTGCAAATGAGCGCCAGTCGATGGAAGGATGACAGGTTTTTCGGGCTTCTTGGCGTTTTGGTTCGGTGCTCCAAACACTCTTTTATTCTCCTCCTTGATCACTTGTTTTTGCCTTGCCCAGACATCCCGAGCCTTCTTGCTTATCGCATTATTGAGCGGGAGAGGCTTCTTCTTTTCCTGTATCGAAGGTTCTTCGGGAATTAAATTGGCCTGACAGTTAACGAACTGCGACAGAATGACGAGAGGAGATACTTTTCTCAAGAGCCGAGCCATGTGACTAGAAGGCTGAGCACCCACACTCAACCAGTACTTTATTCGATCGACGTTCATACTAATCTTTTTCACTTTTGGTTCGTCTTGGAGGATTTGTCCCGAGGAACCTTGGGGATGTCGTGGAATGGGGTCATATGTCCCCAGGACTTCGAGTGGTTTCTTTTGTCGAGCAGTCCTAGCCAGATAATTAGCAATTGCTGGCGGAGTGGAGCCTAGGAGGCAGTACTTTGACCTTGCGGCGACGATGTGGTAGTATGGCTCCTTCCTGCGTGCCAATGGATGGTAGGCCAGACGGATTCGCACCCCCATGGCCGTCCACTCCAATCGCGACCGGCGTCCCGGAAAAAATGTTTAGCGGCCTTTGACGATCGAGAAATTCCAATTTCAACCGGGGCCCGTTGTACCCTCGCAGACATCTCCGCCCAGAGGAGGACGAAATTTCCTTGGGACAAGATCTGCAACAATGGCCCGAAATTCAGAGAAGGCACAGGTATTGCATATCCATTCCGTACGTCTTTCAGGGGTGTGCTGAACCTTCAGTCCATGCTGTATCGCTTTCGCGAACAGCAGGCAGCAGAACGAGGACTTATCGACACCGGCTCGATGCGACGGCCAAAGAACATTACACAAGTCGACAGCATCCCCGTGGCAGAGAAATGGCGAGGACAAGTCATCCGGCAAATCTCACGTGCAGTCACGAAAATTCAAGATCGTAAGTCTCCTCTCCCAACCGCGTTTCTTGACCCTTTACGAGGAACAGGTTGGCTAATTCTTTTAAGCAAGTTTATCAGACTACCAAATACGCGACTTGAATGACGACATAAACCGGTTTATGAGAGAAAAGTATGTATGGGAGGTACAGCTACGTAATCTCGGTGGTCCGAATTATATTGTCGGAGCAGGAAAAATCGTCGATGACGACGGCAAGGAAATCGCCGGACAACGAGGATACAAATACTATGGCAGAGCAAGAGAACTACCAGGTACACACACCTTCTCAACAGACTCTGACTACATAGGAGTCAAAGAATTACTGGAGGCAGCGAAACCACGGCCGGAGACAAAAAAGGGAAGAGCCGAGTTACGGCGGACTGTAAATGCCGATTACTATGGATACCGAGATGAAGAGGATGGTGTGCTTTTACAGTATGAAGAAACCCAGGAGGAAATTGCTATGGGTAGGAAGATGGAAGATGAGAGTGGGGAGCCCCCGGAGGATTGGACGCCGATTGGCGACGTCAGTGAGATTCCGCGGCAGGCGGCGGTTGCGGATTGGCTTTTGGAGCGGAGAAAGAGAAGACTCATGGAGCGCTACGGGGGATAACCTTCCATAACCATTGCTATTTACTATATGCAACGTAACACGGGAGCCTTGCTTGAACTATTGACCTTACGTTGGGTCAAAAACAATTCGGGATAACATGTTGACCCGTAACCTGTTGAACCATATGACGTTCCGTTGCAAAAGTTCGGACACCTGACCCTTCTATTTTAGCGTTGATGTTTGGTCTCTGCCGCATTACCGTCATGGTTTCCCGGGCCACAGTGCGACAACACATCGCCAAAGCAATAAAAACAGCGGACCTGACCACCGCCTCGGCAAAACAAATCCGAAGAAGCGTAGAGGTGCAACTCGGTCTCAAACAAGACGAATTAGCTTCTGGAGAATGGAAATCGTTTGTGAAAAACGTAATCGAGGAAACGATGGCCGCAATTGAACGCCGCGGTGCGGCCGAGGAGCAAAGTGAGGATGACGAAGCTCGTATTCTCAAGGCTTCTGGGGTATTAGTTAATTGCGTAGCAAAGAAGGCTCGACGAAAGAAGAATGTGATTAAGGATAGTCCGGCGTCTTCGCCTGTCAAGGAAATGCCGCAGAAGCCAGAGATGTCCCCACGTTCGCCAACCAAACTCACATCCAAATCACCCGAGAATGACATGCCACCAAAGAAGAGACAAAAGACAACGACGGTTGAAGACAGTGATTCCGACATGTCCGTTCTCATCGACTCCGCACCTCCACCCCAAAAGAAAGCCTCGAAAGAACCACGAAGCCCATCAAATCCTCCAAAAAGGAAACCGTCAAAATCCACAGAAAAGTCTGTATCAACAGGTTCTTCGACCGAAGGCGAGATAAAACATCTGAAATCTCTTATATACAAATGTGGTGTACGAAAGAATTGGTAAATCCCCTGGCGGAAAGTTTAACGAGAAGGTCTAAGGAACTCCCGGCGTCACTGTCTTCATCTGAGCAAATTTCATATTTAAAGGGCCTATTGCATTCGTTAGGGATGAAGGGACGGTTTTCGCTGGAGAAGGCAAAAAAGATCAAAGAGGAACGGGAGTTGCGCGATGAACTCGATTTTATTCAAGAGACTGCTAGGAATTTGGGAGAAGGTCATCGACGGAGAAGTTGAGTGTGGATTGCTGTTGTACTATAGATATTCTTGCTACTTTTCGAAATCCTCTAATAAATGAATAAATGATCGAAGGAAAGGCCTCATCTTAGTCACGAATGGTCTAGTAGTGGCCTACTCCTGCGATTGTAGACGCTGAAGTGGACAAGGGACAATGTTGGTTAGTGAAAGGGAAGTTCCGCCAAATTTCTCTGATCCCCAAACGTTACGTCAACTTATAGTCGACACCGATGGACGAGTCGCTGCCATCGCTGTATGCCCGAGCGGATGTGCTACGGCGGGAAATAGATGACGGCGGAGTCGATGAGCAGCAGGTAATGTTCTATACTCCTAGAACCTGTGTTTTAATAGCCGTACAGGAACGATTACAGGAGTGCATCGCTCTCTACAAACAGTGTCGTGATCTCGTCACGCGCCTCGCCTTGTTCAGTCAAAATGAAAGCCTAGACGACGTCTCCAGCTCAGAACTAAAGTTTCATATCTCTCATATCAAGGCTGACAACAGATACTTCCTTATCGACTACTACCTCGGCGACCTGACCGAAAAACGCTTCACAACTATCGAAGACCGCAAAACCTTCCTCCTCGAGGCTCAGGTGCTCCCCCCCCCCACCAAAAGAAAAAAGCTCCAGCGCGGCTCATGACAAAGCAATACTACAAATCCTTCCTCTCAAGTCTAGACTCCTACTCCATGTTACCGTCCGAGCCAAAGAGAGGAGTAGCGCCCGCCGACATTCGCGCCGCTAAAATCGCCGAATACAAACTCCAAAAAACACTCACAACTACAATTGCAGAATTAGAATCCCGGTTCGACGATGAGGATATTCGGAAATGGTCGTTGGCATCGATTGAATTGGCAGTTATTCACACGCGTCAAAATCTCAGGAGTATCGAAACCGAACTCGAACTCATCGCCCAAAGACCCTCGCCCGCTACAGTGGCAAAAGAGGAAATTACAGCGGACTCAGATAGACTAGATCGGATTCCGGGGTCCAACTTATCGAAGACGGGACCTTTGTTATCGCGGGAGGGAAAGGTTTTAAGACCTTTTGTGTTGACTTCGAAAAGGAAAGAACTTCAGCAGGGTGTGTTTCGTCCTGATCATGCGTTGCCGACTATGAGTGTCGAGGATTATCTTACAGAGGAAATCCGTCGGGGTGGGATTGAGGTTCCGACGGAAGAAGAGGGTTCGAAGGGACGGGTCAAGACCGGGCGAGAGGAGGAGGAGGAGGAGGATCAGGAAATGAAGAAGAGAAGAGAATGGGATGAATTTGTTGAGACTCATGCTAAGGGCAGCGGGAATATGGGATTCAACAGAGGATAGTTTTGTCGGGCTGTGTACTAAATCACTTAAATGTCTGTCGGGTGGTTTTGTTCTGGCGTAATAGCTATAGTCTCCCGAGTTAAGGATCTCATCGCGGATGTTTATTCCAGTATTGGCACCTGTCCGAAATGAATTCATGCACCAGTGCCTTGGATGCCCGGCAACACCTTATCATCTCGAGCAGGGCATCGGAGAATTTAGATACGCAATCCCCAACCAAGGATTTATATACTGTCGCTCTTTAGAACGCGACCTGCCCACTTTTCTCTTCCGCACAACAGTCTCCTCATGCTTCTCGCAACCCGTTAATCCGGGGCCCGTTGTCATCATCTTCGTCGTTCCTCCGCCGGATCCGGTATCTATTCGAGTTTTAGCATTTACCAAGCATGGCATTCAAATTCACATGGCCCACGTTTTCCGACCCCTTTTACGAGACGGCGCGCAATCTCCTCACATTGGCATTGTCCAAGGCGCCCACCCCCCCGATCATCACGGACAACATTCTCGTCCAGGAATTTAACCTCGGCACCAAGGCACCAGACCTCGAAATGCTGGAAATTGGAGAACTTGGGGATGATAAGTTCCGGGGGGTGTTTAAATTGAATTACTCGGGAGATGCCTTTATAGTGCTGCAGACAAAAGTGCAGGTACCTTTCATGCGGTTTGTGGCCCAGTTCTCATGCAAGGCAAATCCGTTGCACACGCGAAGTCAGTTGACGCCAGCGTTTACATCGCGGGGGATATTGGCTGCAGATGTACCACTTACTGTCCCCATGTTTCTCCGACTGTCCTGTTTCCAACTCTCTGGCATCATCATCCTCGTCTTCTCCAAACAAAAGGGCCTCACTCTCGTATTCCGAAATGACCCTGTTGATTCACTCAAGGTTTCAAGTACTTTTGATTCAATCCCCGCGATCCAGCGTTTCCTCGAAGCCGAAATTGAGCGATTGTTGCGGGATCTAATGAGGGAAGAAGTCCCTGCCATCATCCATAAACTAAGCTTGGAATGGGCTATGCGGAATCAAGGCGATGAATGTCTTTCACCCGCATCTCTAACAAACACGGACCAACACGTCCCCGTTCAAAGCCAAAGAGTCCAGCAATCGCCAAATTCTTCGTCGTATTTGCTGGAAATGGAACCGAACGATCCCCTCCGTCCGATCATGGCCGAAGCAAATCTGCTTCGATTGGCGGAGTTGAACAATGCGCAAACGACGTTATCACCATTCACGGTTTCAATACCAAATTCAGTGTTCCGTTCTTCGACAGCTTTGATGTCGCAAATGCATTCATCACGGCGCTCTCGTCGACGAGATTGGCCAAGTATCAAATCATCCGAATCAGAATCCAATTTCCAACATCCAGCATCTTATATTTCGCCTCCCGAATCAGTTCACTCCACCCAATCCGTAGACGCGTCGTCTGTCTCTGTGCGTCCTTCCCTCTACCAGTTTCGACAACGATCGTCGTATCTCCGACGTCCGCACCAACCAAAACGTAAAGTTGTACGACTCTATCCAAAAGAGTCGGCGTCCAAATCATCCAACATTGACTCTGCAAGCGACAACGGCGATTACTTCTCCGATCCGGGTGGATACAGGTACCCCGAATACCAATGGAACGGGTCTCGCACAACCAACACGCACTCAGAGCTGCCCGAAACGCCAGTTCGAGAGGCGAATTGGAACATGAGTCAAGGATCTTTCTCTATGGCTGGGATTTCTAATGCAAATTCGGATTTCAACCCCGTGTCGCACATGAATGGGAGCACCGTTGTTGGGAATTCTTTGAAAGGAGAAGATATGAATATTGGGGGTTATGGTGGAGAAAGATTTGTTGGCAGTCATTTAGCGAGGAAAGTTACTGCATAATCTCATGGTTTTCACGTTCATCGTCTCATAATTGAGACCGGGTCTGAACCATAGATTTGCTGATTTCTTCAGGATTCATCTTACTGTGTACATATTGTATATATCTCGTCGAGAAATAGTTCAACTCTTTGTAAAAAACTGGTTCGGCGGTCCAGCCCCGGGTTCGCGAATTGCTATTGGCTGAGCTTGAAAAAAATTTCATAGCCAGCCATCCCAACTCCTTCTTCACCTAACGACTATTTGTCTAGGGCCGACACCCTCATCGTGCTGAACCCTGAAAAGTATCAACGAACGCGATGACGCGAGCCCTCAAAAAAGGTACCATCCATCTCCCCCGAAATCATCGCAGGCCTGTTCTATCCTGCCTCGCTCTCCCCGCCCGCCAACACGCAGATCACAATGCTAACACAGTCGCAACAGGCGAGCCTTCACAACAGCCTGCAATGCAGCAAGGACCGCCGCAACCACCCTCCCCAAGGCGGCCAAAGCGGGGACATGCGGCGCTCGAAGCGTCAGATGCCACCCATATCGCTAAACGACATTTACCCGAGCGGGGCGATGGCGGCGTGGATTTGGGCGTGTTAGATCATGAAGCTTTTGCTCGCGTGATGGCTTCTGCCCAGCAAGCACAGGCCGGTGTTGCGGCTCCGCCTCCCGAAGTGATTGAACCACCACCAACTCGAGATGGGGACGATCAAGCGGAGGCTTCGCATGAGGTTGAGGATGTGAGTTATTTCCCTTCAACCATGGCAATGGATGAAACGACCGATCCCGTTACACGCTTGCGAATGACCTGTCTGCCTGTTCTTGATCTTTTCGTATGTTTCATCTTATCAGGCAGAAGCTAATGTGGATTTAGAGCACGGAGCTGTTGAAAATTCTCTCATCGCACCCCCATTCTTCCATTTTGCAAATTGTAACCGGCAACCCCTCGTCTGCGTTCAGCCAGAACTACAGCGCCTTGCTGCATTTGTTTGATGCGACCAAGAAACAGCTCTACTCTCACGACCAGGCATTCCTGGACCCTGACATCCTCGGGTTCACAGAACTTCAAGAACGGAAAGTCATTAGAAAAGCAAATCTCGCAACCTTTATCACCAGTGTCTTTGGCAGTGTTGACGTCGGTTTTTTCCACCTCAACGAAGGCTTCCTCAACACGTTCGCTCCAGACGGAGGCCGTCTCTTGAAGGACGTTGCAAAACTTTTCCTAGATCTAAAGACCCAGGTAACTTATCTCGTTTCGATTTTGACGCGGAATGTTAGGCATATGTCTCTGCAATGGGTCAACCGTCTCGCGATCAAGATTCTATTTTAAACGACTTGTTTCCTTCGGTGCAGCAGCTGACCTACCTCTTTGCCACTCGCCGATCTACTCAGACGATGGCAACCCCTCCAACCCATGACGACTTGACTCCCGCCGAAGTGGAATTCGTCACCAAATGCGATAGGAGACGGGAACTTCTCCGCTCGCTCGGAGACAGCGAAGCAAAAGTCCAAGAACTCAAAGAGACATATTCCTGGGAAACCTTCCTCCGAGAACTACGGGGTTATGTCGCCAAAAATTGGGGAATCATTGTTGGATCGAAGGGTGGGAAATCACGACGTCCAACTAAGAAACGAGCCTCGGCAGAAGGACAGTCGGCAGGAGGGTTTATGGATATGAATTCCATGCAGAATCTCATGCAACAACAGCAACCTGCTGCACCGTTGTCTATTCAGCCGACAACGCCGCGACAGCCGCCGTCGCAACCAACGAATTTCCCAACCGCTTTGCAAGAAACAACCGCGACTCCGATACAGGAGGCGTATGAGCGGGCGAGGAATGCAGCAATAGCTCCTACTACTCCAGGCCCTGCAGGAGCTAATTTGGGCACTCCTCACACTGCGGTTGCTCCTCCTGCTGCGGGAACCGGGTCTCAAGTCACGCCCCGTCCAACAGGCGATGGAAACAATCTCCGTCGTTCATGGTCAAAAGAAGAAGGTGCCAACTCTCCATTAAAATAAGGTAACTAACTGTCCACAGAAGCTGCATTGTTCGCGGGTCTCGAGGCCGTTCGCGGCCCTAACTGGGCCGCGATCCTCCAACTATACGGCCCCGGAGGCTCCATCTCCGAAGCTCTCAAAGACCGAACTCAAGTCCAACTCAAAGACAAAGCTAGAAATCTAAAACTATTCTTCCTCAAGGGTGGACACCCCGTACCTCCCATCCTCAACCTCGTTACTGGACGATTGAAGGGTGAACCGCCCGATGAGGCTCCCGGGCATCGTAGGAAACGCGTCCGCGCGAGTTTGGATGGAGGAGAGGCACAGACACTTGATATTGCGCAGGCGGCGGTTGGACAGGCGGATTGGACCCCGACTCAGGCGCCCAATGTTGATCCCGGATTGGCGATGCACCAGGGAAATTGAGTATATATGATATTGTCCGTAAAAAAACATAATTTGGCAGGGCACACCATGGACGGTAATGTGTTTTGACAGTACTTTGCAGTGTTTAATAATTATGCGTATAAGTGAATGTTCTTTCTCTCTTCTCTATCCCTTTTACGATTTCTTGCTAATCTGAACCCCACATTTCCTCACAACAAGTTGTTTGCAACTGCTCGAGCTGCGAAAGTTCCTGGAAAGCTGGGGACCCTGATGTGCGCTGTCGGTCCTGTGCCGCATCTTTCCCAAACAGACCCCATGGCAATGCAATAGGGCCTCTGCTTCCCCTGTCACCAAGCGACGGTGGGATCAACATGCTATTTAGCGCCGACTTGCTTTATCATGATCACCATTTCCTCTGTTGGGAAAACGGGATAAGACTGGTCGAAAAGATATATCCCCGTCGGGACGGAAACGGATTTCCAATGGACGGAAATGGTTATCAACTTCCCGGTCTCGGCACAAGCCCTTTGACTAGGAAGGGGGTGTACAATATGCTGAAATGTACTGGACGTAAATACAAGAAACGAATTAATATAATGCGAAACACCAATCTGCGAGAATGGTCAATGGGAATAAAGAAAATTTGGGTTTGCCGAGCGAGCAATATTCATTGGTGATACCTGCTGAGATCTGGCTGATGATAGGCGCATTGATCATTGAGGCCAGCTCAGATACAACAAGAACGTCGAACGTTGTCCTCGCGGCTGCATGTATTGAGCAGGATTGCGTCAAACGAGCCCAGGCAGGATTGGATCACCTATCTGGGAACAAGGGCCAACTGCGGAATTTCGCCGATCTGGAGCAACTTCAATATATCCAGGCTGCGGCGAAAGAAGCTCTCAGATGGGGAGATTTGGTAGATGTCGGGGCGAACCATATGGATTTGGAGTTTGAGCAATTCAATTTTCCGAAGGGCACGCTTTTTACCTGGAACGCATAGTCTATCCACCAGAATCCGGCGAATACCCCGATCACGACCCATTTTAAACAGAAGGATATATGGAACAATATGTTGGTTATTCGGGAGGGGATTGGGCCTTGGGGGTCAGCCGTCGGCGTATGCCGACGTCCAACCCCTCAGAATGGCATGGGGATATTCTAGGCTCAAGGGATTGGGTTCATTATAAGTATATCCGCCGTCATGCCGAGCGGTACGATCATCTGTATATAAGAAACTCGATCGTAAATATACAGTTTGACCCTCAGAAACGATCAACGGCGCGAAGAATTTGATACCAAAATTCGCATCGCAAGGGCAATAAGATAACCATCTACATAATGGATACACTTACTTTTTATTGTAATAGTATATGTAGTACTAATGAATATAATATCTCAAATTTAATATTTTCACTTGTAGTCATTCTATGCAGCTTGAAATCTTAAGGATTGTATATATATATATGAAATTTATAATATATCTAAATTATATTTACTATTAAAGAAAGTTTTATTTAATTAAAAAAATTCTTAACTTTAACTTTTAACAATTTATTATTTTAATACAGCTTCAAAGATTCTTGCTTTACACTAATGATTCATAAGATAAAGGATAAACTATTGCCTATTATTGGACTGATA
>Ga0335081_10018834_pt1 | contig 11162 bp, 6 predicted proteins | sample Lox_Sample_35_FD_206713 | JGI IMG/M metagenome (GOLD analysis project Ga0335081, IMG submission 206713) | Soil microbial communities from Loxahatchee National Wildlife Refuge, Florida, United States - Lox_Sample_3.5 | ecosystem: Environmental > Terrestrial > Soil > Wetlands | place: USA: Florida...
GAGCAGCTGCGCGAACAGGGTCGGCACGCCGCAGAAGATCGTCGGGCGGTGGGTCGCCAGCGTGCGCAGCACGGCTGCGGGGGTCGGGCGCTCGGCGAGCAGCACCGCGGTCGCGCCGACCGCCAGCGGGAACGTCAGCGAGTTGCCGAGGCCGTACGCGAAGAACAGCTTCGCGGCCGAGAACACGACGTCGTCGGGCCTGATCCCGAGCACCGCCTGCGCGTACAGCGCCGCGGTGTGGATCGCGCTGCCGTGCAGGTGCATCGCGCCCTTGGGCTTGCCGGTCGAGCCCGACGAGTACAGCCAGAACGCGACGTCGTCGGGCGTGGTCGCGGCCGGCTCGACCAGCGGCGGCGCGTCGTCGACCAGCGCGGGCCAGCGCGGGTAGGCGCCGGGATCGCCGCCGAGCGGGCTCGGCGCGACCGCGACCGCGCGCAGCTGCGGCGCGTCGCCGAGCGCCGGCGCGAGCTTGCCGATCAGCGCGTCGCTCGCGATCACCACGCGGGCGCGGCTGTCGCGCAGGAAGTGGCGATAGTCGTCGGTGGTGAGCAGGGTGTTGAGCGGCACCGGCACGGCCCCGAGCCAGATCGCGCCGAGCAGCGCGGCCGGCAGCTCCACCGTATCGAGCATGCACAGCGCGACGCGCTGCTCGGGCTCGACCCCGAGCCCCTGCAGCGCGCCGGCGGCCTGCCGCGCGCGCTCGGCCAGCCAGCGATAGCTGTGCCGGCCGTCGTCGTCGATCACCGCGGTCCGGTCGCCGTCGTGGCGCTCCAGCAGGTCGACCGCCATGTTGTAGTCGCGCGGCAGGGTCACGACCGGCGGGGTGTGCGCGAGGTCGACCGTCGAGAACGCCACGGCGCTAGGCTACCTCCGCCGCGCGTGTGGTTCCGACCTGCGCGAGTCGATTCGATGCCGGCGACCCGTGCGAGCTCGAGCGAGGCCTACGTCGGTGTAGGCAGCACGCACACCTCACAGCGGTTGACATACTTCCGATCTCGCCTCGCGATCGGATAACCTCGGGTATCAGAGGGGTACAGGCTTCGTGCGGTCGGCACGAAGACCTTTTTTTGCGTACCTCGCCTAACAGGATGAAGCAGCCAGCCAGCCCAAAGAGCTTCGAGACACCACTCGGACGATACAGACTGATTGCCCTTCTCGGACAGGGTGGAATGGCGGACGTGTACCTCGCGTGCACGCAGGGTCCGGGTGGGTTCCAGAAGCTGCTGGTCGTCAAGCTCGCTCGGTTCACCGGCGAGCCGATGTTCTCGACGATGTTCCTCGACGAGGCGCGGCTCGCCGCCCAGCTCTCGCACCCCAACGTCGTCCAGACCTACGAGATCGGCGAGGAGGGCAGCCGCCATTACATCGTGATGGAGTACCTCGACGGCGCGAACCTGTCGCGGCTGCGGCAGCGTGCGAGCCGGAGCGGCGGCATGCCGCTGCGGCTGTCGATCCAGATCCTGCTCGAGGTGCTCGAGGGCCTGCAGTACGCGCACGACGCGCGCGGCATCGACGGCAAGTCGCTGCGCGTCGTCCACCGCGACCTGTCGCCGTCCAACATCATGATCACCGCGCAGGGCGTGGTGAAGATCCTCGACTTCGGGATCGCGAAGGCGGTCGACACCCATAGCTTCACGCACACCGGCCGGTACAGCGGAAAGCTCAACTACATGCCGCCCGAGCAGCTGCGGGCGGAGCGCGTCGACTCGCGCGCCGACCTGTTCTCGTTCGGCGTGATCCTCGCCGAGGCGGCGCTCGGCGAGCGGCTGTGGGCCAACGCGACCGGCCCGATGATCGCCGCGCGGCTCGGCGTCGGCGACATTCCGAGCCTCGACCGCGCCAGCCAGATCGACCCCGAACTGCGCCGGATCTGTCAGCGAGCGCTCGCGCCCAACCGCGACGAGCGCTACCCGAGCGCGGCCGAGCTCAAGGCCGACCTCGAGCGCTACCTCCACACGATCGGCGGGCCCGTGCCACGCGAGGACCTCGCGAAGTTCGTCTGCGACACGGTCGCCGACGAACGCGCCAAGCTGCAGGCGATCGTCGACGATCAGCTCCAGCGGATCAGCCAGCTCGCGCTCGGCACCGAGACGCCGCCGCCCGACCTGCCGCGGGTCGACCGGCCGTCGATGCCGTCGATGCCGCAGATGCGCGCCGCGACGTCGACGCTGCACAGCGAGCCGACCGCGAAGCTCGACCCGGAGACCGAGAAGGACATGCTCGGCGAGGATCAGACGATCTCGCCGCAGATCCAGATCATCCCGGCCGAGCCGACCCCGGTGCGGCCGATCGCCCCGTCGTGGCTGAGCTCGCACGGCGCGACGCTCGCCGTGATCGCGGGCGCGATCCTCGCCGGCGCGCTGATCATCGCGTTGATCGTCGCGCTGGCGTTGCGGCCGACGGGACAAACGCCGGCCGCGCAGGCCGAGCAGCAGCCTCCCCCGGCGCCGGCGCCGGCGCCGGCGAGCGCCGCTCGGCTCGAGATCGTGGTCAGCCCACCGGAAGCGACGTTGACCCTCGACGGCCATCCGCTCGGCACCAATCCCTACGTCGGCTCGTTCCCGCGCGACCTCACGACGCACGAGCTGGTCGTGCAGGCGCCCGGCTACCAGCAGCTGACCCAGCGCTTCGCGCTCGATCAGGATCTGATGCTCCAGCTTCACCTCCAGGCCGCTGCCAAGCCGACCCCGATCGAGCCGCCGCCAGCTCCGCCGGTGCCGGTGGTCACGACCCGCCCGACCCCGCCGCCGGTGACCGCGACGCGCGCGGCGACGCGCTCGACCGGTAAGCGCATCGGTCACCCGCCGCCGCATGCCATCGTCGCGACACCGGCGCCGCCCCCGCCCGCGCCCGCGCCCACCCCGGCCCCCGCGCCGACCCCCGCCCCGACGCCCGCACCGGCGACCACGAGCGCGAGCGAGGGCAAGCGCGCGATCGACGGCAACGTGTACGACAGCAAGAGCTCCAAGCGCGCGATCGATTCCAACGTCTACGACGACGGCAGCAACAAGAAGCCGGCGATCGATCGCGATCCGTGGAACACGCCGTAGCGGCTATTCGAACGGCGAGAACGTGCCGAGCGGCGCGGTCGACGCATCGACCGTCCAGTAGTACGCGTTCTTGAACGTGCCGTCGGGCTGGATCGTCGTGCCCCACACCGAGTCGAGATACTGGTGATTGGTCGACGAGAACCCCGAGGTCGCGCCGAGGCCGAGCGACAGGTTCGGTAGGTTCTCGAGCGCGGGGATCATCGTGTCGGGCGTGATCGGGCCGTTCACCGCCAGCAGGCCCTGGATGAAGATATGGGTCGCGATGTAGCCCTCGAGCGAGGTGAAGCTCGCGGTCTGGCCCGACTGCTTGATCAGCTGGTTGTAGGTCTGGACGATCGTGCTGGTGTCGGTCTGGTAGTTCGGCACCACCTCCGAGATCAGCACGTCGCTGGTGTACGGCAGCGTGCCCGAGCCGGTGTCGACCGAGCCGTACGACACCAGGTCCGCGGACATCGCGTCGGCGCCGACGAAGGACAGGTTGCTGAAGTGGAGCTGCAAGCGCGCCCCTTTCATCAGCATGGTCTGCTGCGAGTCGTTGGCGAACTGCCACTGGCGCAGCAGCTGGATGAACTCCGAGCCGGCGCCGTACGTGTCGGTCATCATGATGCCGACCGGGACGTTGCCGGTCTCGTTCGTGAGCAGCGTCGCGAGGTACGCCTCGGCGGCCTGGGCCTGCGCCGGCACGCTGGTGTCGTCGTTACGGGTGTAGCGGAACCGCGCGATCGGGTTGGTCGGGTCCGAGCCGGTCGGGAACGAGGTCACGCCGTTGACCTCCTCCCACGCGGCGAGGATGCCGTTGTAGCCGGCCTGGCCGAACGTGTCGTTCTGGTCGAACGAGATCAGATTCTTGTACTCGCTCGCGGGGACGCCCAGGCTCACGAAGTACTCCATCGTGGCCACCGCTTCCTGCGCGTAGCTCGCCCGCACGTTGAACACGTACTTCTGGCACGCGCCGGCGGTCATGTCGCGCAGCGGCGTCGTCGCGCCGGTGAACGCGCCGTAGAACAGCGTGTGGGTCTCGGTCGCGACCGGCGTGGCGCGAACCGCGGTCGGAGTGCCCACGCTGCCGATCAGCGCGAGCACGCCCGTCGTGCCGCGGTCGAGCGCGGTCGTGGAGACCGGCACCAGCACCGGCGGGCTCGCGCCGTTGGACACCGGGGTCGGCGTGTTCGGGCAGTTGGTCGGCATCGAGCCGGTATCGACCGCCGCGGTGAGCCGCATCGCGTTGGCCTGGGCCTGCGTCGGGTCGTAACCGTCGTCGAGCGCGTTGATCGCGAGCTGACGGCCGTGGATCCCCCCGGCCGCGTTTTGCTCGTTGATCGCGAGCATGATCCCCGCGTTCATGTCGGTGCCGAGCGCGGCGTTGATGCCGCTGAACGGCGCGCTCTGGCCGAGGTTGATCGTCGCTTCCGATGGATTCACGCAGACCGCGCTACCTTCGCGCAGCTCGCAGACATCGCTTCCGCATTCGTTGTCCGTGGTGCATGGCTTGGACGTGTAGTGGGTCGAGCACGCGCCGAGCACGGCTAGTACGAGTACGTAGCGCCCCATGCGAAAATTTTCTCAAGCCAACGAAGGGTAGCGCAAGGGGTAGAGCGCGCGCCGTGGTGCCAGCGTCGCACCGACGGTGAGTCAAGCCACATCGCGAGCGCGCGCGACGATGCGATCGCCCGGGGCAACGTGCCGCGTGAGGTCGCAAGCGAGTCGGAGCGTGCCTTACATGCGGCCGACCAGCGCGATGCCTCCTCCGCCGGGCGCGAACCACGGCGCCACGGCCATCGTCTCCCGGTCCGTCTTCGCGCCGCTGTAGTACCAGATCAGACCGCCCACGCCGGCGGCCAGCCCCACCGCAGACGTCGCGAGGCCGATGTCGAACAAGCGGGTCGCCCGACTCGCCGAGCCGAGGCTGGGATCGGTGGGCGCCGCGATGCACTGGCTGTCGGACAGCGAGCAGTTCGACGGGATCTGGGCCACGCCGACCACGCTGAGCGCGACCCCGACGAGGAACACGCCGCCGCCGGCGATCGCGAGCAGCCCCGAGCCGTGCGGGTGATGGGTGATGGTCTTGACCGCCGGAGGATGAACCGCGCCGGTGTCGCCCGTCGGCAGCGCGAGCGCGACCGTGAGCTTCTCGAGACCGGCGACGTCGATCACGCGGGTCACCGGATCGCGCCCGGCGGCGTGCACGGTGAACTTGTGCCGGCCGGCGTTGACCGGGATCGGGTCGGGCAACGGCGCGTAGCCGACCGAGGCATCGTCGACCAGCACCTCGGCGCCCGCCACGGTCTGCACGGTCACCGTGCCGACGCGACCCTTGAGGCGCTCGATATCCTGGTTGACCTGCTGCAAGCGATCACGCGGCACGTCGGGTCCGCCCTCGCGGAGGTAACGGGTCAGCGCGGTGAGCGCGGCCGCGTAATCCTGGAGCTCGAGGTCGACCTGACCGATGTTGTAGAGCAGTCGATAGTTCGGCGCGAGCTCGTACGCGCGCTGGAACTCGACCAGCGCGCCACGGAAGTTGTTGGCGTCGTACAGCTCGGTGCCGCGGTTGAAGTGCGTGCGCGCGTCGTCGGTCGGCGCCTGCGCGTGCGCGATCGAGGCCGCGAGCAGCACGGCGAGCCCGAGGTTCAGCTTCACTCCCATGGGTTGCTCCGGTCGATCGAGGGTTTGTTCCGGCTCGAATCGTAAACGTTGGAGTCGATCGCGCGCTTGGGCGCGACGTGGTCGTAGACGTCGCCATCGATCGCGCGCTTGCGATCGTCGCTCGCGGTCGTGCTCGGCGCCGGCGGCGCCACCGGCGGCGGCGCCACCACCGGTGGCGGCGGCGGCGCCACCGGCGGCGATGCGACGGCGTCGGCGGCGGGCTCGGGCGCGGGCGGCTCGGGCGGCACCGGACGGTGGAGCGGGACCGCGGCGGGCTGCGCGATCGCGGCGCGCTGCGCGACCGGTGGCGTGCGCTTGGCCGGCGCGGCGATGGCCTGCAAGTGAAGCTGCAACATCAGATCGCGATCGAGCGTGAGCTGCTGGGTCTGCGGCAGGTAGCCGGGCGCGGTGACCGTGAGCTGGTGGCTCGCGACGTCTTGCGGCAACGACCCGACGTACGGGTTGCGGCCGAGCGGACGACCGTCGAGCGTGAGCGTGGCCTCGGGCGGGCTCACCACGATCTCGAGCCGCACCGAGCTCGCGACGGAGCGCGCGGCCGCGCGGACCTCGGGCGCGCGCCGCGCGGAGCCCGGACGCACGATCAGCGCGATCAACAGCGCGCCGCCCAGGATCGCGCCCGCGACCACCGCGATCGTCGCGACGCGCGAGCCAGCGCGCGGCGCGGGCGGTGCCGGCGCGGCGACGATCGGCGGCGGGATGATCGGCGGCGGAACGATGCGCGAGCCCGATGCATCGGCCTTCGACGCGACCGCGTCGCGCGGCGCCGGGGGCACCGAAGGCGTGCGGTCGATCCGCGGCAGCTCGGGCAGCGCCTCGACCGGAGCCGCACTGCCGAACCGGCGCAGCTGCTCGTCGATGATCGCCTGCCGCTGGGCGCGATCGTCGGCCACGGTCTCGCACACGAACCTGGCCAGCTCGTCGCGCGTGACCGGACTGCCGAGCGTCCGGGCGAACCGATCGAGATCGGCCTCGAGCGCCGCGGCACTCGGGTAGCGCTCCTCGCGGTCCGCCGCGAGCGCGCGCAGGCAGATCCGCTGGAGCTCGGGGTCGACGCCGGCCAGCCGCTCGCGGGCCGGGATATCGCCGACGCCGAGCCGCGCGGCGATCGTCGGACCGCTGGTACTCCCCCACAGCGACGAGCCGCACGCCAGCTCGGTCAGCATTGCCCCGACCGCGAACACGTCGGCGCGAGCATCGACGCGCTCGCCGCGAGCCTGCTCCGGCGCCATGTAGGCGAGCTTTCCGCTGCGCCCGCTGTGCGTGAAGCTCTGCGTGTCGACCGCCTTGGCGATGCCGAAGTCGAGGATCTTCACGGCGCCCTGCGCGGTCGTCATGACGTTGGACGGCGACAGATCGCGGTGGACGACGCGCAGCGCTCTGCCGTCGAGCCCGCGCGCGTCCTGGGCGTAGTCCAGGCCCTCGAGCACCTGCGTCACGATGTAGATCGCCAGGCGCAGCGGGATGCCCTCGCTGGCGCGCTCGCGCAGCCGCGCCAGGTTCGCGCCGTCGAGATACTCCATCACGATGTACTGACGGCTGCCGTGGTCGCCGACCTCGTAGGTCTCCACGATGTTCGGGTGCGAGAGCTGCGCGGCGAGCCGCGCCTCGTCGAGAAACATCGTCGAGAACGTCGGATCGCCGGTGAAGCGCGCGAGCTTGACCACGAACAGCTTCTGGAAGCCACCCGGGCCGACGGTGCAGGCCAGATAGACATCGGCCATTCCGCCCTGGCCGAATAGCGCGATCAGCCGGTATCGACCCAGCGGCGTGTCGAGACTCGAGGTTGGCTTCATCGAAACTGCCTGGCCCTCGCCAACTACGAGCAAACGGTACTGCACGTTGCGAAGCCGCGATAGTCGCCGATGTGTGCGGATGGCGGCCAACACCTACTTCGCAGATCACGATGCGCCTCGAGACAGCGGGCGCACGTCGCCGCGCTCACCGGGTCAAGCTCGCGAGATCACGAACCGGGCCGCCGTCCGTTTCGGCGAACGATCCCAGGACCGAACACCCTGTGCGACAATGGCCACGATGCGGGCCGTCTGGCTGCTGTGCGCGTGCGGGTGCAGCTTCTCGCATGGTTCGGCCTCTGGCAGCGACGCCACGCCACGGGACGGCTCGGGATCGGCGGACGCGACGAAGATCGACGCGGCGATGCGCGACGGCCGCGATGGCTCGTATCCGTGCTTCGGCCTGGGCTTCCTGCACGTGTGCGAGACCGCGCCGCCGACCCAGACGCTGCACATCACGGCGGATCAACTGCTCGACACCGACACCGACTGCGATAGCGCGGTGACCGTCGATCAGACCGGCGTGTGCGTGAAGATCGCGCAGCAGATCCAGATCGACGCCAAGCTCTCGGTGTCGGGATCGCAGCCGCTCGTGCTGGTCGGCACGGACAGCGTGATGATCGGCGGCACGCTCGACGCCTCGAGCCACCACGCGCCGGCGATCGACGGCCCGGGCGCGAACGCGAGCGCGTGCAAGGCCAGCAACAAGCCCGGTAACAACGGCGGCGGCCCGGGCGGCAGCTTCGGCGGGACCGGCGGCCCGGGCGCGCATCCGCTCCTCACCGCCGCGAGCGGCTCGCCGGTGCCGACCACGCTGCGCGGCGGTTGCGCCGGAACCGCGGGCGGCGCGGGCACCAACGACGGCGGCGCCGGCGGCTCGGGTGGCGGCGCGCTGTACGTGATCGCCGGCAACGCGCTGGTCAACACCGGCACGATCGACGCGTCGGGTGCGGCCGGCAGCGGCGGACCCGCGGTCAACGGCGGTGCGGGCGGCGGCGGCTCCGGTGGGATGATCGTGCTCGACGCGCCGGTCATCACCAACAGCGGCATCGTGCTCGCGGCGGGTGCGGGCGGCGGCGAGGCGGCCGACAACGCCAGCGGCAAGCCGGGCGGCGAGCCGAGCACGCCCGACACCGCCGCCAGCGGCGGAAGCGGCGGCACGACGTCGGGCGGCGTCGGCGGGATCGGCAGCTTCTCGACGACGCTCGCGGGCGGCGCGGGCCGCGACGGCGCGGCGGGCGGCGGCGGCGGCGGCGCGGCCGGCTACGTGCTCGTGTTCGGCGGCACGCTGGGCGCCACCGGCGTGGCGCCGCCGGTCGGCATGTGACTCACGGCCCCAGCCCGAACACGAAGGTCGGCTTGCCGCCGAGCGGGAACGCGAGGTCCAAGCGCATCGGCCCGAGCGGGGAGCGCCACACCACGCCGAACCCGGTCGAGCGGCCGAGCTGGCCGGCGCCGGTCGCGTCGTAGATCGCGCCGACGTCGGCGAAGCCCTCGACGCCGAGCCCGAGCGACCGGAACACCGGCAGCTCGAGCGACGCGTGGCCGAGCAGCTCGTAGTTGCCCCCGATCGGCGTGCCGGTGAGCAGATCGATCGGGCCGAGCGCGCCGGGCGCGTAGCCGCGCAGCTCGCTCGAGCCGTCGAGGAACAACCGCTCCGACAGCGGCACGCCGTCCGGGCCGGTCACCGACGCGAACGACGCGCCGAGGTGGAGCGTGAACGGGCCGATCCCCTGGTTGGTGCTCGCCCACGCGTTCACCCGGGCGAGCGCGATCGACGAGCCGAGCCGCGGATCGGCGACCTCGAGCGTCGCACCGACGCTGGAGCCGCGCAGCGCCATGACCGGCGCGCTCAGCGTGCTGTACGCGACCCCAGCGCGCAGCGAGACCAGGTCGAGATCGCGGAGCAGCGGCGGGACCGCGGTGTCGTCGCCGCGCGCGGACACGTCGATCGGATCGCCGGTGTTCGAGACCTGCTCGATGCGCAGGCCGACGAACGCGCGCACGTGGTCGCCGAGCGCGGTCGCCAGCGTCGGCGTGATGCCGGCGGCGTCCCGGGTGAAGCCCGGCAGCTGGCGCTGCGCGTTGTAGAGATCGACCGCGAACACCAGGTCGCTGTCGAACACGTGCGGATCGGCGAAGTGCAGGTCGAACAGCTGGCGGCGCCCCGACACGAACGAGCTGAGCGCGAGCTGGTCGCCGGTGCCGAACAGGTTGCTCTGCGCGATCCGCGACGTGAACAGGAACCCGTCGTCGCTGTTGTAGCCGGCGCCGATCTGGAACACCCCCGACGGCTGGGTGGGCGGCGGTGGATCGAGCAGGGCCCCGTCGTCGCCGTGCTGCCCCGAATCGGGCGCGCCTTGCGCGCGCGCCGTCGATCCGAGGAGCGCGACCACGAGCGAGGCAGACAGCAAGGTCTGCATCGCGAGCATTTCGCATCCTCCGACCGGCGGGACGCGGCGGCGGTTGCTTCGTCGAAGCAGCCATTGAATCGCGGCGCCGGGCAACTCAAACTACCGGCGTGATCGGCGAGGTCATCGGCAGCTACCGGTTGGTCGCAGAGCTCGGCAAAGGTGGGATGGGCGTGGTGTATCGCGCCGAGCACGTCTCGCTCGGCCGCCAGGCCGCGCTCAAGATGCTGTTGCCGCAGCTGTCAGCGGATCCGGCGATGGTGCAGCGGTTCTTCAACGAGGCGCGCGCGGCCTCCGCGATCGATCACCCGGGCATCGTCGAGATCTACGACTTCGGCCGCACGCCCGATGGCCGCGCCTACCTCGTGATGCCGCTGCTCAAGGGCGAGAGCCTCGATGAACGGCTGGCCGGCGGTGCGCTGGCGCCGCTCGACGGCGCGACCCTGGTCGCGCAGGTCGCGGCCGCGCTCGCCGCGGCGCACGCGCGCGGCATCGTCCACCGCGATCTCAAGCCCGACAACATCTTCCTGGTGCCGAACGAGCTGATGCCCGGCGGGGTGCAGGTCAAGCTGCTCGACTTCGGGATCGCCAAGCTCGGCGACGACCAGTTCGCGGGCGTGAAGACCCAGACCGGCCTGATGATCGGCACGCCCGCCTACATGAGCCCCGAGCAGTGCATGGGCCGCGCGGACATCGATCACCGCACCGACCTTTACTCGCTCGGCTGCATCCTGTTCCACGTGCTGTGCGGGCGCCCGCCGTTCACCAGCGATCAGGGCACCGGCATGATGATCGCGGCGCACATGCGCGATCCGGCGCCGCACCCGCGCGCCGTGAATCCGGCGGTGCCCGAGGCGCTCGCCGCGATCACGCTGCGCCTGCTCGAGAAGGATCCGGCCGCGCGCTTTCAGTCGGCGACCGCGGTGCGCGACGCGCTGGCCGGCGCGGGCGCGACCGCGCCGACCCGACCGCCGCAGCCGTCCCCGGCGGCCGGCACGCTCGGCCACGCGCCGACCCTGATGTCGTCGCCGCCCACCACGCACGGCAGCGCGGCGTCGCAGCTGGTCGTGCCGCCGGAGGCGCCGCGCGGCAGTCGCCGCGGGCTATGGATCGGGCTCGCGGCGCTCGCGCTGATCGGCGGCGGAGTCGCGGTGATCGCGGCGACCCGCGGCGAGCCACCGGCGCCGCCCGTGCCCGCGCCGACGACCCGGGCGCCGATCGCGGCCGCGCCGGCGCCGGCGCCGGCG
>Ga0335081_10018835_pt1 | contig 11161 bp, 10 predicted proteins | sample Lox_Sample_35_FD_206713 | JGI IMG/M metagenome (GOLD analysis project Ga0335081, IMG submission 206713) | Soil microbial communities from Loxahatchee National Wildlife Refuge, Florida, United States - Lox_Sample_3.5 | ecosystem: Environmental > Terrestrial > Soil > Wetlands | place: USA...
CTCGTGCGAAATCGGTTTCCTCGGCGACGAGATCACGCCGGAGCGCGCGATGGACTTGGGCCTCGTCAACAAAGTCGTCGCGCATGATCATTTGATGGCGGAGGCGCAGGAGTGGGCCGACAAGATCGCCTCCAATGCGCCCCTCGCAATCCGCGCGATGAAGCGGCTGTTCCGCCACGGCCTCAGCGAGGACTTCGAGTCGCATACCCATCACGTGCTGATGCAGTTGATGCTGCTGTTCCGCTCCAACGACGTCGGCGAAGGAATCAAGGCCTTTCTCGAAAAGCGCGAGGCGAAATTCACCGGCCGCTAATACCATTTCATCCATAGTGAAGGCGGCACGCTCTCGACTATGATGCCGATGCCGTGGCCGTCCGCATCCATCAGTTCTATGCGATCGCGTTCGTCGAGAATCTATCTCTGCGGGCTATCGCGCCATCCTTTCCCACCGCGCGGGTGTCGCCGCATGAGATGTATATCCCGGTCGATGACGACGGCGGCGTCTATATCTATCCCTTCGGCGCCATCGTCATGCACGATCTCCCTGGCGCGCGGCGCGAAGCCGAACTGGCCAAACTCCATAAAGCGCGGCCGGGCCTCACCACCCAGGTGATCCGAGAGGACTACGCGATACGCGAGGATGCGTCGCAACCGACCGGCATCCAGGACGGCATACTGCATGTCGATCGGATGACCTCGGCGCGCGCAGGTGTGGTCGCGCTGACCATGGCGCAGAGCGCCGCGATGGAATACTACGAGCGCATCGTCGAGGCGCTCTTCGAGCGCACCAACGTGCTGGCCGAGCGGTTGGAGAAGAAAGGTACCGTGCCGTTCAGCACGCGCCCGTTACATCGCTTTATCGGCGAGGCGATCACCACCCGCACCGAGGTTCTTTCGATTCTCCATCTGCTCGACAAGCCCGACGCGACCTGGGACGACCCGGCGATGGACCGCATCTACGACGATCTGCGCGCGGAATTCGACCTGGTCGATCGCTACGCCGCGCTGGAATCCAAGCTGCGCAGCATCCAGGAGGCGCTCGAACTGGTCCTCGATGTGGCGCGCGACCGCCGCCTGCTGGCGCTGGAAGTGGTGGTCGCGGTCCTGATCCTGATTGAATTGATCTTCGTCGCGGCGCCTTTCGTATAGCGCGCGTTTTGGTCGATGGAACCTGAAAGCGCACAGATGCTGGAGCGGCTCGCGGTCGCGCTCGCCATCGGACTGCTGATGGGTCTGGAGCGCGGGTGGGAGTATCGCCAACTGCCCGAGGGCGGGCGCGTCGCGGGCATCCGCACCTTCGGACTGATCGCCTTGCTCGGAGCGATCGCCGTGCAGATCGGAGGAATGCGCAGCGATTTACTGCTCGCCGGCGCAATCCTCAGCGTCGCGATGCTGATGGGCATCGGCTTCTGGCGCGACACCGCGCACTCCGAAGACGTCAGCATAACTACTTCGATTGCCGCGCTGGTCGCCTTCGGCCTCGGCGCGATGGCGGGGCTCGGGCATCTCACCATCGCCTCGTCAGCCGCGGTAGTGGTTACGCTCATCCTCGGCTTCCGGATCGAGTTGCATAGTCTGGTTGCGCATATCGAGCGCGAGGAACTTACCGCGACGCTCCGGCTGCTGCTGATCACAGTGGTGATGTTGCCGATTCTGCCTGACCGTCCACTCGGACCCTGGCAGGCATTCAATCCGTATCAGATCTGGTGGATGGTGGTCGTGATCGCGCTGCTCTCCTATGTAGGATATTTCGCCAACAAGTTTTTGGGCACGCGGCGCGGCATGATCGTCACCGGGCTGGTCGGTGGCATGACTTCATCCACTGCGGTGGCACTCACCCTCGCGCCGGTCGCGAAGGAGCAGCCGGACGAACGTGAAGTGGTGAGCGCTGCGGTGCTGGCCGCCTCCGCCATCATGTTTCCGCGCATGCTGATCATCGCGGCGATAGTGATGCCTCAGCTCGCGCTCCAGGTCGCGCCGGGATTCGTGGTTGCGGTGCTCATAGCGGGAGGCGCGGCGGGCTGGTTGGCCTGGCGTTCGCGCGACGCGGCGATCAAAGAGCCGCGCGAAATGCACACCAACAATCCTCTCGATCTGTGGTTTGCCGTGAAATTCGGACTGCTCCTCACCGTCATCATGGTGGTCAGCAGGGCCGCCGAAACCATGATCGGAAATCGCGGCCTGGCGGCCGTCGCCGCCATTGCAGGCCTCGCCGACGTCGACGCGATCACTCTATCGGCATCGTCGATGGTTAAGCAGGGACAGGCGCAGGTCGAGGTCGGCGCGATCGCGGTGATGATCGCGGCCGCAGTCAACACGCTGGTCAAGCCCGCGCTGATGACTTCGATCGCGGGGCTCAACGCGTCGGTGCGGGTATGGATTGCGCTGCTGCTCGCGATCGCCGGAGGCGCAGCTGCGGCCTTGATTTGGCGTTAGCCGACGAAGCGTCGCACCAGCGTCATCGCGGGGGAGCGTACCGCGGCGGCGTCGAGGACCGGGAAATTCTTGCGCTTCCAATCGAGTGCGTAGGCGAGCAGGAACAGACTCGCGATGCCGACCACGTTGACCGCGACCATTGCGGTATTGGTCGCGCCGCTCTCGGAAATCGCTACATAGCCGGCGCAGCTCAGCACGACGCCGACTCCATAAACCGGCAGCGAATTGCGCCCGCATGCGAGAAAGATGCTCGCCGCGCGAGTGGAGAAAAACTTCGCCTGCTTGGGCACGAAGAACGCAAACAAGTACAGCAGCGCGACCACATTCGCGACCCGCAATGGCGACAGGAAGGTCTTCTCCGCCGGCCACAAGTAATGATTGAACAGCGCGCGACTTTCCTCGCTCCCGCTCCACGGCGCGGCCGCGACCAGCGCAAACAGCGTGAAGCCCGCGGCGAGGGTGAACCATGCCCATCGATAGCGATCGCGGGCGCTCGATTCGAATCCGACCTTGCTGAAATGTCCGGTCACGATCCCGATTGTATAGATGAGCTGCCACGCGAACGGATTGAAATTCCATCCCAGTCCGTCATGTCCTGCGCTCAGATTGAATCCGGTCATCCGCACCATCGCGTAGATAAGTCCCGAGGCGATCAGCGCGAGCCAGGGGTCGCGCTTCACGACGTATATGATGACCGGCGCCGCGCCAAGCAGGATCAGATATAGCGGGAGAATGTCGAGGTACTTGGGTAAATACGAAAGCGTCAGCGCGGCAGGCACATAATGACGCGGATCCGCGAACAGCGCCTTCACTTGAAGGAAATCGACGTAATCGACGCGGACGAAATGTGCCGAGGCGAAGCGCACGAAAAGCGCCGCGCTGAAGAACAGCAGCAGATGCGCGCCATAGATTCGCGTCAGGCGTTTCGCCACTGCGCTGCAGCATCCCGTGAAGCCGAACTTATCGAGCTTCGAGCCGTAGGCCAGATACGAAGAGATTCCCGAGATCAGCACGAACACTTCGGCCGCATCGCAAAACGCCCATTTGCGCAGCGTCCAATGCGAGGCGGGGTTGCCTGGCACATGGTCGATGAAGATCAGGATGAGGGCGAGGCCGCGGCAGAAATCGAGCCGATAATCTCTGTCGTTATCCTTTCTCATAACTCCCTTCGCGCAATTCCTCTAAATATAACCATTTGCGCAACTTGAAGGATCCCGTGGTTCTGTCACTCGACTCCGCTTTGTTCCGCCTCACGAGCGCCTGCGGGCTTCCTTCGCTGGTTCAGGCTTCTTCGCTTCCCTCTCTTCGCTCGCTACTGCTGCGCACCGCTTTGGTTCTGCGATTGCGCTTGCGCGCGCTCGAGTTTCAAATCGACCGTCATCGTTTGCTTGCTGCCGAAACTTCTATATACCCCGCGCAGTGGCGTGACGTCAGAGTAGTCGCGTCCGATCGCCACCCGGATGTGACGGGTGTCGGTGCGGCATCCGTGTGTCGGATCGAACCCCGACCATCCAGCGTCCGGAAGTTGCGCCTCGATCCAGGCATGGGTGGCTTGCGAGGCATTTGGAATTTCCGGGGGCGCATCTTCCGGCGGCGCAAGGTATCCCGAGACATAGCGCGCGGGCACTCCGGCGAGCCGCAGGATCGCGATGCTCAGATGCGCGAAGTCCTGACATACGCCCGCACCCACGGTCAGGATTTCGTCAACCGTCGAGTGAACTTTGGTGACGCCGGGCTCGTAGCTGAACTGATCGCGCACCAAAGCTACCACCTGATGGACATAGGCGGCGACCTCATCGCTGCGGCGCGGCCGCGCAAGCCAGAAAAACTTTCGCATCCGATCGCTGAATGGCACATACGGACTGGCGCCGAGAAAGTCATATTCCTCGCGCGTGCGACGGTAGTCATCGGTGAGAAATTCTTCGAAACTTACCGAAGGCGTCGCCGCATTCTGCGCGGGAGCGTTCTCCACCAGCGAGCGCGCCGTGATGGTCAGCGCGTCGTGTTGAGGATAAATCGAGAACGAATGCACCCGGTTTCCATAGTAATCGTCGAACTCGAGCATGTGCGCGCGCGGTTCGACATCGAGGGCGAATTCAAGACAGCGCTGCGCGGCGTCATCGCGCGGACGCATCCGAATCTCGTTGTGCGATTGATACGCGGGCGCGTCGTAAGTGAAGCGCGTGGTGTGACAAATCCTCAGCAGCATCAGCCATTCGTCGTTCAAAAGATCACTCGGTCTTCAAATAAATATCATAAATCTGCGCGAAGATTTGGTCGCATGATTCCTGGACGTGCAAGAGAAATTCATGCAGACCGCGTTCGACCGCTTCGGTGGATTTTTCCCGCGCTAACTCGCCCATTAGTTCGGTAACTCCACGCGGCATTGCACGCGCCATCTCGCCGCGGCTCGCAATTCTCCGCAACGATTGCTCCAGCGATTCGATCGAATAGCGCGCCGAGCGCGGAAACGTCGGGTCGAACAGCAGGATGTCAATCACGTTGTCGAGTTTGATCGCGTTGCCGAAGCGTTTGCGATAGGCTTCCAGAGCCGAAGCACTGCGCAGCACCCCGGCCCACTGCAGAAGGTCGGCCGCGCCGCCGATGTCCTCCAGCCGCGGCATCAGGAAGTGATACTTCACGTCCAGCATCCGCGATACTTCCTCCGCGCGTTCCAGCATGATGCCGAGCCGCATGAAGTCGTAGGCGAGATCGCGCGGCAGCGTGCTCTGCCGGATACCGGAAATTCGGTAGAAGCAATTGCGCAAATCCGAGAAGAACGAATACACGCCCGGATCGACGAAGACCTCGGGCGTCCAGCTCTGCGCCGCGAGGAAAAGCGTGTTCACGTCGAGCCAGAATTCCGATGATACGTAGTGGCGCAGCGAGCGGAGGTTGTCGCGCGCGAGATAGATGCAGCTTCGGATCGAGTTGGGATTTTCCAAATCGAGGGTGAAGAAATCCAGCACCGAGGCTTCATCGGCAATCGAATGGCGTTTCGCGAACGGCTCGATCTCGCCGAAGATCGCCAGCAACGGCTCCCATGGCGCGCTGTCGCGGGGCGGGGTTTCGATCAGCAGGTGATAGTTGACGTCCACCAACCTCGCGCGCCACTCCGCGCGCTCGAGGTTGCGCGCCGCCCAGAACAGATTGTCGGCAATTCGCCGCAGCATTACGCCCCCAGCACCCAGGTGTCCTTGCTGCCGCCGCCTTGCGAGGAATTCACCACCAGCGAGCCCTCGCGCAGCGCGACCCGCGTCAGGCCTCCGGGCAGCACGCGCGGCTTCGCGCCGAGCAGCACGAACGGCCGCAGATCGACGTGGCGCGGCTTCAGCGACGGGATGCCGGCATCGTCGATGATCATGGTCGGATGCACCGAAAGACTGATGACCGGTTGCGCGATAAAGTTTTCCGGCCGGGCGAGCACATTACGGCGCGTCTCTGCGAGTTTTTCCTCGCTCGCATGCGGGCCGATCACGACGCCATAGCCGCCCGACTCGCCGACCGGCTTGATCACCCATTGCTCGATATGGCGCAGGACTTCCTCGCGTTCGTCGCGCTCGCGCATCAGATGCGTCTCGACGATCGGCAGCAGCGGCGTCTCGCCCAGATAGTAGCGAATCATAGCCGGAGTGTAGGCATAGATGGATTTATCGTCGGCCACGCCGGTCCCGATGCCGTTGGCGATCGCGGCATGGCCCGCACGCAGCACCGCGGTGAGTCCCGGCACCCCCAGCATCGAGTCGGGCCGGAACACCAGCGGATCGAGGAAGTCGTCATCGACGCGCCGGTAGATCACATCGATCTGACGAAGTCCGTGCACGGTCTTCATGAAGAGCTTATGCTCGACGCATACCAGGTCCTGGCCCTCGACCAGCTCGATGCCCATCTGTTGCGACAGGAACACGTGCTCGAAAAATGCGGAGTTGTAGGGACCCGGCGTGAGCAGCGCGATGGTCGGATTGGATTGGCCGCCCGGCGCGATCTCGCAGAGCGACTGGCGCAGGTCGGCCGGATAGCGCTCGACGCTGCGCACGCCGCTGGCCCGTATCAGATCCGGCATCAGGCGCGTCATCACCACGCGATTCTCGATGACGTAGGACACGCCGGAGGGCGTGCGCACGTTGTCTTCCAGCACCATGAAGCGGCCGTCAGCGTCGCGCACAATATCAATGCCGCCGACGGTGACAAAATTTCCCATCGGAGGCTTGATTCCGACCGCGGCGCGGCGGAACTGCGGGCATCCGAGCACCAGGTCGCGCGGAACGACATGGTCGCTCATTATTTCGCCTGCGCCGTATACATCGGCGACGAAGGCGTTGAGCGCGCGGACCCGCTGGATGAGGCCGGCCTCGAGCTCGGCCCAGGTCGCGGCATCGATCACGCGCGGAATCGGATCGAAGGGGAAGATGCGTTCGACGCCGCGCTGCTCGCCATACACATTGAAGGTGACGCCCATGCGCCGGAACATGATCTCGGCGCGCGAGCACAGTTCCTGGAGCCGCGCAGGCGCCATCGAGAGCATCGAACGCGCGATGTGGCCGCATTCCGGACGCGTGGACTTTGCGAGCTCGACCAACTCGTCGAAGAACCCCTCGGTACCCGGATATGCTGACCAAACGGGCAGGGAAGTGCCCGTTTCTACGACGCTTGCACCGGCCATTTTCGTGCTCGACCCCACCAATTCGAGATCTGCGAGGAGTTTTGGGCGTATGCCCGCTAATCTCGCACCTGATGAGCAATCGGGGTGCCGAAGGGCGGAGTCTGATCGACGACGGCGGGATGAAACGAATCGCGCGTGGCGCCCGTCTAAAAGCCAGGAGGTAGGATTTATGAAACTGGCGATTACAGCATTTGCTGCGATGTTTTCTCTGCTGATGTTGACCGTACCGACGCAGGCCAGCGCGGCTGAATTCGGCTTCTGGCATCATCGCCCGGCGGCATGCGCCAATGCGCACTTCCGCCATCATCACCGCTATCTGTGCCGCTAATCGGCAAATGAAAGAGCACAGGCATCGTGCCTGTGCTCTCGGCTTTTCGCATACTAAACCTGCCCCGGTTTACCCCTTATGGAATCGGCTTCTGATCTTTCCATGGACATGCTTCCTCGAACTGCGCGGCGAGCGCGATGATGCCCGACTCATCGTTCTGACGGCCAACGATCTGAAGTCCGATCGGCAATCCCGCTTTCGAGAATCCATTCGGTAATGAGAACGCCGGCTGGCCGGTCGCATTGAACGGATACGTAAACGATAGCCATGCGAACAGCTCGCGCAGACCCTCCTTCAGATTCGAGGGCAGCGTGCCGAGGCGCACCGCAGGGCCAGTCAGCGTCGGTGTGATGAGCGCATCGTAGGGCGCGAGCTTCTGCATGATGTCGCGGCAGATGTTGTGCATCTGCGCGATGGCGTTGATGTAGTCGGCGGCCTTCACGTTGTGGCCCTGTTCCCACGTGGTGCGCACGACCGGATCCATCAGCTCGACATTCTCCACCGGCACCGATGCGATTCCGGCGGGAATAATCACGCCGGACACGCCGAGCAACAGGTTTGCCGGATCCAATTTGATCGGCTCGACGCTATGTCCCATCTCTTCGAATGTCTTCAGCGCGGACTGCGTCGCGGCGGTCACCTCCGGATCGACTTTGCTCTCGGCTGTTTCGTAGATTGTCGCCAGGCGCAGCTTCTTCGGACGCCTCGTGACGGCGGTGCTGAAGGCCTCGCTATTGGGCGGCGCCCAGTACGGATCGCCAACCACCGGACCCGCGAGCACATCGAGGAACATCGCGACGTCGCGCACCGACCGCGCGATGGGACCGCTGGTGGCGAATCCCGCCCACGCCTCGCCCGAGACCGGCGAGAACGACACCCGTCCGCGCGAGGGCTTGAGGCCGACTGCGCCGCAACAGCTCGACGGAATGCGAATCGATCCACCTCCATCGCTTCCTTCGGCCAGCGGGCTCAGTCCGGCAACCGTCGCGCATGCGGCGCCGCCGCTGGAGCCTCCCGCGGTATGTTCGAGGTTCCACGGATTGCGCGCCGGCGGGCATAAGCCGCCCTCGGTGGTGGGGCGTCCGCCGAATTCGGGCGTGGTGGTCTTGCCGAGCAGGATGCCGCCGGCATTGCGCATACGAATGGTCACCTCGGAATCCATCGGCGGCATGTAGTTCGCGTAATTCTTCGACCCCATCGTGGTCTTGATATCGGCCGTCCACGTCAGGTCCTTGAGCGAGTACGGGATGCCGTAGAGCGGCATCTTCGCGATGTCAGCGGCGGAGGCTTTTTCCAGCCGCGCGACATCGGCCATCGCGCGCTCGGGCGTGGGCGTCATGTACGCGCCGAGCTTGGAGTTATGTTCGGCGATGCGCCGATTGAAGAATTCCGCGACCTCGCGCAGCTTGAGTTCCTTCTTCGCGATCAGCTCGCGGATTTGCCATGCCTCGATGTACGGATTCAGCATCTCTCTAGTCCCTCGATCGATGCCGTAGCTCACTTGGAATAATTTCGCCAGCGCGACCGCCTCGCTGGATTCGGATCGGATGGCCGGCGCGCACACCTGCGCGCTGCCGCTCCTCGAGGCGGTGTGTCTGAGACCGAATTTTCCCCCGACGCGCGGCGGAAAGGCGCGCGATCGCGCTATCTAGGCGCGGTCGTCGCGCGGCGGCGCCGGCGAGGCGCTCGCGATGCTCGCTGAGGAGGCATCTTTCGCTGTCTGATCGTCTGCGGCCGCCGCCTCCGGCCCATCATTTTGGGTTCGTTCAGGTAAATCGCTCCGGTCCGCGCGCGTCGATGCTTCCTCACCGGATTCCTCGGTGGGTTCGTTTGGGTATTCGAACTCGCCCGCCGCGATCCGCTCCTTGCGCCGCCGCTCCAGCAGCGTCAGGCAGCGCGCCATCATCGAATTGATCGCGCCCTGGTAGCGCAGGATGGTGTTGATGGTCGGCCCAAACGGCAGATACACCTGGCCGAGCCCGACCTCGGCGAGTTTCTTGCGCTCCGCCTTGAGGATCTCTTTCTGACCCTGTTCGGCGAGCGCATAGCCGGTCTCTTTGGCGGCCGCATTGAGGTCATCGACGGTCTGCGCACGCAGCGACTGCTGCATCTCGTAGTTCCAGACTTTGGCGAGCTTCCAGTAGCATCCGGCGAGCTGCTGCACCGTCATCACCTCGGTCATCTCGCGCGGCTGATACTCCTCGATAAGGCCCTCGAGGATTTCCTCGAACTGCGCGCGTTTGTCGTCGCCCTCGATAGTGGGGCAGAACGCCGACTTGGCCAGGATGCCATGGCGCAGCGCATTCATCGCGGCGCGCTGCTTGCCCTCGCGGGTGCGCGGCCCGGTCGAATGCTGCGCATTGGCGCGGTTGGCGGCGAGCTTGCGCTCGCTGACGGCGGGTTTGGAGGACGGGTGGTTTGGGGATGGGTTAGCCTGAGAGTTGTTCGTTTCCTGCATACGTCTCTGCGCTCATGAAAATGGCGCTAGCTAGCCGATACGCATGCCGGACGCAGCGGAGAGTTAAGCGAGAGACGTTGGCGGGGAGGCATCAGGAAACGCACCTCCCGCGGTTAGAAACAGGCAGTATAGCATTGCTACCATCGGGTGTACAGACGCTGACCTTTCTTTTGTCACAGGAGTGGCTGCGTCGCAATTCCATCTTTTACAGCAACAGGACCACAGCTATTCCTTCCGAGTCACCCGCCAGATCAATGCCAGCGGCATCCCGACGGCGCCGCGTAAGAATGCTTTCGGTGCGACCGTGAACAGCGGACCTTTCGTCGCGAGTTCTTCCGTCATCGCGGGTTCGTGGCATTCGCGAATCTCGAGCCCGGCGGCGACGAAGGCCGAGATGTACTCCGAGTGCGGATGAACGTAGCTCTTCACGTTGCGATAGAGGCGATCCTTATCTTGAAAAATCGCGCTGCCGCCCAGGAAGCCCGCCATCGGATGATGGTCGGCGATCACCGCGGTGCCGCCCGGCTTCAGCACGCGCGCGAACTCGGCAATTGCCTTGGCGATTTCCTTCAGATGAGTCAGCGCAAGCCCGCAGGTGAGCAGGTCGAAAGTCCGATCGGGGAAGGGCAGGGCCTCGAGGCTTCCGGATTTGAATTCGGCGCTGGGCGCATTCGCGCGCGCCCGCTCGATCATTTCCGGCGAGAGATCCACCGCCGACACAGTATGACCGAGCTCGCTGAGATAGCGGGTGTAGCGGCCGGTCCCGCATGCTGCATCGAGCGCGCGCCCACGCGGCACCGACTCGATCATCTTCTGTATGATCGGCTGCTCGATCGCAATCAGCGGATTGTGCAAGTCATCATAAGTGTCGGCCCAGAGCCGATATCCGCTCATAACGTCGAGGTCCGGGATGTCGAGCTGGAATTTGAGCGCGGGTTCTTCGCTGAACCGATTGGCGAGGCTGCGAAGTTCTTCGGTGCATTCCTCGGCCGTCTCGTCGCCGATCATCCAGTTTCTGATGACCGCGACGCCTGCCATCCCGAGGGCATAGTGAACGGGCCAAATTTTCGGCATGGACAAAATCTACTGGCCGAGCGCGTCAGCGAAAAGACGACTTTGTAAGGCGAGCGAACGATCGATCGTATCGATTGGGAGGCGCCGACTGACAGGTTAAGAGCAAACCCTCAAGACGTCGCTGGCGATCAGGCAAAAATCGCCCTCCACTCGGCCATTACAGCCCGCGTCCAGGAAGTGGACAGTTCCGATGCGACTTGTG
>Ga0335081_10018836_pt1 | contig 11161 bp, 10 predicted proteins | sample Lox_Sample_35_FD_206713 | JGI IMG/M metagenome (GOLD analysis project Ga0335081, IMG submission 206713) | Soil microbial communities from Loxahatchee National Wildlife Refuge, Florida, United States - Lox_Sample_3.5 | ecosystem: Environmental > Terrestrial > Soil > Wetlands | place: USA...
CGGCAACAAAATTCGCCCTCACTGAATACTCCATGCCTTCGGGCAACTCGACCCGCACATTCCCGAACACACTACTGAATCGCAACGCTTGTTCTCCCGGTGACAATTCGACCCGAGTCAAATCAAGCTTGATGTCTCCAAACACGACCGAGCAGTTCCCACCGGTAAAACTCTTCGAGGAAATCTGGCGATGAATGCTCCCGAACACTTCAGACTCGGATATGTGATCACCTGATGTCGGTTGTCCAGTCGTTCCCGTCGAGTCGGAAGAACCGACGCGGCTTTGGCGGTAACGATATTCGCGCCATCCGGACCTCCTGCCAAGAAGAGCGATGCCGGCAAGTATCAGCAAGATCGGCCAGAGATTGTCGAACACCCAGCCCGAGTCAACATAGCCAAGGTTATCGAGCAGAATGACCACTCCGAACAATACAAGGATACCACCGAACAAAAAGGAAAATGACCGTCGCATGATGAGGTATTTGGATTAATCGCAGAATGATAAAACGCGCACGTAGGAATCTATGATCTGGACAATGAAAAAAACTTCTCAACTTCTTTGACAGGCCAGGTATTGACGACATTCTTTGCCTCAAGCCAGCCTTTTCGCGCAATCCCGACGCCGAATTGCACATCGTTCAGCCCGTCCGTGTTGTGCGCATCCGGATTGATGCAGATCTTCACGCCCTTTTCCTTGGCATATTTTACGAGCCGCCAGTCGAGATCAAGCCGAATCGGATGAGCGTTGATTTCGATGGATTTGCCGTAGTCGGATGCGGCATTGATGACCTCGGTAAGGTTCAAAGGATATCCGTCACGTGAAAGGAGCAACCGGCCTGTAGGATGCCCGAGCACTGTGACATACTTGTTCTTCAACGCACGAATGATCCTTTTTGTTGCCTCCGCCTCGGTCATTTTGAATTTGCTGTGAATCGACGCAACGACATAGTCGAATGTGGAAAGAACCTTGTCCGTGAAATCAAGGGTCCCGTCCGTAAGGATGTCGACCTCGGTCCCTTTGAATACTCGAAATTTCTTTCGCGTGCTGTTCAACCGGTCGATCTCTTTGAACTGGGTCTTTACTCTCTCCGGCGTCAATCCGTTTGCGTAGACGGCGACTCTGCTATGGTCCGCAATGCCGAGATACTCCCAGCCAAGCTGCTCAGCAGCCTTCACCATTTCCTCGAGGGAATTCGACCCGTCGCTGGCGGTCGTGTGACAATGGAATGTCCCTCGAAGATCGCGTTCTTCAATGAGGCGGGGAATTGTTCCTTGTTCAGCCGCCTCAAACTCGCCCGTGTTCTCTCGAAGCTCAGGCGGGACATAGCTCAGGCCAAGGGCCGCATAAATATCCCGTTCTTCCTTGCACACCGGGGGACGCTTGACCTTCTTCCCTCCTTCTATCCTGGAAAACTCGTATTCATTGAGACTCCATCCGACTTTGCGTGCACGGGATCTCATTTCAACATTGTGTTCTTTGCTTCCGGTGAAGTAATTCAAGGCAAAAGGATATTCACCGTCGTCTACGATCCTCATATCACAATTGATGCCGCTCTTCAAAACCACGCTCGCTTTGGTATCGCCTTGCCCGATAATCGATTCGACGGCAGGATGCTTTACAAATGCCTTGAATATCTTCTGGCGATTCTTTTCTTCCGCACTCACGACAATATCGATATCCCCAATGATCTCTTTTTTTCGACGGAGGCTCCCCGCAACTTCACATCGTTCCACCTCCTTAAGCTTTCGAATGCTCGTCAATAGTTCATCGGCAGAATGTTTGGCGGTAGAATAGAGATATTTATCGCTGACTCTCGTCCGAAGCTCAATCCCCTTTAGAATGTTCTCCTCGGTCTTTTCGCCAAAGCCATCCAACTGGGCAAGAAGGTGCTTCTCACAAGCCTCTTTCAACTCGGGGATCGAAGCAATCTTGAGCTTTTCAAAAAGTATCTTGATTCGTTTTGGCCCCAGTCCCTGGATCTTCACCATCTCGAGCAATCCTGCAGGAAGCGATGCCCTCAGCGCATCATACGATTTGGCGGTTCCACTTGAGACGAGCTCTTTGATCGTATCGGCAAGTCCCTGTCCAATTCCTTTCACTTCCCGCAGACGATCTGATTTGACAAGCTCTTCAATGTCTTGAGTCAAGGCCTCAACAATCCGAGCTCCATTGTGATATGCCCGGCACTTGAACGGATTTTCCCCCTTGATCTCAAAGAGAGTTCCCATTTCGTCCAACACTTCAGCAACTTCTTTTTTGTCCATAGGCAATATCAGGAAGGAAGCGGCGCTGCAAGCATCAGTTCTGTTTCACGCGTACGACGGACGAAATCGTTCAGCACTTCTGCAATGGGAGCTCTTTCCACAAACGCCATCAAGGAAATCCGGGTCTTTGCCGCATTCGGGAATCCCTTGAGATAGGCAGCATAGTGTTTCCGAAATTCAATGACGGCCTTTCTTTCTCCCTTGTACTGGATCGCATAATCCAAATGATTGAATAACATGGCAATTCGGTCTTCAAGCGAAGGAGGTGGCAAGAGCTCTCCCGTTCTCAAAAAGTGTTTGGTCTCCTGAAATATCCACGGATTATCGATCGCGCCACGCGCAATCATCACACCGTCGCACCCAGTCTCATCGAATATCCTCTTGACGTCCTCCGGACTGTTCGCACCGCCGTTGACAATAATCGGAATAGAAACTGCGGCTTTGACGTGAGGAATCCACGAATAGTCCGGATCGCCCTTGTGCCCTTGAGCACGGGTCCGACAGTGAATCGTGAGTGCCACAGCGCCGGTTTGTTCGACCATTCTGGCAACATCTACGATCTTAATCGATTCACTGTCCCAACCGAGGCGTGTCTTCACTGTGACCGGTCGTTTCACCGACTTCACCACCCTCGAAACAAGCTGTTCCATTTTGGGCAGATCACGAAGGAGCCCGGCTCCCGCGCCGTGACCGGCGACGTTCTTCACCCAGCAGCCGCAGTTGATGTCAATAATATCCGGCTCCAGGCTCTCCGCAAGCTGGGCTGCGGCCCCCATCGAAGTATCACTGCTCCCATAGATTTGAATCCCAATGGGGTGCTCCTCTGGAATAAAGTGCATCTTCGCTTTTGTCTTTATGGAGTCGCGCACAAGACCTTCGGAGTTGACAAACTCCGTGTAAACGATATCAGCGCCCAATCGCTTGCACACGATGCGGAACGACAGGTCGGTGACATCCTCCATCGGCGCGAGAAGTATCGGTCGCTCAATATCGATGGTACCGATTCTCATATATTTCTGTGACGTGCGATTGATTTGACAACGATATTGAGCCCGACCAAGATCAGGAGAATCGGCCAATACGTTCTGAATGCATAATGGAGATCGATATATCCCATGTTACGTGCGAGGAACAGAATTCCGAAGAGAACGAAGACGATGCCCCAAAATATTCTGTTTGAATGACGTTCCACGACGAGGCGATTCACAATGTGACCATTAGTTTCTACTCATTAATTCCATTGTTGCCAGGACATTCTGCGTGAATTCTTTGGTCCCCACAGACCTTTCCGGCGAGAGGTCTCTTGTGAGCTTCTTTCCTTCTTTCAACACCGCAGATATGGAGTCTCTCACCCGTTTGGCCGCTTTCGATTCGTGAAGGTGATCCAACATCATTGCACCTGCCAGGATCATTGCAGATGGATTTGCCAAGTCTTTGCCTGCAATATCAGGAGCACTTCCGTGGACGGCTTCGAAGATGGCAGCATCGTAGCCAATATTCGCGCCTGGGGCGAGACCGAGCCCTCCAACGAGTCCCGAGCAGAGATCGGACAAGATATCTCCAAACAAATTCGTGGTGACAATGATGTCAAATTGCTGTGGGTGCGTGACGAGCTGCATCGCCATGTTATCGATGATCCTGTCATCACATTGGATATCCAAAAACTCTTTGGCGACTTCCCTTCCCACGTCCAGGAAGAGCCCGCTCGTATATTTCATGATATTGGCTTTGTGAACGATGGTGACTTTCCTTCTGCCATGTTCGCGAGCGTAATCGAACGCTGCCCGGACAATTCGGTCGCTCCCAGCTCTTGTCACAACGCCGATCGTCTCTGCTGCGCTTCTCTTCGAATCTATGTAATGCTCGATTCCCGAATAGAATTCCTCCGTGTTCTCACGAAAGACCACCAGATCCACGTCTCTAAAGACCGATTTGACGCCTTCCATCGACTTGGCGGGCCTGAGGTTGATGTAGAGGTCAAACTCCTTTCTGAGGGCAACGTTGACGCTCCTGAAGCCCATTCCGACTGGAGTTGTGAGAGGACCCTTCAAAGCGACCTTATTCCGTGCAATGGAATCAAGGGTTTCCTTTGGAAGAGGATCTTTGAACTGATCAATTCCTGCCATGCCGGCCTGATGCACTTCCCATTCAATCTTGGCACCGGAAGCTTCAATGACTGCACGTGTCGATTCCGCAATGCTTGGGCCTATCCCGTCGCCGGGTATCAGTGTCACCTCATGCAATGATCCACCCTGTTTTTCACGAATCGAAGAGAATATACGAAAAGAGGCGAGGACTTACAAGGAACTGCTAATTGAGCAAGGCGAACAAACCGGCGCAGGTATTGAAGAAATGCTTGAATGGGTACTATCAAAGACGCGACGGCGATGGACCTATCGGCTTCGTATCAACATTCCAAATTATGTTTTTCGCGACTACGTCGCGCAGAAGCTCCTATCGAGACTGCGGTACTGAATGGCTTCGCCGAGATGCTCGGGCATGATATTCTGACTGCCAGACAAATCTGCGATGGTTCGTGCGACTTTCAGAAACCTGTTGTAGGCGCGCGCAGAGAGTCCAGGTCGGTTCATCGCCATCTTCAGAAGCTCCGCTCCTTGGGCATCAATCTGGCAGAACTCTTTGATTTCCTTCGATACCGCGCCTGCACTAAAGAGATGCTGGAGGGCGGTTTACTCAGGCAACGAAGGAAGAATGAACCAAAATGTGCTCCCTTTCCCAATCTTGCTCTCGACTCCAATGCGGCCTCCGTGCAACTCGACCGCCAACTTGCAGAATGTGAGACCAAGGCCTGTTGAGCGCTCTCGGGCTTCCGCTTGATAGAATTTGTCGAAAATCTTCGGAAGATGCTGCGACGGAATGCCATTCCCTGTGTCTTCAACGGAAACTCTAGCGCCTTCCCCCAGGGCTCGGACTTTGATGATGATGGTGCCATCGGTGGGCGTAAACTTCAGTGCATTCGAGAAAAGATTTTGAATCACTCGTAAGATCAGGTCTGCGTCACAGCTAATCTCCACGGGTTCCGGCGAAGCATCGATGATGAACTTGCGGTTCTCCCGCTGCAGTTCATAAACCGAAACAAGCTTCTGAGCGAGTGCGACCAGATCGCACCTGGTCATCTTGAGCTTCATCTCTCCCGACTCCATCTTGCTGATGTCAAGCAATGAGTTGACCATTTGACTTAAGGTCGTCGTTGTGGAAAGCGCTCGCAATAACACTTGCCGGTTAGCGTGCTTGATGTTCTTCAACTCGGTTTTTTCGAGAAGTTCCAGGCCCATCATGAGCACGGTCAGGTGTGAGCGCATATCGTGGACAATCATATGAAAGAGCGTATCACGTGCGATCTCAAGCTGCTTGAGCTGTTCGTAACTTTCCTGCAAATGTTTCTTTTGAAGTGTGAGTTCCTGTTCGATCTTCTTGCGCTCGGTGATGTCCGTGGTAACCCCGACGAGGGCAATCGCCTCTCCTTTTTCGTCACGAACAACCGATGTTGAAAGATAGATCGGAAATTCCGTGCCGTCTTTTTTTCGATTTATCAGTTCGCCTTGCCAACTTCCCCGAAGCGTCTCATCGAGCACTTTCCGCACTGTGCCCGAAGCGGGATTCACAATGTCAATGGGTTTTCCGATCAATTCTTCCTCGGTATACCCATAGGTAGCCAGAAATGCCTGATTGACAAACAGAATAACATTCCTGTGGTCTGTAATGCACACGCATTCGGCGATACTCTTGATCGTGTGACTGAGCATGGTAACAGTGTCCTGCGCACGTTTCTGTGCAGTAATGTCAGTGAGCACACCACGCATGCCGACAGGCTTGCCCCCTTCGAGGATCAGCCGGCTCGAGCTCCGTACCCATAGAAACTCTCCAGACTTGGACTTGACTCGATATTCGACCGGTTCCAAACGTTCGGACCCCGTCCTTTTGTAGCGTTCCCGGACTTTCGGAAGAAAGATCGGATCGATGAATTCCTCAATTGAATGACCGATCATATCCTCGGGTCTGTATCCGCTCATGAGTTCCGCCGTCGGACTGATGTAGGTAAACCTCCCATTTATATCGGTAGCAAAAATGGCCTCGTTGATGTGCTCAACGAGGTCACGATACTTCGCCTCCGATTGGCGCAGCGTTTCTTCCGCCTTCCTGCGCTCCGTGATATCTTGGCTGATTCCGACGAGTCCAATGACCTCCCCCTTTTCATTTCTAATCCGGGATGTGTGCAGCGAGATGGGAAACTCACGACCATCTTTTGTCCGATTGAACAATTCCCCGTTCCAGTTCCTTGATCTATTCTGCTCGAGAATTTCTTTCAGAAGTCCCTCAGGATTGTTCGCAGACCAGAGCATTCCGACATGTTTGCCGATGACTTCCTCACGCTCATATCCATACGCCTTGAGAAACGCCTGGTTCACAAACGTAAATCGGTCATCGAGGTCCGTTATCGTTACAATTTCCGAGATGCCTTCCAGCGTATGGGCAAAAAGCCTGCTCGATTCCTCTACGCGCCTGCGCTCCGTGACGTCGTGGACGTTCATAACAAATCCCGCAATCGCTGGATTGTCCAGAAGGTTTTTGCCCAATCCTTCAAGAATGCGCTCCGAGCCATCCTTGCGCAAAACCCGGAATGAATTGGGCATTGCGAGTTCCTTCACCTGTATGGCTTTGCTGAAGTCCTGCATCGCGCGCTCGATATCGGCCCGGTGAATGAACCGAAAGCTCGACTTTCCCATCATTTCTTCAGGCGAATATCCAAGGAAACGTTCTACAGAGGGGCTGGCATAGGTTAAGATTCCTCTTTTGTTGAGGATAAGAATCATGTCGGAAGAGTTCTCAATGATCTCTCGAAAGAACATCTCGCTTGTCTTTATCCTCTCTTCCGTCCGCTCGCGTTCTGCGATCTCCCTTTGCAGAGCTTCATTGCTGATTTGCAACTCCACTGTCCGGTCTCTTACTCGTTGCTCCAGCAAGGCCTCGACCTTTAGCAAGTGGTCTTCGGTCCGTCTTATTCTTTCCATCGTAAGCATACAAGCGCGCAACTCATCACCTGAAAACGGCGATAGCAGAACCCCATCCGCGTCGGTTTCAACGGACGCACCGTGAAAATCGTCGGCGGATTCAGGAGGGGAAATGAGGACCACGAAAATTCGACTGGTTTCGATATCAGCTTTCAGGCGCCGGCAGACTTGCGTGGGATCAATGTCCGGAAGCCGTGCAGCAAGAAGAATAGCATCAGGTTTTTCCATTCTTGCCAATTGCAGGCAGTCCGTACCTGTGGTTGCTTCGAGAATGGCGTACCCGTGCCCCTTGAGAACGGATGAATTGAGAGACAACTGCTTTGGATCGTTGTCAACATTGAGGATAGTGAACAGCTTCTTCTCCATGCTTCGATTTATCCCCTCAACAACAGCAAGACTGATTATCTCGCATAAATAAGCTTACTTGGCGGAGTCTGCAATCTGGATATGCGCGCAGCCTGGACAAGTTACCATCGTGACCTGGGAACAGATGTTCAGCCGGGCGAATGGCTTTGGAATTGAAGCTACGCTCGCGACTTCGAACCCAGCTTACGGGCCACAGCAGCAAGCAGCTCCAGCAAACCAAATGGTTTTGCTAAGTACCCGATTTCCGGGTCCGATTCCCATGCACCTACGTGTTTTGCGTGTCCGCTCATCAAAATCAAGGGGATGCTGGCTGTCTCTGGATCCTCACGGAGCAGTTCCTCGAGCATAAACCCGCTTCCGCTGTCCATAATCACGTCACTGATGATTAAATCAGGCCGGCGATTCTTGGCAAGTGTAAGTGCAGAAGAACCATTGTCTGCCTCAATCGTTTCAAACCCCTCTTCCTTGAGTGCCTTGACCACCATCGCTCGCAAATCATCCTCGTCATCAATTACCAAGATTGTCTTCATAGGAGAAGGCCTCCCCAATATATGGTTCTCCATCAAAGGTACGCGTAAATATCATTCACTCACCGTATTAGGGAACAAGGTCGCAGACGTCCAAAATCAGCAATCGCAGTTCTTGTTCCGGAGCGTGTTCCATTTCTCAAGCAACGGCTCTATGATACCCTATCTAGAAGTCACTGTATCCAAATTCGTACGTGCATTTACGCATTCTCGTCGGATATTATTGAATGTTGGCGCAAATCACAAGAAAGACGCGAAACATCATTATGTAGGATGGGAAATTCTCAGAAGCAGGTTTCAGTCGGCAGAAGAGATCCTAGAAGTCAATCGATGTTCACTCAACATTCTGTAATTGAGCCACGGCTGCGCCTAGCCCTTGAAGGGATCGATTTGCTGAACTCTCATTCCATGTTCTTGCGATCGGAAATCAGGTTGGGGCAGAAACGTCAGGTCGCGTAGAAGCTCCTATCGAGACTGCGGTACTGAATGGCTTCGCCGAGATGCTCGGGCATGAGATCATCGCGGCCGGACAAGTCAGCGATGGTTCGTGCAACTTTGAGAATCCTGTCGTAGGCCCGGGCCGATAATCCAAGACGATTCATCGCCATCTTCAGAAGCTCTGCACCTTGAGCATCAATCTGGCAGAACTCTTTGATTTCTTTCGATTCCATATCGGCATTGGAAAAAAGACCTTTCCTCCCCTTGAACCTCTCCTCCTGTCGCTTCCGTGCTTCGATAACCCGCTGCCGAATGACGGATGAGTTTTCTCCACTCCTCTTCGAGGAAAGCTCTGCATACTTCACAGACTGCACTTCGACGTGAATGTCAATCCGATCGAGGAGCGGACCCGATATTCTTCCCACGTATTTCTGTATTTGCAAGGGGTTACAGGTGCATTCATTGTCTTTGCTGCCGAAATTCCCACACGGACAGGGATTCATTGCACAGACGAGCATGAAATTCGCAGGATAATCCACCGACATCTTCGTTCGGCTAATGGTCACACGACTGTCCTCAAGCGGCTGACGCATGACCTCGAGAACATTGCGTGCAAACTCAGGCAGTTCATCAAGGAACAGCACGCCATGATGAGAAAGCGAGATCTCTCCGGGTCTTGGAATAGTCCCCCCTCCCACGAGCGCTGAATCTGAAATTGTGTGATGTGGAGACCGGAACGGACGGACAGACACAAGAGCGGTATTGGGCGGTAGGATGCCTGCAACTGAGTGTATCTTCGTCGTCTCGAGAGCCTCTTCAAATGTCATGGGAGGCAGAATTGTCGGCAGCCGCTTTGCAAGCATTGTCTTGCCGGATCCTGGCGGACCGATCAAGAGTATATTGTGTCCGCCGGCTGCTGCAACCTCGAGCGAACGCTTGACACTCTCCTGCCCTTTCACATCGGCAAAGTCCACCGCATAATGTTGGTCAACCGAGAACATCGATCGGGCGTCGACCTTAAATGGCTTCAGGAGCTGATATTCGCTCCTCAGGAATTCCACAGTCTCCCGAAATGTTTCCATCGGATACACATCCAAACCTTCGACCATCGCGGCTTCCTGAGCATTCTCCCGCGGCAGAATGATTCCCCGGAATCCCTGTGCCTTGGCTTCAATGGCGATAACGAGGGCACCGTGAACCGGCCTGAGAGCGCCGTCGAGAGCAAGTTCACCCAGGACAAGGAAGTCCTTGAGAACCGGCGAAATGAGCTGGTCGGAGCTGACCAGGATTCCTAATGCGATGGGGAGATCGTACGCCGAACCTTCCTTCTTGACATCGGCAGGGGCAAGATTGATGGTGACTCGTTGTCCGGGAAAGTGATAATCGGAGTTGCGGATGGCGGAGAAGACGCGGTGATAGCTCTCCTTCACTGCGTTGTCCGGAAGTCCAACCATGAAAAACCTCGGTACGCTTCCGTCAACGTTCGTCTCCACTTGTACCAGGTACGCGTTCACGCCGTACGTCGCGGCGCTCGTAACCTGAGAAAACATGTGTCGACTTAAGAAATTTGAACTGTCCGACCGATCGGCGTGGTCGTCGTTGGAGGATTGTTAGCTCACCCCGTGTCGATGCGGTCGTGCGGATGAGACTGCGCTCGACCAATCGACGAAGCTACTTTAGCGATGATTCCGCAAGAATTCGAGTCTGTCTTTGAGTTTCTCCGTGCTCATCAGGAGCTTGTCTTTCCCAAAAATCGCCTCTTGTTGATTCGAAAACACGAGCTCATATTCCTGACTCATCACAATGGCTTCTTCCGGACATACTTCCTCGCAGAATCCGCAGAATATACAGCGGACCATGTTAATTTCGAATTTTATCGGATAGCGCTCCTTCTCAAGCTCCGTCTCGGATGCCTGAACATCTATCGCCAATGCTGGACAGACACGGGAGCAAAGACCACACGCCACGCATCGCTCAACACCATTTTCCTCGACCAGGACCGGCCGCCCGCGAAACGATGAAGGGGGCGTGAACTTGTGTTCCGGATACTGGATCGTGAATTTCGGCTTGAACATCTGAGAAATTGTCAGTTTCATCCCTCGCAGAATTTCTGGAATATAGATCCTTTCCCAGAATCCAAGATCACGCTTTCGAATCACCTTCCCATTTGTTCCCATCGCACCATCTTCCAATCTAGTGGAGCACCAACAACACACCTCCTGTGATGAGGATATTTGCTATTGCAAGCGGCAACATTACTTTCCAGCCCAGGTTCATAAGCTGATCGTACCGGAACCGTGGAACCGTCCACCGAATCACGATGTAAAACATGAGCACGGCGAAGACCTTGAGCACAAAAGCGCCAACTTGCAGCAGACTCATTGTCAGTGCGGAAAGCCCCAAATGCTCTGCAAAGGGAATGCTCCATCCGCCGAGGAATAGCGTGGTGATCAGTGCACTCGATGTGATCATACTGGCATATTCCGAGAGGAAGAAGAGACCAAACTTCATTCCTGAATACTCGGTATGATA
>Ga0335081_10018837_pt1 | contig 11160 bp, 11 predicted proteins | sample Lox_Sample_35_FD_206713 | JGI IMG/M metagenome (GOLD analysis project Ga0335081, IMG submission 206713) | Soil microbial communities from Loxahatchee National Wildlife Refuge, Florida, United States - Lox_Sample_3.5 | ecosystem: Environmental > Terrestrial > Soil > Wetlands | place: USA...
ACGGCGATCTGTTGCCACTTCGTTTGAGGGGCCAGGTTAAGAGGAGCAGGGGATATGGGAGAGCAAGTAACGCAAAACGGCAGTTGGACGCGGCGCGGAAAAATCCTGACAGCGGTGTCCGTGGCGCTGACTTTGGCGATCGGTATTTTGATCGGTTCGGTGGTTTCAGGACGCGTTTCCGCCACCAAGGGTTTCGGCTTCCCCGGAACCACGGCGACGACGCTGTCGGTGCCGGACCCAATTCCGGCATCGCACTCCTTTGCCGCGATTGTGAATCAAGTCGAACCCGCGGTTGTGAATATCGCGACCACCCAAGTGCTCGAGCACAAGCAGTCGAAGAAGCGCCGCGCGCAGCCCTACGATCAAGATGACCCTATGCAGGATTTCTTCGACCGCTTCTTTGACGGGCGTCCGGACAGCGGGCAACAGCTTCCGCAGGCCGAGCGCAGCCTCGGTTCCGGCGTGCTTGTCGACAAGCGCGGCTACATCCTCACGAACAATCACGTCATCGAACAGGCCACCAAGATTCAGGTGCAGTTGAACGGCGACACCACGCGGTACGTCGCCAAGGTTGTCGGCGTCGATGAGGATACCGACCTTGCCGTCATTAAAATTGACCCGAATAAGGAACTCCCCACCGCCAAGCTCGGCAATTCCGACGGCGTGCAAGTGGGTGACTGGGTTCTCGCCATCGGCAGTCCCTTTGGCTTGCAAGCCACGGTGACCGCGGGAATCATCAGCGCCAAAGACCGCGGCGGAATCGGCCAGCAATTCCAGCGCTTCCTGCAAACCGACGCGGCCATCAATCCGGGCAATTCCGGCGGACCGTTGGTCGATCTCTCCGGCCAGGTGATCGGCATTAACACCGCCATTATCACCGGCAGCCGCGGCTATGAAGGCGTTGGATTTGCTCTCCCTTCCACCACCGCCATCAAGGTCTACGACCAGATCATTAAGCAGGGCCGCGTGACGCGCGGGTCCATCGGCGTCAGCTTCCAGGAAGAGTACAGCACGAATCCCATCACGTTGAAGCATCTCGGCTCGCCCTATGGTGTGATTATCGAGAGCGTGCAGCCGGGCAGCCCTGCCGAAAAGGCTGGACTCAAGGGCGGCGACGTCATTACTACCGTCAATGGCCATCCGGTGAAAAACGGGAACGACTTGGTCAATCCCATTGCGGAATCTCCCATTGGCAGCAGCGTTAAGTTGACCTACATCCGCGACCGCGCGCAAAAAGAAGCTTCCGTTACGGTCGAGGACCGCACCCGCGTGTTCCCGACCACTGCGGGCCGCATGGGCGAACAGCAAGAAGAAGCAGCGCCCACGGAATTCGGCCTGCACGTGGAAGAGTTGACCCCAGACCGCGGCCGCCGCGTTGGCGTGGAAGGGCAGAAGGGCGTGGTCGTGACCGAGGTCGAGCCTGCTTCCTTCGCCGAAGATCTTGGCTTTGGGCGCGGCGACGTCGTCACCGAAATCAACCGCGAAGCGATCAGTTCCGTTGCCGACTATCGCAAGGCCGTGTCCAAGCTAAAGTCCGGAGACGAAGTCGTGTTCAAGGTGCTTCGCCGCCAGGACAGCGACCGCATGCTAACGCTGTATTTATCCGGGACCGTCTCTTCGGACAAGCAGCAATAAACCCTATAGGTCCCCAAAACGGACACACATGCATCTTCGCAAAATAGTGCACCTGGGCCTGACGCTGATGCTGGCGGCAGGCCTGGGTGTTTTTGCGGCGACGGCGAGCGGGCAAGCACCCAATTCCGCTCCAAAAAAGACGACGGGCAGCAAAACCGGCAGCGCCACCCACGGAAAGAAGTCCACGAAGAAATCGCGGCGCCGGGAGCGCGGGCAGAAGGCGCCCACTACCGAGCGCATTTCCGAGATCCAGGAGGCACTTGCCAAGGACGGATCCTTTAGCGGGAAGCCCAATGGCAAGTGGGACGCATCCACTGTCGACGCGATGAAGCGCTTTCAAGAGACGCATGGTTTGAACGCGACGGGCAAGCTCGATGCGAAAACGCTGCAGCAACTTGGGTTAGGCTCCTCGATCGCCGGCGTCGCCGCCCCGCAGCGACCGGCCAATAGCACGAAACTAACGAATCCCTCCACACAAAGCGCCCGTCGCCAGTAGTTGTCCTTCGCTCCTTGCCAACAGGCGCGCACAGGCAAGAATCATCGCGCAAAATGCGCGCGATGCAAGGAAGTCGCCTGTGCCACTCCGCTTCTTCAGGAGTCTGTTGAAGCTCTTCCTAATTGCTAATTGCTTTCGAACGGCAATTGCATTAGAAGTTTGCTGAAAAACGAAGCGAAGGTGACAAGCAGATCCCTCGCTTCCTTCACCCAGCCAGCCAAAAACGGGCTCGCCGGGGACCCCGGTTCGCTCGGGATGACAACTATCGATGGTTTTCAACTAGTTCTTTGAAGTCTCGCGTTGTGATGCGCGAAAGGAGAGCGCCTGCCATGAGGGCCATTCGTTTTCTCGTGATTCTTGTTATCGCCACGCTTCTTACCTCTGTTTCGTTTTCACAAGAGAAGCCCGCGGGCAAACCCGTAAAGGCCGTTCGCTTCGGAAAGCTTTGGGACGGCAAGGGCAAGGTCTGGACGAACGCCGTGGTCATTGTTGAAGGCGATCGAATCAAAACCGTGACGTCCGATGCGTCCGCGATTCCACCCGGCACAGAAATCGTAGACCTCTCCAAATACACAGGATTGCCTGGCTTAATCGACGTGCATACGCACATGACCATCTACACCGATGAAACTCCCGGCGAGCCGATGCTCAAACAATTGACGAGCAATCCTCCCGCCGTTGAAGTGTTCCTCGCCCGCAAAGGCGCTCTGCGCACGCTCGAAGCCGGTGTAACCACCGTACGGGACCTTGGCGCCGACCAATACATGGACATCGCCATGCGGGACTTGATCACTCGTGGAGAAATGGTTGGTCCGCGAATGTTTGTCTGCGGCTACGGGCTGTACATCACGAACACGCCCTACAAACCGGGGCTGAATCCGCCTGCTGGAGGAATCGCCGATGGCGTGCCGGAAGTCCTTCGAGTGGTGCGGCAGCAGATTGCCGCAGGCGCTGACGTCATCAAAATGTATGCTTCGACGGGCACGGATGACGACACGACCGGATTTCAAACGTACAACTACGAGGAAATCAAGGCAGCCGTGGACACCGCGCACCAGTTTGGAAAGAAGATCGCCATCCATTCCTACGGGCCGGATGGCGCGCGCGACGCGGTGCGTGCCGGAGCCGATTCTCTCGAACACGCCACCGACATGGACGACGCGACGATTACGGAAATGGCGAAGCGCGGCACGTTCTACGTTCCGACGATCGATCACAACCGCTATTACCTGGATAACTGGCAGAAGATTGGCTATGCGAACGGTTTTCAGAAAAGAACCAAGGCGTTCATCGAGCGCAACCTGGAGACGGCGCGCAAAGCGCACAAGGCAGGGGTGAAATTCGCGATGGGCTCCGACGCGATTTACACCATGTTCGGGCAAAACACGCGGGAGCTAGGCTGGTTCGTGAAAGCGGGCATGACCCCGGAGCAGGCGTTGCGCACCGCCACCACAAACGCGGCAGAATTGCTGGGGAAAGAAAAAGAACTTGGCGTGGTCGCGCCTGGCTATTTTGCGGACCTCGTCGCGGTGGAAGGCGATCCGCTCGCCGATATCGACGTGGTGATCAACCATGTGAAATGGGTGATGAAAGCCGGTGGCGTGGCGATGGACAAGACCAAAGCACAAGTCCACTAGTGAAAGAGCGAAGCGCAGAAGGGCCCACCCTTTCAAAAACCAAGAGCGAAAGGATGGGGCACCCTCGTAGTTGTGCGTGGCGATGCGTAGCTCGGCAGACTATTTCTGTGGGGCGAGGCCGGGGCTCACGCGGCGCGACGCGACCCCGAGTTGCAGCGCTTTTATCACCGCAAACTGGTGCAAAAGGGGCTGGGCAAAGCGCGCGTAGCGGTGGCGCGCAAGCTGGGTATCCGGCTGTGGATCATGTTGCGCGACCAGATCGATTACCAAGAGTTCTGTCGTCGTGGACAGAAGCAATGCGGTGATGCCTGTGCGGGGATGCCCGAAACGCGGTTTGGTGCGCATAGTCACCGGCCGGTTGATTAGGCTACCCGCCTCCCTTTCTAGGAAGTGAGTTCGCATAAGTCATCATGGTCGGTAGTGACCGAAGAGATGGTTGGTGGGCAGCACCCAAGCGATGAAGCGACACAGTTCCGAGCGTAAGGGGTGAACACACGAACACAACGATCGAGGCTTTTTAGAAGCTGGCGGATGGGTGTCTCCTTAGCAGGCCAACACCGGAGAAAAAAGCTCTTGCCACGGCCGCCCTCGTTAGAGATACCGCGTTATCCATGAATCTGCGGAGCGGTTTTGCATCGCAGCCCAACCGAGTTCTGCGTACAATGATTCGTGACTATGGGGGGCAGCTCTATTTCCCGTGGACACGAGTATCGGCCCACTGCCGACGGGACGCCCACTCCCAATAACATGGCAGAAGCAGAAAAGCAGGTAGAACTAGGCTGGTGGAACGCGCGGACGCTGCAATGGGAAGCGTTTCGCGATACACGTGAAGATCAGGTATTTCTGGTGCTCACGTTGCTGATTGGCGCGCTAGTCGGATTACTCGTGGTGGCGTTCATTCTGCTGACCGAACGAGTCGGCGCACGGCTAGACCCGACGGGAGGTGCAGCGTGGCGGAGGTTGCTTGTCCCATCGCTAGGATCACTGGCTATGGGATACCTGCTGTACAAGTACTTTCCAGATGCCCGGGGCAGTGGAGTGCCGCAAACCAAAGCGGCATTATATGCGCGTGAAGGGAAAATCACGCTGGCGACAGTGTTTGGGAAATTCTTCTGCACATCGGCCACACTTGCAAGTGGGATTCCACTAGGGCGCGAAGGACCGGCAGTGCAGGTGGGCGGTGGAGTCGCCTCGGTTTTGGGAAGGGTGCTGGGGCTACGCCCAGAGAAGGTGAAGGCGCTCATCCCAGTAGGCGCGGCTGCAGCAGTTGCGGCGGCATTCAATACGCCTTTGGCGGCCGTGCTCTTTGCGCTGGAAGAAGTCGTAGGCGATTTACATGCACCGGTTTTGGGGTCGGTGGTGTTAGCTTCGGCGACGAGTTGGGGCGTGCTGCGGTTACTGCTCGGGAATAATCCGCTGTTTCAAGTGCCGCAATATCAGTTGATAAATGCATGGGAATTTCTGGTGTACGCGATTTTAGGAGTCGCGGGCGGGCTAGTGTCGGTGGCGTTCACACAGTTGTTGCTGCGGGCGCGGAATTGGTTCATGGAGTTGCCGAAGAAGACAAAGTGGTTCCAGCCGATGATAGGTGGAATCACGGTAGGTGTGATGGGTTGGTTCGTGCCCCAAGTGATGGGCGTGGGGTACAGGTTCGTAGGGGATGCGCTGAACGATCACCTAGCACTTAAGCTGATGATGATTCTCCTGGCGATGAAACTAGTCGCGACGGCGCTGAGCTACGCATCAGGGAATGCTGGAGGAATCTTCGGCCCCAGCCTGTTTCTGGGCGCCATGCTAGGAGGAACAATTGGCGGGATAGCGCACTACTATTTCCCGACATATGTGGCGACGCCCGGCGCATACGCGATGGTCGGTATGGGAGCGGCGTTTGCGGGCATCGTGCGGGCACCAATGACTTCGGTGGTGATGATTTTTGAAATTACGCGGGATTATGCCGTGATCGTGCCGGTGATGATTGCGAACCTGGTGAGCTATTTCATTGCGTCTAGACTGCAACGCGAGCCGATCTACGAACAACTCGCCGAGCAGGATGGGATTCACCTCCCGTTGGCTGAGAGCCGTCTGCGGGCACGACAAAGACAGGTTGCTTTGGTGATGCGGCCATTGACGGAGGTGTTGCTGCCGAGTGAGTCAGTGCAGATGGCGTTGGAGAAGATGGGCGCTAGTGGGCAACAGACCTGGATAGTGCGAAAAGGCACTGAGGTGATGGGGATCATAACCCGGGAACAATTACAAGAAGTAAGCCGCGCGGAAGCACCTGAAAAAACGGTAGGCGATCTGCTTCAGCCTTCGGAGTTTCCCCACTTGCATTCTGATCACTCATTTGACCATGCGCTTGCACGAATGGGCGAAACACATACCGACTTGCTGCCAGTTGTGAGCCGTGCCAATGTGCGCGAGTTGCTAGGAGTGGTGCGGCTGCAGGATGTACTGGAGTCGTACGGGTTCAAAGAAAGAGATATGAACTAGACACCCCGCCCACGCTATAGAGTGAGGCGCAATTGCTCCACAACTCCCGCACCTGAATCCAAACCTATTCGGCGATGATGCGGTCGGCCCACTCAACTAGAGAAACAAAGATGGCTGGGTTACCGAACTTTGCACTCCAACTGGCGAGATCATTTTCCGAAACCCCACGGGCTCGGGAGCAAGCTCCTCAAGAAAACACAGGAATGTGTTTGGCGACGATTTTCTCGCGCAATTCACTGAGTGGTGGCCAACCAATGGGAATCACTGCATCGGACGTGGCCTTACGCATCAGATACGTAGCGTCAGCAGTCAGGAATATTTGAACTTCGTGACCTGCGTCCGACAGCGCGAGCGCATGCGCAAACACAAATGAGGCTCGGGTCGGATCGTCGGTTCCCCAGGAACTCCTCATCATGATCTTCAAAGTCTTTTTCGATTCCTGCGCCCTCGTTGATAGCGCCAGAAATGGGAAACCCAGTAACTGCGACAAGAATCTGCGTCTGGCCATGCTGTTTTCTCCTGAGTTGGGGTGCGCCCTAGCGGAACATTCCTGAGACGATACTCTGCGCTTCTAGCGGTGTCAAAGGTCATATTACGCGAATCATAACCGCTTCTGTGGCGCGTCATTGCGAAGATGCCCGGCACGCCTAACCTGACAAATGGAGTTCTAGGACTTCACTTCTCCGGTAACCGCGTTTCCCAGGCATGTGGGTCGTTTCCGCGTGCGCTATCAACTGCCAATGCGGTTCTTGCGACCGCGTTCGTGGCGCACATTTGTAGCTTTGTGAAACGGATAGAAGACGCTCTGTTACACTCATAGCGCGAGCCGCGCGGCGCGGCCGCGAGGAACCCCCCAGAAGGAGCATCCCTGTCTATGTCAAAGCAAGAAGAAGCCAGTCTTATTCTCAAACTGTATGAACTACGTCGCGAAGATACTATGCGCAAGGCGCGCGACTGGTATTTTCGGGAGTTTAATCCGCAATCGATGGCAGACTTCAACAATGCGATGTTTGGTGAGCACAGCGGTCACTTGCGCATGGTCGTATCCTATTGGGACATGGCGGCGGCACTCGTCAACGACGGAGCTATCAGTCTGGAGCTCTTCAATGACAGCAACGGCGAGCACGTCGGCGTGTTCGCGAAATGCGAGCTGTTGCTCGCCGAGATTCGCTCTGCCTATGGACCAAAATTTGCGGCCAATCTGGAAAAGCTGATTGACGCAACGCCGGATGGTCGGAACCGGGCCGCAGCAACTCGCGAACAAATGAAAGCCATCCGCGCCCAGCTCGCAGCAAAACAGGCTAAGGCCGCACAGAGTTAGGCCTCATTGCGGTTCGCTTCGGTATATTCGATCTATAGTAGGCAGCGTGCCGCCAGATCCGGACTCGTTAGTAACGGACGAGCGGGTGGACCAGCCTCGGTCCTGTCCGCTCCGATGACTTGCGGAGACGCTGGCCAGGGGATTTGTCACTGTGCGCCGAAAAATCCACTTTTCCGGTAACGGCGGTGGTGTCGACGCAACACTACGTCGGAGTCTACTTGCAGCAGTTTCAAAGGCTAAACTCGCTCACGAGCTTTGATTCAAAGAAAACACAGCCCTGTCAGGTCTAAATTGAGTACGGCGCGGGAGATCAGTTTTTTTTGAAAAGGATCATGCAGTCAACCGATTAGAGGGGTGTTGCATCGACCGTCTGATCCGACATCGTTTATCAGGAGTTAGCGTTTCTATGCTTAAACCAAGTAGAATCCGGGTGATGTTTTCACCTCACGACAAACTGAGGGTATGAAATATGAAGATTATGAAGGCACTGTTTGTCTTACTTCTGACAAGTTCTGCAATCGCTGCGCAGGCCCTGCCCGCGCAGGTGGTGTTTCATGTGAGCTTGGGCCAAGCCTCGGCGACGTCGGCTTCTGGCCGGCTGCTGGTCTTCGCCAAGCCGCTCGGACCCGCCGACAAGAGGCCCGTCGTTGCGGTCAACATGGACCAGATCGATACCCACGCGACCGCCATCGCTGCTCAGGAGGTGGCTCACCTCGAGCCCGGCGCCACGGTCGAGCTCGACGCGGACGTCACGGCCTTCCCTACGCCTTTCTCGAAGCTCAAGCCCGGCCGTTACGCCGTGCAGGCGGTGCTCGATCGCGACCATAGCTACAATTACACTGGACGCGGCCCTGGCGATCTCGTGAGCGGAGTCGTGGAGATGGACCTGCCCGGCGACGCAGCCCAGCTCCTGACGCTTGCGACCGCCATCCCTGGAGCCGATCCCCTCCAGCCCCTGTCCAACGTGCCGGCGGCGCTGAAGGAGGTCTATGCGGCGGCCAAGGCCGACATCCACCCGATCGACTTCACCAGCCCGGCGCTCAGCCGCTTCTGGGGCCGGCCAGCCGCCCTGCGCGGCTGGGTGGTGACACCGCCGGACTATGCGGCCCATCCCGGCCAGCGCTATCCGACGGTCTACTACACCCAGGGCTTCGGCGGCTCGTTGCGCTCCCTCCACGACATCGCCGTCGCCCGGTGGGATGAGATGAAGACGGGCAAGGCGCCGCCGATGATCTGGGTGGGGCTCGACCAGTCGAGCCCCACCGGCACGAGTGAGTTCGTCAACAGCGTCAACAATGGGCCGTGGGGCCAGGCGCTGACGGCCGAGCTGATCCCCGACCTGGAACGTCAATACCGCATGGACGCCAAGCCCTCGGGCCGCCTGCTGACCGGACACTCCTCCGGCGGCTGGGCGGTGCTGTGGCTGCAGGTGACCTATCCTAAACTGTTCGGCGGCGCTTGGCCCACCTCGCCCGACCCCAGCGATTTCCACGACTTCTTGGGCATCAACCTCTACGCCCCCAATGCCAACGTCTATCGCAAACCCGATGGGACGCCTTGGCCGCTGGCGCGCGACAAGGGCGAAATGCTGGTCGCCCTCGAGGACTTCACGCGCCGGGAAGTCGTGGTCGGGGAGTATGGCGGCCAGATGGCCTCGTTCGAGTGGGTCTTCTCCCCACGCGGCGCCGGCGGGCTCCCGGTCCCTATGTTCGACCGTACGACAGGCGCGGTGGACTCGGCCGTGATTGCCTATTGGAAGGAGCACTACGACGTGGCCGAGCGCCTCCGCCGCCACTGGCCGGAGTTCAGGCGTGATCTCGACGGCAAGATCCACCTGACCGTCGGCTCGGCCGACACCTTCTATCTCGACGGTGCGGCGCACCTGCTGGAAGCGACGATGAAGGGGCTCGGGGCCAGGACCGACTTCCGCTACGTCGAAGGGCGCAGCCATTTCGACCTCTACACCGTGGGCGACGACCGCTGGGGCCTGTACAAGGCCATCGCATGGGAGATGTACGCGCTCGCCCGGCCGGGAGCAAACAGGCGCGGTGTACAAGATCACGGTAGGCCGCGATGACTTGGGCATGAAAGAGCATGGCGCAGTCATCAATGCGTCGCATGGGACTGAATACCTGGGCCGCATTCACCGGCACGCTGGAAGACGCCGTCATTGCGGGCGACGTAGCGATGCTCGATAACGAAGTCACTTCCGTTTTGAAGGTGCTGCGCAAAAACGGTTCGACATTGTCGCGATTCATCATCACATGACCGGCGACAGGCCCATGGTCATCTTTCTACATTACTGGGGTAGAGGTCCCGCCGAAAAACTCGCTACAGGATTCAAAGCAGCTCTCGACCAACTTGGTAAGACCCCTTCGGCTGACTGAAAGGCACATGAGAGGTGCTCTCTGGTTGCGACCTTAGCTGGAAAATCGATCTTCCCAAGCGTTGCCTTGGCGCGCTCGTGTTTGGCGGGCCGATTCCGCCACCTGCGGAATCATCAAAGGGTCCGTGGCCGCGGAAGTATTCGATAATGGAATAAGGTGAGTGGTTCGGAGCAAGGTCAACTCCTTAATTAGTCCGATAATTAGAAATCTAGGTACTAGAGTCCACTTTACCGGTAATCCCCGCCTGACCGGGAGGAGGCGGGAGGAGTTTGCCGGCGGCGAGGTTGTCGTGGGCGCGGAGGCGGCCGTTGAGTTCGGTGACGCTCAAGCGGCGCTCACGGAAGAGCCAACGCAGATGCTCTTCGGCGGAGCGGTCCTTCTTATTGGAGTTGCAATCCAGGCAGCGTCTGCGGTGGCTGATCCGGCGCAAGCAATAAAAGCAGTGGCCGCGCTCGCGTTCGTGGACGGCCCGGCGCAGAACCTTGGTTTGCATGAAATCGGTGTCCTCGATGTTGAGAGGGTCGCGGGGCGGGGGCGCGGGCCGCGAGGCGGCGATTCGTGCGGCGCGGATGGCGCGAAGTTCCTGGGGAAGCCGCACGCGCACCAAGTAACCGGTTTGGGTATTGCGTTCGATTAGATCCACGACGCCGCGGGCAATCAGGCGCCGCACCGCCTGGCGCACGGTCATGCGGCATAGGCCAGTGCCGCACGCCAGCCAGGGCATGGTGAAAGGGAAGCGTGTCTTGCCTTCGAGGCGGCTATGGCGAAGAAGGTGAGAGTAAACCACGCGGTCGTTGGTGGAGAAGCTCTATAGGGAGGCCGTTCTGACCGAAAATCAAGGCAGCGGTGGCGCTCCGCCATGCGCTCATGCAATTGAATCATCTCTTCAGACCAATGGGGACGTTTACGGCCCGCTGCAATGAGGGGAGCGAAATCTTTGGGGCTAAAATTCATCGATGAATCTTCAAACAAGAGCAGACGCTTTGCTTCGTCGTAAGAAAAGTCGCTTCGTCGTCCTTGGGAATCAGCCTACAGCCTGCCATGGCAGTTCACTCCTTCGAAAGGCGTTGCCTAGCATCGGGGACTCGGCATTTTGCGGGGTGCGGCAGGATCGATGGTGCCGGGGGCCAGAATCGAACTGGCTACGCCCGCCTTTTCAGGGCGGCGCTCTACCAATGAGCTACCCCGGCTTTA
>Ga0335081_10018839_pt1 | contig 11160 bp, 7 predicted proteins | sample Lox_Sample_35_FD_206713 | JGI IMG/M metagenome (GOLD analysis project Ga0335081, IMG submission 206713) | Soil microbial communities from Loxahatchee National Wildlife Refuge, Florida, United States - Lox_Sample_3.5 | ecosystem: Environmental > Terrestrial > Soil > Wetlands | place: USA: Florida...
AACAGCATCAAAAAGTCGCCGGGTTGGATGGCGATCTCCGTCGTCTGATAGAGTGAATCTTCAAACAGGCCGAGCGCCGGTTGGCCGTGACCGGAGGCATTGGCGAGCAGTTGAACCTGGCGCGCCGCCCGGCGCACCAGCAACGGCTTGGGATGGCCGGCGTTGGCGAAGCGCATGACGCCGGTCTGCCAGTCGGCCACGAGGTAAAAGGCGGTGGTGAGCATCGGGGAACCGGTGGTTTTGAGAATGCTGCACAAATCGGAATTGAGCTTGCGCAAAAACATGCCCGGCTCACGCGCCAGCGGTTTCAATTCCTCCGCCAGCGCGCGGACCATGGCCGTGACGAGCGCGGCGCGGATACCGTGGCCCGTTACGTCGCAAATGAAGACGGCCGCTTCGGTGTCGGAAAGCGCGGAAACACTGAAGAAATCGCCGCTGACCGTTTCGGCGGCCTGATAGCGATGGACGAACTGAAAAGCGCTTTGTTCCAGCGGGACGTTGCCCGGGAAGACGGGATATTGCTGCGGCAAAATGGCGAGTTGGATTTCGTGCGCCATGCGGAGATTGTCCTCCATCTGCAGGTTTTTGGTGTGCAACTCCTCGCGGCTGCGGGCCAGTTCGGCATTGGCGCGGCGAAGTTGTTCGTCAGCGCGTTTTTTCTCGGTAACATCCCAGAACATGCCTTGCAGGCCAATCACACGGCCCGCCTCGTCGCGGAGCGGCGTCTTGATGACGTGATGGTAACGGATTTCCTCGCTGCCGACCGGCCGGCTTTCCTCGAGGATTTCCATGGTCTCGCCCTTCTCCATGATGCTCAAGTCATCGCGCCAATATTTTTCCGCGGCCTCTTTGGGATAGAGATCGAAGTCGGTTTTGCCGATGATGTCTTCGGGTTTGACGCGATGATACTTGCAGTAGGTCTGGTTGGCGAACGTGAAGCGGCCCTTCAAATCGCGGCGGAAAACCCCCTGGGGCATGGCTTCAACCAACGAATGATAGAGCGATTCCGAATTACGCAGTTCCTGTTCGGTCTGCCGGCGTTTCGTGATGTCTTCGACCGTGCCTTCGTAGTAAAGCAATTTGCCCTGCGCGTCGCGCACGGCGCGGCAATTTTCTGAAATCCAGATGACCAGCCCGTCTTTGCGGTAGATGAGTGACTCGAACCCCTTCAACGTGTCGTGTTCCTTCATCAGCCGGGTGAATTCCTCGCGCCGGCCCGGCTCCACGTACAGCCGTTTGCCAATGTCCTGGATGCTCGCCATCATTTCCATGGGCGATTCGTAACCGTAAATGTGGGCCAGCGCCACGTTCGCCAGCAGATAATGGCCGTCGGGGGTCGTGCGGAAAATGCCCTCGACCAGATGGTCAAAAATGCCATGGTAATTGTCTTTTTCCTCGATCAGGGCCAGCCGTTCGAGTTGGCGCGCAATCGCCCCACGAACCGCGCGCCGCAAGACGCCGGCATCCAGATGGTCCTGGACCAGGTAATCCTGCGCGCCGTAGTAAATGACTTCGGCGGCGAAGGCTTCATTGGTCGGCGTGCCCAGCACCACCACCGGCAGGCGCGGCGCCTTGGCGGTGAGTGCGGTGATTTGAGGCAAACCGGTCGAGTCGGCGGTGGGCAAGGCGAACAAACCCGCATCAAACGAGGCGGCCGCCAGCAAAGCCAGCCCGGCATCAACTGTAGGCGCAGTTTTGACCTCGGTTGGCCCGCCCGCCTGCAGCATGTCGGCGACGGTGCTCACAAAACGCCCGTCGTGGCCGATCAATAAGATTTTCAACGGCTCAGATTCCATAATGCAATCGGTCCCCCCTTGCTGGCGGAGGCCCGAAGCGACTCGCAATCGTCCCGTGAGCATACAAGGTTGGCGCGCGCTCGCAAGTGGGTTGCGTTCGTCCCGGATTCCTGGTTATTATCCGGGCGGCTCAATTGGCGTGCCGACGGTCGCGGGATTCATTTCCTCGATTTTTCCGTTCTCCGGCTTGAAATGCCTGCCGTGGCGACCGGCGCCTTTTGCCAGATTGAATTATGAAAACCTATCAACCAGCGGATATTCGGAACTTCGCCGTCGTCGGCCACGCTTCTTCAGGCAAGACCATGTTGAGCGAAGCGATGCTCATGTGCGGCGGCGTCATCACGCGCATGGGGCGTATCCCCGACGGTTCCACGGTCTCGGATTATCACGTCAGCGAAAAGAACCGCCAGATTTCGGTCTCGGCGTCGTTGTTGCACACCGAGTGGATGGGCAAGAAATTCAACATCATTGACACGCCCGGCTACCTCGATTTCATCAGCGAAGGTCTGGGCGCGTTGCGGGTAGGCGATTTCGCGCTGGTGGTGGTTCACGCCCAGCACGGACTCGGCGTTGGCACCGAGCGGGTGTGGCATTACGCCACCGGCTACGGCATCCCCAAAATGATCGTCGTGAACGCGATGGACAAGGAGAACGTGGATTTCGACGCCGTCGTGAAGCAACTACAGGAACGGTTCGGCCGGCATGTGTTCCCGTTAAGCGTGCCCATCAACCCCGGTCCCGGCTTTAATCGCGTCCTGGACGTGTTGCGCAGCGAGATCGTCACCTACGCGACCGATTACAGCGGCAAATACAAGGAAGAGCCCGCCACGGGCGAGTGGGAGGCCAAGGTGAAGGAATTGCATGGCCAGTTGATCGAGCATATTGCCGAGTCGGACGACGATTTGATGAACAAGTTCTTCGAACAGGGCAGCCTTTCGGAAGAGGAATTTCGTGCCGGGATTCACGCGGCGGTGCAAAAAGAATCATTCATACCGCTGTTTTGCACATCGGCGGAAAATAACATCGGCGTGGCGCGACTGATGGATTTCATCGCCAAGTACGGCTCCTCGCCGGTGGACCGTAAAAAGGTGAAAGCGGTGGATGCCAGCGACAAGGAAATCGACGTGGCACTCGACAGCAATGAAACGGTGGCCTACATCTTCAAGACCATGTCCGAAGCGCACTTCGGTGAACTGACCTTTTTCCGCGTGTATTCCGGGTCGGTTTCCACCGGCATGGATTTATTCAACAGCGACCGCAAGGTCAGCGAGCGGATTGGCCAGATTTACCTGCTCAATGGCCAGACGCGCGAGGCCGTCAATACGCTCGGCGCCGGTGACATCGCCGCGACGGTCAAACTCAAGGATACCCACACCGGCAACACGCTCTGCCACGCCAAGCATCCGGTGACCCTGCCGAAAGTCGCTTATCCCAAGCCGAACATCCACGCCTCGCTCGTCGCCAAGGTGAAGGGTGAGGAGGACAAAATCGCATCCGGCCTCGCCGCCTTGCACCATGAAGACCCGACGTTTCTTTACGTCGTGGACGCCGAGTTGCATCAGACGATAATTTCGGCACAGGGCGAATTGCATCTCGAGGTTGTGGCCGATCGGCTGCGCCGGCGTCACAATGTTCACGTCGAGTTGGGCGAGCCGCGTGTGCGCTATCGCGAGACCATCAAGGGCAAAGGCGATTCCAAGTATCGCCATAAAAAACAGACCGGTGGCGCCGGGCAATTTGCCGAAGTCTGGATGCGCATCGAGCCGAAACCGCGCGACTCGGGCGTCGAATTTACCAACTCACTCGTTGGCCAGAACGTGGACCGCGTATTCGTGCCGTCGGTGGAAAAGGGTGTCAACCAGGCCTGTACCGAAGGCATCCTCGCCGGATGCCGCGTGACGGATGTGAAGATTGATTTTTACGACGGCAAGATGCATCCGGTGGATTCGAAGGACATCGCCTTCCAGATTGCCGGTTATTTCGCGTTCAAGGAAGCTTTCACCGCCGCCCGGCCGGTTTTACTGGAGCCAATTGAGACGGTCGAAATTCGCATTCCCGAGGATTGCATGGGCAAAGTGATGGGCGACCTGTCGTCCCGGCGCGGCAAAATCATCGGCATGGACACCGACGGTGGGTTTCAGGTCATCAAAGCCAGCGTGCCAACGAAGGAGCTTTACCACTACTCCAGCACCCTGCGTTCACTGACTGGCGGGCGGGGCATTCACGCGGAGGAATTCAGTCACTACGAAGAAATGCCGCGCGAGGCGGCGGAAAAGGTGATTGAAGAAGCGAAGAAGCGCAAGGCCGCCGCCGAGGCGCATTAACGCAGCCCGGACAATTTGAATGGTGCGGCGCTCAGTGAACGAGCGCGGCTTCGTTTTTGATCACCGCCGAATAGAGCGCGTCCTTCAGTTTCGCGCGCTTGAACTTGAGCTCGTCCAGTTCCTGATCGGTGGCGTATTCGATATCTTCCTCGATGCGGCAGACTTCGTCGTCGAGTCTGTGGTATTCCTCGAACATCGCGCGGAACTTCGGGTCCGCCAGTTTGAGCGAACGGATGGTTTCGCGATGTTCGGGGAACTCGCTCAGGAAGGGGTGATGGATGTCCATTGGATGGTCTCCTGGTTGAGGTTTAACCGGCTGCGCCGTGAAGTGGCGTAGGCGGGCGGTCGTTGCATGGCATGCTTCGTTCCCATGACCTGCGACTAATAAAGCCCAACTCGCCCGTTTTGGCCAGCGAAATTTTGCAAAAAATTAACATAATTTTGTCGGAATTGTGGTAGGGACGCCTCGCCGAGGCGTCCGAACCCAATGGACATCCCGGCGGTATGTCCCTGCCATCTTTCCTTTCCAAGACCGTGTTAATGGCTTAATTTGCCGCTATTCTCGTCCCATGCCGAGCGTTTACATCAAAACCTACGGTTGCCAGATGAACGAGCGCGACAGCGAGGCCGTCGCTGCGCAGCTCGTGGCCAAGGGTTACACCCTCGCGCCGTCCGAAGCCGTGGCCGACGTGATTCTGCTCAACACGTGCAGCGTGCGGGATTTCGCCGAGCAAAAAGCCTTGAATAAAATGGTGAATATCATCGCCGAAACCCGGCGCACCCGCCCGGACGTCCTGCTCGGGTTCATGGGTTGCATGGCGCAAAGCCGCGGACAGGAATTGATTGACCGGTTGCCGGACGTGGACCTGGTGCTCGGCACGCAGAAATTTCATCGTGCCGCGGATTGCCTAGACGAGCTTCTGGCCGGCCGCCGCGACAAGATCGTGGACGTGGCGGAAGAGCAAGGCAGCGAAGCGACGATTCGCGAACATTTACTTTATGGAAATGCGGCGGGTAATGGCGGCGGGCACAGACCTCCGCTACAAGTCACCGCATTCGTCAGCATCATGCAGGGTTGCAACCAATACTGCACCTTTTGCATCGTGCCTTACACGCGCGGCGAGGAACGCAGCCGCACCATTCCTGACATTGTGTCCGAATGCCGCCAGTTGGTGACGCAAGGCGTAAAGGAAATCACGCTGCTCGGCCAGATTGTGACGAGTTTTGGGAAGAGAGGATTCAACAAAGTGAACTCCCTGGCCCCGCAAGGCTCGAGCGGGGAGAAGGCTGGGGTGTGGGGCTATCCAGAAAACAAACTCCTCACCCCGCCCCTCTCCTCGCTTGGCGAGGAGAGGGAGAAAAAATCTCCATTCGTGAAACTTTTGGACGCCGTCCACGAGATCGAAGGACTCGAACGCATCCGGTTTACCTCGCCGCATCCGAAAGGGTACGGTGACGATTTGATTGAGGCTTATGCGCGGCTGCCCAAGCTCGTCGAGCACGCGCATCTGCCCGTCCAAAGCGGCAGCGACCGTGTCCTGAAGTTGATGCACCGCGGTTACACGCGCGGACGTTTTGTCGGTATCGTCCAAAAATTGCGCCGGGCTAAACCGGAAATCGGTATCAGCACCGACATCATTGTCGGGTTTCCCGGTGAAACTGAAGATGATTTCGAGCAGACCCTCTCGCTGGCGCGCGAAGTGGAATTTGATCAGGCCTATATTTTCAAATATTCACAACGGCGCGACACGCCTGCCGCCGAAATGCCGGATCAGGTGCCGCAAAAAGTCCGCGAGGAACGCAACCAGCGGTTGTTGGAAGTCATCAACGAAATCGCCAAGCGCAGATACGACGCGTTTGTCGGTCGCCGGACGCAAATTCTGGTGGAAGGACCCAGCAAAAAGAACCCGGCGCGAATGACGGGCCGGACGCGTTGCAACAAGATTGTGGTATTCGACGGTTCGGAACGGCATCGCGGCCAGCTCTTAGACGTGAAAATCACGCGTGCCGGCTCCTTCACGCTATACGGTGCCCCAGCAATCTTGGGCGAGGATTGAGGGTGGAGTACTGAAGATAACGCAAAACAAAGCTCGCTTTTTCCATCGTCTATTCTCCATCTTCTATCCTCGTTTAGGACGATGACACTGAATCTTTCAACGCTTGCCATCCTGCTCGGGCTGGGGATGAGTGTGCCGCAGATTTACGGTTTGACCCGGCCGACACAATTTGCCGCCGCGGCTCGCAAGTTTCCGCGCAACCTGCCTGCCGGCATCGTGCTCATGCTGCTGGCCACGGCATGGTTTTTGTGGAACGTCAACAACGAGCCGATTGCCGATTTCTCGGCCTACAAACAGCCCATGATGGTCTTCTTTGGGGCGGTGGGTGTTTTGGCGTGTGTTTTCGTCCAGGATTTTCTGGCCGTGCGCGGTCTGGCCGTGTTGATGTTGCTGCTGGCGAAACTGATGGTGGACACCGGACGCCCGCATTTGGGCCAGACACCGTGGGTGTATGTGATTCAAGTTTGGGCTTACTTGCTGGTTATCGCGGGCATCTGGTTCACCATTACGCCGTGGCGGCTGCGCGACCTGGTGAATTTCGCCACGGCGACTGAAACGCGCGTCCGCGTCGGCAGCGCGATTCGCCTGGCGTTCGCCGGTTTCATCGTCATTCTCGGCTTGACTGCGTTTCGCGCCGTGTGAGCGCCACCCAACCCAAGATTCTGGTCATTCGCGGCGGAGCCATCGGCGATTTTATCCTCACGTTGCCGTCCATCGCTGCCTTGCGACGCCAGTTTCCCCAGGCACATCTGGAAGTGCTCGGTTATCCGCACATTGCCCAACTTGCGGTGGCCGGTGGTCTGGCAGACCGCGTGCAACCGATTGAAGCACGCGGCCTGGCCGGCTTTTTCGCGCGCGATGGCAAACTCGAACCGGATCTGATGGATTATTTCTCCGAGTTCGACCTGGTCATTTCGTATCTTTATGACCCGGATGAAATTTTCAAAACCAACTTGCGCCGCTGCTTGTTCGGACAATTCATCGCCGGACCCCATCGTCCGAACGAAGCGGAATTCGTCCACGCCACGCAGGTCTATCTCAAGCCCCTGGAACGGCTCGCCATTTTCGATGCGGACCCTGTCCCGCGTTTGGCGCTCGGCTCTCGTCCCTCGACTCTCGACACACCTTTGGCTCTTCATCCGGGCAGCGGCAGCGAGAAGAAGAACTGGCCGGAAAACAAATGGTCGGAATTCATCGCACGACTAGTCAATTCAACAGAACTGAACCTGTTGCTGGTAGGTGGTGAAGCTGAAGGCGGGCGGCTCCAACGATTGGGAGCGGCGATACCGCCGGAACGACGTCAACTCGCCCAGAACCTGCCACTGACGAAATTAGCACAGTACCTCCAATCCTGCGCGGCCTTTGTCGGACATGATTCGGGCATATCTCATCTGGCCGCCGCGCTCGGTCTGCCCAGCCTGATTCTATGGGCGGACGCGCTCGAAGAAATCTGGCGGCCACAGGGCGAGCGGGTGGTCATTTTGCAGGAATTGACGGGGGTGGGGGCAATCAGCGTGGACAAAGTGATTGCGGAATTGCGCAAGCTGCTTAGCAATGACTGACCGCAATATCCTCATCCTCAAACCGCCCGATCCGTCAGCATACCCATGATCGCGGCGGCGGCGTGGCCGTTGTGGAGCAACTGCGCCATTGTGCGCATGGCCGGGTCAATGTGATTGAAGAACAGCTTGTAGGCCGGGCACAGGTAATTTAATCCATCCTCGCCATCGGGTGTCTTGATAAAACGGTGCTTGGGACATTCTCCGTTACAGGCAAACCGGACTTCACATTGCCGGCAATACTGCGGCAGGGTAACAAACTTGTCGTTGCCAAATTTGATTTGCCGGTCCGACCGGACCATCCCGCCCAGCGTTTGGTTCAGGATGTTGCCGAGGCGATATTGAGGATAGACATAATGGTCGCAACTGTAGAGATCGCCGTTGTGCTCGATGGCCAATGCCGCGCCGCATTTCTCCGCAAACACGCACAACGACGAGCCAAGGCCCATCCAGTTTCCCAAGGCCACGTCGAATAATTGCACGAAAACCCGGCCGACATCCCGGCGCACCCATTCGTCAAAAATTGTGCACAGGAAGTTCCCGTACTGCGTCGCTTCCACACTCCACTCCGTGACTGGCGACGACCGGTCGCCAGTTAGTCCGGGCTCCGGCGGTTCGGCAAAATCGAATCCAAGTGTTTTCGCCTGAGCGGAGGCCTGGCGCTCGACCAAGGGGATAAACTGGAGGAATTCGCTGCCGATTTCCTTGAGAAAACGATAGACCTCCAGCGGTTGCTGCGAATTTGCGCGGTTCACCACTGTCAAGGTGTTGAAGTCCACCTGGTGTTTCTTCAGCAAGTCCAGCCCGTGCACGACGGCGTCGAACGTCGGTTCCTGCCGTTTGTCCACCCGGTACCGGTCGTGCAATTCGCGCGGCCCATCAATGGACAAGCCGATGAGAAACTTGTGCGCGGCCAGGAACTCGCACCATTCGTCATCCAACAAGGTGCCGTTCGTTTGCAGGGCGTTGGAAATTGTTTTGTCACCGGCATATTTCCGCTGCAAGGCAACTGCCTTCCGGAAAAATTCCACGCCCAACAATGTCGGTTCGCCACCCTGCCAGGCGAAGTGAATCTCCGGCACCGGCTGATCCTGGATATACTGCCGGATGTATTCCTCCAACACCACATCGCTCATCCGCCACTGGCCCTCATTCGGATAGAGTTTCTCCTTCTCGAGATAAAAACAATACCGGCAATCCAAATTGCAAATCGGCCCGATCGGCTTGGTCAGGACGTGAAAGCCGTGACCGGCGTTGCTGGGGGCGGTGTCGTTCATTGCGGCGGGAATATAACGCAGGCAAATCCGTTCTGCCTGCATTTTTCTTTTCCGTCCTGTTGGCGTGCGTGCTAGCTTGTTTCCAACATAGCCACAGAACATGAGCCGAATCACGCGTCGAAAATTTCTGGGGCAGGTGGCGGGCACGGCCGCCGCCGCGTCGCTGCCCAATCTGGTTTTTTCGCAAAACGCTTCACCACCGCGCCCCAGATTCAATGTGTTGTTTTTGATGTCCGACGACATGCGCGTGGAGCTGGGGTGTTACGGCAGCATGTTTCACGCAAAGACGCCCAACTTGGATGCGCTGGCCAAATCCGGCGTGCGCTTTGACCGGAATTATTGCCAGTTTCCGCTTTGCAACCCGTCGCGCTCTTCGCTGTTAACCGGCCGGCCGCCGACCAGGACCGGCGTCCTGGGGAACCGCACGGCTTTCCGCGATCTGCATCCGGACTGGACCAGTCTGCCGCAGTTGTTCAAGCAATACGGCTACGTTTCCGTGCGCGCCGGCAAAATTTTTCACGGCGGCATTGACGATCCGAAAGCCTGGCAGAGTGTGAGCGGCTGGGTGACCAACGAGGGCGAAGGCGGAATGCAATCACATGACCTGGGCCGCGTGCTGGACACTGCGCCGGTTGCGGAACGCACCGAACGCGACCTGCGTTCGCCCAAATTCGCCGGTACGGCCGGTGGTGATCCCGAAGGCCGCCGCAAGGCGATTTATTCCGACCGCATCGTGGTGCTGGACGGCAACGGCGAAGGGCATGGCGACTACCACACGGCAGACTACACGATCGAAAATCTCCGCAAATACAAGGACGAGCCGTTTTTCATCGCGTGCGGCTTCGTCAAACCGCACAGCCCGCCGACGGCGCCGCAACGATTCTTCGACATGTATGGCGTGGACAAAATCAAATTGACGCCTGATTTTGCCGCGTGGCCGACTGTCCCGCCCGGATTTCCCGGCGCCGCCATCCGCCCGCACAATGCCGACCTGTTCATTGGACGCGGCGCGAGCGAAGCCGAAGCGCGGGAAGTCATCCGCGCCTACATCGCCTCGATTTCGTGGGTGGACTGGAACATCGGCCGCGTCCTCGCTGAACTGGATCGGCTGCATCTGCGCGATAAAACCATCATCGTGTTCGTGTGCGACCACGGCTATCAACTGGGCGAAAAGGGAAAATGGTCCAAAGCCGGGTCGCTGTTTGAGATGGGCACCCGCGTGCCGCTGCTGATGGCGGTTCCCGGCGCCAGAGGCAATGGACGGTCCTGTTATCGCATCGTGGAATCGCTGGATGTTTATCCCACCCTCGTCGAGCTTTGCGGTCTGCCAAAACCAGAGGGCATCGAAGGCCAAAGCCTCGCGCCGCTGCTCGATAATCCCAAAGCGGCGTGGGACCGGCCGGCGTACAGCGTCTGGAGTGAGGACGGCAAGACGCTGCATGGCACAGCGGTGCGCACCGAAAAATGGCGCTACGCGGAGTATGGTCCGGACGGAACGAACGGCGCAATGCTCTTGGACCCGCACGCTGACCCGCTGGAATTGAAAAATCTGGCTGGCTATCCGCAGTATGCAAAAGTTTGCGCTGAATTGTCGCAGTTGACCCGGCAATACGCCGCAAATCTCGGAAAAAGTTAAACTCACCCTCTCCCCGCGGAGGAGGAGAATTATCGTCAGTCTGTCGGCGGATTGCGCATCATCGAACTTACGCGTTAGAAACGAACGCTGTTCCATCTCCCGGGGGAGAAGGTCAGGATGAGGGCGATCACACCTTCTGTCGGTTGCCAATCCCTTTTACGGAATCCAACCCGCGGCTTGCGCCGCCTTGACCAGCAGATAAGCCACCGCACCGCTCGCGGGCAGCGTCATGATCCACGCCCAGACAATGCGTTCGACCACTTCCAGCTTGAGCTGATTCAAGCCTTTGGCGCAGCCGACGCCCATGATGGAGGTGGTGACGGCGTGGGTGGTGGACACGGGCATGCCAAAATACGCGGCGGTGACCAACACGGTCGCGCCGGTAGTTTCGGCGGCAAAACCGTGCACGGGATGGAGCCGGACCATTTTGTGTCCGAGGGTTTTGATGATGCGCCAGCCGCCCACGGCCGTGCCGGCGCACATCGTCAAGGCGCACAGCACTTTTATCCAC
>Ga0335081_10018840_pt1 | contig 11160 bp, 9 predicted proteins | sample Lox_Sample_35_FD_206713 | JGI IMG/M metagenome (GOLD analysis project Ga0335081, IMG submission 206713) | Soil microbial communities from Loxahatchee National Wildlife Refuge, Florida, United States - Lox_Sample_3.5 | ecosystem: Environmental > Terrestrial > Soil > Wetlands | place: USA: Florida...
GAAGCTGCTGACCACCCTCGAGACGAAGACCAGCCTGATCGCGCAGCTGGGCGTCAAGGAGCTTGTGCTGATCCCGTTCAGCGAGCGCTTTGCCCACCAGAGTCCGCAGGAGTTCATCAACGACGTGCTCGTCGGCCGGCTCGGCGCGACCAGCGTTTCCGTTGGCGAGAACTTCCGCTTCGGGCATCGGGCGGCCGGCGATCCCTCTATGCTCGCCTCGGACTCCCGGTTCCAGACACGGGTGGTGCCGCTCGTTGAGGTCGACGGCGAGATCATCTCCTCCAGCCACATCCGCGGCCTGGTGCTCGCCGGCGAGGTTGAGCTCGCCACCCGGTTCCTGGGCGTGCCATTCCAGCTGCGCGGTGAGGTCGTCCGCGGCGACAGCAGGGGGCGCGAGCTCGGATTCCCGACCGCCAACATCGTCCCTGACGACGCGCTCGTATGTCCCGGTCACGGCGTGTACGTCGCGCGCGCGGACGGCGACTGCGCCTCGGTCAGCGTCGGCGTGCGGCCCACGTTCGGAACCGGCCGCGCGCTCCTGGTGGAGGTCTACCTGCTCGATCGCGAGGTGAACCTGTACGGGCAAACGCTGAAGGTCGAGTTCCTGGCGCGCCTGCGGGGCGAGCGCCGCTTCGACTCCGTCCAGGCGCTCGTCGACCAGATGCGCAGCGATGTGCAGCGCACGCGCGAGCTTTGCGGCTGAGTGGCCTCCCTCGTCGGGCGATCCGCTGATCGGGCGACCCGCTCGTGGTGCACGCGAGCGCTGTACCGGCGCTTCGCGCCTGCTAGCCTCAGGCAGCGCATGAGCCTGACCAAGGAACGCAAGCTGGAGCTCGTCGAGCGGTTCGGCGAAAGCGCGGCTGACACGGGCAAGGCCGAGGTCCAGATCGCGCTGCTGACGGAGCGCATCAACCATCTCACCGAGCACCTGCGCACCCACCGCAAGGACCACCACTCGCGTCGCGGGCTGCTGATGCTGGTCGGGCGCAGGCGCCGGTTTCTCAACTATCTGCAGCGTACGGACCTCGAGCGCTACCGGTCGCTGCTGCGCGAGCTCGGTCTGAGAAAGTGACGGCCGGGGAGCCGGCTGCGGCCGTGATCCGGCCGGGGACACCGGTACCGCAGTTCACCTTGCGCCGCGAGGACGGCAGCGAGTTCACGCGTGCGGACCTCGAAGGCGCGACCACCGTGCTCGTGTTCTATCCGTTTGCGTTCAGCCCGGTGTGCACGGACCAACTGAGCCTCTATGAGGAGATGCTTGAGGAGTTTGCCACCCACGGCGCGACTCTCTACGGCGTCTCGTGCGACGCGAGCTGGTCACAGAGCGCTTTTCGCGACAAGCTCGGCGTGACGATCGAGCAGCTGTCGGACTTCGAGCCCAAAGGAGCTGCGTGTCGCGCCTTCGGCGTCTACCATCCTGCCGGATTCGCGCAGCGGGCGCTCGTGATCGTCGGCGCCGACGGGGTTGTGAAGTGGAGCTACCAGGCGCCCTCACCGGGCGAGCTGCCCGGCGCAAACCTGATCTTCGACGGGCTCAGCGCTGTCTGACCTCAGCTCGGCGCCGGTCCCCCCGCTTTCAGACGCAGATCACGTCCGGGGACCGCGCGACGCGGTGGTCCTGATCGAATACGCGGACTTCGAGTGCCCGTTCTGCGCTGCGCTCGGCATCAGGCTGGCGGGGCGCCGGCTGCGGCGCGTGTTCCGCCACTTCCCGGTCCGCTCCAGCCACCCGCGCGCGTGGGCCGCGGCGTGCGCGGCCGAGGCAGCCGGCCTCCAGGATCGCTTCTGGGAGATGCACGACTCGCTGTTCGCCGACCAGGGGAGGCTCGAGGACCCTCATCTGTGGCAGCGGGCGCGAGCGCTCGGGCTCGACATCTCGCGCTTTGACCGCGACCGGCGCAGCGACCAGGTCCGGACGCGCGTGCGACGGGACTTCGAGTCCGGGGTCCGGGCGGGGGTGGTGACGACACCGACGCTGTTCGTCGGCGGGCGGATGCTGGCCGGACAGATCGACGTGGCCGTGCTCGGGTAGTTCGCGCAGACTAGCCCCGCAGACGCCAACGCCCTTTCATCAGCAATCAGCACGTCGACAGCGCTGACGTCTGCGCGCACGACGCCGCTGTGCTGGGCGCGCTCGAGCAGCCGACTGAGCGCCGCCAAGACTTCGGCGTGTGCGGCGCGGGTCCGGCTAACACGAACGCCATCGTGACGGCTGCCGCTACCATCCCGAAAGTTCGGACTAATAGAGAAACGAAGCACTCCGCCGACCGAAGGGCGGAGCTAGAAGGGGACTGAAAAGTGAATATGTCTGACGCCGTAACCTGCGTCGCGGTGGAGGTCGAGGGCAAGGAGATCTCGTTCGAGACCGGCAAGCTGGCCAAGCAGGCCTCCGGCGCCGTCGTCGTTCGCGCGGGCGACACGATGGTGCTGTGCACCGCGACGGTTGGCAACCTCCGTGACGTCGACTTCCTGCCGCTGACCGTCGACGTCGAAGAGCGGATGTACGCCGCGGGGAAGATTCCCGGCTCGTTCTTCAAACGCGAAGGCCGCGCCGGCGAGAGGGCGACGCTCGCCGCACGACTGATCGATCGCCCGATTCGTCCGCTGTTTCCCAAGGGCTGGCGCCATGAGACCCAGCTCGTCGCCGTGCCCATCTCGGTCGACCACGTCAACCCCTACGACGTCCTCGCGATGAACGGCGCCTCGGCGGCGCTGATGGTCTCCGAGGTGCCGCTCCCCGCCCCCGTCGGCGCGGTTCGGATCGGCAAGATCGACGGCAACTTCGTCGTCAATCCCGATGAGGAGGACCTCGCCGAGAACATCGATCTGGACCTCGTCGTCGCCGGTACCGAAGAGGCGATCCTGATGGTCGAGGCCGGTGCGAACGAGATCCCCGAGGCCGAGGTCCTGGATGCGCTCGACATCGCCCATGGTGAGATCAAGCGGCTGTGCGCAGCTCAGCGAGAGCTGGCCGAGCGGGCCGGCAAGGAGAAGCTCGTGGTCGAAGCGCCGCCCGTGCACCCCGAGCTCTACGAGCAGATCAAGGCCTCGCACGGAGTTGCGCTTGACGCGGCCACGCAGGTCGAGGACAAGCTCGCACGCCAGGAAGCCACCAAGACGGTGGAGGAGCAAGTGCTCGCGCAATACTCGGGCGACCCCGCGGCAGACACTTTCGGCGAGTATCGCGGCAACGCCCAGCGCGCATTCGACAAGCTCGAGAAGACGATCATCCGCGAGCGGATCGCGATCCAGAAGAAGCGGCCCGACGGTCGCGGCGCGCAGGAGATCCGGCCGCTGTCGATCGAGGTTTCCGTGGCGCCGCGCGCCCACGGCTCGGCGCTGTTCACGCGTGGCCAGACGCAGGCGCTGAGCGTCGTCACCCTCGGGACCACGCGCGAGGAGATGCGGCTGGACACGCTCGGCCTGGAGACCGCGAAGCGCTACTTCCATCACTACAACTTCCCGCCGTTCTCGGTGGGCGAGGCGGGCGTGATGCGCGGTCCCAAGCGTCGCGACATCGGCCACGGGGCGCTCGCCGAGCGGGCGCTCGTGCCGATGATCCCCAGCCAGGAGAAGTTTCCGTACACGATCCGCGTCGTGTCGGACATCCTCGAGTCAAACGGCTCGTCGTCGATGGCGTCGGTCTGCGGCTCGACGCTGTCGCTGATGGATGCCGGCGTGCCGATCACGCGCCCCGTGGCGGGTATCGCGATGGGGCTGATCAAGGAGGGTGACGACTACATCGTCCTGACCGACATCGCGGGGGTCGAGGACCATCTCGGCGACATGGACTTCAAAGTCGCCGGCACCGGGAGAGGGATCACCGCGCTTCAGATGGACATCAAGATCACCGGTGTCACGTTCGAGATCATGCGCGACGCGCTGGCGCAGGCGAAGGTCTCGCGCGAATTCATCCTGTCCGAGATGACGAAGGTGATCGATACGCCGCGGTCCGAGCTCTCGCGGCACGCGCCGCGGATCTCGACGATCCAGATCGACCCTGAGAAGATCGGCCTGCTGATCGGCAAGGGCGGTGAGACGATCCGTGCGTTGCAGGAGGAGTACGACGCGCAGATCGACGTCAACGACGAGGGTCAGGTGCTCGTCTACGCCTCGGACGGCGAGCGCGGCGACGCGCTCGTGGACCGGATCCGCGCGATGACTAAGGAGGTCGAGGTTGGCGACGAATTCACCGGCAAGGTCGTCAAGACGACTAACTTCGGCGCCTTCGTCGAGCTCTCGAAGGGCACCGACGGGCTCTTGCACATCTCCAACATCGCGCCCGGGCGCCGGATCGCGACCGTCGAGGAGGTGCTCAACAAGGGCGATGAGCTCAGAGTCAGGGTCGTGGAGGTCGATCGCGAACGGGGCCGTATCGGTCTGCGCCTCGCCGACGACCCCGAGATCGCCGGCAAGAGCGTCGAGGACCTGGCCGCCGTTGGCAGCGGCGACAACGGCCCGCCGCGAGGGCGCGATCGCGGCGATCGCGGCGATCGCGGCGGGCGTGATGGGCGCGGGAGCGCGCGGGAGCGGAGTGCCGCGCGCGAACGAGGTCCGCGAGACGGCGATCGCGGCTCAGGTCGGGAAGGCGGCCGGATCCGTGACCGCGACCCTGACCGGCCCCGCTACTAACGCACCGCATTGGTCGCGCCGGAACATCGGCTGACGACGCTCGACTCGGGCGTCCGGATCGTGACGGAGGCGATGCCCTCCGTCCGATCGGTCTCGCTTGGGTTCTGGATCGGGGCCGGCTCGCGCTGCGAGTCCGACGACCAAGCGGGCCTCTCGCACCTGCTCGAGCACCTCCTGTTCAAGGGCACGGCGCGCTACGGTTCGCTGGAGATCGACCAGATCTTCGACGCGATGGGGGCCGAGCTCAACGCCGGTACCGGCAAGGAGACGACGTCGGTGTACGCACGCGTGATCGACCAGCATCTGACCGATGCGTTCGACGTGATGGCCGACATGGTGTTCCGGCCGGCGCTGGCGGACGTCGACTCCGAGCGGGAGGTGATCCTCGAGGAGATTGCGATGTACGAGGACGATCCGCAGGAGAAGGTGTTCGACGTGTTCGGCGAGGCGGTGTTCGGAGATGACCCACTGGGGCGCGCGATCATCGGCCGAGCGGGGGTGATCGCGCGCACGCCGGTTGCGGAGATCGTGCGCTTTCACGCCTCGCGCTACGTACCTGCGAACGTCGTCATCGCCGCCGCAGGATCGGTCGACCACGATGCGTTCGTGAGCCTCGCGCAAGCGAGGATCGATCAGGTCGACGGCGGCGACCCGGCGCGCGTGATCGTGCCGGTGGCGGGCGCGGCCGCGAGCCGGCGCTTCGAGCGCAAAGAAACCGAGCAGTACCACGTCTGCCTCGGAGGTCCGGGGCTGTCGCGCCACGACGAGCGGCGATTCGCCCTGCGCGTGCTGGACACGATCTTCGGTGGCACCTCCTCCTCGCGCCTGTTTCAGGAGATTCGCGAGCGCCGGGGCCTCGCCTACTCGGTCTACTCGTTCACGAGCGCCTACCATGACACCGGCCAGGTGGGTCTGTATCTCGGCACGCGTGCCGACAACCTCGTCCAGGCGCTTGCGATCGTCGGCAGCGAGCTCGAGCGGCTGCGAGCCGATCCGGCAACAGACGCGGAGCTGTCGCGCGCAAAGGAGAACCTCAAGGGCAGGGTTGTGCTGTCGCTCGAATCGACCAGCGCTCGGATGAACCGGCTCGGCTCAGAGATCCTGGCGGGGGCGCCGCTGCTGTCGCTCGACGAGGTGGTGGCGCGGATCGACGCCGTCTCGCTCGACGATCTCAGAGCGCTGGTGGCCGAGCTGTGGGCGCCCGAGCGGCTGTCGGCCGCGGGGATCGGGACTGATCAGGCGCGCTTTGACGAGGCGCTCGGCGGATTGGGGAGGCCGATGGGGTTCGAGGCCGCGCGGAGCGCGACAGGTTGATGGAGCCCGACGCCGGATCGCGCGGACAGCTCGCCCCGACCAGGGTCGCGGTCGCAGGCGCGGCCGGCCGCATGGGGGAGACAGTGTGCCGCGCGGTCCAGCGCGGTCCCGACCTGGAGCTGGTTGCGCGTGCCGATCCGGTGCTCGCCGTATCGGTCGCCGACGCGCTCGCGCAGCGCCCGGAGGTGCTGGTCGACTTCACCGTGCCGGCGAGCGCCGTCGGCAACGCGCGCGAGGCGGTGGCCGCCGGCGTGCACGTCGTGATCGGGACGACCGGCTTTGACCCGGGCGAGTTATCAGGCCTGCGCGGCGCCGGCGCGAACGTGTTCGCCGCGCCGAATTTCGCGATCGGTGCCGTGCTGATGATGCAGTTCGCCGTCCAGGCGGCCAGGCACATGGCCCGCGCCGAGATCATCGAGCTGCACGACGAGCGCAAGGTTGACAGGCCCAGCGGTACCGCCGCCCGAACGGCGGCACTCGTGCAAGCGGCGGCCGGCGCCGAGCACGAGGTGCCGATCCACTCGGTTCGGCTCCCCGGGCTCGTCGCTCACCAGGAGGTCATCTTTGGTGACGTCGGCCAGACGCTCACGATCCGCCACGACTCAACCGATCGCGAGTCGTTCATGCCGGGCGTGCTGCTGGCGATCCGCCGTGTTGCGGGACTGACGGACTCCCCGGTGATCGGGCTCGAGAAGCTGCTGTAACGCTGCGCGAGAGCAGGACTTACGTTCTGCTTCGCTGTGGGGTCGGAACTTCTGGATGCTGCTCGACGTCATTTGGGGTGTGGCGCAAACCGCGAGCAGATCGGCGATCGGTCCGCCGGAGCAGCGAAGCTCTGCGTCCTGGCGGACGCCGCGGCAGCGCTTACCATGTGGCTTGGGACCGCGGTCGTGGCGCTCGTTCAGATGGATTGTCCGAGATGCCATGTTCCCGAACGTCGCGGTTCGCTATGTTGTTATCGCTAACACGCTGTTATCCCTGGAGCTAGGAAATGACCTGGAAACGGAACATTCTGGTGGTGGCCAACGTGACGGCGACGTCGAACGAGCTGCTTGGCGCGCTGCGCGCGCGGGCCGAGAGCGAGACGACCGCATTCACGCTCGTCGTCCCGGCGACGACGTTCGGGGGTGGCCGTGCCGCCGCGGAGCGAAGCCTGGAGGAGGCGATCGCGACGTTGCGAGGCGCCGGTCTGGACGTAGACGGCTCCGTCGAGGCCCCGGACCCGGTCGTTGCGGTGACCGACGTCTGGGACCCGAAGAAGTTTGACGAGATCATCATCTCGACATTGCCGATGCGCTTCTCAAAGTGGATGCACGCAGGGCTGCCGGAACGCGTCGAGCGGCTGACCGGGGCGCCTGTGGCGCACGTGATCTCGCAGCCCCCCAAGCCGCAGTTGCAGACCGCGCCGGCTCCGCTGCACGAGCGTCGTCCGATGGGTCCCTTGACGGTGCTCGCGTGGGGCGGACAGAGGCAGCGCTGAGCCGTTGGACGCTCTGAGATAATGGCACCGATGCCGACCAGCCTCGGTGCCATCCTCACGGCGATGGTGACCCCGTTTGATGCAGGGGGACGTTTTGACGAGGACGCGGCGGTTCGCCTCATGCGCCACTTGGTCGGGCACGGTTCGGACGGAGTGGTTGTCTGCGGCACGACCGGAGAGGCATCGACGCTCTCAGACGAGGAGCACCTGCGGGTCGTGGCGGTCGCCGTCCAGGAGCTCGGCGGGCGCAACACGGTCGTGGCTGGTGCGGGTTCTAACGACACCCGACACGCCGTCTGGCTGACCGAGCGGGTGACCGAGCTCGGTGTCGACGCCGTCCTGTCGGTCAATCCTTATTACAATCGCCCGACCCGGCGGGGGATCCTTCGCCACTACGAGGAGGTCGTGCGCGCGACCGACCGCCCGCTCGTGCTCTACAACATCCCCCAGCGCACAGGTTCCGACATGCCCAACGACCTGCTCGCGGAGCTGGCGCAGCTCGACAACATCGTCGCGGTCAAGCAGGCGAACGCCGCCAACCTCGCGAAGGTCGACGGGCTGATGATCTATGCCGGCAACGATGACCTCCTCGCTGACGTGCTCGACCTCGGCGAGCCTGGCGGGATCCTCGTCGCCAGCCACTTGGTCGGCGAGGAGATGCACCGGATGGTCGACGAGCCCGAGCACCGCCATAAGATCGACGCCAGCCTCCGGGACGTGTACCGCGACCTCGCGGTAGGACCGCTGGCGTGCGGCGTCAAGGCGGCGCTCAACCTGCTCGGAATGGAGGTCGGGGCGCCTCGCCTGCCGTACGTCGAGCTTGACGACGAGGAGACGGCGACCGTGCGCGCAATGCTCGAGCGCCACGGACTCTTGCAGACCGCTCGGACGTGAGCGCCAGCACCCTGCGCGTCCTCCCGCTCGGCGGACTGGGCGAGATCGGCAAGAACATGACGGTCGTCGAGTACGACGACCGGATCGTCGTCGTGGACACGGGGCTGCGGTTTCCAACCGCCGACATGCTCGGAATCGATCTGGTGCTGCCCGACTTCAGCTACCTGCGTGAGCGCGTGAACGACATCGAGGCGATCGTCATCACGCACGGCCACGAGGATCACGTCGGCGCCTTGCCTTGGGTGTTGCGCGAACTCGGTCGCGACCAGATGCCGACTGTCTACGGTGGTCGGCTGACGATCGCGATGGCCCGCTCCAAGCTCGACGAGCACAACCTCCGCGAAGCGCCGCTCGAGGACCTCGATCCAGGCAGTGAGATCACGCTCGGTCCATTCGGGCTAGAGCTGATCCACATGACACACTCGATTCCGGATTCCTGTGCGGCTGCGCTCACGACCGAGCTGGGGACCGTGCTCGTGACCGGCGATTACAAGTTCGATCAGACGCCGGTCGACGGCCCGCCGGCCGACGTCTCGCGTCTCGCCGAGCTGGGCCGCGAAGGGCTGTTGCTGTTGTGCGGCGATTCCACGAACGCTGACCGCATGGGCTTCTCACCGTCCGAGCGCGATGTCGGCCCGCACCTCGAAGAGGTGTTCGCGCGGGCGCCGGGACGGATCATCGTAACGAGCTTTGCCTCCAACATCCATCGGGTGCAGCAGGTCATCGACGCCGCCGCGCAGCTCGGCCGCAAGATCTCCCTCGTCGGCCGGTCGATGCGCAAGAACGTCAACATTGGCCGCTCGCTCGGCCACATCGAGATCCCGGAGGGAATGCTGATCCAGCCCCAGGAGGTCGAGGACTGGCCCGATCACAGGGTGATCGTGGTCTCGACCGGCTCCCAGGGCGAGCCCTTATCGGCGCTGCGGCGAATGGCCCACGACGATCACAGGGTGATCAAGCTCCACAGCGGCGACACCGTCGTGTTCTCCGCCACTCCGATCCCCGGCAACGAGCGAGCCGTCAACGAGACCGTCGACCGCCTGTATCACATCGGCTGTGACGTGATTACGACCCGCGACGCGCCGATCCACGCATCGGGCCACGGATACACCGAGGAGCTGAAGCTGATGCTCAACCTCGTCAAGCCGCGCTTTGTGCTTCCAGTCCACGGCGACCACAAGCGCCTGCACCTCCACGCGCGGCTGGCAGATGCCGTCGGTATCGATCCCGGCCAGGTCTTCGAAGGCGAGAATGGGCTCCCGCTCGAGATCGATGCCCGCGGCGCGCGGTTCGGAGGCCGCGAGCAGTCCGGCATGATCTTCGTCGACGGCGTCGACATCGGCGATCCTGCAGACGTCGCGCTGCGCGACCGCCGGATGCTGTCCGCCGACGGGATCTTCATCGTCGTCGCGACCGTCTCCGAGCAGACCGGAGGGTCGGTCGCGCCACCCGAGGTGATTTTCCGCGGCGTCCCGTTCATCGAGCAAGCCGATGCGCTCGTCCGCGACATCCGCGACGCGGTCGAGCGATCGCTCGCGGCTGCCGCCCGGGACGGGGTGCGCGAGATCGACCTGCTGCAGCAAGAGCTGCACGACGACGTCGCGGCGTTTGTCTACGATCGGCTGCGGCGCCGGCCGATGGTACTGCCGGTCGTTGTCGAAGTCTGATCGACTGGCGCCTGCGCCTCGTTGAGGTCCGGTGGCTGCGCGAGCGCCGGCATCCGCACCACGAACCTCGCGCCGCCGCCGTCCGGTCGCGACAGCGAGACGCTGCCCCCCTGTGCCTCAGCGACCGCGCGCACGATCGCCAACCCGAGCCCGGAACCGCGAGCGCCGTCGCCGCCCCCGCGCACGAACCGCTCGAAAACGCGCTGCTCGATCTCGGCCGGGATGCCGGGACCGTCGTCCTCGACGATCAGCACCGCCTCGTGGCCGTCACCGGCGGTGGCCGCGCGGACGTGCGTGCCGGGAGGCGTGTGTCGTACTGCGTTCTCGAGCAAGTTCAGCACCAGACGATGCAGATCGTCCTTGTTGCAGGAGACCAGGGCCGGCCCCGCGTCGATCGAGAGCCGGTGGCCTGCGGTGACCCGCCCCAGCTCCACGGCGGCATCGGTCACGACTTCGGCGAGATCGACCGGCCGCTGCTGCGGCGGCCGCCTGGCGTCTGCGCGCGCAAGCAGCAGCAGGTCGCCGACGAGCCGGCGCATCCGCCGCGTCGAGCGCAGTGCGGCCTGGGCAGACTCCGCCTGCTCGCCTCCTAGCTCCTCGGCCAGCAGCTCGAGGTTCGCCAGCACGCTGGTCAGCGGCGTGCGCAGCTCGTGGGAGGCATCGGCGACGAACTGGCGCTGGCGCTCGAGCATCGCCTCGGCGTTGCTGCGCGCCGCGTCCAGCGACCCGAGCATGCCCTCCAACGTGAATGCCAGTTCGGCGACCTCGTCCCGCGCCTCCGGATGCGGAAGCCTGCGGCTGGCGTCGTACGTGCGCTCGATCTCCCGTGCCGCGTCGGTCAGCTGCACGATCGGGCGCATCGCCCGCTGCGCGGTCGCAAGTCCGGCTAGCAGTGCCAGCGCTGAGCCCCCGAGGACGCCGAGCAGCAGCAGGAAGCGCACCTTCGCCAGCGTCTGGTCGAGGTTCGAGACGGGGACCGCGTAGAGCAGAACGAGATCGTTGGCCACCGGCTGGGCGGTCAACGGCCGCGCCGCGACACGATATCCCGACTCAGTGGAGAGGCCGGAGCCGTGCACCGGCGGGCCGATCAAGACCGACGTCTCGGGCGGCGACTCGGCACCCTTGACGATGATCTCGTCCTGGGTGCAAAGCAGTCCGCCGTCGTCGAAGATG
>Ga0335081_10018841_pt1 | contig 11159 bp, 6 predicted proteins | sample Lox_Sample_35_FD_206713 | JGI IMG/M metagenome (GOLD analysis project Ga0335081, IMG submission 206713) | Soil microbial communities from Loxahatchee National Wildlife Refuge, Florida, United States - Lox_Sample_3.5 | ecosystem: Environmental > Terrestrial > Soil > Wetlands | place: USA: Florida...
GTGCACCGGTTCGTCGTCGCGCACTTCCACCGTTGCCGCCAGCGGCGGACGAAAGCGCCGCAGCGCCATCGCAGCAAGTGCGAAGTTTGGGTTCGTATCAGGGCACGGCTTTAGCCGTGCCGTATTGGGGTCTTTAAAAGAGGGCTTTAGCCCATGCGTCGCCGCGGGGGCAAAGCGTCGCATCTGAAACGCATCCGGACGATGCGTGTCCAGCGCCTCCGCGGCGCCGATCTTCTGTTCACCCACAATTGCGGCGAGCCGCGCCAGCGTCAGCTCCAGCCGGTCCGGCGCCGGCGTGGCCGGCAGAAACAGTCCTCCCTGGCCGGGCCGCGGCTGGACGGGTTCGGCCGCGAGCGTCACCTTCACCACCGGCGCTCCAGGCGGGTGAGCACGCAACTCCAGTTGCAAGAGCTTGAGAAAGAGCCGCGCGTCGAGCATGGGAAGGGGAAGACGAGTGAATCGGGTGATCGAGCCATCGGATGATCGAGTCATTGAATCCCCGATTTGGGCATCCAAAACGAGGGCCAAGCGCAACTCGTTGGTTGCCAGTGCCCGCGCCTCCAGGCGCGCGCAGAGCTGCTCCAGCAGTCGTCCCAAGATGAACGCCAGCGGCTCCAGCAGCGCCATCGGATACTCCAGCTCCATCGTTTCTTCAAACTCGAGCGGTGGCTCCGCCGGAACCAGCGGGCGCTCAACAGCGCCGCGTGCCAGCTTCTGCAGCCGCAGCCCTTCCTGTCCCAGGCGCTCGACCATGGCGACATCGGGCAGCGCCGCCAGGGCGCGGAGATTGCGCACGCCCCAGCGGTCGAGCGTTTCCAGGATTTCCGGCGCGACCTGCAGCACGTCCACGGCAAGCGGTCCCAGGCACTCGGCCTGCTTTCCCGGCGGGATCACGGTGATGCCTGCGAATCCGCGCGCCACAAGGATGGCAGCATCGGGATTGGCCGCGACCGCGACGTTTGCCTCCAATCCCATCTCTCGCGCGCGCTGCGCTAAACCCTGTGCCAGCTTGTCCGGCGGACCGAACAAGCGATCGAGGCCCACAACGTCGAGCACAACGGTGTCGGCGGCCGTGGCTTCCACGCGCGGCGAGAAAGCCTGCGCACAATCGAGCAGTGCGGCATGCGCGGCGGCTTCCTGCGCCGTAGAGCGCGGGCGTAATTCCACCGGATACGCCGCCGCTTGCAGCTTGGTCATGCCCAACTCAATGCCAATTTCAGCCGCAGTCTCGTTCATGGCGGCAACCGTCACCGTCGGAGGCTTGCCCTCCAGCACTGCTACAGCTTTCTCCCGCAGTGCCGGCTCCATGCGCACCACGGCAGCGACCAGGAAATCCGGAACGTAGATGGCGGCGTAGGACATACTCAGCAGTCAGCATTCAGCGCTCAGCCAAACCAGCTAGCTCGTGATTCGAATGTAGTCATGGCTGAACGAACAGGTTTACGTTGCAAAACTCGTGAATTCAGAACTTCAACTTCCAACTGCATTCCACGGAGCAACCGCGCATGCGATGGTTTCGACTCCTCAGCTTTTGCTGATTGCTGACTGCTGAGTGCTGAGTGCCTGGTCTTCAGCACCAACGACGCGCAGCTCTTCGCCGAGGCCTCCTGTTCGACCACCACCAGCGCCGTGGCCGTGTTTTCCACGGCGCGGCGGAAGCGGAACCATGAGGTCAGGGGCACGCGGCGTGCGATTGCGGGCGGGATGTCGCCCAGATCCATCATCAGCAGCCCGAATCCTCCGGCTTGCAGCAGCAGATCGGCGGCACGGAGAGCCTGCTCGACGAAAGAGAGTTTCTCGTTTCTGGTTTCGCGTTTCTCGATAGCAGTTTGGTTCTTTCGAGAAACGAGACACGAGGAACGAGAAACATTCTTCCCGCATCGCACCCACAGCATGCGCTCGAGGTCCACGCCGGCGGCGCGAGCGGAATGAAGATCGAAGGCGTCGCTGGCATCGACCAGCGCGCAAACTTCTTCGCGCGCAGTCGCCTGGGCCAGAAGCGCATGCAGCAGGCTGGTGCGTCCCGATGAGGCCGGTCCGAAGATCTCGGTCAGCGCGCCACGCGGCACGCCTCCGGTGAGTTCATCCACCTGCGGAATGCCAGTGAGGATGGTCCGCGGCTGCGGCCGCACTCCCAGCCGCGATGCCGGGACCACTCCCTTGATCTCTGCCAGAACCTGACGGTCGCCGCCGGGGGAATGGAATACTCGCAGTGCGGACGCCATTGGAGATACCTCACGAACTGGGATCGAGAACAGGCTGAGCGGCACTACCGGCAGTAGATTCGCTTTTTGTTCGCCTACAACGGAGAGGAATTCTGAACCCTCTGGTGGCGGGTTGTCAAGCCATATCGCGGGTTAAAAATGCGCTGAAGAGGACGCCGGCGCGCCTTTGTTATAATCCGGACGTCCTTGCCAGTGGCGCTATCGTCTAGGGGTTAGGACGGAAGATTCTCAATCTTCAAACCCGGGTTCGATTCCCGGTAGCGCTACCAGTAAATATGCGGGTTTCCTGAAGCACCATCCCAAACACAATCGTCTGTGTCCGTGTTGTGTCCGTTTTTGGGCAGAGCATCCCATCTGCGTCCGTATCTGTGTCCGTATGCCCACTCAGCTTTCCCTTCCTCACTTTTCAACTGCCCGCAGCACCAGCCGCGCCAGTTCATGTGAACCAGTCCAGCGCCTCTGACCCAGCCGGTTTTTTTGTTGAAGAACTCCCGTTTCCCTTCCAAATAATATTTCTGCAGGAAGAACAAGTGTTTGTTCTGCGCAGCGATACTCACTTGAAAAGAAGCAAGGGTCGCGACAATGCACAGGACGAACAAAACCCAAGATGCGTAGAGGAGAGGAAGCCACAGGGCTCGGGCTAGCGGCACAATGTCTTTGATGAACGCAAGCGAGAGCCCCAATGCACTACTGGAAAGGGTCAACAAGCTGCGGTCAAAATTCTCAGTATCCGACTTAGCCTAATAAGAGTGCCATTGAGTGCAATTCTACTCCTGATGCATGCACCTCTATTGCTGATGGGCTCTGGCAGACAAGAATTCGTCCTGATTCCGCGACTCTTGTCCTGAAATTGCGACACTCTTCCAGCCGGAGCTATAGGGCGCACTCGTTGCAAGGAGTTGAATATACGGTAATTTACAAACAGGAAAGCCCTCTGACAGTCATGGACCTTGACTTGCGCCTAATCCCGGCCGAGCCCTTTTCTTCCTCCCCGGCTCTGCCAAGAGAGGCAAGCTGTTTTGGTGCACCGGCTCCAAGTGGCGCCGACGTCAGAGCAATATTTCAGGTTTTAGCGGTCTTTGCCATCCGCAAGGAGCGCCTTATGTCGTGCTTCGCCCGTCGTATCTCGACAGTGTCATTTGCAATTTTATTTTTGCTGCTCAGCCGACCTATTTCCGCACAGAACACTATTTACGTTCCCGGCGATCAAGCGACGATCCAAGGCGCGATCAACGTGGCTAACACCGGCGACACGGTGCTGGTTGCTCCGGGCACTTACAGTGAGAACATCAGTTTTCTCGGCAAGGCAATCACTGTGACCAGTTCTAGTGGTGCTTCGGTCACGATCATCGATGGCGGGGGCAAAGCGTCGGTCGTGACTTTTAACAGCGGAGAAGGCCCCAGTTCGGTGTTGAATGGTTTTACGATCCAGAACGGAAACGCGGGCCCGACCACTCCGACTTCTTACGGGGGCGGGATTTCCATCTCGAATTATTCGTACCCGACGATTACGAGCAATGTGATCCAAAACAATACGGCATGCGACTGGGGCGGCGGGATTGGTGCAACTAATAGCTCGCCGACGAGAATTCAGGGCAACACAATACTGAACAACACACAGGCAGGTTGTTTTGGGGGGTCAGGCGGCGGCATCGCCATAATGGGAGCGGGAGCGGTGTCTGCACAAATCATCGGGAATGTCATCGCAAATAACACTTGGCCCTCGGGTAATGGCGGTGGAATTTCGCTGGGTGGGGCGGGCACGCCAATTATCAAGAATAACGTCATCACGGGCAATACGGCGACCGGTGTCTCTCCGGCGGCGCAAGGTGGCGGGATATCGATGGACAATGGCACTAACGCGGTCATTGTGCAGAACTTGATCTACAACAACACTGCCGGACAGGGTAGCGGCATTTATTTTCTGGTTGATGATAGTAGTCCAGGGCCGATCTTGGTGAATAACACGATTATCGGCGGATCCGGTGGGAGCCAAGGAGTGGCTGTTTACGCTAACGGTTACGATAATCAAGTCCAGTTCTTCAACAACCTCCTAATCGGCCCCTCGGGGCAGAACGCTGTGTACTGCGATGGAACCTACCAACAGGAGTCCCCTACCTTCACGAACAACGATGTCTTCAGCCCAAGCGGCACTGGTCTGGCGGGAACATGCGCTGGCCAGAGCGGCCTGAGCGGGAACATTTCTGCCGATCCTCAACTTGTAAACGCCTCAGCCGGGGACTTTCATTTGCAGCCAACTTCCCCCGCGGTTGACGCGGGCAACAATTCCGCCCCCAACCTGCCGCAAACGGACTACGCGGGGAATCCGCGAATCCTCGACGGCAACAACGACTGTGTGAGCACGGTAGACATCGGAGCCTACGAGCTTGTGCGCTCCGCCAATGTCAGTTTCTCTACGAACACGCTTACGTTTGCAAGCCAGCCGATTGGGACATCCAGCAACCCACAGTCCGTCGGGTTGAGCAACACGGGTAGCACTTGTTTTCAGTTCTCCAGCTTTGGGATCACCGGCGACTTTTCGCAAACGAATACGTGTTCCGCTGCTGGAGTACGGGCGGGTTCTTCATGCGCGTTCAACGTCACATTTACTCCTACAGGGACGGGCACTCGCTCGGGGGTGCTGGCCGTGAGCGGCTCGGATGGGATTACCCCCGGAAACTTGACCGTCAATCTGAGCGGAATTGGAGCCGCGGCCACGTACTCCATTTCTGGAACCATCAGCGGGCCGGGGGGCAATGGCGCCACCGTAACGTTGAGCGGCACAGCCAGCGCAACGGTCACGGCTAGCTCGACTGGGACCTACACCTTCAGCAACTTGACTAACGGATCCTACGCCGTCACACCCAGCAATTCCGGATTCACCTTCACTCCGCCCAACCAAGGGGTGACCGTGAGCGGCGCCAATGTCGCTGGGGTCAACTTCAGTTCAGCAGCCTTGGTGGTGGGGTTGGCCATAGACAAGAGCGTCTCGACCGATCGCAGCACCAGCTCCAGCACCATTGTCAGCCCGGCGTTCGCCACCACCGCTGGGGACGAACTCCTGCTGGCCTTCATCTCCACCGACGGGAAGAGCGGCGCTATGACCGTCACGAGTGTCGCGGGCGCGGGTCTGACGTGGAGCTTGGTGAAACGCGCCAACGCGCAGGCGGGCACGGCCGAGATCTGGCGTGCGTTTGCCGCTGCTCCCCTGAGCAACGTTGCCATCACCGCGAATCTGGCACAGAGTGTGGCGGCTTCCATCACGGTCATGACCTTTACTGGCGTGGATACCTCCGGCGCGAACGGGTCGGGAGCCATTGGGGCTACAGCGGCGGCCAGTGCGGCATCGGGAGCGCCCTCCGCCTCGCTGGCTACGACTCGCAACAACTCCTGGGTCTTCGGAGTGGGCAACGACTGGGACAACGCCACCGCGCGTACTCCCGGATCCAACCAGACGCTGGTGCATCAATACCTGGCGACAACTGGAGATACTTTCTGGGTACAGCAGCAGAATAGCCCCACTGCACTCAGCGGAACGACAGTCACGATCAACGACACTGCCCCAACCACCGATCGCTACAATCTGGCGATCGTGGAAGTTCTGCCCCCAACTTCCACAAACGGGACCTACAGCATCTCGGGTACGATCAGCGGTCCGGGTGGAAACGGCGCCACCGTAACCTTAACTGGGACTTCGGACGCAACAACCACCGCCAGCGCCTCCGGCAGTTACAGCTTTGCAGGTCTGGCCAACGGCGCCTATACCGTCGCGCCAAGCAACGCGGGCTTCACTTTCACTCCAGCGAGCCAGCCGGTGACCATCAACAATGCCAACATGACCGCCAATTTCACCACGGTCACGTACAGCATCTCGGGGACGATCAGCGGTCCGGGCGGAAGTGGCGCCATCGTAACTCTGAGCGGCACCGCCAGTGCCAGCACCGGCGCGGACGCCTCGGGCAACTACAGCTTCGGCGGACTGGTGAATGGCTCCTACACAGTAACGCCCAGCAATAGCGGTTTTAGCTTTAATCCCGGCAGCCAGAACGTGACCGTCAGCGGCGCCAGCATGCCCGGCATCAACTTTACTTCGGCGACCGCCACCACCTTCAGTATCTCCGGCACCATCAGCGGCAGCGGCGGCAATGGAGCCACAGTCACGCTGAGCGGCACCGCGACCGGCACGGTTACGGCGAACGTTTCCGGGGCTTACACTTTCACCGGGTTGAACAATGGTTCCTACACGGTAACCTCGAGTAAGACCGGGTTCATCTTTACCCCGGCCAGCCAAGCGGTAACCGTAGCGGGGGCAAGTATGACAGCTGTGAATTTCACGTCCACAGCAAAGTTGGTCATCGATAAGAGCGTTTCGACCGATCGCAGCAGCAGCGCCGCCACCATCGCTAGCCCTGCTTTCACGACCGCAGCCGCCAACGAGCTCTTGCTGGCCTTTATCTCGACGGATGGGCCGACCTCTGGCACCAACACCACCGTCTCCAGTATCGCTGGCGGCGGGCTGACCTGGGCGCTGGTGCGCCGTACCAACACGCAGAGCGGCACGGCGGAAGTGTGGCGGGCCTTCGCTCCTGTGGTGCTGACCAATGTCACCGTTACCGCTACCCTGTCGTTGAGCAAGGCCGCGTCGATGACGGTGGTCACCCTCTCTGGCGTGGACACCACGGGCACGGGAGGTTCCGGCGCCATCGGAGCTACGGCCAGCGGCAACGCCAGCTCGGGTGCGCCCACCGCCACCCTGACCACCACGCGCAACAATTCCTGGGTCTTCGGGGTGGGTGACGACTGGGATAACTCGATAAGCCGGACGCTCGGTACTAATCAGACCATGATCCACCAGTATCTGGCGACCGTCGGCGATACCTACTGGGTACAGCGCCAGACGGCAGCCACGCCGACGTCAGGTACGGTGGTCACTATCAACGACACTGCGCCGACCGGCGACCGCTACAACCTGACCGTCGTGGAGGTGCTGCCCTCGTTGTGAAGCGGTACCTTGCCGCACCAACGTTCTAGACAGGATGACGTGGCTTACCGGCTCTGGGCCGTGGTGATCGCCTGCACAGCCCGCCTCTAGGCGCTCGATGCAGCCCTCTCAAGTTTGACGCAGTGTCTGCCAGCAAAAGGCAAGAGCTTCAAAGCCGAACAAGTTTTGTTTAACGTCTGCAGGCTGTTGGGAGCAGTGAGCGCCGCTGCAGTCCGTAACCGCGTGGTGCAAGTTCCTCGTCCGCGGCGAGAATAAAAAAACTTTAGACGGCGCATCTTGACGGCAGTTTCGCCGTTCGGCAATTCATTCGTTTCGGCACGGCCCCGCGCCTCAAATGCATGCTCGTGTTGCTGCCGCCAACTCGAATGCGTGCCATCCGGGTCCAGGTGAGCGTCGGCTGACCAGCTAGGTCCTTCGCTGCGCTCAGCGGGACTGCCTCGCATGCAACTCCGGAGAGCCATTCTGCTCCAGAAGTCTCCCGTGGATAGTCTTGAAGTGCGATAAACGCGGTTTGTCCCTGATATGATTGCGCACGGAGAAAACGTGGCTTCGCACGAGGTAAAGTGGGGACCGTGCTGTTTCTGCGCGATGGAAATCGCCCAGACTTCCATCGACCCCTGCCGGGTGACGGTCGAGACTGCGGGGGGCAAGTGGCAGGTGTGGTTTTGTCACGCGGAGTGCTTCAAAGAGAGATTGTCGACTCACCCCGAGATGCTGAGCATGTTTCCACCCGCCCATTTCTGAGCCGTAATCGAAAACATCTCGTTGTTGCGAGATCTGGTTTAGCGGCCTACCTCCGATAGCAACCAAAGGTTGGTTCGTTCCAGAATCAGAACAGGCCGGCTTGGGGCTGACCAGACCACGAATACTATTTGTAAAATCCGTTCGCGATTTCCGATTGCGATTCACAGCGATTCCGTCGCAGAATGGCAAAAAAGAACTTCAGGAACCATCTCCAGGTTGCCGCTCACATGGTCCCAGGCGGAGGATAGGTTGGCAGGGCCGGAACAAGCAATTCCCACACCGCACCAGCACCACAGGCATCACGTTCGCATTCGCCGGAGGAAGAAATTCTGGCGCAGGCCATCATGGTGGTCTACCGTCGGGCGATCCATCATCGTGGTGATGCTCGCGGTCACCGTCCTCTTCTGCATGTACCTGGTGTGGGCCGGGGTCATCACCCGCCCCCAATAGGGACGCCCGCACTCATCCCACTGGGTGCGGGACGGTTACGCAGAATTTTGAGCGAGGGATGTCTTGTCTAATCCGGGGTCAGGCCCAGCATGTCTTCGTGACCTTCAAACAAGGGAGCCAGTCGAGTGATGCTGAACAGCTCCTTGAGACGGTCGTTGAGCTTGACAAGCTTCAAGGTGCAGCCTGAGCGCCGGGCAGAGACGTACAAACTCACCATTGCCCCCAGGCCCGAGCTGTCCATGTAGCTCACATTGCCGAGATCCAGCACCACAGTCTTGTTCTCGAGCATCAGGCTGCGAACCGTCGCTTTTAGCAAATCGGTAGTATTGGAGCTGATCTTGCCGCTGCAGCGGACCACGATCTCCGTGGGTGTCTTCTCACTCTGCAGGGTCAATTCGGGCGCAGGCACGGAAGCATTCGCCGCCATGGGAAACCTCGGGGCCAATTGGCCAGGCGCCGGATTATAGCACTGGATGGGTGAGGCGGATGGTCTGCGCGGGACAGAGATTTGCCTGACCCCGGGTACAATACTGCCGTGAAACCACTCATCTTTCTGGTCGAGGACGACGCTGATATCAGTCGCCTGGTGCGTCATCATTTGGAAGCCGCCGGCTATACAGTGCGCGCTTTCCCCACGATCGGCACGGTATTGAACGAAGCCGAGAAGGACCGTCCTTCGCTGTTCCTTCTGGACATCATGGTGCCGGGCGGCGATGGCCTCGATCTTTGCCGCCGCATCCGCCAGATGCCCGTCCTTGGTATGACGCCGGTCATCTTCCTGACCGCCAAGACTGCAGAGTCCGACCGCGTGCTCGGTCTCGATCTGGGCGCCGACGACTACATCACCAAACCATTCAGCCCGCGGGAGCTGGTGGCGCGCACGCGCGCTGTCCTGCGGCGATTCGAGAAGCCGTTGGTGCCTTCGCAGGTGAAGATCGGCGACATCGAAATCGACAGCGGGGCCATGATCCTGACGGTCGGCGGCAAGTCGGTCCCCACTACCGCCACCGAATTTCGCCTGCTGGATTACCTGGCTCGACACGTGGGACGCGTCTTTACTCGCGACCAGCTGCTGGACGCGGTGTGGCGCGATACCGCTTACGTCACACCACGCTCCGTGGACGTATACGTGCGGCGCATCCGCGAGAAAATCGAGTCCGATCCTGAGAACCCACGCTACCTGCGGACCGTCCGCGGCACCGGATACCGCTTCGAGTCGCCCAAGTGAGAAACCGCGTTTTTTTCAAGCTGCTGCTGATCTTGCTGGCAGTAATCGCCGCAGTCACCCTGATGGTCGACATCACGGTGACGCGCTCTTTGGCCGTTTCCCTGCGCGATCAGACGCAGGCGACCGTGGCCGCCGTGCGACGCACGCTCTTGTGGGCGTCAGGGCTGGCAGCGCTAGGAGCAACGGCGTTGGCGTTGATCGCAGCCCGGTCGGTGGCCCGCCGCTTGCAGCGCATCGTGAAATTCGCCGACCGCATCGCCGCCGGAGACCTCTCCGCCCGCATCGCTGACGGTTCCTCCGACGAAATTGGCCAGGTGGCGACCGCCCTCGATGCCACCGCGCGGAATCTTGAGCAGAGCTTCCTCGAGGTACGCACCGGCCAGCAGCAACTGGAAATCCTGCTCAACAGCATGCAGGAAGCAGTGCTTGCCGTCTCCGCTGATGGCAAGGTGCAATGGGCCAACCGCGTAATGGTCCGGCTGCTCGCTTCCGGTGTGCGGTTGGGAGCGCCGGTAGTGGAAACCGTGCGCGACCCCGACTTCCTGCGGGCGATCACGGAAGCCATCGAGACCGGCGGCGTTCGCAACACGTCAGCGACTTCCATCCTGCCCGGCCGCTACTATAACGTGACTGCCGCTCCCATGCGGGGAGCCGGCGCGGTCGCCGTCTTATACGATGTCACAGAAATTGAGCGCGTCGAGAAGACCCGTCGCGATTTCGTGGCCAACGTCTCCCACGAGCTGCGTACCCCGCTGACCTCGATCCAGGGATACGCCGAGACATTGCTGGAATCGACGAACCAGGGCCCGGAGCGCGATTTCCTGGAGATCATCCGCAAGAATGCCGTACGCATGGCAAGCTTGACCGAAGATCTGCTCACTCTGGCGCGGGTGGAATCCGGAGAGGTGGCGTTCCGTTTCCGGCCGGTGGCTCCGGCAGCCATGCTGGAGGAGGTGGCCAAGAGCTTCCGCGAAATGGCGCGCTCGCAACGCGTGGACCTGGTGGTCGAGACCCCAGCCGAACGCTCGGTGAAAGCCGATACCGACGCCGTCCACCAGGTGCTCGCCAACCTGATCGACAATGCCCTGAAGTACGCCAGCGGTGGCGGCAAAATTGTCCTGGGTGCGCGCGATGCCGGCGCCTCGGTGGAGTTCTATGTGCGCGACTTCGGACCCGGGATCGCTTCCGAACATCTGCCGCGCCTGTTCGAGCGCTTCTATCGGGTGGACAAGGCGCGCTCGCGCGAATCGGGAGGCACCGGTCTGGGACTGGCCATCGCCAAACACATCGTGCGGGCCCACGGCGGAGTTATCCGCGCAGAAAGCGCCCTTGGGCACGGTTCGACCTTCTTGTTTACATTGCCGGTCGCACCCCTCGCGGTGGAGTAGCCGTGAGCGGCCGGCGGATTCGCGGCGGCGAGCTTACTGGTTCCTGTTTGCGCTGTTTTCCTTGGTTTCCCGGTCGAATACCAGGACCTGGGTGAGCTGGCCTTGCGGGGCGGTGATCTGCC
>Ga0335081_10018842_pt1 | contig 11159 bp, 7 predicted proteins | sample Lox_Sample_35_FD_206713 | JGI IMG/M metagenome (GOLD analysis project Ga0335081, IMG submission 206713) | Soil microbial communities from Loxahatchee National Wildlife Refuge, Florida, United States - Lox_Sample_3.5 | ecosystem: Environmental > Terrestrial > Soil > Wetlands | place: USA: Florida...
TCCCCGACATGAAGGTGAACTGGAAGACCCATCCCAACAACATTGGCCACTTCTATTCGCAGGGCTGCTTCCGCTGCCATGACGGCAATCACGTCAGCAAGGACGGCAAGGTCATCAGCAAAGATTGCAACTCATGCCACACGGTGCTTGACCAGGAAGAAGGCGGCTCACACATCGCGCAGATCCCGGTGCAGGCGTTCAAGCATCCCGTGGATCTGGGCGATATGACCGCGGTGAACTGCTCCGACTGCCACAATGGGGGAGTTGGGCCGTAGAGCAGGGGATAGTGGTCAGTGGATAGAATACCGCGCCCGCGGGCGCTTAGGTGAGAACGCCCTGCTATCGGGGGCCCTGATCGAGGTGAGATGCAATGGCGAAACAATATCGTAGCGCCGTGATGGCATCGATTCATGAAACCGCTGAAGGTCTGCACCATGCGGGTGTGATGTCGAGACGCACCCTGCGCGAATTTGATGATCTCTGCTTGACGCCGGTCCAGCCATTTCCGCCGAAGAGGATCCGGCAGCTCCGGTTGCGCGAAGGAGCGAGCCAGGCAGTGTTCGCCCGTTATTTGAACGTATCCACTGGCCTGATCAGTCAATGGGAGCGCGGCGAAAAGCGACCGCAGGGAGCGTCTCTAAAGTTGCTGAATTTGGTGGCGCAAAAAGGGCTTGAGGCTGTCGCCTAGCAGTTCGACAATTGCGACGGCAGAGTTCACCCCTGCGAGTGCGGATGGCGCTCGCCGCTCTCATCCTCCCACACAAGGAAAGCGCGAAACGCGGCGCCGCGATGGCTGTAGCGCGCTTTCTCCTCGGCGGTGAGTTCGGCGAAGGTCTTGCCGATTTGCGGGAAATAGAACAGCGGATCGTAGCCAAAGCCATTCGAGCCTCGCGGGGTGCGCAGGATCATGCCCTCAGCTTGGCCGTGGAATGTGGCGAGCGTGTGGCCATTGCGCGCGGCGGCGATCACGCAGACGAACCGCCCGGTTCGGAATTCGTCCAACACGTCGTGTAGCTCGCGCAACAGGCGAGCGTTATTGGCTTCGTCCTCAGAATGGGAATGGAGAGCGGCCCGCGCTGCGCCGTGCTCGTCGGCCGCATAACGCGCGGAGCGGACCCCCGGCGCGCCCTTCAGGGCGTCCACCTCCAGCCCGGAGTCGTCGGCGATCACCAACTCGCCTGCGGCATATCTGCTGTAGTGCTCGGCTTTCTTGCGAGCGTTGGCCTCGAAGGTCGCGCCGTCTTCCACCACCTCCGGCAGCGAGGCGAAACCTGGCAGCATCTCGATCTGCACGTCGTGAGCAGCAGCGGCCCCAACCAGGTCGCGAATCTTGCCGGAATTCGAGGTAGCAACGAGTACGCGCTTCATGCCGAATCTATTTCACCACAGAGACACAGAGACACAGAGAAGGCAGGGTTGTTCGTAGAGTGGTCCAGGCACATCGACGACAAGATGAACACATCGCATTTGATCGCTTTCAACTTCTAGTTTTCTTCTTTCATCTCGATGTCTCTGTGCCTCTGTGTCTCTGTGGTGAAATACCACGCCGCTCGACGTACCAAAATCCGCACAGGAAGATAAAAGCCGCAACGCTTATCCCGTCCCCGGTCCAGCGGTCCGGTGTGCGTACGAAACGTACATCCACCTGGCTCCGGCCCTTGGGAAGCGCGATGACCATGCGCCCAGTCGGGTCGTCCGACTCCGGCACAATGCGGTTGCCACTTACTTCGACGCGCCACGCCGGGTAGTTCATCAGGCGAAGAACGAGCTGCACCGGCTCCCCCGACTCAACCGTAAGCTGCTTGCGATAGGTGCTGGTGTGCAAATGAGTCACGCGGGCCCCCGATGCTCCGCCGCCGTTCTCGCCGCGCAGTCGAAATTCAGGAAAGTCCGGCTTGATCTCATAATTGTCGCCTCCCGCAGGAGTGTATTCATCCGTTCCCATGTAACCGTAGCCCGTGTGGTAAAGGTTGGAGATCATGAAGGGCGTCTCAGCGGGATCGCATTGCGGCTGGAACCCGCGATTGCAGGCCGCGATCAATGCGAGGAATGCAATGGCATAGAGCCACGGCTTGCCGCGGAACGGGGGCACTGCGAGCACAACCAAAACGGCGTAAGCGATGCCGATGGTCAGCAGCCAGCGCCAGGGAAACTGAAGGAATTGCAGGTCGGGCATGTGGCGATACGCCGCCCCGGCGATGGGCAGCATCAGCAGGAAGGCCAGCGCGGCCGAGAGAGTCAGCGACCACCACAGCTTTACATTGCGCATACGCCATCGTCGTGTGGCCAGCACCGCAAGCGCCGTAACCGACACTTCGCCCACCGCCAGCCACGACACCGTTCGTAAGAAGAGATCGTGTTCTTCGTCGCCGGTGATTGTGAAAAGAAAACTCTGATCCGGCCGCCCGCCTTCGGAGAGCAACTGCGCTACCGTAATCCAGTTCTTCTCATAAATCACGGGCACGATATAGAAGGAGGCGAGGGCCAGTCCCAGCGCGATCGCGGCGGCGCCGTAAGCGAATACCCGCAAGTTATGCCGCCAGACGGTGACCACCGCAAGCAGCAACACCACCAGATAGCAGGCGATAATTGCCGCGGGCACATTCGTCAGCCAGACTCCCGCAATGGTCAGCGCCAGTGGGACGAACAGATTGCGCGCCGGCCGGTCGCGAACGATCCACAACACCAACAACGGAAAAAATGACGCAGCCAGCAGCTCCGCAAACGCACTGCGCGCGTAGATCGTCAGCAGCATGTACGGATTCACGGCGTAAGCCACCGCAATCAGCGCAGCGTCGGGCTGCTCGAACCATTCCCGGGCCATGGTGAACATCGCCCATCCCGCCAAGATCACCGCGACGATGTCGAAGGCGACCGGCACAAAAAGCCAGGGAATGAAGCTGCCCAGCGCGCCCCCCAACATCCACGACAGCGGAGGATAGAAGATAAAGCGCGGCTCGCCGCTACCATAGTTGGCGTTGGCGGCCCATTGCGGATAGAGCACTCCCTGGCGCCATTGCTGCGCCACCTCCAGCCAGCCGTTCATGTGAAACACGAGATCGTGTCCGCAAGCCACGCCGCGAACCGCGAACGGCGCCACCACCGCCAGCGCGGCAAACACCAGCGCCACCAGAGTTGCCGTCCGGGCTCGGGGAGAAGGCTGCGGCATACGCCTTATGTTAACTGCCGTAGGACTCTTCCTGTTCACAGCCAGAACTTGTTTGCGGCATGGTCCTCCCCGCCGACAAAACTGGCAAAGCGAGCGGTCGCGCATCGAAGCAGGTCTTAGAAATCGGCGTCAGGGCACGCCTTCCACTCCCAAGCCCTTGCCGAGGAATTCCACGACCGCGCCCTGGACCAGGGCCCGCTGCCGCTCGAGTATCTGGAGAAGATCATTCTGCCGCAGCGATGAGAGGTGAGCAGCCGGTTGCCATAGGTTGGCAGTTTCCTTCCGAGTAGCACCCTATTCCCGATTACTGCTTAGCCCAAGCCAACGCTCACGTGGCGGCCTGATTACTACGTTTGCACCTTTGCAGCGGAGCGGAATAGTGGCAGCGGTTTCGTCGCGACGCCTCGCAATTAACTGAGAACTGCATCGCCTGTGGTCTTCGATGCGAATCGGGCCGAGCGGTCAACCAAGACCTCTCGGCCCGCGCCGCGTTTAAGGCTAAAAACGCACGCGGGGAATGATCGCGCCGGTGCCGCGCGAGTACTGGTCGTATTCCGGGCCGAAGGTCGCTGCCATTGCGCGCTCTTCGATCTTGCTCTTGATCTTGAAGCCCGCGTACACGAGCACAATGGCAATCAACCCTCGCACCGCGCGGCGTTCCAGCGCCGTGCCCACCATCGCAAGAATCATTCCTGAATAGATGGGATGGCGCACCCAGCGGTACGGTCCACTGCGCACGAGTTGATGTCCAACTTTGACGGTGACCGTGCTGCTCCAGTTCGAACCCAGATAGGCGCGCGCCCAGACCGCAAAGGCGAGTCCCGCGGCGGTGAGCGCAACGCCGAGGACCTCGGTCCAGGCATGGGCCGGAAACAAGGGCGTCCGCAGCCACTCGTGTGGGACATCGCCGCTGAACATCGCATAAAACGCCGCGATCGTGAGCACCACGTACGAAAGCCGTGAGGAGGTACTTTCCCGCACCTGCGTCGGCTTGGTGCCAATCGCCCATACCAGCCACAGCGCGCCGAACGCTATCCACAAACCATCGCAAATCCGCATTCCGCTCATCGCTGTCTCCATGGCAGATTACGTTCGCGCGGCCCAAATGGTTCCCGAAAGGCCTGCCTCGCGTTCAGCGACGACAGCTTTTCCGGATGACGAGCGCAAGCCCGATTACTGTAAACTACAGTATTTATTGCGCTGTTTATTATAGTTAACACTTTTCTGTATAATACAGTTCACTGATGGGCCTGCCTGAACGACCTCAGAAGAACGGACCATGAAAACGAAACCCCGGCTCATTCTGCTACAGATACTCTGGTTTGGGCTTGCGGCAAGCTCTTTCCATCTAGCTTGCCCGACATGGTGCTGGGCCCAGGCTCAGCCGACGGATGCGAGCCGCATTGACGCTAGCCGCACCGGCGCTGCCCTACCACCTGCAAGTGTTTGCGGCATCGTCCAGGACCCCACGGGCGCGAGTGTCCCACGTGCGACAGCGGAGCTGCGTGGCGCCGATACGAAACTCAACAGGGTGACAGGTGCGGAAGGGAAGTTCTGCTTCAATGAGCTGCCCCCGGGCGCCTATGAAATCGCCGTTCACGGCGCAGGGTTTCGTGAGGAACATCGCAGAATCTCTGTGCATTCGGGCGAGAACGCTCGCCTCACGATCGCCTTGACTCTCGAACCTGTGGCAGAAGAAGTTACGGTAGTCGAAGGCGTTGCGGATGTGGCCTCGCTGAACGTTGCGCAAACGCAAATTGGACGAGGCCTGATCGATAACTTGCCCAGCGAGAGCGTGAATGCGGCGCTAAGTTCAATTTTGACTTTGGCAACGCCCGGCGTGGCTGCCGATTCCAACGGGGTCTTTCATCCTCTCGGCGAGCACGCGGAAGCCTCGTTCAGTGTCGACGGCCAGCCCATCTCCGATCAGCAAAGCCGCATTTTCTCCAACCAGATTTCCGTGAGCACCATCCAGGAAATGCGGACGCTACAGGGCGCTCCTCCTGCCGAATTCGGCGACAAGACCAGTTTGATTGTGGAAGCGACGACTCGCTCCGGCCTCGCCGCCAGTCCTGCGAGCGGATCGGTTTCCCTGGGCTATGGTTCGTTCCAGACCCCCACCGCGAGCGTCACACTGGCAACCGGCTCGAGAACATTCGGCAATTTCATCGCGCTGGATGGAATTAATAGCCAGAGATTTCTGGATGCGCCGGAATTGCAGCCCCTGCATGCTAACGGAAATGCGGAAAACGTCTTCGACCGGGTGGACTGGCGGCCAAGCCAGACAACCGCATTTCACCTGAATATTTCCGCAGCGCGGTCGTGGTTTCAGGTCCCCAACACCTACGATCAGGAGGCTGCGGGCCAGGACCAACGTCAGCACATGACGAGCGTCAATGTCGGGCTGGCGGTATCGAAGGTCCTCACCCCCAACCTGCTTCTGACGGCCAACACCTGGTTCCGGCAAGACCGGCTCAACTACTATCCCTCGTCCAATATCTTCTCTGACCAGCCGGCAACGCTGTCCCAGTCCAGGAGGTTGAGCAACACCGGGGCGCGGGCCGATCTCTCGTATTCTCGCGGTCGGCACACGTTCAAGGGAGGTGTGCAACTGCAAGTTTGGCCGTTGTCGGAAGCGTTCAGCACCGGCCTGACCGATCCTGGGTTCAACTCTCCGTGCGTGGACAGCACGGGAGCGCCGGTGCCCAACGCTTCGCTCCGGTCTCCGGGCCAGTGCATGGCCTTCGGCTATGCCCAGAACCCTGGTTATCAGCCGCCGCTATCGCAATACGATCTGACGCGCGGCGGATCTCTTTTCCGGTTCCGCGGCGCGGCCACCATCTATGAGGGCAGCGCATACGCGCAAGACAGTATCAGGCTCAGACAACTCACCGTGAATCTCGGTGTGCGCTACGACGACTATTCCGGTTTAAGCCATGGCGCAGCCATTCAGCCGCGGACCGGCGTTGCCTATCAAATTCGCCGCACCGGCACCGTGCTGCAGTTTTCCTATGCCCGCGTGTTTCTCACGCCCTATAACGAGAACCTGATCCTATCGAGTTCTACCGGCCCGGGCGGACTGGCCAACGGTTCGCTCGGCACGGCGACCGTGCAGCCGCTCACTCCAGCGCGCCGTAATCAGTACAACGTAGGCATTGCCCAACAGTTCGGCCGCAGGCTTAGCGTGCAGGGAGAGTATTTCTGGAAGTACACCTACGGGGCCTACGACTTCAACACCATTCTGAATACTCCGCTGAACTTTCCGATCCAGTTTCGCGAATCGAAGATCGATGGCGCTTTGGCTCGTATTACATTGAACAACATTCATGGACTGAGCGCGTTCAGCGTTCTCGGCCATACCCGTTCGCGCCTGTTCAGCCCAGAGATTGGTGGAATCAACTTCGGCTCCGAGTATGCGCCGGTGGCGCGTCCCGACCACGATCAAGGCTTCGAGCAAACCAGCAACGTTCAGTACCAGTTTCCCGCAGCCAGACTGAGGGGAACGTGGGTGGGTTTCACCTGGCGCTTTGATAGCGGACTGGTTGTGGTCAGCGTGCCGGATTACGGCACCGCTCTCACCTTATCGGGCGATGAGCAACAGGAGATTGGGTTGTATTGTGGCAACGTCTTTGCCACCGTGGCCGCTCCTCTGCGCACCTGCACTTCCCCGCACTACGGGGCAACCCTCATCCATATCGTTCCGCCGGGAACGTATAATCCGGATACCAATCCGTCGCGCATCGTCCCACGCAACCTCTTCGACGCCGCAGTAGGAGGAGACAACATCTGGAGAAGAGACAGGTACTCGGTGGGTTGGAAGTTCCAAGTTGTGAACCTGGCCAACAAAGTGGCCCTGTACAACTTTCTTTCCAGCTTTTCAGGAACGCACTTTGTGGCGCCGAGAACGATACAGGGGAATCTCGCCTTTCACTTCTGACGGCGGGGGTTTTCGGGGCTTTAACAAAAATCCCCATTCAAAGCCGGGTTCCCCGGGTCTCGCGGGTTCGAGACCCAGGAGTGTCGCCGTCGATCACTCGGGTGGTGTGCTCTCCGTCACCGCACGAGCCAACATGTACTTCTATCCTGCTTGTATGCCTTGGGGCTTGGAAGGCTGGCACGGCGGACACGACCTGCACTTCATCACCTTCAGTTGCTATGGCAGGCAGCCGCTGTTAGCAACCGCGCAGCATCGGGACCTGTTCCTCGAAGTGCTGGAACGGGTACGGCGGCGCTATAGCTGGGTAGTGATGGGATACGTGGTGATGCCGGAGCACGTACATCTGCTGGTGAGCGAACCGCCGCAGCGCCCGCTGTCCACCGCCATCCAGGCCCTGAAACTCCGGTTCGCGCGGCACGTAATAGGCGAGCGGCGCAGACAGCGCCGGGTCGCGCAATCGGAACTTATCGAGTGCGGCCCAGAGCGCGTACTCGCCCGGGTCTCGAACCCCGCGAGACCCGGGGTACCCGGCTCCTAAGTCGGACAGGGCGCTCACGTACAGCCGCACGATCTGGTCCAAATTGTCTTTCCAATACGCGCAGCCGTCTTTCCTGAAACACGCGTCGCGGTCGAATTGGACCTTGGGACATGTCCCCATCATTCGGGGCGGCCGAATGAGTGGGTGAATCAAGGGAACTGCTGCTTGCCGGGAGGGCACTCCCACTCATCCGAAAAGACCGGGGGGGCGGGAACCCTCGAGCACGTTCGAGAGCCGTAGCTTTGCCACCCGCGTTCGCCATGTTACACACATGAGTGATAGGCGTCACTGCGATACTCTGGCACTAGCGACTACGATAATTCGGGCGGAAGAAGCGAGGTTTGTGACAGAATCGCAGTGGCGGCCCTTTTCGACGAACGATCTCGATTGACAAAGCTCTAACGAACCCCAAACACCAACCACACGTCCAACAACTTGGAGCACCCGACCCGCTGGATCAATTTGTTGAGGAGAGCAATTATGGAAAAGAAAGTTACTGGTCAGATTGTACATAAGGATGGGAAATATCTTCTAAATGTCGCCGGGAAGGTGGAGACGTTGCCCGTCGGTCTCCTAACCGACAAGAAATTTCTCGATGAGCACGTAGGGAAGGAGGTGGAAGTTCTGTACAGCATCCCCACATCCTTTGTCGTTGCTATAAAAGCCACGCGTCCCCCCGTGATCAAGGGGCCGATCGGCCTCTGCAATGTCCCCAGGCCGGATTTTCTGAAGGGCGAGGGGTTCGTGACGCAGCCTTCTGAAGCGGTCGCCCGCAACCTCGCTACGGCCCTTCTCAAAGAAGGGATAATCACGCAAGACGTTCATGACACCATCGTGAATTCTTATGCCCTGCAGGCCGGAACTTAATCCACAACACCCTGTCGACGAGCTTCACCCTGCGAGAAAAAGGATGAGAGTTCCAGTAGAAACCGTGACGAGACCGGATTCGCTCGGAGGAATGCCGAGTATCTTCGTTTTCGAACTGACCAGACGGTGCAATCACCGCTGTCTCTACTGTTACACGGCATGGGGAGAGCCGTCGCTTGGATATCCCGCCTCGCCGCGCGAAGAGATGAGCACGGCAGAGGTTAAGGAGTTCATTGACAACCTCCGGAGCCAGGCTCCGGTGGAGTACATCGCCCTGTCGGGGGGTGAGCCGCTGTTGCGCGAGGACCTTCCCGAGATCCTTGCTTTTATCCGAAACCGCGGTATCACCCCCGTTATCATCACGAATGGCACTCTACTGACCAAAGAGCGAGTTGCGGCCAGCATGGTCGGAGGCTGCTATGAGATTTCGCTGCATAGCTACCGGGCGCATGTCCATGACCGAATGTCGGGACGTGACGGCGCCTGGAATAAAGTCATCGAAGGAATGGCCAATGTACATAGCGCTGGCGGGCGCCAGATGGCGGCTTTTGTGGCCACTAAACTCAACTATATGGACTTGTTTCATACCGCCGAGCTAGCCATTTCACTTGGGTGCTGGGGCATGCTGTACAACCGCATCAATCTTGGCAGCTACAATTTGCGTTACGCCGATGAATTGCTGCCCACCCCCGCCATGATCCAGGAGAACCTCGACATGCTGGAAGAGATCGGAGCCACGTACGCTCCCTTCGTCGTCTCGGTAGCGATTGTGATAGAGCCCTGCGTGGTCGACATAAGGAAATACAAGCATATTTACTTCGGCTATTGTCCGAAAGGCGGGACGAATTCCTATTTCACCATTGACCCGGTGGGGAACGTCCGTACCTGTAATCATTCGCCCGTGATATTGGGAAACCTCAAAACGGACCGATTCTCCAATATTTTTTACCAGCATCCGTATGTCCGCCAATTTCGCGAGACCATGCCGGCGGAGTGCGCTGATTGTGAGCCGGAGCTTAAAAGCATCTGCCGCGGGGGATGTGATGCTGCCGCCGAACAATGCTACGGGACAGCGAACCGCGTGGACCCGTTCGTAACCCTGTCACGGCAGGCGAGCTCGAAGCCTAGCTGAGTCCCGCTGCGGCAGCGAAAAATTAATCATTGGGGCGTTTGGCGTGCGCCGCGCGCGATTGGTCTACTGCGGGCTCTGCAGGTTGGCGGCTTGGCGGGCGATCCTGAGAAATCCTTTCGCGCGCCTCCTTCCCAGCGAGCCGAGGCGCCGCGTGCTCCGGGGCACCCACCCGGACACCCGTAGCATTCAAACAATCTTCTCAGAAACATGGAGTCGCGGAAGCCAACGCCTCCGCGCCTCACCTCGATCCAGATGTTGGGCTGAATGCTGACTGCTGAGTGCTGATTGCTCCCTTACAACGACCCCATATTCGCCAGGAACTCGCCGTTGGAGCGGGCCTTGCCGAGCTTGTCGATCAGCAGCTCCATGGCTTCCACCGGCGACAGCGGGTTGAGGATCTTGCGCAATACCCAAGTGCGCGCCAGGTCTTCCTTGGGGATCAGCAGCTCTTCCTTACGGGTGCCGGAGCGCTGAATATCGATGGCCGGGAAGGTACGCTTGTCGACCAGCTTGCGGTCGAGGATGATTTCCATGTTACCGGTGCCCTTGAACTCTTCGAAGATCACGTCGTCCATGCGCGAGCCAGTCTCGATCAGCGCGGTGGCGATGATGGTCAGCGAGCCGCCTTCTTCGATGTTGCGGGCCGCGCCGAAGAAGCGCTTCGGGCGCTGGAGCGCGTTGGAATCGACGCCGCCGGAGAGCACCTTGCCCGAGGGCGGAACGATGGTGTTGTAGGCGCGCGCGAGTCGCGTGATGGAGTCGAGCAGGATCACGACATCGCGCTTGTGTTCGACCAGGCGCTTGGCTTTTTCAATCACCATCTCGGCGACCTGGACGTGGCGGGCTGCCGGCTCGTCAAAGGTCGAGGAGATGACCTCGCCCTTCACCGAGCGCTGCATGTCCGTCACCTCTTCCGGGCGCTCGTCGATCAGCAGGACGATCAGCACAACTTCCGGATGATTGGTGGTGACCGAGTTCGCCAGGCACTGCAATAGCATGGTCTTGCCGGTCCGCGGCGGAGCGACGATCAGGCCGCGCTGGCCTTTGCCCACGGGTGTCAGCAGGTCCATCACGCGGGCGCTGATGTTTTCGCGCACCGTCTCCAGCTTGATCCGCTCCTGCGGATACAGCGGCGTGAGGTTGTCGAAGAGGATCTTGTTGCGCGCCTCTTCCGGCGACTCGAAGTTGACCGCCTCGATTTTGACCAGCGCGAAATACTTTTCGCCTTCGTGCGGCGGACGCACCTGTCCGCTGATGGTGTCGCCGGTCTTCAGGTCGAACTTGCGGATTTGCGACGGCGAAACGTAAATGTCATCCGGGCCGGGCAGGTAGTTGTAATCGGGCGAGCGCAGAAAACCGTAACCATCCGGCAGGATCTCCAACACGCCTTCGGCGAAGATGTGGCCTTCCTTTTCGCTTTGGGCCTGAAGGATCTTGAAGATGAGGTCCTGCTTGCGCAGGCCGCTGGCGCCGGGCAGCTCGAGAGACCGAGCTATACGGGTCAACTCGGTGATGT
>Ga0335081_10018843_pt1 | contig 11159 bp, 10 predicted proteins | sample Lox_Sample_35_FD_206713 | JGI IMG/M metagenome (GOLD analysis project Ga0335081, IMG submission 206713) | Soil microbial communities from Loxahatchee National Wildlife Refuge, Florida, United States - Lox_Sample_3.5 | ecosystem: Environmental > Terrestrial > Soil > Wetlands | place: USA...
CTGCGGACTGACGGTTCACGGCCTGGTGGGCCGTATTCTTCCGGGCGGCGTGGCCGGACACCGCGCGGTATACGCCCCGCACCGGGCGTCGTGTAACTGGTCGCCATCTGACCCGCTACGTGCGTCGTTTTGACAACCACGCCCCCTTTGTGCCGCTGGCGCACCCCCTCCGGTCGGCCTAGGGCCAGCATCGGCCAAACCGTTTGTTTCCCGGCGGAAGCGTGAGACACAATTCATGATCATGGGCTTCGACAGGCGGCCGTTGGCGCCGGGCGACGCGGGGGAGTGGGCCGCGCTGCTGAACGCCATCGAGGATGCGGACGGAAGCGACGACTACGCCAGCGAGCAGGACCTGCTGGAAGCCTTCGGCCAGCCGGATCAGGATTTCGCGACCGGCTCGGTCGCCATCTACGACGGCCCCGTCATGGCCGGCTACGGGGCACTGGCCCGCCGCAGCGTGGCTGACCCGGTCCACCACATGCGCTACGACGGCGGGGTGCATCCCTCCTACCGCGGCCGCGGGCTCGGCGGGGAACTGCTGGACTGGGCCGAGAAGGCCGCGGTGCCGCTGCACAACGATCGTTTTCCCGGCCGCCCGCTGTCGCTGTCCAGCGGATGCCTGTCGACCAATACCGGAGCGGTCGCCCTGCACGAGCAGCGCGGTTACCAGCCGGTGCGCTGGTTCCACTCGATGGTCAGGGACCTGTCGGCGGCCATCCCGCAGGCCGCGATCCCGGCGGGCGTGGAGATCAGCGGCTACACGCCAGACCTGGCCGAACATGCCCGGCTGGTGCGCAACGAGGCCTTCCGCGACCACTGGGGCTCGACCGAGACCAGCGCCGAGGACTGGGCGCACTTCCTGGCCTCCAGCGCCTTCCGGCCGGGATTCAGCTTCCTGGCCTACGCGGGATCCGAGCCGCTCGGCATGCTGATCAGCCGCGAGCACGACGCCACGAAGATCGCGACCGGCCACCGTGACCTGCACATCGCCCTGGTCGGCACGCGCGCGGCGGGCCGGAAGCGGGGCATCGCCACCGCCCTGCTCCTGACGGCCATGTCAGCCGCTCGCGCCGACGGCTACGATCAGGCCTCGCTCGGGGTCGACGCCGACTCGCTCACCGATGCCGTGCGGCTCTACGAACACGTGGGGTTCACCGTGGCCCTCACCTGGACCGCGTACCGCAAACGACTGGCCTAGCCTCCGGCAGCCGGCCAAGCGATGCCTCCGGCAGCCGGCCTAGCGTCCGGCCGTCCGGACCGGCGGATGCCACACCTGGACCGTCAGCGGCCGGGTGCGGCGTATCGTGGCCGGCGGCAGCGGGGACTGGTCGACGACCAAGCCGTCCACCGCCATGGGACGCTCGGTCAGGCGGACCGCCCTGACCTGGATACCGATCCTGCCCGCCACCTCCAGGCACACGGCGTGGAACAGGCCCCGGACGTCCGGCACGGGAATCCGGCCCGGCGGGCGGGGATGCGGGGCCAGCCAGTCGGTCAGCGCCATCAGGCCGCCCACCAACTCCATGACGTCGCGGCCGCCCGCGTAACTGAAGTCAGCCGGCCCCCACCCGGGATCGGAGGGGAAGTCCGCGGCCCGGACCAGGCCCTCGCCGCTGCGCCGGAAGCCCATCTGCTCGTCGTAGCGCTCCCGGCTCACCGGATCGCCCAGCACGCGCCGCGCCGCGTCGAGGATGGCCTGGGCCCGCGACGCCGCCCTGACCACGTTCGATGGCGCGCCAGAAATCAGTTCCGGCCGCAGCAGGCGCATCTTGGCCTCGTAGCTGCGCTGGATCTTCCCCGCCGAAGCGCCCGGCATCACGCCGAGGACGTCATACCAGCTGAAGCCGTGCTGGGGATCAGATCCGGACACAGCTCACATGATGACCGCTCGAAGGGCCACCGCGCCATCAGCGCGGCTGGCGGCCGAGGACCAGCACGCCGGCGCTGGCGAACGCCCCGCCGTTGCCGAGCACGACGCTGATGTCGGGCGCCTCGACCTGGGCGGCCGCCTCGCCGCGGACCTGGCGGACCGCCTCGGTGATGGCGAACATGCCGTACATCCCCGTGTGGGTGTATGACAGGCCCCCGCCGTTGGTGTTGAGCGGCAGCCGCCCGCCCGGTTCGGTGTTCCCGTCGCAGATGAACGCCCCTGCCTCGCCCTTGCCCACGAAGCCGAGCGCCTCCAGGCCGTAGATCGGCACGTGCGCGAACGCGTCGTAGATCATCAGGTGCCTGACGTCGCCGACGCCGATGCCGGCCTCGGCGAAGGCGGCCTGGCCGGCCAGCCGGAAGGCCTGCGACTCGGTGAAGTCCGCCATCTGCGAGATCATCGGCGACTCGGCCGACTCGCCGGTGCCGAGCACGTAGACGGCCGGCTTGGGGAAGTCGCCCGCGCGATCGGCGGACGTGACCACCAGCGCGCCGCCGCCGTCGGTGACCAGGCAGCATTCGAGCAGGTGGAAGGGGTAGGCGATGAGCCGGGAGGCCAGCACGTCATCGACCGTGATCGGGTCGCGGTAGGCCGCCCGCGGGTTCTTGGCCGCCCACCGGCGCTGCGCCACCGCGACGTAGGCCAGTTGCTCGTGGGTCAGCCCGTAGTCCTTCATGTACCGCAGCGCCGTGATGGTGAAGGTGGTCGTCGGGCCGAACGTGCCGTACGGCGTCTCGAACTGCCCGGCGGGCGAGGAGGCCGGGCTGCGGAACGGGGCCGCGCCGACCCGGGACCGGCCCGACTCGCCGTGCGTCACCAGCACGGTCCGCGCGTAGCCGGCCTGGATCGCCGCCGCCGCGTGCCTGACGTGCAGCAGGAACGAGGTGCCGCCCACCCCGGTGCCGTCGATCCAGCGCGGCACGATGCCCAGCGCGTGCGCGACCTGCATCGGTCCCGGCGCGGAGACGGTGGCGATCCCGTCGATGTCCCGCAGGCTCAGCCCGGCGTCGCGGACCGCGTTCACCGCCGCTTCCATGTGCAGCGCCAGCGTGGAGTGACCGGGCAGCTTGCCCACCTGGTCGGTCTCGGCCGCGCCGGCGATGATGACCCCGGGACCCCGGCTCACGGGCGAGCTCACGACCCGGCTCCTGACAGGGCCGGAGTGAACACCGGCAGGTACACGTCGCCGCGCTGCTCGAACGTCACCCGCAGCGGCATGTCCAGGACCAGGTCCTCCGGCGTGGCCGCCACGCCGGTCAGGCTGGTCATCATCCGCGGCCCCTCGGCCAGCTCGACCACGGCGATGGCGTAGGGCCCGTCGTCCCCGAAGCCGGGGGCGGGCCGGTGGTTGATCACGTAGGAGTACAGCGTCGCCTGGCCGCTGGCCGTGAACCACTCGACGTTGCCCGAGCCGCACGCCGGGCAGACCGGCCGCGGATAGAAGAACGCCTTGGTACAGTCCGCGCACCGCTGGATGCGCAGCTCGCCCTCGGCGCAGCCGTCCCAGAAGGGCTGCGTCTCCGGCGTAGGCACCGGCACGGGCTTGCCCGTCATCGTCCCGGCCCACCCCGCAGCGCAGGCCCGAACGACCGTTCCACCTGCTCCGCCAGCGCGTCCAGTGACCACGGCTCGGTGCCGACCAGCCGGATCACCGGCTGCGGGTTGTCATACAGCGCGACCTCGTACCCGGCGGCGTGCACGATCCGCCCGGTGATCCAGCCGGATCGCTCGCTGGCCAGGTAGGCGACGAGCGGTGCCACGTTGTCCGGCGAGCGCTCCTGCGCCGTGCCCGGCCTGGCCCGGCGCCGCTCGCCGGGCACCGACTCGGTCATCCGGGTGGCCGCGCCCGGCGAGACGGCGTTCACCGTCACCCCGTACTTGGCCAGTGAGTTGGCGGTCGAGTAGGTCAGCCCCACGATGCCCATCTTCGCGGCCGCGTAGTTCGGCTGGCCGGGTGCTCCGTGCAGTCCGGAGACCGAGGTGAAGTTGATGATCCGGTTCTGGGCCGACTCGTCGCGCAGCGCGTGCCAGTGCCCGGCGGCGAACTTGGTGGTGTTGAACGTGCCCTTGAGGTGAACCCGGATCACGTCGTCCCACTCCTGTTCGGACATGTTGAAGACCATCCGGTCCCGCAGGATGCCCGCCGCGTTGACCAGGACGTCGAGCCGCCCGTACTCGCTGATCGCGGTCTTGATCAAGGCCTCGGCCGCCACGTGATCGGACACGTCGGCGCCGTTGGCCACCGCGCGCCCGCCGCTCCCGGCGATCTCCTCCGCCACCGCCCGCGCCGGCCCGGCATCGCGGCCCGATCCGTCGAGTGCGCCGCCCAGGTCGTTGACCATGACGGACATTCCCTCGCTGGCCAGCAGCAGCGCGACTGACCGGCCGATGCCGCGTCCGGCGCCGGTGACGATCGCTACCCGCCCGTCCAGGCTTCCCATGCCGCTCGCCTGGCCTTCCCGCCCGCAGGCCGCCAGTACCATCCCAGACTAGAATCACCTTCTGGAATTACCTTCTGGGCCGGACCCTGGGCGTGTCAAGGGACGGCGCGCGGATCGGCTGGGACGGGATGAACAGACAGGCGGATGTCCGCGATCAGCGATCTAGCGGGACGTGGCAGTGGGGACGCACCCCGAAGACGCGGCGGGTCCTGCTCGAGGCGGCCCGTGAGGTCTTCGCCGAGCAGGGCTACTCCCGGGCCAGCATCGCCGACGTGGTGGAGCGAGCCGGCTCGAGCGTGGGCAGCCTGTACCACCACTTCGGCGGCAAGAGCGAGCTGTTCCTGGCCCTCTGGCATGAGCACCAGCGGACCCACGAGGAGGCGGCCAGCCAGGCGGTGGCCCGGCTGCGGGGGGCCGGCCTGACCGACACCACCGAGTTGTTCTGCGCCGGGGCCCGCGCCTTCCTGGAGGACAGCTGGCTGCGCCGGGACCTGGCCTTGCTGTTCTCTTCCGGTGACGGCCCGCCCGAGTTCGAGGTCATGAAGCGGCGCCGTGGCAGCGAGTGGGTCGCCCAGAACGACATCCTGCTCGGCCTGCCGGACACCGCGCTGGACCGGCTGTACGCGGCGATGCTCACCTCGCTGATCGGGGAGGGCGCCCGCCAGGTGGCCTCGGCCCCGAACCGCCGCCAGGCCAGCCGGACCATCGAAGCGGTTCTGGAGTACGCCCGCCGCCTGCTGACCGCCGGGCCCGCTCACCCCGGCCCTTGACAAGCCCTCCCGCCCTGAGTTTCGATCGAGACTAGAATCCAATTCTAGGATTCGGACTAGGCGGCGGTCCGGGTTACGGAGGCTTGCCCATGGAGCTCGACCTTGGCCCGGAGATCGAGCGGTTCCGCCACGAGCTGCGCGACTGGATCGCGGAGCACGCGCCGCCCGCCCTGGCCGGCCTCATCGACTGGCGGGCGGCCCCGACTACCGGCGGATACCGAACAGCCGGGCTGACCCGAGCACTGCGCCATCCCGCCTACGCGCAGTGGGAGCACGCGCTGGCCGATGCCAGGCTCATCTGCCCGCAGTGGCCGGCCGAGTTCGGCGGCCGGGGCCTGGACGCGGTGCGGATCGCGGTGCTGAACGAGGAGTTCCACCGGGCCGGGGTGCCGCGGGTGCTGCGCGGCATGGGCGAGGCCCTGGTCGGCCCGTCGGTGATCGTGCACGGCACCGACGAACAGCGCGCGTACTTCCTGCCCCGCATCATCAGCGGCGAGGACGTTTACTGCCAGGGCTTCTCCGAGCCCGACCACGGATCGGACCTGGCCGGGGTGCAGACCCGCGGCGAGGTCGACGGCGGCGAGATCGTCATCACCGGGCAGAAGCTGTGGACCTCGGGCGCGGGCCGGGCCACGATGATGTTCGTCCTGTGCCGGACGGACCCGGGCGCCGAGAAACACCGGGGCCTGTCCTACGTGCTGATCCCGTTCAAGGTGCCGCAGGTCCGGTACCGCCCGATCCGGCAGCTGTCCGGCGCGGCCGAGTTCTACGAGGACTTCCTGGACGGCGTCTGCGTCCCGCTGTTCAACGTGATCGGCGGCCTGAACCAGGGCTGGCGGGTCGCCATGACCACCCTCGGCCATGAGCGCGGCGGCTCCGCGACCGTGCAGCACCTGCGATACGAGCGGGAGTTCTGGGCCCTGGTGCAGACGGCGCGCGAGCACGGCCGGATCAAGGATCCCCTGGTCCGCCAGCAGCTGGCCCAGGCCTACACCAGCGTCCAGCTGATGCGCTTCAGCGGCCTGCGCACGCTGGCCCGGGTCGCCGCCGGGCAGCCGCCTGGCCCGGAATCCTCGATCAACAAGCTGTTCTGGAGCGAATACCACAAGCGGCTCGGCGAGATCGCGATGGGCATCGTGGGCGCCGACGGCCTGCTCCGGCCCGAAGGCGGCGGCTACCCGACCACCGAATGGCAGAACGTCTTCCTGAGCAGCCGCGCGGGCACCATCTACTCCGGTACCAGCGAGATCCAGCGCACCATCATCGGCGAGCGCGCCCTCGGCCTGCCCAAGGAGCCAACGCCCAAGGAGCCAACGCCCAAGGAGCCGAGGACGGACACGCAGGGAAGCACCAGCACGTGAGCGTCACCCCGCAACGCCTGCGCGAGTTCTTCGCGCCGCGCAGCCTCGCCGTGGTGGGCGCGTCGGACACCTCGGGCTGGGCGCAGTTCATCCTGGCCGCCGGTGCCGCCACCGGCTTCGGCGGGCCGCTGATCCCGGTGCATCCCCGGCACCAGACCGTGTTCGGCCGCCCGGCCGTGCCCAGCCTGCGGGACCTGGCCGAGCCCGTGGACCTGGCCTTCGTCATGGTGCCCACGCACGCGGTGCCGGACGTCATCGACGACGCGGCCGCGGCGGGCGTCCGGAACGCCGTCGTGCTCGCCTCCGGCTACCGCGAGGTCGGCGCGGAAGGCAGCGCCCGCCAGGACCGGCTGGTCCAGCAGGCCGCCCAGAACAGCATCCTGCTCCTCGGCCCGAACTGCCTCGGCTTCCTCAACGCCCACACCCCCGCCGGCCCGTTCGCGCTCAGCGTCCCGCTGCCGCTAAAACCCGGGCCGGTGGGCATCGCGCTGCAGAGCGGCGCGCTGGCCAGCGCGGTGCTGGCCTTCGCCCGGTCCCGGGCCATCGGCGTGAGCACCGTGGTCACCCTGGGCAACGAGTCGATGATCAGCACCGCCGACGTGCTCGGCTACCTGGCCGCCGACGAGCAGACCCGGGTCATCTGCCTGTTCCTGGAGGAGATCAGCGAGCCGGAAAGCTTCGCCGCCGCCGCCAGAGCCGCGGCAGCGCACAACAAGCCGGTCGTGGTGCTCAAGACCGGCTCCAGCCCGGCGGGCCAGGTGGCCGCGCTGGCCCACACCGGCTCGATCGCCGGCGACGACGCGGTGGTCGACGCGGTGCTCGGCCAGCTCGGCGTGATCCGGGTGACCAGCATCGAGGAGCTGCTGGGCACGGCCGGGCTGCTCGGCTACGACCGCTGGCCGCAAGGGCGCCGGATGGGCGTGCTGACCGCGTCCGGTGGCGCCTGCGGCCTCATCGCGGACCAGGCCAGCCGGCAGGACATAAACATCCCGCCGTTCGCGGCCCGGACGGTCGCGGCGATCAAGCCGCACCTGCCCGCGTTCGCGGACGCGCGCAACCCGCTCGACGTGACCGGCTACGTCCTGGCCAACCCGCGGGTCACGGCGCTGACCGCGATCGATCACGCGCTGGACGCCGCGGTGGCCGATCCCGGACTGGACTTCGTGCTGTTCTGCGGCGTGACGATCCCGGACGCGCGCCCGCCCGACGAAGGCGTGGCCCGGCGGGCCGAGGAACGGGTGCGCTGGCTCGCCGAGCGCATCGCCTCCGCCCCGATCCCGGTCATTCCGATGGGCACCACCTGCATCGACGTGACCGGCTACGCCCGCGACCTGCTCACAGAAAACGGCGTCCACCTGCTCGGCGGCATCGACCTGGGCATGCGCGCCCTCGGCCACGCCCTGCGCTGGCTGGAGAACCGCGGCACCGCAAAGCCCTCAGCCCCACCCGAAGCCCCCAGCCGGGCCGCGGCAAACCATACAGCGGGATCGTGGTCAGAGGCGGCGGCCCGCGACCTCCTCGCCGCCTGCGCGGTGCCGCTGGTGCCCGCCGAGCTGGTCACCTCGGCCGAGGCCGCGGCCCGGGCCGCCGCCCGGCTCGGGTACCCGGTCGCGCTCAAGGTCTGCTCGGCGCAGATCACCCACAAGTCCGACATCGGCGGCGTCGCACTCGGCGTGCCCGGCGACGCGCAGGTCAGGAACGCCTACCAGCAGGTCATGAACGCCGGCCGGGCGGTGCCGGGGGCCGTGGTCGACGGGGTGCTGGTCACGCCGATGCGGGCCGGCGGCGTGGAACTGCTGGTCGGCGTGACCGTCGACCGCGCGTTCGGCCCGGTGCTCGCGGTCGGGCTCGGCGGGGTCTGGGTGGAGCTGCTGGCCGACACCAGCCTGCGCGTCCTGCCGGTCACGGCCGACGACGTCCGGCACATGCTCGGCGAGCTGCGCGGCAGCCCGCTGCTGCGCGGGGCCCGCGGCACCCGCCCCGCCGACCTCGGCGTACTGGCCCGGGTGATAAAGAACGTCACCGACGCGGCCCTGTCGATACCCGATGGCTCCCTGCGCGCGCTGGAGATCAACCCGCTGTGGGTCAACGGGGACCAGGTCGAGGCCCTCGACGTCCTGATCGTTACCGAGGGGAGCGAGCCATGAACCTTGGCGTCAGCCCGGAGCAGCAGGAGCTGAAACAATCGGTCCGCCGCTTCCTGGCCGAACGGGCGCCCGTAACAAGAGTCCGCGAGCTGATGGAAACCCCGGACGGGACCGACCCCGACGTCTGGCGGCTGGCCAGCGCTCAGCTGGGCCTGCCGGGGATCGCCGTGCCCGAGGAGTACGGCGGGTCCGGTTTCTCCTTCGCCGAGCAGGCCATCGTGCTCGAGGAACTCGGCGCCGCCCTGTTCACCGGGCCGTACCTGGCCAGCGCGGTGCTGGCCGCCACCGCGCTGCTGGCCAGCGACGACACCGAAGCCAAGAAGGACTTGCTGCCCGGCATCGCCGCGGGGGAGACGATCGCCACGCTGGCCTTTACCGAAGACGGCGGATCCTGGGACCCGGCCGCGATCAAGCTGGCGGCGAACCAGACGGACAACGGCTGGCACCTCGACGGCCACAAGAGCTTCGTCCTCGACGGCCACACCGCCGACCTCATCCTGGCCGTAGCCAGAACCGGAACCGGAGCCGGAACCGGAACCGGAGCCGGAACCGGAACCGGAACCGACGGAAACCTGTCCCTATTCGCCGTGACCAGCACGGCCGACGGCCTCACCCGCCGCGCCCTGCCCACCCTGGACCAGACCAGGAAGCTGGCCCGGCTCGACTTCGCCAGCACCCCGGCCCGCCTCATCACCACCGCCCAAGCCGTGCTCGATCACACCCTCGATGTCGCCGCCATCGCGCTCGCCGCCGAGCAACTCGGCGGCGCGCAGCGCGCCCTCGACATGGCCGTGGAATACGCCAAAGTCCGCCAGCAGTTCGGCCGGCCGATCGGCAGCTTCCAGGCCATCAAGCACCGGTGCGCCGACCTGCTGCTCGAGGTGGAATCGCTGCGTTCGGCGGTCGGCTACGCCGCGGCCGCCGTCGCCGCGGGCTCCGCCGAAGTCCCGGTCCTCGCCTCGCTGCTGAAGGCCTACGCCTCGGAGGTGTACTCGCACGTCGCGGGCGAGAACATCCAGATCCACGGCGGCATCGGCTTCACCTGGGAGCACGACGCGCACCTATATCTCAAGCGGGCCAAGGCCAGCGAGCTGTTCCTGGGCGACGCCAGCTACCACCGCGCCCGGCTGGCCACCCGCATCGGCCTGTAAGACAAAAGGCACAGGAACGCCGAACTCGCCCAGCAGTTCCTGCGAGTACGCGATCCGGCCGGTCAGCGTGCGCGGCTCGCGGCTGCACAGCAGCAGCGCGGCCTCGGCCATCACCGCGGGCGGCTCGGACCGAGGGTCTCCCGGAGTCGTGAGGTGATGGAAGATCGTGCCCGGAGTCGGCACTACCCGGCTCGGGGACAGCGCGTTGACCGCGATGTTGTCCGGATAGAGTTCGGCGGCCAGCCCCGTCGAGAACCGCTCAAGTGCCGCCTTGCACATCCCGTACACGGTCCCGCCCAGCCGCGCCCGGCTGGAGTCAACGGCCAGATGGCGGGCCGCCCCCGAGGAGATGTTCAGGATCCAGCCCGCACCGCGGGCGCGCAGGCCCGGCAGCACCAGCGTGGCCAGGTGGAACGGCGCCTCGACCTGGACCGCGAACATGAGCGCGTACCGCTTCGCGCTGAACTCCTCGACCGGCGCGAACCAGGTGACCGCCGCGTTGTTGACCAGGATGTCGGGCGCTCCGAGCCGCGCCGTGGTCTCCTCGACCAGCCGCACCCTGTCCTCCGGCCGCGACAGGTCGGCCGGGATCGCCACCGCGGTCCCGCCCGCCGAGACGATCTGGGCCACGGTCTCGTCGATGGTGCCAGGGAACGCGCCGGGCGCGCCGGCCGTGGCGCGCGCCGCCACCGCCACGGCCGCGCCCTCCGCGCCGAACCGCCGGGCGATCTCCGCCCCGATCCCGCGGCTCGCCCCGGTCACCAGGGCCACCTTTCCGTCCAGCACGGCCACTACAGGCTCCCTCCGGCCACTGCCGTCAAAGACATTTTTACCGAACGGAGCCTGGTTCACGCCGCAGCCCCGCCAGCAGCTGCTCCAGCATCTGCTGCTGGCGGCCCGGAGTGACCCGGTCGGGATAGAGCACCCGCTCGGCGCTGAGCCCGTCGATCAGCACCAGCAGCTGATGGGCCGTCAGCCCAAGGTCCACCCCGTCGCGCAGCTCGCCGTCCTTCTCCGCCTGGGCCAGGTAGCCGCGCAGCCGCTCGGCGAACCGGTCGAACTCCGCGTGCTGCAGCTTGCGCAACCCCGGGTTGCCCAGCGCCCGGCCCCAGAAGCTGATCTCGATCTGCGCCTCCAGATCGCGCTCCTCGTCCAGCGGCAGCGCCTCCAGCATGACCACCCGCAGCGCGTCCAGGCCGGTCAGGCCCTCGGCCCGGGCGCTCATCCGGGCCACCACCCGGCGGTGGGACATGACCAGGGCCGAGCCGAGGATGTCGGCCTTGTCGTCGAAGTAGTGGGCCAGGATGCCGCGCGAGCAGTTGGCCTCGCGGGCGATGGCCCGGATGGTGGCGCCGGTGA
>Ga0335081_10018845_pt1 | contig 11158 bp, 11 predicted proteins | sample Lox_Sample_35_FD_206713 | JGI IMG/M metagenome (GOLD analysis project Ga0335081, IMG submission 206713) | Soil microbial communities from Loxahatchee National Wildlife Refuge, Florida, United States - Lox_Sample_3.5 | ecosystem: Environmental > Terrestrial > Soil > Wetlands | place: USA...
CCTTCTCGTGCGCTGGGAGTTTTATCCGAAGAACTTCCTTGGCTTTGTGCAACTCGCCTGCCTCATCATCCTCTTCAGACGATTTTGAGATAGGTTCTAGTGTGATAATAGCGTCGGGACAGTCATCGACGCGAGAATTCCCCGCGTTGCTCCTCCGAGAACGAATTCGCGTAATCGGGAGTGCCCGTATCCTCCCATCACGATGAAGTCGGCTGACGTGTCAGCCGCAAGCGACAGCAGATTGTCTGCTACGTCGATTTGGCCGACTGGAATTCGTCTGAGCTCCACCTTGAGCTCATGACGAGCCAAATGCTCGGCTACATCAGCGCCGGTGATTTCATCGCTTTTACCTTTTTCTCCGACAATGGTCACTACATCGACGTTCTTTGCCTGCGCCAAAAGCGGCAGCGAGTCCGCGACGGCTCGGGCTGCGCCGCGGCTGCCGTCCCAGCACACCATCACGCGGTTCAAGGTCAGCGCCGTCTTTTGGATATACGGAACGACGAGCACCGGACGCCCGGAATCGAAAAGCGCGGCCTCGATGATGAGTTGGTCCACCATGCGTTCGTTTTGACCCGCCTGACCGACGATCGACAGATCGAATGGTCGCGCGATGCGAGCGAAAATCCCGGGTGCCTCCGCGAGCTCGGCGTCGATGATCCTCGACTCCGAAGACAACCCGGCGCGCCGTACGGACTCATCGAACGAGCCTTTAGCGCCCTTAGCTCGCTGCTCATTTTCAGCCCGCTGGCCTTCGATGTAATCGACCGGAACCATCGCTCCCATATCCGTAACCGGCAGGACGATCGGCTCGTAACGAAAGGAGATGCCTGCGAGATGCGCCTGAAATGTGCTTGCGACAGAAACGGCGAAATCTTTTGTGGCGTTGGCCGAAAGATTCACAATAATGTCTTTGATCATGAGGATTTCTCCACTTGCTGCCGTTCCTATGAGAAACGCAGACTCCGAGTTGCTTACTAGTCCTGCCGAGCGATACAGTCTTGCGATGTCATCCAACCCCTTGAAGGCCTATCAGCGCAAGCGTGATTTCGGCTCAACGCGCGAACCGCGGGGCAAGCCGCGGTCCGCCGGGCAGCGTTCCCGTGTCTTTGTAGTCCAGAAGCACCGTGCCTCGCACCTGCATTACGATTTTCGGCTGGAGATTGACGGCGTCCTTAAAAGCTGGGCAATACCTAAAGGACCTTCGCTCAACCCCGTCGATCGACGGCTTGCGGTGCGCGTCGAGGACCATCCCTTCGAGTACAGAAATTTCGAAGGTGAAATTCCGCCGGGCCAATACGGTGCTGGCAAAGTCATTGTTTGGGACCGCGGCACTTACCGACTGGCAGGGGGCGGCGGCGAGGTAGCCCTGGCCAGGGAATTTCGCAAGGGTGCGTTATCCCTCGTGCTCCGTGGCCGGAAGCTCAGGGGCGCATTTTCACTTGTTCGGCTCAATCGGCCGCGACAATGGCTTCTCATCAAGAAGCGCGACGGATTTGCAACGGAGCGCGATATCACAAGCAACGACCGGTCGGTGAAATCCGGCCGTAGATTGGCCGACCGGAAGCCGATGCACGGCAAGGCGCGCGGAAGGTGAAATGCGCCAGGACAATGTGGCAGCGCGGCTACCTTCGTCGATTTTCCGGCCGATGCTCGCTACGCTCATCGATGCACCATTCGATGATCCCGCCTGGGTGTTCGAAACCAAGTGGGACGGCTTCCGCGTCGTCGCCCGCGTCGGGCGCGGCGTGGTAACGCTTCGCTCGCGTAACAGCAGGGATGTTACTGCGGCCTATCCCGACGTTGCGGCGGCGCTCACGAGGATTAGGCATTCTGCCGTGATCGACGGCGAGCTGGTCGCGTTAGACAGGCAAGGCCGCTCGCGGTTTCAGTTATTGCAAGAAGCGCGAAAATCCGGGGCACAGTTGCGCTATTGCGTGTTTGATCTGCTGTATCTCGACGGTCGCGACCTGCGACGGCTGCCGCTCGTCGAACGCAAAGGCAAGCTACATCGCATTTTGCCCGACACCGCGATCGTTCGATTCAGTCGGCACATTAAGCGCTATGGTATCCGCGCCTTCCAGGAAGCGCAGCGCCGCGGGCTCGAAGGCGTCATGGCCAAGCGAGCCGCGGGTTGGTACTATTCGGGGCAACGCACTCGCGAATGGCTCAAGATCAAGACCGCGAACCAGCAGGAGACGGTCGTTGTCGGCTTCACGCGTCCTCGGCGCACACGCAAATTTTTCGGCGCGCTCGCGCTTGCCGTGCGTCAGGGCAAGTTATGGCGTTATGTCGGCCATACCGGCACCGGGTTCAATGCAGCGAGTCTGAAGGCCATCCATGCCAGGCTCTCGAAATTGTCGCCAGCGCCAAAGCCAGTCAGCGGAAAGATCCCAAACGAGCGGGCAACTACCTGGGTGCGCCCGCGGCTCGTCGCTGAGATCAAATTTACCGAGTGGACCAGGGATGGTCGGATGCGCCATCCTGTGTTTCTTGGCCTACGCACCGACAAGAGTGCGTCGAAGGTCGTGCGCGAACGCCCGAAACGCGCGAGGCATCCATGAGACGACGCCACAAGGCTAGGCGCTGGAAGCAGCCGGCGGGGCACTTCACGCATCTCGACAAGATCTTCTGGCCCAAGGAGCGTTTTACCAAAGGCGACGTCATTCGGTACTACAACAGGGTGGCCGACGTGATTTTGCCTTATCTCCGCAACCGGCCGCTTGTCTTGAACCGACATCCGAATGGCATACGCGGCGCGAGCTTCTTTCAGAAAAACGTGGATCCGAAGCAGTTGCCGCCATTCGTCAGGACCGTCTCGGTTCGCGCGCGCAGCACTGGCCGGAACGTCCATTACGTGGTCTGCAACAACAAGCGGACCCTGCTCTATCTCGCCAATCTCGGCTGCATCGAGATGCACCCCTGGAATTCGCGACTCTGCACAATCCGTTATCCCGACTTTTTGTCGCTCGATCTCGATCCCGGCGGTAATCCCTTCGCCGAAACGGTGGCCGTCGCCCGCGCGGTCCGCAAGGTCGTCGAGCAAGCCGGAGGGCACTGCCTTGTCAAGACTTCCGGCAAGACCGGCATTCATGTCATCGTGCCGCTGCGGCCGCAGCACGATTTCGCCGAGGTCCGCGCCGCCGCCAAGTCGATCGCCGGGATCGTCAATCGTCGGCTGCCAAGGCTGACAACCAAGCGCCCCAATGCAGGCCGTCCGACGCACAGAATTTACATCGACTATGTCCGAAACAGTACCGGACAGACCTTGGCGGCGCCGTATTCGCTGCGGGCGTTCCCCGCTGCGACAGTGTCCACGCCGATCGAATGGAGCGAGCTTACCGGAAGCATAACGCCGTCGCGCTATACGCTACGAACGATATTTCGACGGCTGAACGCCAAAGGCGATATCTGGCAGTTCGCGTTTCGTAGGAGCGTAAGTCTGGTTCACCTTGTCAGGCGGCTGGAGCGCATGGCCGAAGTTGCGCGACGCGAAGGGCGCAGTCGCAGAGCATGATCTAGATCAAAGCGGGCCGAGGACTTAGTTGTGAATCGCTCCTACGGGTTTTTATCGGTATCAAAGTAAGTTGCAAGCAGATTTAGCGGCAAATAAACTATTGCTGGGTCCAGGAACCCCCGTTCCTTCCCATTGCTCCAATTCAAATGCAGACCGTCGAACACACTGATGATTCGTTCCGACTCGATCGATATTATCACCTGGATCGGCATCGCATTCTGCATCGTGCAGACCGGCGTCTTTTCTGGCCTGAACCTGGCCGTCTTCAGCGTGAGCCGGCTGCGACTCGAAATCGAGGTTGCCAATGGAAACCGGGATGCGGCCAAACTTCTGGCAATTCGTAAGGATCCCAACCTTACATTGGCAACGATCGTCTGGGGCAATGTCGCCACCAACGTTCTGCTGACATTGCTCTCGGCCTCGGTGCTGACCGGCGTCGCTGCCTTCGTATTCTCAACCGTCGTCATCACGTCGCTTGGCGAGATAATCCCGCAAGCCTATTTTGCCCGGAATGCACTGCGTCTGGGGGCTCGTTTTGCAACCTTCCTCAGGGTTTATGGGGTAGTGCTGTTTGCAGTTGCGAAGCCGACAGCTTTATTTCTCAACTGGTGGCTTGGGGCCGAAATCATTGCATTATTTCGCGAGCGCGACTTCCGTGTCCTTCTATCGAGACATGCGGGAGTCATGGGCAGCGACCTCGGATCTCTGGAGGCCATCGGCGCCCTCAACTTTCTCGATCTGGACGATCTCGGCGTGTTGGACGAAGGAGAGCCGGTCGACCCGCGCAGCATCGTGTCCGTACCGATCACCGGTGATCGGCCGTCATTGCCGAACTTCGAGCGCAGTGCCAGGGATCCGTTTTTAAGACGACTGGACGCGTCGGGTAGAAAATGGGTCATTTTCGTAGATGAAGCCGGAGCGCCACACATGGTGCTCGACGCTCACCACTTTCTGCGCGATGTTCTCTTCGACGAAGTATCGGTTGGGCCTGAGCCTTATTGGCACCGCCCGATCGTCGTCAGCAATATGAATGCCCGATTGGGCGATGTGATCGGACTTATGAAGGTCAGCCCTGGATATCCTGAGGATGACGTGATCGACCACGATCTAATCCTGGTGTGGGGAAAGGAAAAGCGGATAATCACCGGCGCCGATCTTCTTGGGCGCTTGCTGCGTGGGATTGTGACCAAGGAGACGACTCTCGATGGAGCCGGCGGGACACTACCCTCGAGAGGAGGCTCGAATCGCCCGCTCAATGCGCCAGAAGCGCGCATTGCGGGGACCGCGTCAGGAGATCACGGGTAAAGCCCCCGAATATCCATTCACGCAGTCGTGCGTGGCCATAGGCGCCCGCGACAACGAAATCAGTGCCGTATTCCCAGAGTTTCGCCATCGGATCCGAGTGCTCGGGAAAGTGGAAAACTCTCGCTACCGCGGCAATGCGGTGGCCATCGAGCCAAGAGACGACATCGTCAAGCCGACTGTGGGACGCGCTCCGATAAGATTCCTCGTCAATGACCTCAGCGACGATAACGTCCTGCACCTTGCGGAGCAGCGGTAAAGCGTCGTGAATGGCGCGCCTCGCTTCACGCGTATCCTTCCACGCGACCGTGGCAGATTTCAGCGTTATGTTGCGGATGTTCGGCGGTACAAGAAAGACTGGCCGCCCGGCTCGCATCACGAAATCGCCTGGATCGAGATGCCCCAGGAGCGGATCGGTTACAAGATCATTGCGATTGCCACGAATGATAACGAGGTCAGAAGCTCGCGCCTGCTCCAAGACGTAGCTTGTCGGCTCCGCTACTGCGGATCGCCATTCAAGCTGACGGACCCGATTTGTCGCTGCGCGGCGAAATCGATCTTCAGTTGCGGCCAAGCTCTTCGTGACGCCGGCATTCAGTTCCTTGATGAGTTGCGGACTCAGGTCTTGTGCAAGATAGGACCACGGCAGAGACGCGGCAGCGACACCTATAAGCTTGGCGTCGAGTTGCTCGGCGAGGTCAATGGCAGCACCGAGGTAGGTGTCGCCCGAGCATTCGACATCAAGATGAACCATTATACTCGAAAGCATCACAATATGGCTCCCCACGGATCAAAACTGAAGCTTCGACGCTTCAGCCTCATTGCCGGCCTAGCTGCGCAACGGTCGGACTTGCGGCCTGGACAAATAAGTATGCGCAATATGCCCAAGGGAGCACGATCTGGTTTGATCTTGATCAAGTGGCAGGGCAGCATGTTGGCTATCGTATTTTATGGTTTTTGGTGCCGATCAGAGCAAAGCTGCAGGCGGTGCAGGGCATGCTAGCCATTTGATTGCCGTTGTGAGTGATCTCGTTCGCGAGCTTCGCGGGCCGAGCGCACCAATTTCAACTATCTCAATGTCCAGCAGGCTTGATCGTGATCTTGGCATTGACAGCCTCGGCCGGACCGAATTGGTCATGCGCATCGAGCAAGCATTTCGGATACGCCTGCCGGTCAGCGTCATGGGCGAAGCGGATACCGTTGGTGATCTTCTGACGGCGTTGGAAGCCTCCGCGCCTCAGTCGGGCCGTTTCGAAGCGCACGTCGTCGCCGAAATGCCCACACCTGAGGCGCCGCTCGTCGCCCCTGTGGCTGAAGCCAAGACCATGGTTGAAGCCCTGGAGTGGCACGCCGCGCGCAATCCCGACCGTCCTCACCTGACTGTATTGCAGGATGAAAACATCGTTCTTGCGACCATCACTTATGGCGAGCTTGCTAAGGCGGCGCAACGCGTCGCCGGCGGGCTGATTGCACGCGATGTCGCGCCCGGCGACCGTGTCGGCCTTATGCTGCCAACCGGCACGGATTTCTTCATAGCGTTCTTCGGTATCTTGTACGCGGGAGCAGTGCCGGTGCCGATATACCCACCTATGCAATTGTCGCAGCTCGAGGAGTATCTACGGCGTCAGGCGAAGATTCTGCGCAACGCCGAGACGAAGGTGCTCGTGACAGTTCCTCAAGCGTTGCGGCTCGGCGGCTTGCTACGCGGCCTCGTTCCGTCGCTAAGCGCCATTGAGAGCGCCGGAGTCCTGATGGTCGCGGCTACACCGGCTTCACTGCCAAAGATCGACGATCCAGGGGCCACAGCCTTGATCCAGTACACATCCGGTAGTACCGGCGACCCCAAGGGAGTCGTGCTGAGCCATGCCAATCTACTGGCGAATATTCGCGCCATGTTCGCGGCACTTAATGCGACGCCTGCCGAAGTTCTGGTGAGCTGGCTTCCGCTCTATCACGATATGGGTCTGATTGGCGCCTGGCTTGCTCCACTCTACGTCGGTGCCCGCTGCTTCATCATGTCCCCGTTGAGTTTCCTTGCGCATCCGCAAAGCTGGCTATGGGCCTGCCACCGCTACCGCGCGACGATCTCTGCCGCACCTAATTTCGCGTTCGAACTCTGTCTCAAGCAGATCGTTGATGCGGATCTTGAGGGCCTGGACTTGAGCTCGCTGCGCTTTGTCGCAAATGGTGCTGAGCCCGTGAGCATTCACACCCTTCGTCGATTCCTCGAGCGGTTCGGCCGATATGGATTTCGGCCGAGTGCAATGGCACCGGTCTATGGTCTTGCCGAGTGCGCGGTAGCCGTCGCGTTGCCGCCGCCCGGGCGCGAGCCATTCATTGACCGCGTCGAACGCGAGGCGCTGAGCCGGCGTGGCGTTGCTGAGCCAGCGATGGCCGATGATCCCAATGCCATTGAAATTGCCGCCTGTGGGCATCCTCTGCCCGGCCATGAGATTCGTATTGTTGATGATGCCGGCCGGGAAGTGGAGGAGCGGCGGGAGGGGCGGCTTGAGTTCCGCGGGCCTTCCGCAACCTCCGGCTATTTCCACAACGTGGCCAAGACGCGGGAGCTATTCAATGGTGACTGGCTTGACAGTGGCGACCGCGCCTACATGGCCAATGGCGATGTATTCATCACCGGCCGTATCAAGGACATCATCATTCGCGCGGGCCAACATGTCTATCCACAGGAGCTCGAAGAGACAATCGGCGACATTGCCGGCCTGATGAAGGGCGCCGTAGCCGCATTTGGCGTCACCGATCCGGTCTCGGGTACGGAACGCATTGTTGTGCTGGCCGAGACCGCCGAAGCCGTTGCGGCTCAACGGGACGCGCTCAAAGCCCATGCACGTGACGTTATCACGAGCATTGTCGGCTCGCCCCCTGATGACATCGTGCTCGTCGCCCCGGGAACGGTGCCCAAGACTTCGAGCGGCAAGATTCGCCGGGCGGCCGCCAAAGAGCACTATCTTGCGCAGGAACTCGCCCTTCCAAAGCGGGCACTGCGTTGGCAGCTCATGCGTCTATGGCTTGCCGGGTTTGGCGGTCAGCTTGGGCGGCTGCACCGTGCGCTGCGTGAACATCTGTACGCCGCCTGGTGGTGGATGGTACTCGCAATTTGTGTTGCCGTGGGAGTTGTTGCTGTCTTAACGCTGCCGCGGCTGGCTTGGCGTTGGGCTGCGGTGCGGGCGTTGGCGCGCGCAGCCCTTTGCACCATGGGCATTCCGCTATCCGTCAAAGGGATCGAGCGACTGCCCAAGGACCACGCCATCATCGCCTTCAATCACACAAGTTACGCCGATGCGATCGCACTTGCCGCCGTGCTGCCAGGGCAGCCAACTTATCTGGCCAAGCGCGAGTTCGCTCGCGAGTTTTTGATCGGCCGCCTCTTACGGCGCTTAGGAGCACTGTTTATCGAACGTTACAACCTGACAGGCGGTGTAGCCGACACTGCGACCGCAACCACGCTCGCCAGGGAGGGCCGCCTCCTGGTTGTCTTTCCGGAAGGAACCTTCACGCGACAACCAGGTCTTTTGGAATTCTTCTCGGGCGCCTTCAAAATCGCGAGCGAAGCCCATGTAGCGGTTTATCCTGGAGTCGTGCGCGGGACCCGATCGATTCTGCGAGGCGATCAATGGTTCCCGCGCTGGGGGCGTGTTGACATCGAAATCCTCGATCCTATTTCGCCCCGCGGAAAGGATTTTGAGTCCATACTGCTGCTGCGCGACGCCGTTCGAAAAGCCGTGCTCAGTCGTTGTGGTGAACCGGACTTGCGAGAATTGGTGAAGCCAGCGTCGCCAGGATGACTGGCCTGCGAATCGGACTTGGGCTCTCGATATGACTTCTATCGCACAATCCGCGCGCGGGATTTTCGTTGATTTGGATTAGGATTTCACATGGCGGATGAATTTGACATGCAGCAGCAGATCATCGCGTTTTTCTGTATCGTCCGTGAGTGACAATGTAGCAGGGGTTTGACGGGTCACCTGCGGCTTGGCGCAATGGCTGGAGGTGACAAATGAAGAGATCTTGGAGATTGGTGGCGTGGGCTCTGTCGGCAGGCGTGTCGATCACCCTGGTGACCGGTCATTCCGCCAAGGGCCAAGAGAACGCGACCGCCGACGCGGTAGGCAGGGGTCACCATTTAGCAGTCGAGGTCTGCTCGATCTGTCACTTGGCGGCGCCCGACCAGGAGCACCTGCCGCTGTTGCGGCCGTCGGCGCCGCCGTTTGAAGCGATCGCGCAGCGCAAGGATGTCGACGCCGATTATTTACACAAGTTCCTGACCACCACGCACCGGGATCTCAAGACGGAAAAGGGCATGCCGAATCCCCTTTTGGCAGACTTCCAGGTCAACGAGGTCACCGCTTACATTCTGAGCCTGCGCAAGTAACCAAAATCTCCGGTAGTGTCCTAATTAAAATTAGGACACTACCAAATTTCCTCATGCCACTCGGTAGCGATGAAGCTGGATCGTTTGTCACAATCTCGGCGTAGCGCCGCCATAAGTATATTACCAAGTTATCGGCAGATTTTGGGGAGGAGAACATGCGAATCGTCGTCGCCGCGCTAAGTATGGTCGGCGCGATCTCACTCATCTGCAGTCAGGGTGCCGGTGCCGTCGCATTCAACGGCGCCGCGCTTAAGGAGGCCATAAGCCCAGCTTCGGCAGTACAGCAGGCCTATTATCGGCATCACAGGCGCTATATGGTAAAGTGTTACTATGAGCTCGTCGTCGGTCCGTACCGCTGCCACCGCTACTATCGTTGGTGATGGTGACTCGGCGGGACCTAAGCCGCCGAGATCCTTAAGCTACCGGAGCTGCCGAAGTCGCAGGCCCGCGCACTGGGCTATTATCGTCTTGACTGAGTGTCAGGATTGCGTGCGAACGGCGATTGCCAGTCGCGATCTGGCGCAAGAAGCGGGCACCTGTTTGCATGCTTTCACTGTCGACGGCGTAATCCAAAGCGGCGGATGGCAACCGGTCGCGGAGGGTCCATCTAGCCCAGCTATAAGAGTGGCGCTCATGCGCAGTACATTTTCGGAGGTGACCGTGACCAAGTTCCGCATTCCCCACGACGCCGTGGTGTTCGTCGGCGACGGTCGGAAGGCATTGTTCTTGCGCAATGAGGGTGACGAAAAGTTTCCCAGTCTGACCACCGTGCAAGTCTTTATCGACGACAATCCGCCAACACACGAGCAGGGCACCGATCGTCCCGGCCGGGCGTTCAAGCGTGCCGGAACGAACCTGCGCAGCGGCGTCGAGACGACCGATTGGCACGAGCTGGAGAAACATCGTTTCGCCGACCATGTCGCCGGCGCTTTGGAGCGCTTGGTCCGGTCCCAAGATGTTAAGGACGTCATCGTTGTCGCGCCGCCTCGAACGCTGGCGGAGCTGCGACACGCGTTTCATGACGACGTCAGACGTCGGATTGTCGGCGAGATCGACAAAGACCTCACCAATCACCCGGTCTGGGACATCCAGAAGCATCTCGTCGGATGATCTCCTTCGAGTCCATGCTCTATCGCGACGCGCGCACTGCAATGTTCCTGAAAGGAGTAGCCTACGGCATCGTCCAAGAATGCCCGAGTATGCAGGTTGATGCCGAAGCGGTCCGTAGAACGAAGGGTATTACGGGCGTGGCTCAAGGAGATTTCTACGACTTCATGGACGGCATGATCCTGACATCCACGCTTCTGAAAGCCAAAGAGCAGAGCTGCGAGAGCATCTGCAGTATCCGCGCAGGCACTTGCTACTTCATGAAAGGGCAATGACCATCCTCCCAGCTCGCTTGGTTAGTCAGATTACCTCTGGCGACGCGCTCCAAGCCGGGACGATTTGATACCGAAGAAGCGATCGACGGGTTGGAACGTGTATCAGCCAGTGCACTGGTCCAAGCTGGCGCGCGAAACCGGGAAACGTCATGCTGGTCGGCATCCCTAAAGAAATTAAAGACGACGAATACCGCGTCGGCACCGTACCTTCGACCGTGCGCGAGCTGACTGATAAAGGCCATCACGTCGTGGTGGAAACGGGCGCCGGAGCAGGCGCGGGTTTTCAAGATAGCGACTATAGGGCGGCGGGCGCTGAGATTTCTGCCGATGCCGGAACAGTGTTCGGCCGCGCCGAGCTGATTGTGAAGGTGAAGGAGCCGATCGACGCAGAGCGACACATGCTGCGGCGCGGCCAAGTGCTATTTACCTATCTGCACCTGGCTCCCGATCGCGCGCAGACCGAGGCCCTGATGGCGAGCCGGGTCACCGCGATCGCCTACGAGACGGTGACGTCGCCGCAAGGCACGCTGCCGCTGCTGACGCCGATGTCCGAAGTCGCCGGCC
>Ga0335081_10018846_pt1 | contig 11157 bp, 10 predicted proteins | sample Lox_Sample_35_FD_206713 | JGI IMG/M metagenome (GOLD analysis project Ga0335081, IMG submission 206713) | Soil microbial communities from Loxahatchee National Wildlife Refuge, Florida, United States - Lox_Sample_3.5 | ecosystem: Environmental > Terrestrial > Soil > Wetlands | place: USA...
CGACAACGAGTGAAATGCCCGGGCAATTGCCTGCGGTCAATGGCGTCGCTATTCCTGGATCCGTAGTTAATCCACAATGCCAAAGCGCCGGTTCGATAGAGTGCTATTACTGGGCAGGTGCGGGCCTCAACAACGCAAACCTCTTAGGAAACGTTGCCGGCACGAACAATGCGACGGCCAACACGGTGCCGTACGCGACGCTCTGCGGTCCCAATGCTGCCGCGGGAGGGAGCAACCGAACCAACTGCTACAACAACCCGAATTGGAGTAATTCAATCACGGGACAAGCGGAAGACGCCAACTCCATGTACAACGCCATGCAAGTGATTCTCGAGCGGCGCGTTTCGCCCGGTTTTATGGCGCGCTTTAACTATACCTGGGCGAAGTGCATAACCGATTCGAGCTTTGAGCAGCCTACTGGATTGGTAAACGGCGGATCAGCGGCTTGGCCGCTCATCTACATCGCCAACGCGGCGCGTGGGCGCTGTGCGTTTGTGCCGGGGCAATCGGTGAACCTCACGCTCACCTATATGACCCACTGGGGAAGCAACCTGACGTCCAAATTTGCCAAAGCCATCGTGCCGAACTGGGAACTGACCAGCCAGACGGTGGTTCAGTCCGGACTCCCATTCAACATCTTCACGGGAGAAGACGTGGCGCGTTATGCCAGCAGCCCGAACGCTGCGGGTAATGATCGCCCGAACTGGGCTCCCGCAAGCGCAGCCTGCCCGAATCCGACTCCGACAGGCGCTGTTCTGTCGAACTGGAAGTCCTCGCCAAACCTCACGTATCTAAATCCGGCTTGCTTTGCGCCAGCGGCGCCAGGATACCTCGGAGATATCGGAAACATGGTATTTACAGGGCCTGGCCTTTTCTCCTCGGATGTGAGCCTGCGGAAAACGATCCCGATGAGGGAAAGCAAGTCCTTTGTCGTTTCGGCAGATATGTTCAATGCCTTCAATCGCACGAACTTCCCGCCGCCGCAAGCATCATCCGTGTTCAACACCAGCGGGCAGGTCGTCTCGACATTTTCACAAGTGGGGACCGGAGTTTATTTCCCGACCATCACGACTTCGCGCCAATTCCAGATCAACGCCAGGTTTGTCTTTTAACATAGAACGAGGTTGCCCTCGTTTCGAAGCGGCGCATCCACAGCAGCCGGCCGGTGCTTGATGTGTAAAGCGTCGGCCGTTCCGCTGATACTGACATTCCGATGGCAATGAAATTCAAAGGGAGGTCCACTATGCGTGGAGTTGCGCTGTTTTTGTGCGGGCTGTGTGTGGGGACAGTGATGATGCAGTCCAGCCGCGCGCAGCGGCTGGATGCCGCGGGGGAGCTTAAATTGAACCACGTGGGCATTACCGCCAAGGATTTCGAGGAGACCGTAAATTTCTACACCAAAACAATGGGATTTCGCGAAGCGTTCACGTTGCGCGGCGCCGACGGCAAACCCAGCCTCAGTTATATCCAGATCAGCCGCGATACATTTCTGGAAATCGCGCCTGCGAGTGCCGATCATCCGGCTGGCCTGACTCATTTCGGCCTGGAAGCCGCCGATGTGAATACCACGGTAAAAAAGCTTCGGGAAGAGGGAGTTAAAATCGATGATCCGCGTGTAAGCCGCACCCAAACGCTGCTGACCGCTGTGATCGACCCGAATGGCGTGAGGTTTGAAATTGCACAGCTTCCTCCTACCTCGTTACCGCGGAAGGCCATCGAGAGCTGGAAATAAGAAGTTCTTGATCGGTTCTGCCGCAGCCATAAACAGCGCGCTCGCGAAACGCTCGCACCGATAACGGCTGGAGACTTATGGGCGCCTGTATAGGACCCAGCCGCCGAAGTGCTACTTGCCGGCTGGAGTTGACGCGGGCGGTGTGGCAAAAGTGCGTTTATGCTCGTCGTTTTCGCGCACAGAGCAAACCCAGGGATCCTGCATGAACGGGGTCGTGGCTTGTTTGAAGGTTCGTCGCGTGGTGAATGGTTTTGTGTACGCGCCGGGATCATCGACCACGACCTCAAGTTCCATCGTCGCTGCATCCACCCGCTTGTACCTTTCGATGTAGTGCAATTGCTCCGTGTGCGGATGGCCAAGCTGGTCAAGCCAGGTCTTGTCATTGAAGCCAATCGAATCGACTACAAGGGTGTCGCCATTCTCATACCATCCGATTGAATCGCCCCACCAAGTGGGATCCGGATCTTTTGGATGACTGCTGTTTAGCCGCACAACCCGAAATGCTTGCATCAATTCATGCAGGATATACACCGCGTCGGGTGTTTGCACAAATATTGTCCGGGCCGGCTGGATATAGGCTCGCCAGAGCGTTGGCGGTTCACAGTAGTTGATCCAGGGGTCGGTGGTCAGTTCATAGCGGGCGTCGGGTCCGGTAGCCGGATACTCCGACAAAGTCTTCTGCAAGGACCATGGCTGATACGGTATGTCTGGCTCTTTGCCTCTCATTTTTCCCGCCGGATCGGCAAGACTTATGCTTTGCACAGCGGGTCCAGCGAGCCAGTTGCCTGAGAGGTCGGCGATCTTCTGGGACGACGGAGCTGTTTGCGCCTCAGCTGGTTGGTGAACTGCCGCGAAAAACAGAAATATCGCGACAAAAAGGAAGCTTTTCCGCATGTATCGCCTCTCAGGAGCGCTGCATTCGTTGCCGGTGCGGAGCTTTTTTAACTCTGGCCTGCTCGCGGGCTACTTCTTAGCGGGCGCCGCTTTGTCGGGCGCCGCTTCCGCCGGTTTATAGAGGTTGTTGTAAAACGACAGGTTCTCGCGCACCGAGCACACCCACGGATTGGCCATGAAAGGAACGCTGGAAATCGTGAAGTTCCTGTGGGTGTTGAATGGCTTGGTGTAGGCGCCCGGGTCGTCGATGGTCGCGTCCAGTTCGAGCGTGGTGGCATTCACGCGCTTGTAGCGTTCGGTCAGGTGCAGTTTGTCGGTGTGAGGATGCCCCAGTTGGTCGAGCCAAGTCTTGTCGTTCGTGCCAATCGTATCGATAACCAGGGTATTCCCGTTTTCATACCATCCGATCGAATCGCCCCACCAGGTCGGATCGGGATCGTCCGGGTGCTTGCTGTTGAGCCGCACCACGCGGAAGGTTTGCATCACCTCGTGCAGCATATATACCGCATCCGGGGTCTGGACGAATTTTGTGCGCGCCGGTTCCATATAAATCCGGATCAGCCCTGGCGGTTCACAGTAGTTGATCCACGGATCGGTGGTCGAGTCGAACTGATTGTCCGGTCCGGTCGGCGGCTTTTCGGACATCGTCTTGGCCAGCGACCAGGGCTGGTAGGGAATGTCCGGCTCCTTGCCTCTCAGTTTCCCCCCGGGATCCGCGATGCTGACGCTTTGGCCGATTCCTCCTCGCTTTCCATCGAGCTCCCATGTTCCAGAGAGGTCCGCCGGCTGCGACGAGCTGGTCTGCGCTCGAGAAGCGAGCGGCAAGAAGGCGCCCATGAGGCTGGCAATCAGAAGCGGCCATTTGTTTCGCATTCCAGATACCCCCTAGCATAATTGACGCTCTGAAGAGCCATCACTCGCGATACGGCGCGGGATCTGTGAAACGTAGCGCAATCGAAATTCTTGACTGCGTATATCATACCCACCTGACGCTCCACAACGAAATTTTCAGCCCGATCGGGGGATACGGTTCCCGGCGAATTGGAGCGAATCGCCTTAGAAAGAACTCCGCTTGTCACGGAGGCACGCAGCCAGTTTTCATTTCCCGGAGCCGGGCGAATTTCTCACGACGATGGCAAGGTTCGGGTTTCCGCCACGTTGGGCTGGAGAAATGCGCCACTTTGTAATATTGTTCAGCTCATCTCGACCGGGCGAATCCTATTATCCGAATGAACCAAATGGAAGGCGGCCTTCCCGTCACCCGTCAGGTACTTGCGAGTGAGTGAAACGATGAGCAAAAAAGGGTATCGGCAAGCGGTAGCGGCATCATTTTTGGCGATGCTTACATGTCTGGCTGGGGCGGCCAAGGCTCAGGATGTCCCCCAGGAAAAACCGCTGCTCGCGGAACAGGCCTTCAAAAACGTGCAGGTGCTCCGGGGAATGTCCGTGAAGGAGTTCATGGAAACGATGGGGTTCTTTGCCGCATCCCTGAATGCAAACTGCACCACCTGTCATGGTGAGGGGAGCGGAGGCAGCTGGGATAGCTATGCCAGCGACAACGTGCCTCAAAAACAAATCGCGCGCAAAATGATCTTGATGATGAACGCGATCAACCAAAGCTACTTTGGCGGCAAGCAAGCATTGACCTGCTATTCCTGCCATCGGTTCGGTCGCACCCCCAAGCTGGTTCCGGATTTAACGGTGCAATACGGCGACGCGCCGGACGAAGACCCCGAGGAAATTCTGGCGCAAGCGCCTGGGCAGCCGACCCCCGATCAGGTGCTGCATAAGTACTACGACGCGCTGGGCGGGATCGACAAAGTGGCCAGCATAACCAGCTTTACCGCCAAGGGCACCTGGCAAGGCTATGAGGATACCGAGCAGCACCCGCTGGACATCTTCGCCAAAGCCCCGGATCAAAGAACGACCATCGTGAACAATCGTGGCGCTCTCACCACGAATACCTATGACGGCCGAAACGGTTGGACCGCAGCGCCCATTACCGACGTCCCGGTAACGTTACTGGCGCTGAGCGGCGCGGATCTGGATAACGCCCGGGTGGACGCCGAGCTTTCTTTTCCGGCGAGAATCGAGCAATCCTTGACGGACCTGCGCGTCGGCCATCCCTTTTCCATCGATGGAAAAGACGTCACGATAGTTCAGGGATATGGACCCGCTAAATCGCCCGTCAAATTGTACTTCAGCGACGACACCGGCTTGCTCGTTCGCGTGGTCCGCTACACCACCTCGCGCGTGGGACGCCAGCCTACCCGCTTCGACTATTCCGATTACCGGGTGGTGAATGGGATCAAGATACCGTTTTTTTATCTCACCACGTGGGTCGATGGCCGGTCCAAGACTCAACTGACTGAGGTGCAGCTCAATGCGCCCATAGATCCGGCAAAATTTGCCAAGCCGGCCGACCCCGGTCTCGCCAAATAGCGTCTGACCGGTGAGCGGCCATTCATTTTCGCACGCTCGATTTCGGCAAATGATTTCCTTTACATCCCATGCAGGCTGAGGTAGAAACGTAGCCAATCGCTTTGGAGGCAGGACATGAAATCCAAGTTTCTTCTCGTGACTGGTCTCACGGTGGGTCTTTTCGCGCTGTCCGGCACGCTATTCGCGCACCACGGCACAAATCTGTACGATATGACCAAGCCGGTGGTGGTAAAGGGAACGGTCACGCAGTTCGAATGGGGCAATCCACACAATCAGATCTTCTTCGACGTGACCGATGACAAGGGCAGCGTGGTCCACTGGGTCGTCTCGACCGAGCCTCCGCCGGTAATGTCGGAAAAGGGCTGGACGAGAAAATCGCTAAAACCGGGCGATCAGATTACCGCTTACGTTTTTGCGGCCAAGAACGGGGCGCCGGTCGGAAATCTTCAGAAACTCACCTTGCCCGATGGGAAGGAATTAAGCGCCATGGGTCCTGGGGCTGGAGCCGGCGTCGGCGGGCAAACTCCCGATAAGCCAAATGACAAGCCAGAGGATAAGCCGTAGCCACTCCGGATATACTGCGAACGATCTTCACGAATGCCCGGGGGCGTGGGTTGCGGCCAAGTGCAAGCAATCCGCGCCTTTTTTAGGTTCATAAGCTGTGATCCGCTGCATTTTCTGCGCCGCTAGCAGAACTCGCGTTTCCCGGAACCGGGCCGAACTACCTCAATGAAATCGCTGACCAACGTCCTCCTCCTATTCGCCGTTTTCCTTACCGGGGCGAGCGTTTTAATCATAGAGGTCGTCGGCGTTCGGGTCCTGAGCCCTTACTACGGGAATACCATCTTTACAGTTTCGGGGGTCATTACCGTAATTCTCATCGCGCTGAGTTGCGGATATTACGTGGGAGGAATCCTGGCGGATCGGTACCCCAGCTTGCGCCGCTTCTTCGGATTAATTTTTGCCAGCGGGGTGGCCCTGCTCTCTCTCTTCACGATTGGGAAAATGGTGTTGCCCGGTCTGAGTTCCAAGCTGTCGATTGTGGCCGGCCCTCTCGTATCGGCGCTCCTCCTCTTCCTTTTTCCCGCATTGTTGCTGGGGATGATGTGTCCCTATGCGGTCAAATTGCAGAGCGTCTATGTTCCCCAAAAGGGCATTGGCAGCGTCGCCGGAGGTATTTTCTTTTGGTCGACCTTGGGGAGTATTGCAGGCAGTTTGTGCGCCGGCTTTATACTCATCCCTCATCTGGGGATCGATCGAATCTTTATCGCTACCGGATTGGTGCTTTCCGCGCTGGGCCTGACGCCGCTTTTCTTTTTAGGGATCAGCAAAAGACGTCTCGGCCAATCCTTGCTTGTGTGGCTGCTGGCGCTGGGCGCGGCATCTTTCACGGTCGGGCGAACGGATCGAAGCGTTTTATACAGAAAGGACGCCGTATATCAGCAAATTGCCATCTATGACGGCCAATACGGCGGGAGGCCGGCAAGATTTTTCCAGCAGGACGAGAACAGCGCGGGCGCCGGCGAGGGCGCCATGTTCCTGGATTCGCAGGACGCCACGGATCTGGTCTATGACTACACGCGATATTATTCCCTTTATAAGATATTCACTCCCAGTGTGAACAACGCGCTGGTCATTGGAGGCGGGGCTTACTCCGTTCCAAAAGCGATCTTGCAGGAATTGCCGCAGGCCTCGGTTGATGTCGTCGATATCGAGCCTTCCTTATTTTCTTTGGCGCAGCGCTACTTTAATGTGCGGAGCGATCCGCGCCTGCATGCCTATGTCGAAGACGGGCGCAGGTTTCTTCGAACGACCCCCAAGCAATATGACCTGATCTTCAGCGACGTCTATTACTCTTTTTTTTCCGTTCCCCCTCAGTTTGCAACTCGCGAATTCTTCGAGGAAGCCAGACAAAAGTTAACTCCCGACGGGATATTCGTCGCTAACGTTATCGGAGATTTATCGCGCCAACAGCCCTCGCTGATCATGTCTGAAATCAAGACCTTTCGGGCGGCTTTCCCCAACAGCTATTTTTTCGCGGTGGCCTGGCCCGAAAAGACCGATTCGCAAAATGTGATGCTGGTCGGCTATAACAGCGCGAATCGAGTGGACCTGGACGCTGCTTCCGCGGCGAGCCGCGACCCTCTGATCCGCTCGCTTCCCGCCAAACTTATCGACGTGGATGGCAGGTTTGAGCTCTCGCCATATCCGGTCTTAACTGACGATTACTCGCCGATAGAATTCTTGACGGCGCAGGTATTAAAAAGGGCCTTCGCCGAGCCGCAACCCGTAGACGGCAATGAGATGCTCGCGGATGTCGACCAGCAGCTCCGTTATGGCAGCCGCTACGTAGGCGCGCCGGGGCATGACAAAGTGCGCGGCTTTTTGCTGTCTGAGATGGGCCTGCTCGCTCAAAACGTCCAGACCCAGAATTGGACAGAGCATGGCTCGGATGGAAAACAGTATCGTCTGACGAACATCATCGCTCATTTCTTTAGCAACGAGCCCCGTGTCCTGATCGCCACACATTACGACAGCAGCGCGGCTGGCTCAACTTTTGGTCCAAATGAAGCTTCCGGCGTCGCCGTGCTTCTCGAACTAGCGCGAGCTTTCGGGAACTCAAACCTTCCGCCAAAATTCGGGGTCGACATGGTGTTTTTTGACGGGGCCAGAGCGGCGATCGCGGACCAGGCGAATTCCACAGATGGCGAACTGCTTGGCTCCAGATATTTTGCGCGCCACTTAGACGAGATCTATGGCCGAAGTAAACCGATATCCGCGATTGTTGTCGATGACGTGTGCCGGACGGATTTAAAGAACCTGAAGGAACAATGGCCCATACGGAACTCGGCGGGAGTTATGAAATCCGCTTGGTACGCCGGAGCCCAACTTGATCCGCATATTTTCCAGGCGAGTACGGCTTCCGAAGTCCAAGACGATCGGATGCCGTTGATTCAAGCTGGAATTCCCAGCGCTTTGTTGGGCGATTCAAATTACCTGCGTCGCGGCCCGGTTAGGGCAAGAGCTGGAAAATGCGATGCCCGCTCTCTACAGATTGTCGGACAGATGCTGATGGCCTACACAGTCTCAAACGGCGCTCCGTTCTGAACCGCGGATTCAATACACGAGCGGCCCGTACGGGATGAGCACTGCCGCTGTGGCCACGCAAAACCATAAAAGCAATTCGATCGATCCGGCACATTTGGCAATTCGCGGGAGTTTTGGTTCCCGGCCCCAATCGTGGATCTTGCACTGAATAACGATATGGGTGATCAGTGCGGCCGGAACCAAGATACTCAACTTGGCCAGAAACGCCGGGTTGATTACAAAAGTTTCCGCCGACACTGAAAACAGTAAAAAACCTCCAACAACTGCCGTGGCAAACCCCACCCAATTCCAGAAAAAGAGAGAATCGGATAGTTCGGCCGGCGTATGGTCCTTGTTTCCGATGCCCAGTAAACTCAGGTCCACCGCGAAATTGGTTCCAATCCACAAGGAGATGCCGCTGAAATGAGTGGCTTGTACAAACGGATAAGCCCAGCGAGAGTCGCCGATGCTAAGCGCGAACGATCGATTCTGCAACCAATGCCCCAGGGGCACCAGAGACGACCCGATCACGCAGCCCTCCTTTCGAAAACTTCCGTGTGCATGCCGAAGGTTCGACCGCTCACGCGTCTAGCCGATTCCGGAAATTGCTGGGACCTCGACCCCCATCAGAATGGCTCCGATCCACAGCAAGAGGGAGATAACCGCAATGACTTTGGCCTCTGTCCGCTGAACTGGAGACTCTTCCCATTTGGGTATTCGCCATTGCACGAGCATTCCAAACACGATTGCGAGCAGCACGACCAGAATCTTGAGTTGAAAGCTCCAGGTCGGCACATACGCCGTGGCGTCGCCTGCAAACATGATGAAACCCGAAACTAAACTAATCCCCAGGCTGAACCACACCCACGGAAAGATTCGCCTCGCCAAAGCCACGGCGTTGTAATTCTTGCCCAAAATGCCCAAAACGCGCAGATCCACAATCACCATCGACCCCACGAGCACGAACATGCTGTAGTAATGAAGAATAGCCAAGCTGGCGGCGGCCCACCCTGTGCTCGTGAGGAAAATGATAGTTGAATTGTCTTGCAGCTTCTCAGCTATCTGAAAAAGCATGCTCTTCGCCGCTTCCAATCGACTCTGGAATTTCCGAAATGCATCGCTTATTAGCCTTCAACTTCGGGTGAACCCGCAAGTCAAAACGGTGTAAAATCACGCCAAGTTCGTGCTCCTTTGAACGCAGCGCTTTCGTCGCCGATGCGCATACCAAAGTCCGGACGAAGGGTTGAGGGTCCGGTTATGATCCGGATTTCTCATCATTCAGCGCATCACGAAGCCGGAGCGCGCTCTTCCGCCCGAACGAAGGCCGCTTTGCTCGTGAGAAGAAGCCAAAGAACCAATGCCATTACGCCAAGCTCAAGCACGGCGCCAAACCACAGCGGCGGATGCGGAGCGCCCGCCCGGCCCAGCGAAGCTTCCACCGCCGCCACTCCGTCCTCAAATCGCGCGCGGCTCCCGGGAAGCAGGAAAGTGATCGTGGTATTGAGAATCCTAAAGAACAAGAAATAAATCGCCGCCATTCGGCTCCACGGAGCGAACCGCAGCAAGCCGATCCCGATGCCCGCATCCAGCGTTCCTATGGCCAGAAAGAAGAGCACCGCCAGCCAGCCCCTGAAATCGGCTCCCAACAGGAATGCTGGAGCATGCGTCCAGATGTTGATCGGCATCAAGCATGCGCCGAAAAGCATGTACAGGCCGACGGCCGTGATGCTCAACGGACGCGGCGAGGATGAAGTTGGCTGCTCGGCTCGATTCATTACTTGCAGCACGAACGCGAGCTTGCACGACTTTTCGGGTGAACACCAGAGATACCTTTGTAGTGCTCCCCGCTAAAACTGGACACCTCAGTTAGGTGAGATCAGGGCCTCCACACAGGAGGCAACATAGGCAGGAAACCACACGTAGATCGGCATTATCTGGTGAGCTAACTCCGCGCCTTTCTTTCCTTTTGAACGAGGCGAGTGCATTCGGCAATCTGATCGTCAATAATCTTGATTTTCAGAGCTAGATGAATCTCGTTCGGATTGCTCGCAAGCCGCCGGAACAAAGGCTCTCGCTCAGTTTTCAACTCCTGCAGGCCCTATCGGTCAGTCACAGACCAATTCTGCGTTGGAGGTTGGCGAAACGCGGGTTACTGCGCAGAATATCCATGTCTGGTTCAGTGCCGATAACAGCCAAGTAGCTGGAGCGTTCGGCGTAGGCTTGTTCGAGGTATTCGAGCGTACGCTCCTTCTCTCTCAGGTGCATATAAATCCAGGCGAATACAAAAGACGGGACATACCTTTCTTGTGCCAGTTCACGGAGCTGTTTGATAATCCTAACAGCCTCATCCTTCCTGCCCAGCGAAGCATAACATCCGCCTATGCAACCCAAGATTGCGGCTTTGTCTGAATCGAAAGCCGCAGCCTTCTTTGCTTCCATCAGGGCTTTCCGAAACATTTTCTTCTTTTGGTAGGCCATTGCCAGGAAGATGCGTGCGGTTGAAAATGACGGGGCCAACTCAAGTGTCTTGAGACCCCATTCTATGGCGCTATCGTAATTCCCGATAAAGTAGTGGACCTGAATGGATGCGGTGTTGATCTGAAGCGAAAGAGGATCCGTGTCCAGCGCACGACTGATTTCGTCTAACGCCTCTTTCTTTCTTCCGGAAAGCGCCAGGTAGATCGCGTACCATTCATGCGCGACCGAATAGCCGGGATTGTATGCTATCGCACGCTGAAATAGCTTCTCGGCACCGCTCCAATCAAATTTGTGCATGCACTGAATGTAAGCCAGGGTGACGTAGGCTTCGCCCAGAGACCGATCCAGCGTCAGCGCTTTCTCGGCCAGCTCCAGCGCCTTAGGCATCGCTTCTTCGGGCAGAACAGAATCGAGAAATACCGAACCCGTGACCGCGTACGCATCAGCGAGTCCAGCGTAAGCAAGAGCGTACTGCGGATCCAACTGAACCGCCTCCTGCAAATGCTTGATCGATTATTGCAGCG
>Ga0335081_10018847_pt1 | contig 11157 bp, 11 predicted proteins | sample Lox_Sample_35_FD_206713 | JGI IMG/M metagenome (GOLD analysis project Ga0335081, IMG submission 206713) | Soil microbial communities from Loxahatchee National Wildlife Refuge, Florida, United States - Lox_Sample_3.5 | ecosystem: Environmental > Terrestrial > Soil > Wetlands | place: USA...
CATGATTGGGCCCGCGACAAAACAGCTGGGACCGAGGTGGACATTCCGCTCGCTCACAACGCTGCCGCGGACGCTGGCGCCTTCTTCGATGACGATGTCTCGATGGCCTTTAACACTTCCCGACAAGCACGCACCTTGTGAGATTCGGATTTCACCGCTGGCGACGATGTTGGATGTGAGGAATTCGCCGTCGGGGAGAACGAAGTCGCCATGGACTCGGCGTCGAGGAAGGGCGGATACAGTCGCGTCTTCGGAAACGGGCCGGTATTTTTGCTTCACATCCTTGCTCCCATCTGGTTTGTTCGCATCGGCGTGATGGCCATGCAGCGGTAGGCGACAAGAATCGCGGTTCACGAATTCGGCCGTATTCGCGTCGAGTTCTTGCGCGTCAACGGTGAGAACTTGCGGAGCATTCACACGCTGGAAGTAGCTTCCCGCCGATAAAGCAATCCGTTGCGCCGAAAGCCGGCCTTGAGCCGCGCTTCCCGGTTTAAGCAAAACGCCGGCTTGTGAATGGAGCCAGCGGAGAACGGAACTGTTCTTGTCGAGAGTGATGTTTCCTGACGCGAAAGCCGCCCGGAGTACAGCACCTTCCCTTAACTCAAGCGTGTCCTCTGCATAGATATCGGCGTTGACAAGGACTGCGGGCGGAATGACGGCCGGACCGGCAAACATGATCGCCGCCACGGATCGAATCAGTGCGGGATCAAAGTCGAAATCGTTCGAGCCAACAAGCAGCACGTCGAAGCCCTCAAGCGAGACGCGGGATAGTTCGTTGTAAAGACGGCATGCCGCCAACTGCGCGCTCAAGGGCTCGATCTGCGACCGGAATGTTTCAGCAAAATTCGAGATTCGGCCATTGTGACGCGAAACCGGCAACGGAGTGGCATCGTCACGGTTGCGCAATTCGAACAGCGCTGGCGTGACCGGCAAGGCCAGTAGGGACGCAGTAATAGCGGCCAACGCGATGGGTGCCAGCACTGGCATTAATGGGACTCCTCCAGCACGGGCAATCTGGAATCTTCCAGGACAGGGGCGGTGCGGGACCGTTCAGTTTTATTCCAGACCAATTCCGCTTTTCCGAAAAAACCTTCATGCATTTGCTGCCAGGCAGCTCTCGACACGCTGACAAGGCTGACGGTAAAGCCAAACAGTGTAAGTGGCAGAAGGCGGATACGATTTCTTGAACCGTCCAGGCGGGCGGCGGCGGCGATCTCAAAGAATGCGGCAAAGTTGCCCAACGTGGTGAAGGCGCCTAGGGCAAGCACGGTCAAGCCACCGCCAATCTCCACACCGGTGTAAAACAGCACAACTGCGAGGAGCCATCCGAAGATCAGAACCGGCCCCATCAGATAGACACCTAAAAGGAGGACTCCATCCAGGCGCTCCTGCCAATTCAGTGCGGAAGAGATCATCGTGCGCATGGTGTAACTGCTCATTGCCTGGTTATGCCCCTTAGCCCATCGCATGATCTGGCGCACCCGTACAGGCCAACGCTCCGGGACCTCTTCGTAACATTCGGCGCGGTCTTCATAGGCAGTCTTCCAGCCCGCCAGGAGCAGCCGATAAGTCAGGTCGGTATCTTCGGCCAGCGCGTTCTCGTTCCAACCGCCAATTTCATCGAGGGCGATCTTGCGTACACCGGCAACTGTTCCCCCATACTGCGGGACCATGTGCAGGTTCATGCGGGCTTGCTGATCGACCTGATAACCTCCCGAACGTTCAAGATCCAACATGCGGGTCAGCAATTTTTTGCCGACGTTGAGAGGCACCACGCGGCCCATGACCGCTCCAACCTCGGGATCGAAGAACGGAGCCACGAGCTGGCGGATGAGTGCTTTACCGGGAATGTAATCCGCATCGAAAATGAGGACGATCTCGGTTTCGATCAGCGCCATAGCATCTTTCAGCGCTGCCGCTTTACCGGGTTTGCCCCCAACGCGATGGAAGGGCCTTACGTGAGAAAACTGCTCGACAAAGTTATCGATGATTTGGCGCGTGCCATCGGTGGAACGATCGTTGACCGGAATGATCGTCAACTTTTCCTGGGGATAGTCAACTTCGAGCAGCGCTTTAAGGATATCGGCAATGACGGACTCTTCATTGTGGGCCGCGATTAGAACGGTCAGCGACGGCCAGTTCGCCGTGTCGATGTCGATGTAAGGGTGCCGCTGGCGGCCGAAAAGACGGTTCAGCGTGAACCAATAATGCCGGGCCGCATAGATACAAATAAGCAGCAAAGTTGCCCGAAATAAGATTAATAACATGCGCCGTTCCCACGATCTGACTGACTTACCCAACCAGCTGGGAGAGTCAAGCTGCAACCTGTTCTTCGCTGCCCGCTCCCTGAAACTGTTCCGAATCGTGCAGGACGGGGCGTTTGCCTTCTAACCAACGTGATAAGGCATCGGCGATCCGGGGCGCGGCACGTCCGTCGCCGTACGGACATTCCCCAGTCGCCATCGCGCGATAAGCAGACTCACTGCCTAACAGCCGCGAAGCCTCCGCGACAATGGCTTCGCGAGATGTGCCTACAATTTTGGCCATTCCGGCCAATGAAGCTTCCGGTCGCTCGGTGACCCTGCGCAAGACCAAAACCGGTTTGTGGAAGATGGGGGCTTCTTCCTGCACTCCTCCGGAATCAGTCAAAACGAGATGGGCGCGTCGCAAAAGTGAGAGGAACTGAAAATAGTCGACTGGCGGTATCAGGTGAATACGATCGCGATTGCCCAACTGGGCTCCGACCGTACTGCTGACGTTCGGGTTCAAGTGAACCGGATAAATGACTCGAATGTGTGGAAAGAGATCGACGAGTTCAAGGATTGAACTGCAAATGGCTTCGAGTTCTGCACCCCACGATTCACGGCGGTGAGCCGTGATCAGAATGATGGGAGACCCGTCATCGGGCACACCTTCGGGAAGGGGCAGGTCGATGGTTTGTTTTTCGAGGAGCTGCTCGACCGAATCGACAATCGTGTTACCGGTGACAACGACGTCGCTGGGATTGACTCCTTCGGCGAGAAGGTTGTCGCGCGATAGGGGAGTCGGAGCAAAATGCAGCTGGGTTACGACAGCGGCCAGGCGGCGATTCGCCTCCTCTGGCCAGGGTTGAAAGATGTCTCCGGTGCGGAGGCCTGCTTCGACATGAGCGACTGGCACCTTTCTGTAAAAGGCAGCTAATGCAGCAGCAAAAGCGGTGGTCGTGTCTCCTTGGACCAGCAGACAGTCGAGCGGCACCTGTTCGAGTTGTGCGTCCATGGCAGTGAGGAGGCGGCAAGTCAATCCACTCAAGGATTGGTTGTGCCGCATCACGTCGAGTTCGACATCGACGTTTACCTCAAAAACTCGCAGAACCTGGTCGAGCATCTGCCGATGTTGTCCGGTCGAAATTGTGATCGGCTCAAACTCGTCGAAACGACGACGAAGCTCCTGTAAGACAGGGGCCATCTTGATCGCGTCAGGACGAGTCCCAAAAACAATTCCTATCGTTTTGATCATTCACCTCTCCCCGGTAGGCGCAAGTTAGATCGCTCTGTTCTTTGCTGGGGTTGGCTTCTAGGTGATTTGCAGGAGATGAGAATGCGGACCCATGTAGGGACCATAGTTTCGGCAACCAACCAGAGCGCTGGGTCCATCAATAACCAGACCGTGAATAGTTCCCTAAAATCCGAAGCTACCCGTGCTGTGCAAGCGGGTTCACCTCTGGCTGAGCTTTTTGATCGCCTGCAAGTGGCCTCTTATGTCCGTCATTTCCACTGGGACACTCTTTAATTCCAAACGCCGCGGGCGTTGGAAGACATTCCTCGCCGGCCTCGCGATTGATGTGGCCGGGGTGTGGCTGCTGGTGGTTGTCGAGCCACGATTTGTGACCGAAATACCGGTCGAACAGGTGCAAAGCAGCCACTACGTAGCGCTGGTTGCCCCCTTCAATATTGCGAAACCATTAATTCAACCGGCATTAATCCAACCTCCTCCTCCAGAGGTTGCTCCCTCGCCGAGAGTTGCCGCGCTGCGAGAACATCCGATCGCACCTCCTCGCGAAAAAGGCCGGACGTCTGAAGTGCCGAAGGAGGTGTCAAAGCAGGCATCGACAGTTGAACCGAAAGAAATTCCGCCGGTGCAACCGCAAGCGCCACCAGTCTCCGCGATGAACGCGGCGCCGGCCGTGAAACCGGCTCCTGCCGTTGCGAAAGCCACTTCCCCCGCCGAGATCAAAACCAGCGTTTTCGGAGCGGGAAAGCCGGAAACGGCAACTGTTCGTCAACCCGCCCGTCAAGTCCAGACCGGGGGCTTTGGCGATCCGAATGGTGTGCCACCTCAAAGCGCTCAGAACCACTCCGCCGTCACTGTCGCCAGCGTTGGTTCCTTCGAGTTGCCGTCGGGCCCTGGGAAAGGCGCCGGTACTGGTGGAAGCCACGGCACTGCGGGCACGGTCCAATCAGCCGGATTCAGCAACGGATCAGCGGGTGTTGCGCAGGCAACTCACGGCGCGAGCGGGAGCGTCATGCCCGGTGGATTCGGGGAGCGTGTCGCACAAACTGGCGCGAACGTGCAAAGAGTTGCAGCGACGCCCGCAGTCGAACCAGTCGAAATCGTATTCAAGCCTCGCCCTGGTTACACGGCTGAAGCGATCCGCAGGCATGTCGAAGGGGAAGTGTTGCTTGACGTCGTTTTTGGCGCCACAGGGTCGTTGCACGTCAACCGGGTAGTCAAAGGGTTGGGGTATGGATTAGACGATGAAGCCCTTGCCGTAGCCCAACGGATTCGCTTCAAGCCTGCACGTAAAGATGGGCAGCCATACGATTGCGCGGCGCTCGTCCATATTGTTTTTGAACTTACCAAATAAGGTCCTGGTACGGAGGTAATCGTCGATGAATCGAAAAGCCATGCCGCCAATCCTCGTAATCATCAGCTTGCTATTAACCCTAAGTCTCTGCGCGGCAGAAGATACGCAGCCTACCTCGAACGTGAACCCGACGTCACAGGTGGCTAACGAGGTGAGCGACCGCATCTTTTATCGGGAAGCAAAATTTGTGGAAGATCTGAAGCCGCTTACTCCCATCGTCGAGACCTACATTCAGAATTTCAAGGCCGATCAGGAGCTTGGTCAGGTACCAACCAGCGATAAGTATTTCCTTGGCCGCCTGATCATGAAGAAGGGGATTCAGGACGTTTCATTTCAGGAGGGGAAAGAAAAGTCGTTTCCCAGCCTGATTCTCGAGAAACTCAACGGCTTTTACCGAATGAACTATGTGCCGCTGGGTTTCATGGAAATGGTGTATATCGGGGCCTTTGATAAAAACAACTATGAGCTGAAATATCTCCACCAGGAATTTCTAGGTCAGATCCGGACGCTGGTATTTGACGTCTCGCCTAAAGCAAAGGTTAAGGGACCGCATTTCTCTGGACGTATCTGGGTTGAGGACCAGGATTACACCATCGTACGGTTCAATGGGACCTATCTCCCAGAACGTCGTCTGAATTTCTACTTCCACTTTGACAGCTGGCGAATCAACGCCCGGCCAGGAGTTTGGGTACCTGCGTTCATCTACACCGAGGAATCAGACGCGAAGTACGCTTTGTTTCGGAAGCTGGCCATGCGAGGTCAAACTCGCCTATGGGGATACGACCTGAAGATTCCGACCGACACCGACGAACTGACAGCGGTGCAAGTTGATTCGGCCAAAGACGTTTCCGATCAGACGGACAGTGCGAACGAGATCGTCCCAGTCGAGAGCGAGCACGTCTGGGAACGTGAAGCGGAAGATCATGTGCTCGATCGTTTGCAGCGCGCCGGAGTGCTTGCCCCGGACGGCGAGGTTTCGAAAATTCTCCAGACCGTAGTCAATAATCTCGAGATCACGAACAATCTCGACATTCAGCCTCCAGTGCGTGCCAGAGTATTGCTCACCACTCCCCTTGAATCATTCACTGTTGGACACACGATCGTCATCAGTCGCGGCCTGCTGGATGTTTTGCCAGATGAAGCCTCGCTGGCCATGGTGCTGGCGCATGAACTGGGGCACATCGCCCTTGGCCACCGGCTCGACACCAAGTATGCGTTTGGCGATCGGGTTGTGTTTCCCGATGAAGAAACGTTCCGCCGGATTCAGGTGGCGCGAAGTCCGCAGGAAGAAGAGGCCGCCGACAAAAAAGCACTCGAGTTTTTGCAGAACTCACCCTATAAGGACAAACTCGGAAATGCCGGACTATTCCTGCGCGCGCTTGAAGATCGTTCCAAGGATTTGCCTGCGCTGATCACACCCGAATTTGGGACCCGGATAGCAAAGGGCGACAACGTACTCCGGATGAGCGCATTACTCCAATCAGCTCCCCCATTGAAGGACGGGGACGTCAATCAAATCGCCGCGTTGCCGTTAGGCAGCCGCATCAAGCTTGACATTTGGGATGATCACGTGGAAATGAACAAGAGCAAGCCGGTGCCCCTGCTCTCGGCGCGCGACAAGATGGCATTTGAAGTCACGCCGATGATTCCGCATCTGGCGCGTTATAGCGACGCGCAGGTTGCGAACGCAGCGCCCAACGGCAGGTGAAGCTTCCGCTTGAAAAGCCCCACTCAATGCTTCGAGTGGGGCACCCTAATCAGTCCTTTTGGCTCAGATGACAAGAATCTGTACCGGTGGCCCACTCAAGCCGTGTTTTGGCTTGAGTGGGTATTTGATTGCTGTCGACCCGAGGATAAGACGGCTATTTGATCGGGAGTCTAAACCGAGAGCATGCGGCGGAAAAATGATCGGTAGCGCTGTAGGGCAACGCGCAGATCTTCGGTCGAAATGTCTTCGCCACGGCTCCATTGCTGTTCCAGTCTTGAGCGCTCATCAGCGAAAATCTTGGATAGTCGCTCGATGGCCGTTGAAACCAGCGCATCCGCGTCGTGAACCGCATCTCGCGGTTGATCCACGAATCGGGTTTGTATCTGGTCCCACTTTTGCCGCAGATTCTGGGCTTCGTTTTCAGGAAAAAGGTGCGCCGGTTCCCCGATATCCGAAGTGCTTGCGGTTTCTGTGGCGTCCGCGCGGTTAGTGGTCAGATCGGTCCCGGCGGCAGGTCCCGCGCCAGGCGTTGACTTTGCAACAGGCTCGGCTGACTCGGAAGGACTTGATTCAACCAACCGTGGCCGAGGTTGAAATTTATGCTCGGTGACCTCGGAGACCTCGCCTGCCGTTAAATCCACATTGTCTGGCGGCAAGCTTTCTTGATTTTCTTTCCTTAGTGGGGCGCTCATCCGTGCGCCTCCTTTCGTTCGATAACTGCATGTTTTTGTTCGGTAGGGGCATCTTTGAGAAGTTCGTTGAAGAGCGAGTGATAATAGACCATCGCCTTTCGCAGGTCTTCGGTGGTCGCCTTTTTTTGTGTTTGGCGTTGCGCGATTTCGTGCGCAGCACGGTAATTTTGCACGACAACAGGATGGTCTACGGAAAGCAGTTCAGCGCGTTGCTCAAAGTTCGCCAGGGGGTAACCGCGGGTGGCCATTACCTGGTTGACCAGACGATCGGCTTCCAGCACCGTCCCGGAAGGATCATCGACAAATTGCCGCTGAACCGCGTTCCATTGTCCGGCGAAATTGGCTTGATCTTCAGGTGAGAGCGGACGGATATCCAAAGCTTCGCGCGCCTGCTCGCGAAACTCGAGAACACCCTCAGCGCGGCGCACGCTTCGCTCCTTGTTCAACACCCGAACATATTCGGGGCCGAAATGTTCCCGCAGAAGTTTGCTGCGGCGCTGACGGGAATAGTAGTAAGCAACCGCGGCGGCCACTACGACGACCGCCACGATCAAAATGACGACAGCAGGATGATTCATCGCTTGCCTTCCGCTAGCTGGCTTTTCTTCTCGGCATCTCGTTGGGGTCGGCTGGTACCGTCCAACTGGCTACTTCGTTCTCGGCGTTCTCCTTGGTCACTCCATAGCGTTCCTGGATTTTGCCGACCAGTTGATCCCGCTTCCCATCAATCACCTTTAGATCGTCGTCCGTCAGTTTTCCCCATCTTTCCTTGACGGACCCTTTCATTTGGGCCCACTTGCCTTGTGCCTGATCCCAATTCATGAGAGGCACCTCCTTGCACTCCACTAGTACCCCATGTCGATGGTGAAAGGCATCCGGTTCGCGTGGTAAGTCTTTGGAAGATCATCCTGTACGACTGTCAACGCGTGGGGTGCGCTCGCAGGAATTCATGATCTGCCGGTATGGTGCGCAGTTATGGGCAATCTGGGAAAGGCCGACACCAAACGCGGAGACGAGTTTTTCCATCTAAGAGGCGGCGGGTGTGGAAGCGATTTTTCCCTCGCCTCAATCTCGAAGGGCGCTCTAAATGAGACTTGGTCCACAACCCACTTGGGAGACTCCGAAACAGCCTTCAACCTTGGAAACTCCACAGGGGGCATCCACTGACACAAACTCGCCAGATGCTCGCGTAGAAGCTCGTCAGGCGGGAATTCCGGAAGAGCAGGTGGAAACCCTCACAACCTCGATCAAGGCCGGTACGGTGGCCCAAATCGTGGTCGCCATGATTGCGATTATCGGGCTCCTCTACATCATGAAACTGGTATTAGTGACCGCGCTCACCTCGATGCTGGTCGCTTATGTTTTGGAACCTGCCGTAAGTGGTCTGGTGTTGTGGCGTGCCCCCCGATGGCTGGCAGCGTTGATAGTGGTCTTGGTCGCGCTGGCCGCGGTGGGAGGCGTGACTTACTTCTCTTTAAATCGGGCTGTAGCTTTCGCCGATGAGCTGCCCCACTACTCGGCCCGGGTACGTGGATTAGTCGGAGGTGTTTTCGATCGTGCCAACCAGATCGAGACTCAAGCGCGATCCATGGTTGAGCCGTCGCGCGGTCCAAGCCAGACCGTCCCGGTGAAAGTGGAACAAGGCGGAGTCACGCAAATCCTCACGGAGAACGGCGGCACGATTCTCGACATTTTGTTAGCGATCGGTTTCGTCCCCTTCCTTGTGTACTTCATGCTGGCATCAAAGGATCACTTCCATGTCGCGACAGTGCGGCTGTTCTCCAAGGAGCATCGTCTTCTGGCGCACCGGACGGTGGGAACTATTTCGTCAATGATCCGGAGTTACATCGCGGCCAATGTTGTGGTTGGCATACTGAATGCGCTCATTTGCATGATCATATTCTGGATTCTGGGCATTCAATACTTCTACTTTATTGGCGCCATCACGGGTTTCTTGAGCCTGATTCCGTATCTGGGTATATTCCTCTCGCTGGTACCGCCCCTGGCAGCGGGTCTCGACACCTTGAACAGGGCCGGGCTCCTCGCGGTGCTGGTTTCAGTCATTGGGTTGCATGTAATCACGATGAACGTGATCTATCCGAAATTTATCGGAGAGAAGCTAAAATTGAATGCCCTAGCGGTCAGCTTGTCGCTGCTTTTCTGGGCCTGGATTTGGGGCGCCATGGGGCTGGTTCTGGCCATTCCCATCCTGGGCGCGGCCAAGATCATTTGTGATCACATTGATCCTCTCGGCGGGCTTGGCACATGGCTAGGAGAGCCGAGCGAGCCACGCTCGGCTTAAAACGATCGACAAGTGTCTGTCAAACGCGTCCCTTTGAAGGCAGAAAACAGCCGCATACAGGGAATGGCGGATTGTCGTGTGCAATTGGCACCGCGATACTGGCCTTACAACATTGACGGAGAGGGGCCAATATGCCGGAAAAAGAAACGATTGAACGAGCACACGAAGACGCCCGCGAAGGGAAATCGGCCTCCACTCAGGCAGGAGAATTCGTGCGCGAGGAAATGGACCACATTCGCCAGGGCAAGCACGGCGCTCGCTCTCCGCAACAAGCGATTGCTATCGGCTTGTCCAAGGCTCGGCGTGCGGGTGTGAACCTTGTACCGCCGAAGGGCCCCTCAGAGACCCGGGAAAAGGCCGAACAAGACATCGAGGCGGGTAAAGATCGACGCCACAAGAAATCTCGCCGGCGGTCACGGGCGACCACAAACGCGCTCAAGCACGAATCGAAACGGAGCGCGAGCCGGCAAGCGCTTTCACGGCAGGCTAGACGTAGCGCAGCCAAACGAGGGAAAAAAGCTCGCAGCGCTGCGGCAATCAAAGCCGCCCGGACTCGAAAGGCTGCATGATCCGATGAGTGAACCGGAAAAGCAAACCCAGAATCGCGCCTAACCTTCGTCTTTCCATTTAACCATTTTGAAGGGAGTAGCACATGAAACCGAGTTCTTTGCAGGAATTGTACGTTGAGCAACTGAGGGATCTTTATGATGCCGAGAACCAGATCATCAAGGCGCTGCCGGATATGATCGAGGCGGCGTCATCACCGGAACTAAAAGAGGCACTGAACGAGCATCTGGAAGTGACAAAAACGCAAGCCTCCCGCCTTGAACAGATCTTCAGCAAGCTCGGCGAAAAGCCTAAGGGAGATAAGTGCAAAGGCATGCAGGGTGTTTTGCAGGAGGGCAGTGACCTGGTCGAAGATATCGATGACACCAATGTTCGCGATGCCGCGATCATTGCTTCCGCGCAACGCGTTGAGCATTATGAAATGGCCGGCTATGGCACCGCTCGCACGTTCGCGACTTTGCTCGGTGAAGATGACGCGAGCACTCTACTGGAGCAAACCTTGGACGAAGAGAAGGAAGCAGACGACAAATTAACCGAATTGGCGGAGGACATCAATGTCGAAGCGCAATCGGGGAAAGATGTCCGGGGCGATAAGTCCAGAACAGGCTCGAGAAGAAAGATAGCGTAAGTGCCAGGCTGAATTAGAGAGTCAGGCAAGAACTCTATTATCTATGTTGCGGGGTGGTTCGCTCCGCCCCGCAACCGAAGCTTCTTACTAAACGCTCACCGGAATTTCGCAAGCAGGATGTCCACAATCGCATGCGATTTCGACTTCATCCGCTCCCGCGTCTTTACAAAATTGACTGCAGTACTTGTCGCTCGACGTGACCTGGCATTTGCAGGATGGGTGTTCGCATTTTCTTTTGGTGTCTGCCACAGTAAGGGTCCTTTCAATTTAGCGTGATTTGAGCGGCGCGAATGATGGAAGTTCGCCATCGGTTCCAAACCGTCTCGCAGTTCGCACAGAGTAGATGCTGATGAGTCCCCAACGGCTGCCCCGGTAAGGAATTGGACGCTGCTTCCCGTGATGCGCCGGTGGGGC
>Ga0335081_10018848_pt1 | contig 11156 bp, 8 predicted proteins | sample Lox_Sample_35_FD_206713 | JGI IMG/M metagenome (GOLD analysis project Ga0335081, IMG submission 206713) | Soil microbial communities from Loxahatchee National Wildlife Refuge, Florida, United States - Lox_Sample_3.5 | ecosystem: Environmental > Terrestrial > Soil > Wetlands | place: USA: Florida...
GATTGCCGTCTAGTGACAAGGTGTTTCATTCTACGGTAGAGTCCAAGTCGATGCCGGAAACCGGGACCCGCACCGTCGAGCGGGCGTTGACGTTGCTGGCGGCGGTCGCCGAGGAGGGCGGCACGCTGAGCGAGCTCGCGCGGGCGGCCGCGCTCTCGCCGAGCACGGCCTCGCGTCTGCTGGCAACGCTCGCCGGCCAGGAGCTCGTTCGCCGCGACGAGCACGGGCGCTACCGCCCGGGCACGCGGCTACGGCAGCTGTCAGCGGTGACTCTGCGGTCCGATCCGGTCTATGAACTTGCCGGACCGCACTTGGTGGCGCTGGCACGGGAGACCGGCGAGACCGCCAACCTCGCCGTCGCCGCCGATGGCCAGCGCGTGGTGTACCTGCGCCAGGTCGCCAGCCCGAAGCTAGTCCAGACGGCAAGCTGGGCCGGTCGCACGATCCCGCGGCGCGGAACCGCCCTCGGCGCGGCGCTGCGGGGCGCGATCGATTCCCGGGGCTTCGTGGCGCGCGCCGGCGCGGTCGAGCCGGACGTGACCTCGATCGCGGCGCCCGTCTACGGGGCGGACGGCAAGATCGCGGCGGCGCTCAGCGTGCTGGCGCCGAACTACCGGACCTCGCCGGGGCGGATCGATTTCTGTGGACAGACGGTCGCTCGTCACGCGTTTGAGCTGTCGCGCAGCCTTGGCGCCCCCGAGGCGGTGGCGGCGTGATGATGTCGGGCCCAACCACCCTTCGCTGCAAGGGCTGGCAGCAAGAAGCGGCGCTGCGGATGCTTGAGAACAACCTCCACCCCGACGTCGCCGAGAACCCGGCCGAGCTCGTCGTCTACGGCGGGATCGGCAAGGCGGCGCGGAACTGGCCGAGCTACCACGCGATCGTGCGCGAGCTTCAGCGGCTCGGGGACGACGAGACGCTGCTCGTTCAGTCGGGCAAGCCGGTGGCCGTATTCCAGACGTTTGAACAGGCCCCGCGCGTGCTCCTTGCCAACTCGAACCTGGTCCCGGACTGGGCCAACTGGGACGAATTCCGAAAGCTCGATGCCGCCGGTCTGATCATGTACGGCCAGATGACCGCGGGCTCCTGGATCTACATCGGGAGCCAGGGAATCCTCCAGGGCACGTACGAGACGTTCGCGGCGGCGGCGCGGAAGCGTTTCGACGGAACGCTGGCCGGGCGGCTCGTCGTGACCGCTGGGCTTGGCGGCATGGGGGGCGCCCAGCCACTCGCGATCACCATGCTCGGCGGCACGGCGTTGTGCGTCGAGGTGGATCTGCAGCGCATCGAGCGGCGCATCCGGAACGGCTACCTGGACGAGCGCGCCGCGGATCTGGACGACGCGCTGGCGCGGTTGGACGCGGCGCGGCGCGAGCGGCGAGCGCTGTCGATCGGCCTCGCCGGCAACGCGGCCGAGGTTCTGCCCGAGTTGGTGCGCCGCGGCGTTTCCGTGGACGTCGTCACCGACCAGACCTCCGCCCACGACCCCTTGAACGGCTACATCCCCGCCGGCCTCACCCTGGAGCAAGCCGAGGCGTTACGCGGCAGCGACCCCGACGAGTACCTGCGTCGCGCCGGCGAGAGCGCGGTGGCGCACGTCGGCGCGATCCGGGCGCTGGGCGCCGCGGGCGCGGAGGCGTTCGACTATGGGAATGCCCTGCGCGGCCTGGCGTACGAGCATGGGGACGCTGAAGCGTTTTCGTATCCCGGATTCGTGCCGGCATACGTGCGGCCGCTGTTCTGCGAGGGCAAGGGACCGTTCCGGTGGGTAGCGCTGTCGGGCGATCCGGCCGACATCCACGCCACCGATGCCGCGATCCTCGACCTGTTCGGCGACCAGGAACACATCGCCCGGTGGATCAAGCTCGCTTCCGAGCGTGTGCAGTTCCAGGGCCTGCCGGCGCGCATCTGCTGGCTCGGATACGGCGAGCGGCACCTGGCCGGGCTGCGCTTCAACGAGATGGTCGCCTCGGGCGAGGTCAAGGCCCCGATCGTCATCGGGCGCGATCACCTCGACGCCGGCTCGGTTGCCTCGCCTCAGCGCGAGACCGAGGCGATGGCCGACGGCTCGGACGCGATCGCTGACTGGCCGCTCTTGAATGCGCTGATCAATACCGCGTGCGGAGCGAGCTGGGTCTCGATCCACCACGGCGGTGGCGTCGGCATGGGCAAGTCGATCCACGCCGGCCAGGTGTGCGTCGCCGACGGCACCGAGCTCGCCGCCGCACGGATCGAGCGGGTCCTGAAGGCCGATCCAGGCCTCGGGATCGTCCGTCACGTCGACGCCGGCTACGACGTGGCGGTGTCGGCGGCGCGCGATCACGGCCTGAAGATCCCGATGCTCGAGTCGGAGTAACGCGCCGGCGCCCGTCGCCCCGCCCATGAACAACGCAGCAAACCTCCCCGCCCGGCATCCCCTTCGCCCACATAAGCATGCACCCAATGCTTATGTGGCAGATGGGGCGGGCACCGGAGGGACCTTGCTGCGAAATACAGGGCCGCGCCGGTGACGACCTCGTTCGACAACGCGGCCCAGGTGCTCACGCTCCCAGAGGCCGGCCTGACCTACCTCAGAAGCAACCGCGCTAACGAACTCAGGCTCGAGCCCGGCGGCATCACGGTCGAACACGGCCGGATCTCCGCGCTGGAACCCACGAGCGACGCCGACATCCATATCGACGCCACCGGATGCGCGCTCCTCCCCGGCTTCGTCGACTGCCACACCCACCTCCCGTTCGCCGGCTGGCGGGCGAACGAATACGAGCAGAAGGTGACCGGCGTCCCCTACGAAGAGATCGCCCGCGCCGGCGGCGGAATTAGATCGTCTTCCCGAGCCCTGAACGAGACGCCCGACGACACCGTCCTCGCCCAGGCCCAACAGCTTGCCGGCGAGATGCTGCGAAGCGGGACCACCACGTTCGAGTGCAAGTCCGGCTACGGCCTGTCCACCGCCGGCGAGCTGCGCTCACTCCAACTCGCAACCGAACTCGCGGAGATCGTCTCCCAGGTAACGACCCGGACCGGGCTGCTCGCGCACGCCGTCCCCGATGGCTACACGACCACCACCTGGATGGACGAGGTCGAGAAGATGCTCCCCGAGGCGCTCGAGCACGTGAGCGCGCTCGACATCTTCGTCGAGTCGATCGCGTTCGGGCTTGACGATCTGGATCGTATGGGCGAGCTGGCGACCCAGAACGGCGTACTCCTCCGGGCCCACGTCGAGCAGTTCACGACGATGCGGAGCGTCCCGGTGGCGCTCAAGCACAACGCCCGCTCTCTCGACCACCTCTCAACCATCCACCCCGACGACATCGGACCACTGGCGACCTCCGAGACCGCGGCAGTGCTCCTACCCGGCGCCGAGTTCATGGGCGCCGAGGCGACCGCGCCGGCGCGCGACCTGATCGGCGCCGGCGCGATCATGGTCCTCGCCACCGACGGCAACCCCGGCACCTCGCCGATCTTCTCGCTTCCGCTGATCGTCGGCCTCGGGGTCCGGCGCTACGGTCTGAGCACGCGCGAGGCGCTGCTCGCGGTCACGCTCAACGCGGCGTATGTCCTCGATCTGCACAGCGACCTCGGGTCGATCGAGCTCGACAAGCGCGCCGACCTCGTGTTGCTCGACTGCCCCGCGGAGCATGTCGCCTACCGGCTCGGCCGTAACCCGGTGGCGGCGACATTCGTCGGCGGCCAGCCGGCCTACGTACGCCCCGACGCCGCCTGGCGCATCGCTGAGAAGTGACGGACGAGCCTGACGCCGCTGAGACCGCGTTCCCGCTGGGCGCCACCGTAACGCTGACGCAGCTCGAGCAGGATCCGCATCCGGTGCTGGCCAAGCTCCGCGAGCAGGAGCCGGTCTCCTGGATCCCGGCGCTCGACGGCTGGCTCGTGACCCGCTACGACCTCGCGGTCCATGTGATGCGCGACGCCGAGACGTTCACCGTCGACGATCCCCGCTTCTCGACGGCGCAGGTCGTCGGGCCCAGCATGCTGAGCCTCGACGGCGAGGCCCACTCGCGCCACCGGGCCCCGTTCGTCGGGCCGTTCCGGCCCCGAGCGGTTCGCGAGCGGTTCGCGGAGGCGGCGGCGACGGATGCGGAGGAGCTGATCGATTCGTTCGAGCCCGCCGGCAGAGCCGAGCTCCGCCGCCAGTTCGCAGGACCGCTGGCCGCTTCGATCATGGCGCGCGCGCTCGGTCTCGATCAGGGCGAGGTCGGCGAGATGCTCGGCTGGTACGACGCGATCGTTGCTGCGGTCACGGAGGTGACGGCCGGTCATGAGCTGCCCGAGCGGGGCGGCGAGGCATTCGACGCGCTACGCGAGCGCCTCGAGGAGGTGATCGCCGCTGGCCCGGATGCGTCCCTGCTGGGCGCCGCGGCGGCGCAAGAGGATCTCACCACCGAGCAGATCGTCTCGAACGCGGCTGTGCTGCTGTTCGGGGGGATCGAGACCACCGAGGGGATGATCGCCAACGCCCTCCTCCACCTCCTCGAGCACCCCGGGCTGCTGGCGTGGATCGGCCACGACCGAACCCGTCTCGAGGCAGTTCTCGAGGAGTCGCTCCGGCTCGAGCCGGCCGCGGCGGTCGTCGATCGGTACGCGGCCGCCGACACCGAGCTCCGGAACGTGCGGATAGCCCACGGCGAGCTCGTCCGCGTCTCGGTCACCGCCGCCAATCGCGACCCCGCCGTATTTCCAAGGCCGGATCGACTCGACCCTGGCCGCTCGGGCCCACGCAGCCACCTCGCCTTCGCCCAGGGGCCGCACGTTTGCGTCGGGGTCCACCTGGCCCGACTCGAGGCCCGGACGGCGATCGCCACCCTGATCCGGCGCCTGCCGAACCTCGGCCTGGATCCGGAGCGGCCATCGATGATTCAGGGCCTCGTGTTCCGCAAGCCGCCGACCCTGCATGCGATCTGGGGGAGCCAATAGGTCCGTAGCCTGACCCGACGCTTCAAGCGCTCCCTCGAAGCTCCGATGATCAAAAGGGTGGTCAGGCAGGATCGATCAGATCAGACCGCGAGCAGCACCAACGCCGCCCTCGTCGAAGCACTCCTCAGCGTCCACAACCTGGTCTCCGCTGGGGCTCCGCCGAAGGTCACCTACGAGGCGATTCTCGATGGCGCGGTAGGCCTGTTGAACGCGGATTCGGGCGCGCTGCGGTTCGTCGACCGCGGCGACCCATCGTGGACGGTGGCGGTGGCCGTCCACGGTGACGTGATCTCTGACGAACGCTGGCGCCGGCGCGCGCCGCTCACCGAAGGCCTCAGCGGGCGGGTGATGGCGACCGGGCGCCCGGCGATCGCAAACGACATCGTGCCCGCGCACATCCGCTCGCAGCTCGCCCCGACCACACTCACGGCGGGCCTCGCTGTACCGATCCGCGAGCGAGGGCGGCTCGTTGGGGCGATCTCGATCGGGACCACCAGGGCCAAACGGAGGTTCACCGAGTCTGATCAGCAAGTGGCGATGGATTACGCGGACCACGTGGGCGTGATCCTCACGGTCGTGAGAGCCGACGACGACGCCGTCGCCCAGGCATTCACCGACTCGCTCACCGGACTCGGTAACCGGGCGCTGCTGCTCGACCGCCTCGAGCATGAACTCGTGCGGTCCGACCGCGGCGGCGACGAGGTGACGGTGCTGTTCCTCGATCTCGACCGGTTTAAGATCGTCAACGATTCGCTCGGCCACACCGTGGGCGACCAACTGCTGAGGGCCGTCGCCGAGCGGCTCCGTGGATGCATCCGCGACGACGATGTGTGCGCGCGGATCGGCGGCGACGAGTTCGCGATCCTGCTGACCGGCGCCGCCGACCCCGCCGTCGTCGCCCAGCGCATCATCGACGTCGTCCAGCGGAGCTTCGAGATTGACGGGCGCGAGCTGTTCATCGGCGTAAGCGTCGGCATCGCCACGGGCCGCGACGACGCCGAGACGCTCCTGCGCAACGCCGACGTCGCGATGTATCACGCCAAGCGTGCCGGCGCCGGCCGGCATCAGCGTTTCGACACGCATGCACGCGGCGCTCCGGTCGCGCCTCGACCTCGACACCGAGCTCCGCCGGGCCGTCGAGCGCGGCGAGTTCGAGCTTCACTACCAGCCGCTCTATCACCTCCGATCCGGCAGGCCCACAGGCTTCGAGGCGCTGGTCCGCTGGCGCCATCCGGTGCGCGGGCTGGTACCGCCGGTCGAGTTCATTCCGCTCGCCGAGGAGACCGGGATGATCGTCGACATCGGGCACTGGGTCCTCGAGCAGAGCTGCTCGCAGTTCGCGACCTGGCGCCCCGTATGCCGCTCGCATTCAGTGTCAACGCCTCGATCCGCGAGCTCGAGCGCGCCGACTACGCGGCGACGGTCGAGCGAGCGATCGCGGGCAGGTTCGCCCCACGAGACCTCGTCATCGAGGTCACCGAGTCCGAACGGCTCCAGGATTCGCCCGGTGCGATCGCGTCGCTGCACGCGCTCAAAGAGATCGGCGTGAGAACCGCGCTCGACGACTTCGGCACCGGCTACTCGACGCTGCTCAACCTCTCGCACCTGCCGATCGACGTGCTCAAGGTGGCCAAGCCGTTCGTCGACGCCGTCGGCGGCGACGGCCGCAACCCCTCCGGCCTGCTCGCCGGGATCATCGCGCTCGGGAAGCATCTCGGCTTCAGGACGGTGGCGGAGGGCATCGAGCGCGAGGACCAGCGCGAGCTCCTGACGAAGCTCGGTTGCGACCTCGGCCAGGGCTACCTCCTCGGCCGCCCGCTCGACGCCGACGCCGCGAGCCGGCTACTCGCCGCGGAGCTCGCCGGCGAGCGTCGCGCCGCGTGACCGGCACGGATCGCCGCTCCTGGTGACATAGTTCGCGGCCGGGTGCGCGCGTTGCGGAGAGCCCTCTCGGTTGCAGTTACGGGCGGGGTTCTCGTCTCGTTGCTCGTCGCTGCCGCCCCCGCGGCGACCGCCGCGCCCCCGACCACACCGGCGCCACCAACCACACCGGCGCCACCAACCACACCGGCGCCACCAACCACACCGGCGCCACCAACCACACCGGCGCCACCAACCACACCGGCGCCACCGCCCAACCCCGCCCGCGTCACCGTCCGCGTCGGCCACGGCGCGGTCAGCCAGCCCGTCCCTTCGGGGTTCGTCGGGTTCTCGTTCGAGTTCTCGGCCGTCCGGGACTACACCGGATCCGATCCGCACGCGATCAACCCCGTGCTCGTCCAGCTCATCCGCGACGTCGCGCCCGGACAGGCGCCGATCCTGCGCATCGGCGGTAACAGCACCGATACGTCTTGGTGGCCGCTGCCCGGTGTGACGCCGTCACCCGGGATCACGTACACGCTCACAAAGAGTTGGCTGGCGACCACGCGGGAGCTCGCCGTCCTCACCGGTGCAAGGCTGATCCTGGGCGTGAACCTCAAGCTCGACAGCCTCGACGAGGCCACCGCCGAGGCCCGGGCCTACCGGACCGGCATCGGCAAGCGTTACATCGAGGCGCTCGAAATCGGCAACGAGCCCGAGCTGTACAAGGTCTTTCCGTGGTACGAGGTCGGCGGGGTCCCGTATTACGCACGGCCGTCGACCTACAACTTCGCGACCTACATGGAGGACGTCTCAGCGTTCGCCAAGCACCTCCACGGAGTCGACTTCGCCGGTCCGGCCACGGGCACGCCCTCGTGGCTCGAGCGCGCCCCGCGGCTGTTCGCGGTCGAGCCGCACCTGAAGATCATCACTTACCACCGCTATCCGCTGCTCAGCTGCTTCTCGCAACCGGGCGACCCGCGGTATCCGTCGATCCCCAACCTGCTGAACTCCGACGCCGCCCGCGATCTGCTTCAGGACGCCGGCAAGACGATCACCTACGCCCACCGTCACGGCGCCACCGTCCGCATCGACGAGCTGAACTCGGTGGCCTGTGCGGGCACCCCGGGCGTCAGCGACACGTTCGCGTCCTCGCTGTGGATGCTCGACACGCTGTTCGCGATGGTCAGGGCCGGCGTCGACGGCGTCAACATCCACACCCTTCCCGACGCCGCCTACAGGCCGTTCGTGTTCCGGCGGATCCGTGGTCGATGGCTCGCCACGGTCCAGCCCGAGTACTACAGCCTGCTGATGTTCGCCCGGGCGGCGCCGCCCGGCTCGCGCATGCTCGGCATCACGCAGACGTCGAGCACGGACGTCCGCTCGCGCGCGACGGTGACGGCTGACGGCGCGGTCCACGTGGTGTTGATCAACTCCGGCCTGACATCCGGTCACGTCCTGCTGGTGAAGCCGCCCGCGCGCGCCGGCGAGGCAGTGCTCGAGCGTCTCCGCGCGCCGAGCGCAGCCGCCACGAACGACGTGTCGCTCGCGGGTCAGACGTTCGGAAACGAGACCGGCACCGGCCTCCTCAAGGGCAAACTGCGCACGGTCAAGCTCAAGCCCGACCGCCGCGGTCGCTACGTGATCACGCTGCCTGCGTCGAGTGCGGCGATGATCACGTTTCTCCCAGCCGTAACGTCACACCCGCCAGGTCCTCGTACAGCCGAACCGCGCTGATCTCGCCGGCATCGTCGCCGTACTGCGTCCGGGCCCGCCGGTGGATCTGCTCGACGAGTGCGGTCAACTCGACGGGCACCCCAACCTCGCGCGCGAGGTCGACGGCGAGGCCGAGATCCTTGGTCACGAGCCTCATCGGGAACGCCTCGTCGTAGTCGCCGTCGTCGAGCACCATGCGGACATCGCGCTCGAGGAAGTTCGAGTTGGCGGGGGACCCCACGAGCGCACCGTGGAGCTTTTCGAGCGGGACACCGGCACGCACGCCCATCGTCAGCACCTCGGCTGTCGCCACCGACTGGATGAACCACGTCAAGTTGAGCAGCAGCTTGACCGTGTACCCGGCGCCGTTCGGCCCGAGATGAAAGATCCGCGCGGGGTCGCCCATGACCTCGAACAGCACCCGCACCCGCTCAAACACGGCCTGATCCCCGCCCACGTAGATCGCGAGAGTCCCGGCCTTGGCGCCGATCGACTGCCCCGCGACCGGAGCGTCGAGCACGTCGACGCCGCGCTCGCCGGCAGCCGCGACCACCCGCGCTCCCACCGCCGTCGAACTCGTGCTCATGTCGATCGCGACCGAGCCGGGCTCGAGCGCCGCGACGGCACCGCCGTCACCCAGCCACACCGCCTCGACCTGCGGTGGCGCCGGGAGCATCGTGATCAACACCTCCGCTCCACGCGCGCACTCGGCCACCGAGCCGGCACCCCTCGCCCCAGCGTCGATCAACCTCGCGAGCGCGCCGGCATTCACATCGAAGGCGGTCACGTCATATCCGGCCGCGACGAGATGCCCGCACATCGGGCCGCCCATGTTGCCGAGCCCGATGAACCCGACCCGCATCAGATCCGTACCGCTTCCCGGTCCACGCTGTGGAAGGCCACCGCCTCCTCGTCGAGGCGGACGCCCAGCCCCGGCGAGTCGGGGACGCGGAGCAATCCATCCGCGCCCACCGTCACAGGCGACGCGAGCATGAAGTCGCGCCGCTCCGGCGTCCATCCCGGCGGGTCGTAGGGAAACTCGAGAAACGGTCCGCCCCCCACACCGGCGCACACGTGGAGGTTGGCGAGCAGGCCGATCCCGTTCGTCCAGGTGTGCGGCGTGAACCAGCGGTTCCGTCGCAGCCCCAGATCAGCCAACGTCCGCGTGCCCGAGATGCCGAGCGCAAGCACGACATCGGGCTGGAGCACATCGAGCGAATCCTCATCCAAAGCCAAACGGAGCTCCTCGAAGGTGCGCGCCATCTCGCCCCCGCCGATCCGCACCCCGGTCTGGTCGCGCAGCGAACGCATCCCCCGAAGGTCCTCGCCCGGCAACGGCTCCTCAACCCACAAGACCCCATACGAGCGCAACCGCTCGACGATACGCCGCGCTCCGGCGGGCCCGAGCCGCGGACCGATATCGCCGGCCATCCGCCACCACTGGTTGAGGTCGACGATGATCTCGAGCCCTTCTCCGACCGCGTCGCGAACCGCCGCGACCACGCCGATTCCCTCATCGGCCCGCTCGGGCGCAATCCGGATCTTGACTGCCCGGAAGCCCTCCTCAACCAGCGCCAGCGCGTCCTGGGCGCGCTGACCCGGGGGCCGCAGCTCGCCCCACGACGCGTATGCAGGCACCGTAGCGAGCGCGCCGCCGAGCAACGTCGACACCGGCTGACCGCACACCTGGCCGACCAGGTCCCACAGCGCCGCCTCGAGCGGCCAATAACGCCCGGCGTGGAACGAGACGGTCTCAAGCGCCTTTGCATGTCGCCCGATGGCGAGCGGGTCCCGCCCCACGAACAGCGAAACAAAATCATCAAAGCCGTCCATCGTGTCGCCGCTGCCGACTCCAACGAGTCCTTCGTCCGTCTCGACGCGAACAATCGTGGCTTCGAAGGATCGGCGGGGATCCGGATCCCAGGCGGCATAAAACGGCGGATCAAGCGGCAACCTCAGCCGATCCACGCGGATCGCCGTGATCTTCAAGACCTACGACCCTCCGTAGAACGGGCTCGTCACTTCGTCCCGGCGCTCCACGAGCGACCGTGCCGCCTCCGAGTCGCGACCGTCGACCGCCACCCCGACCGCACGCCGGACCGCAACCCGCGCCGCCGCCCGGACCGCGGTCTCGTCGGAGGCACTCGGGTCGATCCAGATGCACACGAACACGACGAGGTCATCGGTCGGCTCGAGCAGACCGTCCGCGACGGCATCGAGCACCCCCTGAGCGATTCCCAGCTGCCCCGCGCCCCAGGTGATCGTCTGGTGGCGCTCCTCGATCGCGGTCGCCTTGTTGATCATGATCGTCGGCGGCCACACCACCTCGTAGCGGTCCTGGGCTTCGCCGACGACGACCAGGATCGGCGTGTGCCCCGGCGCCGGCGTCGTGAACGTTCCGAGCAAAGACGCCGCCGTCGCCGACCCGCGAACGCCCAAGACCACGTTCACGTGACAGCCGTTTGGCCCAGGGTCGCCGCCCCACCCCTCGCCGATCCGTCCGTCGAGATCATGAAGCGGCATCACGCCGCCACTCCCGCCAGTTCCTCGTCGAGCACGATCACCGAGCGCGCCCCCTGGCCGCGGCGCAGACGCTCGAGCGCCGCCTCCACGTCGTCAAGGCCGATCAGGTACGAGACCACGTCGCC
>Ga0335081_10018849_pt1 | contig 11156 bp, 7 predicted proteins | sample Lox_Sample_35_FD_206713 | JGI IMG/M metagenome (GOLD analysis project Ga0335081, IMG submission 206713) | Soil microbial communities from Loxahatchee National Wildlife Refuge, Florida, United States - Lox_Sample_3.5 | ecosystem: Environmental > Terrestrial > Soil > Wetlands | place: USA: Florida...
GCTCGCCAGCCGGATAGGCGCGCCGTACGCGCGCATTCTCAGCTGAGGCAACGAAGAGGGCTACGCGCGCATTTTTGACGAGTCAACGCGGAAGCTTGCGCAATACGTTCCGACACGGTAATTTTCGCCTACACCCAGGTGCCGGGGCTGGGAACGGATCGCGTTGTCCGACCGTTCGGCTGTTCGCCAAATGGTGCTCTTCAGCAGCGAGGAGAGTGGCTTCGGCGGACATGATCGTCGGCCTGTGGTGTCGACCGTTCGAGGGGTCGGTCGTCATCTATGGGTGGGCCTGGGGGTCACACGCGATCAGGGCTGCGCGCCGCGAGTTCGGCGAGCACCAGCCGCAGCACCTGTACCGCGCCGGCTTTGTCCAGCGGGTCGTTGCCGTTGCCGCACTTCGGCGACTGCACACATGACGGGCAACCGTGCGGGCATTCACAGGCATCGATCGCCTCGGCGGTGGCTGCCAACCAGGTTCTGATCTCGCGAAACCCACGTTCAGCGAAGCCGGCGCCGCCCGGATACCCGTCGTAGACGAACACCGTGGGCAGCCCGGTGTCGGGTCCGATCGCCGTCGACAGGCCACCGATGTCCCCGCGGTCGCAGCTGGCCACCAGCGGCAGCAGGCCGATCGCTGCGTGTTCGGCCGCGTGCAACGCGCCGGGCACCCGAGGCCAGTCGATACCATTGTCCTGCAACGCTTCCGGCGTGATCGTGTACATCACCGCCACGGTCTCGAGCGTGCGTGAGGGCATGTCGAGTTCGATGAAGTCGATGACCTCCCCGGTTGTCCCACGCCGCAGATAACCGATCACCTCGCTGGTGACCGCCACCGGCACGAGGCCCAGCGTCACTGCGCCAAACATCAGCCGCTCGCCGGCTGCGGTGACCGCGATATCGGTGATCTCCCGCGCATACGTCCAGTAACCCGGGTCTTCGGCGTGCACGAACGCCAGGCCCTCGTCGAAGTTCAACGAGTCGACGACGTAGCTCTCGCCCTGGTGCAGGTAGACCGCGCCCGGATGGACCGTTGCCGGTGCCCGGCCGGCCTCGACGCCGCCGAGCATCCTGCCGGTGTCCGCTTCGATGATCGCAATCTGCTCACCGGCCGTGCCGCGGATGTTGACGCTCGCATGCGGGTCGACGCCGGGCGCCGGGAAGTAGCCGCCGGCCCGCCGGCGCAGCAGCCCTTCGACAACCAGCGCGTCGGCCACCGCGGTCGCATCCCATGCCCGAACCTCCGCATCGGTCAGCGGTAATTCCGTTGCCGCGCAGAGCAATTGCGGGCCAAGCACATACGGATTGGCCGGGTCGATCACCACCTTCTCGATCGGCTTGTCCAGTATCGCCGCCGGGTGGTGCACCAGGTAGGTGTCCAGCGGATCATCGCGGGCGATCAACACCACCAGCGCGCTTTGGCCCCGTCTCCCCGACCGGCCGGCCTGCTGCCAGAACGACGTCACCGTGCCAGGGAAACCGGCCAGCACCACTGCGTCGAGGCCGGCGATGTCGACGCCCAACTCCAGCGCATTGGTGGTCGCCAGGCCGACTAGCCGGCCGTCGGCAAGCGCCCGCTCAAGCGCGCGCCGCTCCTCGGCCAGGTACCCCGCTCGATACGACGCAACCCGGTCGACGAGGTCGGCGGCGGTGTCAGACAGCCGGGCCCGGGAGGCGAGGGCGGTCAGCTCGGCGCCGCGTCGCGACCGCACGAACGTCAGCGTCCGGGCGCCCTCGACCACAAGGTCGGCCATCAACCGGGCCGCCTCCGTCCCCGCGGAGCGGCGAACGGGTGCGCCGTTCTCGCCCGTCAGGTCGGTGCGCAGCGCCGGCTCCCACAGCGCGACGGTGCGAGCGCCGTGGGGCGACCCGTCCTCGGTGACTTCGGCGACGGTCTGCCCGATCAGCTGCGCCGCCGTGGCACCCGGCGACGCGGTCGTCGCGCTTGCGAGGATCACCGTCGGCGACGCCGAATACCGGCCGCACAACCGCAACAGTCGTCGCAGCACCATCGCCACGTTGGATCCGAAAATGCCCCGGTAGTAATGGCATTCATCCACGACAATGAATTTCAGATTGCGCAGAAACACCGCCCAGCGGGCGTGGTTGCGCAGCAGCGAAAGATGGATCATGTCGGGGTTGGAGAACACCCACCGCGATTGCTCGCGGGCAAACCGGCGCACCTCGGCGGGGCTGTCGCCGTCGTACGATGCCGGCACGGCGTTGGCCAACGCCGGTACGGCCTCGGCGAGGGCGGCGGCCGTGCGCAACTGGTCGTGGCCGAGCGCTTTGGTCGGGGACAGATACAACGCGCGCGCCCGGCGGTCGGCCGACAGGGCGCTCAGGATGGGCAACTGATAGGCCAACGACTTGCCCGACGCGGTGCCCGTGCTGATCACGACGTGACGGCCGTCGTGTGCCAACGTCGCCGCGCGCACCTGATGCGACCAGGGCGCGGCAATGCCCCGTTCGGCGAAGGCGCGCACCACGACGGCGTCGACCCAGTCCGGCCAGACGTCGGACACACCCGGATGTGCGGGCAGTTCGGCGACATGGCGCAGCGGTTGCTCGCCGACCTCGATGCCGGCCAGCACGCTGGCAAGCAGGTCGTGGCCGAAGCTCGACATCACCTGCTCTCCCGTCTGCCTGGTTCCGCGCAGTGCACCGACCCGTAAAGAATTGTTCACCAGTTAACGGAGTGCAGACTGTCGCGCCCGCCTCGAACATGATTGACTAAAGACGGTCGCAGCTTCTGTGTTCGTGTTTATGCACTCGCAGGATCGACGTTGCGATCGCGGTTCCTGCGAGAGTCATAGGTCCGTGAGACTTCGACGACTCCACGAAGGATTGGCGGTCGGAACGGGCCCGGGGCACCGAAAGACGGTGCACCGCACCCGGTAGGAAAGCCGGCAGGAAAGAGAAGGGCACATCAAGAAATGCCACAGGGAACTGTGAAGTGGTTCAACGCGGAGAAGGGCTTCGGCTTCATCGCGCCGGAGGACGGTTCCGCTGACGTGTTCGTCCACTACACGGAGATTCAGGGCACGGGATTTCGCACCCTGGAGGAGAACCAGCGAGTCGAGTTCGAGGTCGGCCAAAGCCCGAAGGGTCCGCAGGCCACGGGCGTTCGCTCCATCTGAACATCGAACCTGACGAAGCCCCCCACGCCGTTCGGTAACGGGCCGCGTGGGGGGTTTCCGTTCCGGGTGGGTCGCGTCGAGGGACCTCGTGTCGAGGGATTTCGTTCCGCGGCGTGCGGTCCCGGCCCGGCGCCGATCCGAGGGGCGGGAAGCTGGCTTACTGTCGTGAGCGTGAGCCAGCTGTCGTTCTTTTCGGCAGAGTCGGTGCCTCCCGCGGTCACCGACCTGACGGGCCTGCTGGCCGCGTCCGGCCAGGTGGTGCTCGTTGGCGGCGCGGCGCGGCTGTCGGTGGTCGTCGACCGTCCGTGGCGCGCGGTGGCCGTGGCCGAGATGATCGAGGAGGCGGGTCTGGAGCCGGAGATCACCCGCACCGACGAGGACACGCCCCTGGTGCGGACTTCGGTCGACCCCCGCCTGGTGGCGATCGCCACAGACTGGACCCGTGGGGCGGTCAAGACGGTGCCTCCGCAGTGGCTGCCCGGTCCCCGGGAACTGCGGGCGTGGGTGCTGGCCGCCGGTTGCCCGGAGGCCGACCGGTACTCGCTGGGCCTCGACCCGCACGCGCCCGACACATATTCGCCGCTTGCGTCGGCAATGATGCGAGTCGGCATCGCCCCTACGCTGATCGGCACGCGGGGTGCCCGGCCAGCACTGCGGATCAGCGGCCGCCGGCGGCTATCGCGCCTGGTAGAGAACGTAGGGGAACCGCCAGGCCTTGTCGAGGCGTTTTCTCTTTGGCCCCATGTTTAGGGCGCAAGCCGAGGGGCAAAAGCTTATCGACGGGGGGCCGTTTTCGGGGGATTCGGTTTGCGTCGGCCCGTGCGGGATGCAATCTTGTCAAGTGCCAACGGGTCGGAACGGGGCGGGCGCTCGGCGTCGCGTCAGCGTCGGCGCCGGACGGCAGCAGAGGAAGTGAGCGGAAGCGCAGTTGGCGAACGAGGACCGCGGCGGCGGTAATGGCAGCAGAAACCTACGACGACTCGTCATTGTCGAGTCGCCGACCAAGGCGCGCAAGATCGCCGGTTATTTGGGCTCCAACTACATCGTCGAGTCCTCGCGCGGCCACATTCGCGACCTGCCGCGGGCGGCCGCGGACGTGCCGGCGAAGTACAAGTCCGAGCCGTGGGCCCGGTTGGGGGTCAACGTCGACGCCGACTTCGAGCCGCTCTACATCATCAGCCCCGACAAGAAGGGCACGGTCAGCGAGCTGAAAAGCCTGCTGAAGAACGCTGACGAGCTGTATCTGGCCACCGACGGTGACCGCGAGGGTGAGGCCATCGCCTGGCACCTGCTGGAGACGCTCAAGCCGCGCATCCCGGTCAAGCGGATGGTGTTCCACGAGATCACCGAGCCGGCGATCCGCGCTGCCGCGCAGCATCCGCGGGCTCTCGACAACGACCTGGTCGACGCCCAGGAGACCCGACGCATCCTGGACCGGCTGTACGGATACGAGGTCAGCCCGGTGCTGTGGAAGAAGGTCGCGCCGAAGCTGTCGGCGGGCCGGGTGCAGTCGGTGGCCACCCGCATCATCGTGCAGCGGGAACGCCAGCGGATGGCGTTCCGCAGCGCCTCCTATTGGGACGTGACCGCCCAGCTCGACGCGAGCGTGTCGAACCCGTCGGCGCAGCCGCCGACGTTTGGCGCGCGGCTGGCCACCGTCGACGGCCGCCGTGTGGCGACCGGGCGCGACTTCGATTCGCTCGGCCGGCTCAAGAACGTCGACGAGGTGCTGGTGCTCGACGCCGCCAGCGCGGGCGCGCTGGCACGCGGCCTGCGTGGGGCGTCGTTGACGGTGTCCTCCGTCGACGAGAAGCCTTACACCCGTCGGCCGTATGCGCCGTTCATGACCTCGACGTTGCAGCAGGAGGCGGGTCGCAAGCTGCGGTTTTCGGCGGAGCGCACGATGAGCGTGGCCCAGCGGCTGTATGAGAACGGCTACATCACCTATATGCGCACCGACTCGATCACACTGTCGGAGTCGGCGATCAACGCCGCCCGCACGCAGGCCCGCGAGCTGTACGGCCCCGAGTACGTACACCCGACGCCGCGGCAGTACAACCGCAAGGTCAAAAACGCCCAGGAGGCGCACGAGGCGATCAGGCCGTCCGGTGAAACATTCGCCACGCCCGGGCAGCTGCACGGGGTGCTCGACAACGACGAGTTCCGGCTCTACGAGCTGATCTGGCAGCGGACGGTGGCCTCCCAGATGGCCGACGCGCGGGGTACGACGCTCAGCCTGCGTATCGGCGGTGACTCCGCCGACGGGCGGAGCGTGGTGTTCAGCGCCAGCGGGCGCACCATCACATTCCCCGGCTTCCTGTCCGCCTACGTCGAGAGCCTCGACGACCTGGCCGGCGGCGAGGCCGACGACGCCGAGAGCCGCCTGCCGCAGCTGACCGAGGGCCAGCGTGTCCGGGCCAGCGAGCTGACCGCCGACGGGCACACCACCAACCCGCCCCCGCGCTACACCGAGGCGTCGCTGATCAAGGCGTTGGAAGATCTCGGCATCGGGCGGCCCTCGACGTACTCGTCGATCATCAAGACCATTCAGGACCGCGGCTACGTGCACAAGAAGGGCAGTGCGCTGGTGCCGTCGTGGGTGGCATTCGCGGTGACCGGTCTGCTGGAGCAGCACTTCGGCCGGCTGGTGGATTACAGCTTCACCGCCGCGATGGAAGACGAGCTGGACGAGATCGCGGCTGGCCACGAGCAGCGCACGAACTGGCTGAACAACTTCTACTTCGGCGGGCCGCACGGCGTGGCGGATTCGGTCGCGAGATCGGGCGGACTGAAAAAGCTCGTCGGGGTCAACCTCGAAGGCATCGACGCCCGCGAGGTCAACTCGATCAAGTTGTTCGACGACGACGAAGGCCGCCCGATCTACGTCCGTGTCGGCAAGAACGGTCCGTATCTCGAGCGCACCGTCATCGGCGGGGACGGCGAACCGACGCCGCAGCGGGCCAACCTCAGCGACGCGATCACACCCGATGAGCTGACGCTGGAGTTGGCCGAAGAGCTGTTCGCCACACCGCAGGAGGGCCGATCGCTGGGTGTCGACCTCGACACCGGCCACGAGATCGTCGCCAAGGACGGCAGGTTCGGGCCGTACGTGACCGAGGTGCTGCCCGAGCCGGATGACGACGACGGGGATGGGGCCGGCGCCAGAAAAGGCAAGAAGCCGACGGGCCCGAAGCCACGCACGGCGTCGCTGCTGCGGTCGATGGACTTGAAGACCGTCACCTTGGACGACGCGTTGCGGCTGCTGTCGCTGCCGCGGCAGGTGGGTGTCGACCCCAATACCGGTGAGGAGATCACCGCGCAGAACGGCCGGTATGGGCCGTATCTGAAGCGGGGCAACGACTCCCGCTCGCTGGCCACCGAGGAGCAGATGTTCACGATCACGCTCGAGGAGGCGTTGAAGATCTATTCGGAGCCAAAACGCCGCGGGCGACAAGCCGCCTCGCTGCCTCCGCTGCGCGAGCTGGGCCCGGACCCCGCGACCGGCAAGCCGATGGTGATCAAGGACGGCCGCTTCGGGCCGTACGTCACCGACGGTGAGACCAACGCCAGCCTGCGCAAGGGTGACGACGTGCTGTCGATCACCGAGGAACGGGCGGCGGAACTGCTGGCCGACCGGCGCGCCCGTGGCCCGGTGAAGCGGACGGCGAAAAAAGGCACCCGCAAGGCGGCGGCCAAGGTGGGCGCCAAGAAGACGGCGAAGAAGGCGTAGAAGCCCGACGGCGAGAAGGCTTAGGCGTGGAAGCCCGACGGCGAATTAGGCGTTGAAGCCCGACGGCGAAAAGGCCGAAAAGAAGGCCCGGGAATCTGCTAGCTGCTAAACCTCCGACGGGACGGTCAGCCTCACCGGCCGGGCCAACTGCGTGGGCGCGATCCGGCCACGCAATTCGACGACTTCGCCGACGTCCCAGCACAGCGCCTCGGCGTCGAGCGCGCCGCTAACCGCGATCGCGGACGCCAGCACGTGTCCTTCCTCGAGCTTGGCCAGCTCGGTAAGGCGGGCGGCCTCGTTGACCGGGTCGCCGATGACGGTGTATTCAAACCGCGCCTGCGCGCCGATGTGGCCTGCTATCGCGCGTCCCGCCGACACTCCGATGCCGAACTCGTTCTCACCGAGCACTTCGACCAGCTCGTCGTGCAGTTCGCGGGCGGCGGCCAGAGCCGCCCCGGAGGCGTCGGGATGCTCCAGCGGTGCGCCAAAAACGGCCAGCGCCGCGTCGCCCTGGAACTTATTGACGAAGCCGCCGTGGCGGTTGACGGTCTCGACGACGATCCGGAAGAAGTCATTGAGCAGATTGACCACCTCGGCGGGCGGCCGGGTGGCGGCCAGCGCGGTGGAGCCGACCAGGTCGACGAACAGGACGGCGATGTTGCGCTCCTCGCCGCCGAGCACCGGGCGGCTTTCCAAGGCCCGGCGCGCGACGTCCTCACCGACGTAGCGGCCGAACAGGTCGCGCAGGCGCTGCCGTTCGGAGAGCTCGCGCACCATGTCGTTGAAGCCGGCCTGCAGTAGGCCCAGTTCGCTGGCGTCGTAGATCTGCACATGCGCGTTGTAGTTGCCGCGCTGCACCTCGCCGAGCGCCCATCGCAGCTGGCGCAGCGGGTCGGCAATCGACATCGCGGTGAGCACCGTGCCGATCAACCCGATCACGAGCGCGGCGATGGCCAGCAGCAGGACCGGTGTGAACAGGTTGTCGGCGGAGGCCCGGAGGATCGAGAGCTTCGCTGTGGCGATGGCGCCGACGATCGCCAGGATGGGCACCCCGGTGGAAAGCAGCCACGTCAGAACGGTCCGCAGAATCACCCCAGGGGCATGAATGTGCTCGGGCACCCCCTCGCGCAGCGCCGCGACGGCGACCGGCCGGAGCACCCGCTCGGCCTGCAGGTAACCGATGATCGACGTGGCCGTGGCGCCCAGGGCGGTGGCCACCGCGACCACCGGCGCCGAGTGACTGGCCACCGGCCAGATCGCGACGATGAAAATCGCCCCGCCGAGCAGCCAGTTCACCCCGCTTATCAGCGACCGGTAGAACGGCATCTTCAGGGCCCTGGTGCGGGCGAATTCGGTGGCCACCGGGTCCGTGTCGCCCAGCCCATCGCCGTCGCGGCGCTGCCACCGAAACACCGGCAGGAGCAGCTTGAGGCTGATCAGCGACCCGAACGTGAACGTCAGCAGCAGGACCGCGATGAACAGGGCCAGGTTGACCTGCGGCAGTTCCTGCAGCACCACCCGGTCTTTCGGGGGGAGCCCGAACCGCAAGAAACCCAGCACGAACAGCGCACCGATGATGTCGGCCTGCAGCATGCCGAGTGTGAAGACCGGCCACGGCGTGCGCACGATCCACCCGGCGAACGCCCGGATCCGCGCGATGGGTGGGGCCTGTCTGGTCACAGGAACTACCGTATCGGTCGCGGCAGACGCCCAATAGCGGCTGGCGGCGCGATCGTGTCCGGCCCGATCACTACTGTTGTCGGTGATGAACGGCGTTTTCACGCGGCTGATCGGCGAAGAAGCCGTGGAAGCGGAACTGATCGCCGCCGCGCGGGCGGCGCGCGGTGATTCGGCTCACAATGCCGCCGCCACCGGGACCATGACACATGCGTGGCTGATCACCGGCCCGCCGGGATCCGGCCGTTCGGTCGCCGCCGTGTGCTTTGCGGCTGCGCTGCAGTGCACGGCGGAGGACACGCCGGGCTGCGGAGAGTGCCGTGCGTGCGTCACCACAATGGCCGGCACGCATCCCGACGTCCGCCGCATCATCCCGGAGGGCCTGAGCATCGGTGTCGACGAGATGCGCGCGATCGTTCAGATCGCGTCACGGCGCCCAAGCACCGGGCGGTGGCAGATCGTGGTGATCGAAGACGCCGACCGGCTCACCGAAGGTGCGGCGAACGCGCTGCTGAAGATCGTGGAGGAGCCGCCGCCGTCGACCGTGTTCCTGTTGTGTGCGCCGTCGGTTGACCCCGAGGACATCGCGATCACGCTGCGCTCGCGCTGCCGGCATGTCGCGCTGGTGACGCCGCCGGTGGATGCGATCGCCCGGGTGTTGATCGACACCGACGGGCTTGCCCAGGACGAGGCGCGGTGGGCGGCGTCAGTCAGCGGCGGGCATGTCGGTCGCGCGCGGCGACTGGCCACCGATCCCGCCGCGCGTGAGCGACGGCAGCGCGCACTGGGCCTGGTGCGTGACGCGGTCACGCCGTCGAAGGCCTACGCCGCCGCCGAGGAGTTGGTGGCCACCGCGGAGGCCGAGGCCAGAGCGCTGACGGCCGACCGCGACGAGGCCGAGGCCGAGGAGTTGCGTACGGCGCTGGGCGCCGGCGGGACCGGCAAGGGCACCGCCACCACGCTGCGGAGCGCCACGGGTGCGATCAAAGACCTCGAGCGGCGGCAGAAGTCGCGGCAGACACGGGCCTTCCGGGACGCGCTGGACCGGGCGCTGATCGACTTGGCGAACTACTTCCGCGACGCGCTGATGACGGCCTCGGCGGCAGACGGCGTCCGGCGGAACCATCCGGACATGGCGTCGCGGGTGTCAGCGTTGGCCGATCATGCGTCGCCGGAGCGGCTGCTGCGCTGCATCGAGGCGGTGTTGGAGTGCCGCGAGGCGCTCGGCCTCAACGTCAAACCGAAGTTCGCGGTCGACGCGCTGGTCGCCAAGGTTGGGCAGGCGCTGCGCGACTGACTTGGGTGGCTCACCGGCGCTGCCGTAGACTCGTGCCGCCCGGCGATGCGGGGCACGCCACCTTAGCTCAGTCGGCAGAGCGGCTCACTCGTAATGAGCAGGTCAACGGTTCGATTCCGTTAGGTGGCTCGCGTTGCGGCGGTCAACACGGTGCCCTAGAGGACTTGACGCGCAATGCTGCGGGCCGTGTTCGCCGCCGGAAAGCCGGCGTAGCCGCACTTCGGCGGTTTCGTCTTCACTGAGCCCGTTCCGCCGGGCGATGTGCACGTGCGCTTTCAGTTCGTCGGTGGCCCGCAATGCGATCAGGATCCCGAGCGTAACCAGGCTGCGGTCGCGCCCCTTCAATCCCTCTGCGCGCACATCTGTCATGCGACACAGCCTCGCACGGCCGCGATCATGCGGGCGCGAGGAAGCCAATCGGCCCGGACGCGATGCACACCGCGAGGGCGGCGGTGTTCGCCCGCGCGATGATCGCGTCACCGGCGCCGGGCAGCCGCACATACACGCGGTTGAGGCCCGGACGCACGGGAACCTTGGTGTCGGTGCCGTCGGCCAGCGACAACGTGATGGAGCCGTCGCTGTTGGCCAGGTAGTTGATTTCGGCGGTCCAGTCCGCCGGCAGCAGCGGCCCATCGAGCGCCATTCTGACCGGAGTGTCGGGCTGGACGAAGTAGCCGCACCGTGGCAACGGACCGGGCACGATTGTCCGGATCCAGGTGACCTTCGCGTCGACCACCCGACCGCTGACGTCCAGCATCCGCAGATCATCGGTCGAAGAAGCGAATTCGGGTCGATCGTGGAGCAGCGCGAACATGTGGCTGGCGAGGTTCTCCGGCCAGGCCACCCGCTGCAGCACCAGCGGGTCGACTTCCTGCTCGAGGAGCGGCGCATCCGACGCCGCGTGCGCGTCGGCCAGCCCTCGCTGCGCGTTCAGCAGATACGGCTTGGCCGGGTTGTCACGCCAGGTGGTGAGGAACGTCGCGGTCGAGTACAGGCTGGACGCCACGAAGGCCGCGGCCAGCGCGGCGGCCACCGCCGTGCGCGGCGCCGAGGCGTCGAGCCAGCGGGAACCGGGCCGGTTCGGCGCGCGGAACGCGACCGCCGCGCACAGCGCCAGCACGAGCACGAGGTCCGGGAAGTACCGCAGCGTCTGCGCCAGCTCCAGCGCGGTGAACTTCGATGACCGCATCAAGTAGATCGGCACCTGGCAGGCCACCGCATAGCCAGCCGCCAGCAGCCAGACCGGGCCGATGCGCTGCTTGCGGATCAGCGACACCGCAAACACGCCAACCAGCAAGAGCCAGCCCACCACCAT
>Ga0335081_10018850_pt1 | contig 11156 bp, 9 predicted proteins | sample Lox_Sample_35_FD_206713 | JGI IMG/M metagenome (GOLD analysis project Ga0335081, IMG submission 206713) | Soil microbial communities from Loxahatchee National Wildlife Refuge, Florida, United States - Lox_Sample_3.5 | ecosystem: Environmental > Terrestrial > Soil > Wetlands | place: USA: Florida...
CAGTGTCGCTGACCGGATAAGCCTGCGCACGCAGGGAAACGGTGATCAAGGTAATGGCTAGCGCGGATATCCACAGCACCAGGCTGGTCGCCATGATCCGCTCGGCGAGCCCTTCCGCGCGCCCTGCCATCGATGCGATCCCCAGCAGGAAGAAGCATACGGGGCAGATGACACGGGCAGCGATCATCACCGGGCGCAGCCGCCGCCACTGGGCAAGCTGCCGCATCCGCTGCCACAGCGGAATAGGCGTGAATGCCAGTACCAGGAAGGCGAGGCTGGCGACGATGGCGTCAGTCAGCCCGCCTGGGCTGGCGAGCTGGTGGTGGGCGGTGCAACCGGGTCGGCGAGCCGGCAGGGGATCAGCGGGAAGGAGTTACCCAGCGCGAGCGCGGAGCAGGCCAGTATCCACGGCGCGCAGGCGGCGGCCTTCCCGGCGGCGGCCAGGGCCGGGCGCAGCCCGAACACCGCGAAGCCGAAGGTACCTAGCCCGCCTGCCGCGAAGCAGGCGATGGGAAACCAGGCATGCGGCGCGGTCGCGGCCTGCAGGTCGCTGATGGTGTCTGTTACTGGGTCATACCGGGGTCCCTGCCAGGTTTCGGCGATCAGCCACCCGGCTATGAACGCGGCCTGCGCGATCACCCCGACCAACCCCCACGCCAGCAGGTGCCCGCCGCGTGATCGGCCGGCCGCACCGCCGGTGGCGATACCGTCCGCACCGGTCACGCTTCCACCCGCTGTTCCTGGCGGCGGCCAGGTGCCCGCGACGGAAGATCACGAAGCCCGGCTGGAGTATCAACTAGATCCATCTGCGGACCTTGGCGCGGTAGGCGTCGTATCCCGGCACGCCGTTCAGGCTGGCTTCCTCGACCGGGATGACGGACCAGTTCACGTATGCGAGCACAAGCGGAAGGAAGACGAGCGCCCAGAATGCCGGGATGGCGATCGCGTCACCGACGTAGGCCACCGCCAGCCCGGCATACATCGGGTTGCGTGTGAGCCGGTACGGGCCAGTGGTGACCAGCGCCTGCGGCGCCTCGCCGGGCACGGCGGTAGTTCCCGCCCGCTTGAACAGCCACCAGCCCAGCCCGCCAGGGCGGCGCCCAGCAGGAAGATGACCCCGCCGCAGACGCCGAGCGCGGTGACTGCCCCCGGGGAGTGAACCCGGACAGGGACAAGCGCTTGCAGTCCCACGCCTAGAAGGAAGCCAAGCACGTATACCCACGGGACCGGCATGCGCAGGAATGGCCTGCTCGGATGCGCCGCCGGCCCGGCGCCGCGGGTGGTCATCTGCGCACCTCCATATATTTGATTGAGTCTGTCAAATATATTACTGTGGGCGTGTGGCACCGGGCAAGCGTGACGTGGAGGAGATGGTCGTCGCCCTCTTCACGCTGGTAGGCGGACTGGAGCGGGCCCGCCGCCGCAGCCCGGGGGCCGCGGCGCTGAGCCTGCTGCAGATCATCGCGGGCCACGGGCAGATCAGGCCCTCGGAGATCGCCGAGGCCCTGCAAGTCCACCCATCGCTGGTTACCCGTCAGGTCCGCGACCTCGAAGCCGACGGGTACCTGGAGGTGACCGCCAACCCCGGCGACCATCGCTCGTGCCTGATAAAGCTGACCCCCGCTGGCGCCGATCAGATGACCCGGCTTCAGCAGGTCGGCCTTGGGCGCTTCGCCAAGTTTGTCGCCGACTGGGAGCCCGCCGAGGTGCGCACGTTCACGTCCCTGCTCCGGAAGCTCGAGGCGTCCAAGGCGGCAGCCGCCGCCGCCGAGCAGCAACCACCCGGGCGGCGCTGGGCACAACCCCGGCGATGAAAGCTCCCCAGCACCGGCGCCTCCCACGGCACGGCCGAGTCCTGGTCACTGACCCGGGTTCCCGGTGTCCCTTCAAGAGGACCTGAGGCGTTCGTGCCGGATGCCGTGCCTATCCAGGATGAGATGGCCGCGCTGCGGACGGCCAGCGCCCGGCTGCGTAACATGATCGAGGCCAAGGATGCTGAGATCTCCATGCTGCGGAAGCAAGTCGGGGCGCTGTCGGCGCAGGTGGCGGAGTTGCGTGCCCGGCTGGCGCAGAACCCGCGGAACTCCTCCAAGCCGCCATCATCGGAAGGGCTGGCCAAGCCGGCGCCGAAGTCGCTGCGGAAGAAGTCCGGGCGCACGCCCGGGCGGCCGAAGGGGCAGCCGGGAGTGACGCTAAGGCTGACCGGGCTCCCTGACCAGGTGGCTACCCACGAGCCGGGCCAGTGCGCTGGCTGCGGCGCGGGCTTGTCCGGCGCCCCGGTGACCAGAACAGAGCGGCGCCAGGTTGTGGACCTGCCAGAACGAATCCGGGCCCTGGTCACCGAGCACCGCCTCGTCTCCCGCCAGTGCGCGTGCGGCATGGTCACCGTCGGCCAGGCCCCGGCTGGCGTGGCGGCGCCCGTGCAGTACGGGCCGCGGATCACCGCAGTGTGCGCGTACCTGTGGCACGGTCAGTTCCTGTCCCGCAACCGCACCTCCGAGGCAGCTGGCGAGCTGTTCGGCGTGCCGGTTTCCCCAGGCGCGGTCACCGGGATGGTCAGACGGGTCACCGGGAAGCTGGGCACCACGCTGGAGGCCATCCGCACGGCGCTGACCGCAGCCTCGGTCGCGCACTTCGATGAGACCGGGTTCCGGGTCGCCGGGCAGCTAGCCTGGGTCCACTCCGCCTCGTCCGGGAAATACGCGCTGATCACCATGCATCCGCGGCGGGGACGGGAGGGCATGGACGCCGCCGGGGTGCTCCCCCACTTCGGCGGCGTCGCGGTTCATGACGCGTGGGCCCCCTACGACACCTACCCAGGCCTGGCCGGGCACGCGCTGTGCAACGCCCACGCGCTCCGCGAACTGCAGGCCGTCATCGATGCCGCCCCACCAGCCCCTTGGTGCTGGGCGGACCAGGCCGCCGACGCCCAGCGGAAAATGAAGCGACTCGTGGACGCCTCCCTCACCGCCGACGGCATACTGGACCATGCTGACCAGGCCAAGCTCGCCGCCGCCCGGCACGAATACCATTCCGCGCTCCTGATCGGCGAACGGGAAACCGCAGCCCGCGCCAGCCCGCTGATGCGCAAGCACCATGCCCTGGCCCGCCGCCTGCTCCAGCGCGAGGACGACTATCTCCGCTACACCTATGACCCTCAGGTCCCGTTCGACAACAACGCTGCCGAGCGAGAGATCAGGATCGGGAAACTACGGATTAAGGTGTCAGGCTGCATGCGGTCCATGGCAGGTGCCCAGGCGTTCTGCGCCATCCGCTCCTACCTGTCCACCGCCACCAAGCACGGCATCGGAAAGCTCGATGCCCTCACCTGCGCTGCAAGCGGAACACCCTGGGTACCCAAAGCGACATAACAAAGGATCCCGCACCTATCCAGTTACCTTGAGGTTAGGTTACTGATTGTGCTGGTGCCCGGTTTCGGGTGTGATGTCTGTGACGGGTGCTGGCGGGGCGCATAGGTGCGCTCGCCCTCACCCATGGTGCGTCCTCCCGTGCAGGACCCGCGCGAGCATGTCACGCTCTCGCCACCGCCTCCTCATCTGCGCATAGCTACTCTGGGCTACTGGTTCTGCCGCGCCCGATTCCTCCGCCTCAGCCCGGCGGGCCGCTCGCCAGGTACTTACCGAAGCTGACCGGCGATGCGGCCAGGAAGCCGCCTTATCCGGAAACGGCGAGCAGCGCGGCCACCCGGTCCCGGCTGAGCGGGTCGGCCGGGACCTGCATCACCATCAGCAGGCCGGGGTCGTCCTCCAGCCGCAGCTGGAACATCTCCAGGGTGATCCGCCCGGCTTGGGGGTGGCTGATGCGGATCTTGGCGGGCCTGAAATACCGCACCGGGTACTGCGCCCACCAGTCGCGGAACTGCGGGCTGGCCTCGGTCAGGGCCGCCACGAGCTCGGCGAACCTGGGATCGCCCGGATGCCGCCCGGCCGCGGCCCGGAACTGGCTGAGCAGGACGCGGGCGGCCCGTTCCCAGGTGGTCATGCGCACGCGGTTCTCCGCGTCGGTGAACATCATCCACAACAGGTTGCGGCGACCGTCCGGGAGGGCGGCCGGGTCGTGCCGGATGCGCCGGTAAGGCTCGTTCCACGCCAGGTAATCGAAGTGGACGTCGTAGACGGAGGCGGGGTTCGGAGCCACGGCGTCGACCAGCCGCCGCAGCCGGGGCTGCGGGTCGTCGCCGGATGCCCGCGGCGAGGCGTCCAGCCCGGCCAGCTCCCTGAGATGGCGGCGCTCGTCGGCACTGAGCCGCAGCGCGCGGGCCAGCGCCTCGATGACCTGCGATGACGCCGGGATGTTGCGGCCCTGCTCCAGCCAGGTGTACCAGGTGACGCCCACGCCGGAAAGCTCCGCGACCTCCTCGCGGCGCAGGCCGGGGGTCCGGCGCCGGCCGGGCTCGCTGTCGCCGGGCAGCCCGACGTCGGCGGGGGTCAGCCGGGCCCGCCGCGAGCGCAGGAAGTCCGCCAGCTGACTGCGGTTACCTGAGCTCACGCGGCCCGCCGGGTAGCACGATCAGTACCAGGATCGGTCCCGTCATCCTCCCTAACATAACCAGCGGGCGGCGAAGGGGGCCGAAGGAGCGGAGTGCAGCGGTGACGCAAGCACGGAGCGCAGCGACGGGACGGAGGGACATGGCTGACGGACTTGTGCTGCCACCCGGGGCCGGGCGGCAGATCAGCGGGGCCGGGATGACGCTGAAGGTGGGTTCGGAGCAGTCGGCCAGGTGGTAGGCGTTCGAGGCCGAGGTCGCGCCCGGCTTCGATGTCGGGGCGCACCGGCATGCCGAAGCCGAGGAGATCTTCTACATCCTCGAAGGCGAACTCGACCTGCTCGCATTCGAGCCGCGGGTCAGGACGTCGGGCGACTGGACCGCCTGGGAGTCGGCCGACGGCGCGAAGGTCGTCCGCGGCGGCCCGGGCAGCCTCATGTTCGTGCCGGCCGACTGCCCGCACGCCTTCACCAACCCGGGGACGGCGCCGGCCCGGATGCTGTTCCTGGTCACGCCGTCCGGCCACGAGCAGTACCTGGAGGGAGTCGCGGAGCTGCTCCGCCGCCCGGGGCCGCCGGATCAGGTCGCGATCATCGAGCTGCGGGCCCGCTATGACATCGAGCAGCTCTCGCCGATGATCCCGGACCGCCGCCAGGCCGCCGGGCCGTCCTGACCAGGCCCTGCGCTGGCCAGGCCCGGGACCGGTTTCACGGCACCGTCGTCGTCGCGGAGCAGCCCGCGTCCGCCGGTGGTCGCAGCACCAGTACAACCAGGGATGTAGCGGCCCGACGCGGTCCGCGCGGGCTACAGCCCGCGGACGGCCTCGGCGGCCACGGCGCGCAGCCGGGCCCGCAGTTCGGCGCCCGCCGCCCGGCTGGTCTGGGCCTCGACGATCCGCAGGCCGGTGCCCTGCAGCGCCTTGGTCAGGTCGCCGGGCTGCTCGAGGCGCTGGTAGGGCAAGCCGAACGCGGCGGCCAGGTGGTACAGGTCGGCGCCGTGCGGGGTGCCGAACAGCCGCTCGAACGAGCCGGGAAAGGCGGCCTGCTCCAGGGCGGAGAAGATGCCGCCGCCGTCGTTGTTGACCACGACCAGGCACAGGTCGGGGCGCGGCTCGTCCGGGCCGAGGGCCAGGCCGGCCGCGTCATGCAGGAACGCCAGGTCCCCGAGCAGGGCGAACGCGGGACCGCCGTGGGCCAGTGCCGCGCCGATCGCCGACGAGGTGGTCCCGTCGATCCCGCTGGCACCCCGGCTGGCCAGCACGCGCAGGTCCGCACGGGGCAGAAGGCCGCCATCAATATCCCGAACGGGCTGGCTTGATCCGCACCAGAGCAAGGCTCCTTGCGGCAGTGCGCTGGCCAGGTCCCGGGCCAGCCGCGGCTCCGTCAGGTTCTCGTCGTCGTCGAGCACGGCGTCCACCGCGCGGCGTGCCGCCTCGTCCGCCCGTTGCCAGCCGTCCAGCCAGGCGTTGCGGCCCGGATCCGGGGGGCGGGGCGTCCCGGCGAGCCGGACGGCGGAGGCGACATCGGTGGCGGCTCGCTGCGGGTCGGCCCAGCGCCCGGTCCGCTGCGCCACGACCACGTGCCTGCGCGCCGAGCCAGCCCTCCCCCGGCCGGCCGTCCCTGAGCCAGCACCGAGGAAGGCGATCTGCGCCCGGGACAGGCCGGGACGGCCCGCCGAGACGATCAGGTCGGGCTGGCGGGCCTGGACGAACTCCGGCGTGGCCAGCAGGTACTGGTAGGCGGACAGCGCGTTCGGCCCGCGGCGCGCACCGGACGAGGGCTCGGCCAGCACCGGCCAGCCGGCCCGCTCAGCCAGTTCGGCCAGGGCCGGCGCGTCGTAGTCGCCGTCGCCGCAGATCACCACGCCGCGTTCGGTCCACGGCAGTTCGAGCTCGCCGTCCGCCGCGCTCAGCTCGCCGAAAAGCGTCCATGGCCGGCCGCCGGGGCGACCGTCCAGGGGCTCCGGCCATTCCTCGCCGCCGGTCGGCACCAGCGGCTCGCGGAAGGGCAGGTTGAGGTGGACCGGGCCCGGCCGCGCGCCGGCGCTGCCGGCCGCGTGCGCCCAGGCCTGGCAGGCCAGCGAACGCCAGTAGCCGACGGCGCCGGGCCGGGCCTCGGGCAGGCCGACCTCGCAGAACCAGCGCGCCGCGTCACCGTACAGCTTGATCTGGTCGATCGCCTGGTTGGCCCCGATCCCGCGCAGCTCGGGCGGCCGGTCGGCGGTGAGCACGAGCAGCGGGACACCGGATTCGCCGGCCTCGATCACCGCCGGGTGGATGTTGGCCGCCGCCGTCCCCGAGGTGCACAGCACCGCCACCGGGCGACGGCTGGCCTTGGCCAGGCCGAGCGCGGTGAACGAGGCCGAGCGCTCGTCGATCCGGACGTGCAGCCGTACCCGCTGCTGCCGCCCGGCCTCGAAGAACGCCATCGCCACCGGCGTGCTGCGCGAACCGGGCGCCAGCACCACCTCGCGCAGCCCGCACCTGATCAGCTCGTCGCTGAACGTGATCCCGAACGCCGTGGACGGATTCAATGGCGGCCCATCACATCGGGCAGGAACCGCGCGGCGGCCGCGGCCCGCTCCCGCCAGGGAGCGGGATCGGCCTCCCAGCGGGCCAGCTGGCCGGGGTCGACGGCCGGGCGGCGGACCGGCAGCGCACCGGCCGCGGGCGCCAGCGGGCTGGCCGTGACGTCCCCGGCCAGCAGCGACATCGTGCCCAGGCCGCAGGCGTAGGGCAGCGCGGGGAGTGCGGCGGCCAGGGCCACCCCGGCGGCGAGCCCGACCGAGGTGTCGACGGCGCTCGACACCACGACAGGAAGACCGCACGCCTCGGCCACCTCCAGCGCGGCCCTGACCCCGCCGAGCGGCTGGACCTTCAGCGTCACGATGTCGGCCGCGCCCGCGGCCCGCACCCGCAGCGGGTCCTCGGCCCGGCGGATCGACTCGTCGGCGGCGACCGGGATATCGATATGTCGACGCAGCTCAGCCAGCTCGTCCAGGGTGGCGCAGGGCTGTTCGGCGTACTCGAGCCCGAACCGCGCCAGCTGCCCCAGCATCCGCGCCGCCTGCCCGGGCGCCCAGGCGCCGTTGGCGTCGACCCGGATCCTGCCGTCCGGGCCGAGCGCGGACCGGACCGCCTCGACCCGCTCGAGGTCCTCCGCCTCGGCCTGGCCGCGCTCGGCCACCTTGACCTTGGCGGTCCGGCAGCCCGACTTCGCCACGATCTCGGCGGCCTGGGCGGGCCCGACGGCGGGCACGGTCACGTTCACCGGGATCCGGTCCCTGGCCGGCCCGGGCCACCCCCGCGTCGCCGACTCGATGGCGCTGGCCAGCCAGCGGGCGCTCTCCTTCGGCCCGTACTCGGCGAACGGCGAGAACTCCCCCCAGCCGGCCGGCCCCTCGATCAGCGCGCCCTCCCGCACCGTGATCCCCCTGAACCTGACCGGCATCGGAATCGCGAACGCCCGCAGCCCCCGGATCATCTCCGTCAGTTCCCCCCTCACCGCGGCCCGCTTTCATGATCGTGGACATTTACCCCCCGGAATCCGCAGGTAAATGTCCACGATGATCCGAGGCCACCGATGTCACGGGTCGCCAGGGGCAGGTGGGGCGCGAGAGACGGGGTGGGCGCAGGGGACGTGGCGGCGACGGGAACCGGGATCCCCGGGCAGGCTAGGCGGCGCGGCTGTGTCATGCGCTTTTCCGTGAGAATGATCACAGGGGGTACGTGGCCGGACATTCGATCAGGCCTGCAAAGCTGGACGCGTTTCGCACTTCAACGCGATTTATGGTGATCTGCGGGGTGCCGGGATGGTCCTTTCCTGGTTCCGGGACAGACAGCCGCCAGTCGATCACTCGTAACCTCCCAGAGTCAGGGTTCTAACCTTAACCAGCGTGAGAATGCGCCCCCTGCACGCGGTCCTGGTCAAGCGCGCGACCCCGCGGCTGGTCGAGTTGCTGGCGGCGGCGCTCGACGGTACCGGGCCGGCGATCCTGCCGCTGGACGCCGGGCTGCCGGCCGGGCGCATCGCCGAGCTTACCGACACCCTCGGTCCGGGCTCGATCGAAGACGCCGAGGGCGTGAGCAGGGTCCGTTCGGCTCGACGAGAGGGAGTCGCCGAAGGTACGGCGGTCATCGTCAGCACCTCCGGGTCCACGGGCTCGCCCAAGGGGGTGGAGCTGAGCGCGGCCGCCCTGCGGCATTCGGCACGGGCCTCGCTGGACCGGCTGGGCGCCCGGCCGGGCGAACGCTGGCTGTGCTGCCTGCCCGCCGCGTACGTGGCCGGCCTGCAGGTGCTGGTGCGATCCCTGGTCAGCGGCACCGAACCGGTGCTGGCCGAGCGGGCCGACGCCGAGACCCTGGCCGCCGGGTCCGCGGCCGGCTGCGCGCACGTATCCCTGGTTCCGACCCAGCTCCAGCGGCTCCTGGCGGATGCCGGCCCGGCGGCACCGCTGGCCGGGTTCTCCTCGGTGCTGCTCGGCGGGGCCGCGGCGCCGGCCGGGCTGCTGGCCGCCGCGCGGGCCGCGGGCGTGCCGGTGGTCACGACCTATGGCATGACCGAGACCTGTGGCGGCTGCGTCTACGACGGGCTCCCGCTTGACGGCGTTCGGGTCGAGGTCCGCGAGGATGACCGGATCTGGATCGGCGGACCCGTGCTGTTCTCTGGCTACCGCCTTGGGCCAGGGGGGCCAGGGGGGCCAGGGGGGACGGGCAGTCCCCCCAGGAGCGGGGAGGTCCCCGGGGGGGTCGCCCCCCCGGGGGCAAACACTGCCTCCTGGTTCCGGACCGGCGACCTGGGCCGCCTGGACGCCTCGGGACGGCTGACGGTGCGCGGCCGGGCCGATGACGTCATCAACACCGGCGGGCACAAGGTCGTCCCCGGTGAGGTGGCGGCGGCGCTGCAGACCTGCCCGGGGGTGCGGGACGTGGCGGTGCTGGGGCAACCCGACCCCAAATGGGGCGAACGGGTCATCGCGGTGGTGGTCCCGGCCGACCCAGCCGACCCGCCGGCCCTGGAATTGCTCCGTCTGCATGTGCGCGAGCGCCTGCCGCGTTACGCTGCTCCCAGCAGGATCGTAATGGTCGATGCCGTTCCCATGCTCCCGAGCGGTAAGCACGACATCGTACGGCTCAGGCAAGAGCTGCTACGGCGGGAACAAACTGAGGCGGAGAACGTTACTTATTAGTGCCCGGACAATGTCTCTCCTGCTGAGGACTACGCGGGGCGGCAAGGGGTACTTGGTGGAAACCCAATTGAACGACGTAAGTAGTGCGTGCGTTGTTACGAGGAGGAGGGAGGTGTCTCATGCCGCGGATCGCGATGGCGACATCAGCCGCTGAGCGCATCGCTGACTCGGATGACGAGCTGAGCACGACCCGGGTTGACGATCTCATCCAGCGCGGGCGAAGCCAGGGTCACCTGTCTCTTGCGGAGCTGAGGACGGCCTTTGACCAGGCAGGACTCACCCCGGCTGAGGGACGGTCCATTCTGCGCGAATTGAGCGAGGCCGGCGTGCGGCTGGCTAACGAGCTGGCGGAGAATAAGGGGAGTCCCAAGAGCCGCCAGGCGCGCCCCGCGCGCGCCACGGCGCGGGCCGCCAAGGAACCGGATGTGGACCCCGAGCCTGACCTGAGCGACGACGCCGACATTGACCTGGCCGACCCCGATGTTGTGAGCCTGGAGGCCGAGGCGGCGGCGGTCAGCGATGCCGACAAGCTGACCGAGGTTGACCTGGACGATCAGACGCCCGCGATGGGCGACTCGGTCCATACCTACCTCAAGTCCATCGGGCGCACCAGCTTGCTGACCGCCGAGCAGGAGGTGGAACTCGCCAAGCGGATCGAGGCCGGCCTGTTCGCCGAGCACAAACTGGAGACCGCGACCGGGCTTGACGAGAACTTCCGGCGTGACCTGGAGATGGTCGCCGAGGACGGACGCCGCGCCAAGGCGCACATGCTCGAGGCGAACCTGCGCCTCGTCGTGTCGGTGGCCAAGAAGTACAGCGACCGGGGCCTGTCCCTGCTCGACGTGGTGCAGGAAGGGAACCTGGGCCTGATCCGTGCGGTCGAGAAGTTCGACTACACCAAGGGCTACAAGTTCTCCACCTACGCCATGTGGTGGATCAGGCAGGCCATCCAGCGCGGTTTCGCCGACTCGGCCCGCACCATCCGGCTGCCGGTGCACGTGCTCGAGATGCTGTCCAAGCTGTCGCGCGTGGAGCGGGACATGCACCAGCGCCTGGGCCGCGAGCCCACGCCCGAGGAGCTGGCCGTCGAGCTGGACCGGACCCCGGACCAGATCGAGGAGCTGCTGCGCACGTCGCGCCAGCCGATCTCGCTCGACTCGACGATCGGCGAGGACGGCGAGACGTCCATCGGTGACCTCATCGAGGACGTCGACGCGCCCGAGGCGTCGGAGCTCGTCGACCGCCAGCTGATGGCGGAGCAGCTTCGCTCGGCGCTCGACGCGCTGACGCCGCGCGAAGCGACGATCATGGCAATGCGGTTCGGGCTTTACGACGGCAACCCGCACACGCTCGACGAGATCGGCCGGGCGCTCGGCCTGACCCGCGAGCGGATCAGGCAGCTCGAGAAGCAGTCGCTGTCCAAGCTGCGTCACCCAAGCCGCGCGCAGCCGCTGCTCGACTT
>Ga0335081_10018851_pt1 | contig 11156 bp, 9 predicted proteins | sample Lox_Sample_35_FD_206713 | JGI IMG/M metagenome (GOLD analysis project Ga0335081, IMG submission 206713) | Soil microbial communities from Loxahatchee National Wildlife Refuge, Florida, United States - Lox_Sample_3.5 | ecosystem: Environmental > Terrestrial > Soil > Wetlands | place: USA: Florida...
GAAGAAAGCACTGGGGAAATCGATCGTCGCCGATTTCCACTCTGTGGAGGACGCGCAACGTGCCGCCGAGGTATTCCAGGCGGTGGTGCAGCGCAGGGAAGTGCCTGACAATATCCAGACCGTCTCCATGCCGGACGGGGTCCGCGTCGAGGGCGGCATTCGCGTCGACAAGCTGCTGGCCCGCGTAGGCCTGTGCGAGTCGGTCACCGATGCCGTGCGCAAGATCAAAGCCGGTGCGGTCGAAATCAACGGCGAGAAGGTCAAGGAGCTGATCCTGAAAGACCCGCCCGCCTGCCTGCTAATTCAAGTCGGCAAGAACTGGCGAAAAGTAGCTTAGAACTCGAACGCCAGCGGCATCTGCTGATCGAAGGCCGCCGCGCGACGAATTTCCACGCGCGCGGCTTCCGCCGTGCGTCCCCAGCCTTCGAGAATCCAAACGATCTCGCGGCAGGCCTCGTCCTGCGCCGCGTCGTCGCCCTGCGACTGGGCCAGGCTGCGCCATCGCTCCATCACCTCGTAGCACTCCGCGTGACGCCCCTGATCTCGAGCCAGGCGACGCACCTGCCTCGCGGCGGCGCACACGTCGATCCAGGCGGCATCGGTCACGAAGAACGCGCGCTGCGCCTCACCTAGCGGCTCGCCCGTGGAATGAAGACCCGCCGGCGCAATCAGCGTCGAACAACGGCCTTCGAAAACAAGCTCTGGACGGGCGTCACCTTCCAGCACGATCAACAACCGCCGCGCGGCGCAGAAATCGCGCAACCGCTCCAGGTTGTCTGCAAGCTCGCCTTCCAGCCGCAGCCCGAGTTGCGCACCGAGATCGCCGGCCGCGGCGGCCAACGTAGGCGCGAGGGCAACCTTCACCACCGCATCGAAATCGCCCGCAAACGCCATCGCAAACTCCTCGGCCAGCGCGGCGCTCTGCGCCGTCTCCACACCCGGCCGGTCGGCGATATCCAGCCCAAGCACCTCGATATCCACGGCGAACTCCGCGCTCGGAGGTTCGGTCTGGGGCGCTGTCCGGAGCCAACGCTTGATTTCCCGCGGCCGCCGGGCCTCAAACATCGGGGTCAATACCCGCGGCGGCACACAGTCGTCGCAGCGGACAAAGGCGATCCGCACGCCCTCCGCCGCGGGCTCGGTAACCAGCGGCTCTTCCCACTCCGCGCGCGGCCAGCGCGGCGGCAGGGACGCGCGCGAAAAGAACACCAGGATCGCATCGGCCGTGCGCGCGTCGCGCGCCTTCGACGCGAGGTCCTCTCCCGGCCGCATCTCGCCTTCCTCGAGAAACACCCGCACGTCGGCACCGCGCTCCAGGAAGGCCGCGATTCGCGCGGCCGTCTCGCGGTCGTCCGGCGCGTAGCACGGAAATAGGGTCGGGGTCAGAGCTTGCACGCCAGCGTCAGGCCGTCTCCCAGGGGCACCAGGGTGAGCGCGACCCGTCGATCGGCATGCAGTTTGCGATTGAACGCCCGGATGGCCTCGGTGTCGGCTTCGTGGTTGCTCTCGTCCGCCACCAGCCCGTCCCACAAGACGTTGTCCACCGCGATCACTCCGCCCCGGCGCACCAGCACCAGCGCGCGCTCGTAGTAATTCTCGTAGTTCGCTTTGTCCGCATCGATGAACGCCAGATCGAACTCCCCGGCGCGGCCCTGCACGATCAGAGCGTCCAGCGTCTGAAGCGCGGGCGCGATCCGCAGTTCGATCTTGCTCTCGACTCCCGCCTCGCGCCACGTCTGCCGTGCGCGCGCCGTGTAGTCCTCGCTGACGTCGCAGGCAATAATCTTGCCGTCCGCTGGCAGGGCCATTGCCACCCAGGTGGAGCTGTAGCCCATGAAGACTCCCACCTCCAGCACCTTCTTCACGCCGGCGATCCGCGTCAGCACGTGCAGGAACTGGCCCTGCTCGGGCGATGTCTGCATCGAGGCGTGCGGGTGGTCCTCCGTGCCCTCGCGCAGACGGCGAAGCGGCTTGGGCTCGTGAAGGGTGATCTCGCGGACATAGTCCGCGAGAGGGTCTGTAAGTAGGGTATGTACGCGGGACATGCCTGGCGCTATTTCAGCTTCTCGACTTTCTTCCGGATCTCGTCCGCGTTCTTGGCATCCGATGCCAGCTCGAGGTATTTCGAATAAGCTTCGCGCGCCGCCTTGTGGTCCTTCAATTTCTCCTGCGCCTCGCCCAGCTTGAGCCAGGCTTCGGCGTCGCCGCTATTCCACTTCGTGGCCTCGCTATAGCGGCCCGCCGCCGCGCGGTAGCTGCCCTTCTTGTAATACTCGTTGCCGACGTTGATTTCCTTCTTCGCCTGCAGCGGATTAAAGCCGTACTCCTTGTTCGTGCCCGACGACGTGTCTTCCTCGGGCGGCATCCCGTTCTGCGCCGGAGGCGGGGTCTCGCCTCGCTTCTTCAGAACCTGCCCCTGAGCTTGAAACGGCACTACAGACAGCACGACCAGTGCCGGAATCCAGCGTGACATAATTAAATTATACCCGCGAGAAATGGCACTCCGTGACAAGGTAGCGTCGCTTCCTCTCTCTCCCGGAGTGTACCTCTACAAGGATGCCGGCACCCGCATCATCTACGTTGGCAAGGCCAAAAACCTGCGCGCCCGGGTCCGCAGCTACTTCAACGAAGACCGCCTTGCGGATATCAAGACCGGTACCCTGATCTCAGAAGCGGCAGACATTGACTACATCCTGGTCGATAACGAAAAAGAAGCCCTGGCCCTCGAGAACAACCTGATCAAGCAGTACAAGCCGCGCTTCAACGTACTCTTGCGCGATGACAAGACCTACCCGTACATCAAGCTCACCAACGAGCGCTATCCGCGCGTCTACGTGACCCGCCGCCTGAAGAAGGACGGCGCCACATACTACGGCCCGTACTTTCCGGCGAATCTGGCCCACCGCCTGGTACACTTCATCCACCGCAGCTTCCTGGTGCCGAGCTGCAAGGTCGATCTCACCCGCTTCCATCCCAAGCCCTGCCTGCAATACCACATTCATCGCTGCCTGGGCCCCTGCGTCCAGGGACTCACCACAGACGAGGCTTATGCCGCCGCCGTGCGCGACGTCCGGCTCTTCCTGGAGGGCCGGCACGGCGATCTCGCCCGCGGTCTTCGTGCCCGCATGCAGGCGGCCTCCGACGAAATGCGCTTCGAAGAGGCCGCTTCCCTGCGCGACCTGATCGCCACGGTGGACGAGATCGAGGAGCGCCAGAAGATGGCCGCCGCCAAAGGCGACGACGTGGATATCTTCGCCGCCTACGCCGAGCCCCCTCTGGTCGCGCTCAATCTCTTTCACCTGCGGAACGGCCAGATCGTCGATCGGCGCGAGCTTTTCTGGGAAGACCAGGTGGAGTTCGACGAGCCGCAATTTTTGTCTTCGCTGCTTAAGCAGATCTACCTCGACCAGCAGTTTATCCCCGCCGAGATTCACGTGCCGGTGGATTTCGAGGACCGCGAAGCCCTCGAGGAACTGCTCAGCGACAAGCGCCGCCGCAAGGTGGAGATCCGCACTCCGCAGCGCGGCCAGAAGAAGGCCCTGCTGGAATTGGTGGGCACCAACGCGAAACACAGTTTCGATGCGCGTTTCCGCGTGCTGAAGCCGTCATCGCGCGCGATCCAGGAGGCCTTGCAGGATTCGCTCAACCTTCCCGACCCGCCCTCGCGCATCGAGTGCTTCGACATTTCGCATATCCAGGGCACGGACAAAGTAGCCAGCATGGTCGTCTGGGAAGACGGCCGCATGAAAAAATCGGACTACCGAAAGTTCATTATCAAGACGGTGATCGGCAACGACGATTTCGCCAGCATGCGCGAAGTGGTCACGCGCCGATACTCGCGCCTGCAGGAGGAGAAGCAGGCCTTCCCCGGCCTGGTGCTGATCGACGGTGGCATCGGCCAGTTGCACGCTGCGGCCGAGGCGCTCGAAGCCATCGGCATCTCCGACCAGCCGCTCGCCTCCATCGCCAAGCGCGAGGAGATTATCTACGTCTACGGCCAGGAGGACGAGCCCGTAGTGCTCGACCGGTTTTCGCCGATTCTTCACCTGGTGCAGTCGATCCGCGACGAAGCCCACCGCTTTGCCGTGACCTTCCACCGCAGCCGCCGCGCCGCCCGCCAGCTCACCAGCGAGCTGGATGCAATCCCGGGCGTCGGCGCCAAGACAGTGCAGAAGCTGTTGAAGCACTTTGGCAGCTCTCAGTTAGTACAAGCCGCTACTGAAGATGAGCTCACCGCAGTGGTGGGCCGCACGGCCGCGCGACGCGTCAAACAGGCGTACCCAACCGTCCCCCTTCAGACGTCATGAGAAAATAGGTCTATGCGTTTCCGGCTCCTCTGCGCCGCGCTGTTCCTCTGTCTGGCAGCGACCGCCCAGCCCATGTCGGTGGAAAAGCTGATCACCTTCCTCAAATCCAGTGTGGAAATGAAGCACTCTGACAGCGAGGTGGCCAAGTTCCTCAAGAACGTGAAACTTACCGACAAGCTCACCGACCGCATGATCGAAGACCTGCTCGCCATCGGCATCGGTCCCAAGACCCGCGACGCCCTCAACGTCCTCCGCGACCGCTCCGCCAACCTCGGCGCCGCCGTCATCGCTCCGCCGAAAGACGAAGGGCCGAAACTGCCGCCGGTACCCTCCTCCGCCGAGCAGGCGGAGATCATCCGCGACGTCCGCGAGTACGCTCTCAGCTACACCAAGGGCCTGCCCGACTTCGTCTGCACCCAGGTGACACGCCGCAAAGCCGCCGGCGAGCCCGGCTCCCGCTACGCCATGCGGGGCGCGAACGAACCCTCCTTCCAGACCCAGGACACCCTCACCATACGCCTTAGTTACTTCGAGCAGAAGGAAGACTACAAACTCATCCTGCACAACAACAGCCCGACCACGGAGGACTACCAGAAGCTGGGCGGCGCCACCTCCAGCGGCGAATTCGGCAGCATGATGCGCGAGATCTTCGAGCCCTACACCCAGACCTACTTCGAGTGGGACCACTGGGCCACCCTGCGCGGCAAGCTCGTGATGGCCTTCCGCTACAATGTCGAGCAGCCGCACTCGCAGTGGGGCATCGACTACGAACATCGCCAGCACATCTATCCGGCCTACAGCGGCCTGATCTTCATTGACAAGGATCTTCACGTGGTGCTGCGCATCACCCTCAACGCCGACAACATCCCGCCCACCTTCCCCATTCGCCTGGCGAAGACCATCCTCGACTACGATTACCAGGACATCAGCGGCCACGAATTCCTCTTGCCGCTCAAGGCCCAGGTGGATATGAGCGCGGATGGGATCCTGACCCGCAACGAGACCGAATTCCGCCTCTACCGCAAGTACTCGGCCGAGTCCGAAATCAAGTACGACATCACGCCCGACCCGCTGCCCGACGACAAGACCAAAGAGGCGCCGGCCGTAGACTGCAAAGATCCGAAGAACGCCAGCAACCCGGCGTGCAAGAAGAAATGATATGCGCCTGCGATTGGCTGCCGCTGCGATCGTCCTGGCCTTCGTCTGCACGGCCCAATCGGCCCTCACCGCCGATCAGTTGATCGCGTTCATAAAGTCGTCCATCGAGCAGAAGATGACCGACGCTGAGGTGTCGCGCTACCTGCGTACCGTCACGCTGAGCCAGCGCCTTTCCGACTCACAGTTCGACGATCTCCTCACCTCGGGACTCGGCCCGCGCAGCCTGCAGGCCCTGCACGCCATCCAGGACCAGGCGCAGTCGCTGCCCCTTGCCGATGGACCGGCGGCAAAACCCGACCCACTGCCGCCTGTGCCCAACGCCGAAGAACAGTCCGCGATCATTGCCGCCGTCCGCGAATACGCGCTGAATTACAGCAGGAACCTGCCGAATTTCCTGTGCGCGCAGCAGATCCGGCGCAAGGTGTCGCCCGGCGAGGGTGAACCCGCGTATCGCGACCAGGACACGCTCATCGTGCGCCTGAGCTATTTCGAGCAGAAGGAAGATTACAAGCTGATCACCGTCAACGACCGTCCCGCGCGCGGTACGTTCGAGGAACTAGGCGGCTCCACTTCCACCGGCGAATTCGGCACTCTGCTCCGCCAGGTGTTCGAGCCCGCCAGCCACGCGAAATTCGAGTGGGCGCGTTGGGCGCGTTTGAACGGCCAATTGGTCATGGCCTTCCGTTACGCGGTGGAGAAGTCCAACTCGCGTTGGGCCCTGGAATATTTGCGCAGCGACCGCCTTGTGCCCGCCTATAGCGGATTCGTGTTCGTCAACAGAGATTCGCGCGAGGTCATGCGCCTGACCCAGCGCGCCGACGGCATTCCGCCGGCGTTCCCGATTCAGGCCGCCGAAACGATCCTCGACTACGACTACCGCGACATCAGCGGCCGCCAGTTCCTGCTGCCGGTGAAGGCCCAAATGGACCTGACATCGGACGGAGTCCGCACGCGCAACGAGATCGATTTCCGCAACTACCAGAAGTATTCCGCCGACGCAGTAATTACCTTCAAGTAGGACAGGCTTCAGCCTGTCCCCGGCCGCTACTTGTACGCCTGCTCGAATTTATTCCTGCTGTTGTACAGCTTGAACGACCCGTCCTTCTGCGCGTCGACGCGGATCCAGCGGCCCTCGCAGGTATTTGTCTCGTCCAGGTTGGCGATCACCGTGTCCGCCGAGTTGTGGTCCTTGCCGCCCGCCACCGCGAAGTGAAGCTGCCACAGGTCCTGAAGTCCCGGCGAGTCGTGAATCGTCTGCCAGACCTCCGGCGATCCGCCCTTACGCGGCCCGTTGTTCATCAGCGCCACCTTGGGGTGCAGCGCGTGCACCAGTTGCGGCGAGCCGCTCATATTCATTCCATGGTGCGAAACCAGGTATAGGTCCACCGTGCCGATCTTGTTCACCGGACACACCAGGTCCTTCTCTTTGTTCCACGTAAGGTCGCCAAGGTCGACCATGCGGAAACTACCGTACGCGATCAGCATCCCCACGCTCTGCGCGTTCTCCGATGGGTCGGGATCCTTCATCTGGAAACTGGCACACTCCGGGTTGGGCTGGCCCGCGCCGGGCAGCGGCGCATCGATCACCTTTCCCGCCGCCGACAGCACCTTCACCTCGATGCCCTTGATCGGCACCGTGTCGCCCGGTTTCACCTCGATATGGTTGCCCTTATCGCGGTACTCCAGGTAGGTATTGAACAGTACCTTGCCCTGCTGGTTCTGCTCCACGCTCGCGCCGTGGTCGACAAAGTTGTGGATCGGCATCTTTTCCGCAAGCTGGAGAATGCCGCCGACATGATCGCTGTGGTAGTGGGTGATCACCAGGTAGTCGATCTTCTTCACTCCCGCGGCCTTCGCCGCTGCTGCAATGCGGTTGGCATCGCGCTTGTCGAACCCTCCCCATCCGGTATCCACCAGCATGGATTCCCCGGATGGCGAGACGAACAGGGTCGCCTGCCCGCCTTCCACGTCGATCGAGTAGACCTCCAGATTCTTGGCCGCGAAAACCAGTCCGGGTAGGGCGAATAGGATCAGGACAAACATCAGGCGTCGCATGGCCAGAATCTTAACACCGTTTTACGCTACACTACGCTTGAGGCACAGAACCCGTGCCGTGCTGCCCGCGGACCAGGGGGGTCCGAGGGCGCACCAACGGATTCCAGGCGAGACGGACTCGAGGCGAATGGAGCCGCTCACCGCGTGCCCGATAGGAAACTAAATGGAACAGAAATTGAAGATCGCCGTCTTCATCGATTTCGACAACATCGAAATCGGCGTGAAGAGCACGCTGCACCGCGAATTTGACGTGGCTGCCGTACTCGACGCGCTCAAGGAACGCGGCGAAATCGTTACCAAGTTCGCTTACGCGAACTGGGGCCGCCAGGAGTCCGCTACCCGTGCGCTCAGCGAGCACGCGGTGCAGATGGTTCAGCGCGACCCTTCTCCGCGCGGCGACAAGAACGGCGCCGACATCAACCTGGCTCTCGATGCCCTCGAGATGGCCTTTACCCACGACCACATCAATGCCTTCGCTATCGTCAGCGGCGATAGCGATTTCATTGCCCTGGTCAACAAACTCAAACAGTACGACAAACGGATCTTCGTGGTAGGCGGCCGCGCCTTCACCAGCACCATCCTGCAAAAGAACTGTCACGAGTTCATCGCATATGAATCCGTGATCGACGATCGCCCGCGCGACCGTCAGGCTCAACGCGAGGAACGCCAGGAAAAGCCTCAGCCTCAGCCTCAACATCAGCCCCAGCAACAGCAGCAGCACCAGCAACAGCACCAGCAGAAGCAGCAGCACAAGCGCGTGGCGCTCGACCTTTCGCAGGCCATGCCGCTGGTGGAGCGCGCCCTCGGCGTCCTGGAGCGCCGTGAGGTCCGCCCGCAGCTCGGCCTGCTTAAGAGCACCATGCTGCAGCTCGATTCCACTTTCAACGAGAAGGCCTACGGCGCCAACTCCTTCACCGATTTTGTCGAACGCCTGCAAAAGGCCGACTATGTCGAGGTTACCGGCGGCGAAGGCCGCTACATGATCCGCCTCAAGGGCGGCGCCACCCCTGAAAAGCCCGGCGCCAAGCCGGAAGAGGCCATACCGCTGCTGCGCGACGTGCTCGAGATTCACCGTATGGAAGTCGACAGCGGTGCCACCGCCGACGAAGTCCTGGAGTGGGTCAAGGAAGAACGCACCGATTTCGAGCCGAGCACCTACGGCTTCCAGGAGTTCGCGGAATTACTGAACTTCGCGCAGGACAAAGGGCTGGTACGCAATCAGACCGACGAAGAGCGCGGGCTGATCGTCTATCTCGGCAACGAGTTCCACCCGCCAGCACCGCCGCCCGAGCCCGAACCGTCCCTTCCCAGCGAAGAGGAAGAGATCGACGAGCCGCAGCCGCTGGTGCCCGGGCAGCCGACGGCGACCGGCGAGATTCCGATTCCCGAACCGCCGCCCAAGCCGCAGCGGCGTCCGCGCGCCCCGCGCCAGAAATCGCAAACGGACCCCAACAAGAAGCGCGCGCCGCGCCGCAAAAAGGTCCAGTAGCTGCGTGGTGCAGGCTTCCGGCCTGCCCTGCCTTAAGAACACATGAAGGCATTTGCGATCCTATTGTGTATCCTGCCCCTCGAGGCGGGCGAACTCGTGGTCGCCGCGGATGGTACGGCGCAATTCCAAACCGTGCAGGCCGCTGTGGATGCTGCGCCGGCGCACACGGTGATCCGGATCAAGCCCGGCAGATACAAAGAGCGCGTGGTGGTACCCGCCACCAAGCCCTTCCTCACGTTCCGCGGCGAAGATGCGGCCGGCACCGTGATCACCTTCGACCGCCACGCCGGGCTTCCCGGCGCCGACGGCAAGCCCATCAACACCTTCGACACGCCCACCGTATTCATCCAGGCAGACGATTTCACCGCTGAGCACATCACCTTCGAGAATTCGGCGGGACCACATGGACAAGCTGTCGCGCTGACCATCATGGGCGATCGCGGCGTGTTCCGCGACTGCCGGTTCTTGGGTTATCAGGATACCCTGCTCGCGCAGGCCGGGCGCCAGTACTTCGAGCACTGCTACATCGAAGGCGCGGTCGACTTCATCTTCGGCGGCAGCGCAGCATGGTTCGAAGAGTGCACGATCCACGCCACTGCCCACGGTTATCTCACCGCGGCCAACACGACCAAGGATCAGCGTTACGGCTACGTGTTTCACAAATGCAGGATCACCGGGGCGCCCGGCGTGCGAACCTTTCTCGGCCGGCCGTGGCGTCCGTGGGCGGCGACCGTCTTTCTGGATACCACGATGAGTGAGGTAGTGAGGCCGGAGGGCTGGAACAACTGGAACGATCCTGCCCGTGAGAAAACGGTCCGCTACGCCGAGGACGTTACCAGTGGCGCCGATGCGCGCGTCGGCTGGGCCCGCCGCCTCAGCGAATTGGATGCGAAGGAGTACACGATCGACTCCGTGCTCGGCGGGCTCGATGGATGGAATCCGAAGACGGGCGCCGTGCGAACGCCAATGGGCATCGCGAGCGGCGCGGCCAAACCTGCGCGTGCCTCCAGGTGGATCGCCGTCGCGGCAGATGGCCACCTGCTCTCCTCCAAAGATGGCTTAAATTGGTCCGCCACCCGCGGATCCGTTCCGGCCCCGAATGCGCGCGTCACCATCGCGCCCGATGGCGCCTGGCACGCCGTCTGGTCCGATGGCAGGCTTCTTCTGCATGCGTCTTCCCCGGATGGATCGCGCTGGTCCGAACCGCAATCTACCGACGTCATGGCGGGACAGAACGCGCTCGACCTGGATTCCCCCGGCGCCTTCTATGACGCATCCGGCGGCCGGTTCATCGTCACCTGGAGTTGCACCCTCGCCCGCAACGCCATCCAGGCTTTCCAGGAAGACGTGGAGCACAACCCGCGCATCTGGTATGCGATCACTCGCGACTTTACCAATTACTCGGCGCCGGCGCTGCTGTTCGACAACAATTACGCCGTGCGCGACGCCCAGATTCTCCGCGACGGATCGCGCTACGTCTTGCTGCACAACGACAACAGCCGTCCAATGCGTGACCTGCGCGCGGCGTTTTCAAATGCCCCCACCGGCCCATGGGGTCCATCCACAAACGCCTTCACCGCGATGGGTAGCGAATCGCCGGCCGCCATCCGCTACGAAGGTGAATGGTGGATCTACTACGGCGGAAAATCGCCCGGCCTGGTCCGGACGCGCGACTTCATTCATTTCACCGATTCCTCGGCGGAACTCCGATTTGACGACGGCAGCCCGCCTGTTAGTATGCTCACCCTCAGGCGATGAATAGGGGAACAGGGCACTCGTCAGTACTCCTGTATTCACCTGAGATAGTAGTTGACGATATCGAGCATCCTCCGGTTATAATGGCGGGGTCGGCTGAGCGCTTGCATGAAAAGATTGTTCGTGATTTCTCTGGTGTTATTGAACGCCCTTCCGCTTACAGTGATCGGGCAATCTCAGCAGCGCCGGACCTCGGCGGCCAAAAAGAGACTTGCCACTACCCGTAAGACCGTTCCGGCGGTAGATCCCACCATCGGAGATAACATCGACGGCGACGATCTGACCATCCGCCGCGCCGCGGTCAGTGCGTTGGGAGGCTATGCAGGCAGCGTAGTCGTCGTGGATCCGGCCAACGGACGCATTCTCAGCATGGTCAACCAGAAGCTGGCGCT
>Ga0335081_10018852_pt1 | contig 11156 bp, 6 predicted proteins | sample Lox_Sample_35_FD_206713 | JGI IMG/M metagenome (GOLD analysis project Ga0335081, IMG submission 206713) | Soil microbial communities from Loxahatchee National Wildlife Refuge, Florida, United States - Lox_Sample_3.5 | ecosystem: Environmental > Terrestrial > Soil > Wetlands | place: USA: Florida...
AGCCTCGGCGCTGATGGGCCCGTCGGCGCGCTCCGAGAGCCGCTGCGCCAGCTTCGCCGCGGTGTCGTCGTCAAGCCCCGGCAGGCCGTTGAAGACGCCGCCCGGCGACTTGCCGGTGACGATGGCCCATGTCGCGAACGTGACTCGCTCGGCCGCGTCGCGCGGTGGCACGTCGGAGTTCAGCGCCTCCGCGACGGCCTTCTGATTGAGGACCGCGGCGGCCGCCACGAGATCGCCCGGGGCCACGAGATCGGCCGGAGCCGCGAGATCGCCCGGGTTGGGCAGATCGGGGCCGAGCGGGTTCGTCGGCGGCGGCGGGTGGGGGGACGTCTCGCTTGGCTCGGCTTGTGGATCAGGTGCGGGGGCCACCGCCGTGCTGCGCGCCGCACCGCTCAGCAGCGCGGCCTGTTCGGCGGCGATCGCCTCGGCCGTCTTCGTCTGCTGGTATTCGTGCAGCTGCTGGACCTCGTCACGGTGCTCGATTGCGTACTCGATCAGCTTCTCGACGTTGTAGAGGTTTGCGTCACGGACGGCCTGCAGCTGAATCGGCGGCAGGTCGAAGTCATACTCGACGCGGTTCTTGATCCGCACCGCCATCAGGGAGTCGAGGCCGAGCTCGATCAGCGGGACCTCCCACGGCAGGTCCTCGGGCTCGTAGCCCATCGCGGTCGAGACGATCGTCGCCAGCCGCTGGCCCACGGTTTCCCCGGTGTCCGGCGACCACTTCCCGAAACTCGCGCCCAGCGCGACGTTTTGTGTCAGGTTGTCGTGCAGGATGTCCGCGTCCGGCTGTTCCTGCTCGGTTGGTGCCGGAGCCGTCTCCGCGACAGCCGCGACGCTGGTCGCAACGGCGGTCGGCACCGTGGTCGGCCGGCCGCCACGCGCCACGATCGCGTCGTAGACGAGCGTGAACGACTCGTCGATGCGCGCATGCACCTGCACGGAGGCACCGCCTGGGTGCCGCGTCAACGTCGTCACCAGCCGGGCACCCTCGCCCGGCACCGCTCGCTGCTCTGACGCGGTCAACGCCACGTCCGCAAGCACTTGGCCGGCAGCCGCTTTCACCAACGCTGCCAGGTCTGTCTCGCCGCGCGGCTTGAACTCCCACACGTGGCGGCCGTCGGGCATGGCGACGTGCGCGCCGGGCATCACGACCGCCCCGTCGCCGGAGAAATGCGCGTCCAGCCAGTGCTCCCTGCGCCGGAACCGCGTCGGCGGGATGTTCGCAAAGTCCTGCGGGCCCTGCGCCGGGCTGAACAGCGTGCGGATGTCGAGGTCGTGGCCGTGGACGAACAGCTCAGCCATCGCCGCGGTCATCGAGTCGACCTCGTCCTGCTTGCGGGCCAGCGTTCCGATCAGCTGCGCGTCGGGCAGGCCCGCCGCCGCGGTTGTCAGGCCGACCTGCATCAGCGCGACCGGGTTGGGTGCCAGCTCCAGGAACGTGGTGTGCCCGTTGTCGACGGCGTTGCGGACGCCGTGCGTGAAGTAGACGCTGTGCCGCAGCCCCTTCTTCCAGTAGTCGACGTCGTGAATCGGCTCGGCGCCGGGTCGGATGTAGCTGCCCTCTTGAACTGTGGAGAAGTACCCGACGGTCGTCGGCAGCGGCTCGATGCCCTGCAGCTCGGCCGCGAGCTCGCCGAGCAGCGGGTCCATCTGCGATGTGTGGCTGGCGCCCTTGGTCTGAAACTTCCGGGCGAACTTGCCCTCCGACTCGGCCCTGGCGATGATCGCGTCGACCTGCTCGGGCGGCCCGCCGATCACGGTTTGGGTCGCCGCCGCGTACACGCACACCTCGAGGTCCGGGAAGTCGGAGAACACCGTCTTGATTTCGTCGGCGGAGTATTCGACGAGCGCCATCAACCTGATGTACTCGCCGAACAACATCGCCTCGCCCTCACCCATCAGATGTGAGCGGGAGCAGATCGTCCGGGTCGCGTCGGCCAGCGACAGGCCGCCGGCGAAGTATGCCGCGGCGGCCTCGCCCAGCGACTGCCCGATGACCGCGCCCGGCCTCGCGCCGTGATGCTTGAGCAGCTCACCGAGCGCCACCTGGATCCCGAATATCGTGACCTGCGTGGTCTCGATGCCGTAGTCCTGCGAGTCGTCGAGGATCAGCTCCACGATCGAGTAGCCCAGCTCGTCCTGCACCAGCGCGTCGACCTTGTCGATCCACTCGGCGAAGACCTCGTTGCGTAGGTAGAGGCTCTTGGCCATCTTCCGGTGCTGGGCACCGAAGCCGGCCAGCACCCACACCGGGCCGTTGGTCACCGGGCCGTCGGCGCTGAACACGTTCGGCCGCTGTTTGCCCTCGGCGACCGCACGCAGTCCCTTGATCGCCTCGTCGTGATCGTGGGCCAGCACCACCGCCCGTGATCGGCCGTGGTTGCGTCGGGAGAGCGCGCGTCCGATCGACTCCAGCGACGACGCCTGGCCTTCGGGACTCTCCAACCAGTCGGCCAGCCCCGCGGCCGCCGCCTTCTTGCGCGATGTCAGGAACGCCGAAACCGCAAGCGGCACAGCCGCAGCCGCAACGTCGGAGGCCTCCAGCTCCTCGAGCGCGACCTCCTTAAGCCGTTTGGCCTCATCGGTGAGACCCGGCAGCTGATGCTCAGCCTCGGCAGCCGGCAGCTCCCCGCCGTTATCGGGGTACCACCCGCTTGCGGGGGCGAACTCGCCGTACTCGTCGAAGCGCACCCCGCCGACTGGCGGTACCTCCCGCTCACCTGGGAAGGACGCGGCCGCTTCCTCGACCGCCGGGTTCTCCTCAGGGGCGGCTGGCTCCGGATCCTTTTCGATCACGTCGCGTGGCAGCACTTCGCGCAGCACCAGGTGCGCGTTGGCGCCGCCGAACCCGAACCCGGACACACCGGTGATCGCGTAGCCGCTGTAGCGGGGCCAGTCGGTGACGGTGTCGGCTACCTTCAGCCGCACCGCGCCGAAGTCGATGTAGGGATTTGGACCGGCGTAATTTATGGACGGCGGCACCTTGTCGTGCTGCAGCGCCAGCACCATCTTCGCAAGGCTTGCCGCACCGGCGGCCGACTCCAGGTGCCCCACGTTCGACTTCACCGCACCGAGCAGCGCCGGCTTGTCCGCGGCGCGTCCCCTGCCCACGATGCGGCCCAGCGCCTCGGCCTCGATCGGGTCGCCGAGGATGGTGCCGGTGCCGTGCGCCTCGATGTAGTCGACCGTGCGCGGGTCGATGCCGGCGTCCTTGTATGCGCGGCGCAGCACGTCGGCCTGCGCGTCGGGGTTTGGAGCCAGCAGTCCATTGGAGCGGCCGTCGTGGTTGACCGCGCTGCCGGCGATCACGGCCAGGATTTGGTCACCGTCGCGGCGCGCGTCGTCGACACGCTTGAGCACCAGCATGCCGCCGCCTTCGGATCGGGCGTAGCCGTCGGCGTCGGAGCTGAAGGACTTGATCCGGCCGTCGGCGGCCAGCACGCCGCCGACCTCGTCGAAGCCGATCGTGATCATCGGCGTGATGAGCGCATTGACACCGCCGGCGACCACCACGTCGGCCTCACCTGCGCGCAGCGCCTGCACACCCTGGTGCACCGCGACCAGGGAGCTCGAGCACGCGGTGTCCACCGCGACCGACGGCCCACGGAAGTCATAGAAGTACGACACCCGGTTGGCGATGATCGAACTCGCGGTGCCGGTGATCGCGTACGGGTGAGCGACGCTCGGGTCCGACACCGCCAGGAAGCTGTAGTCGTTGTTGGACGCGCCGATGTAGACGCCGACGCTTTGGCCCCGCAAGCTGGACGCCGGGATACGCGCGTGCTCCAGCGCCTCCCACGTCAGCTCCAACGCCATCCGCTGCTGCGGGTCGAGGTTGTCGGCCTCCATCTTCGACAGCGCGAAGAACTCGGAGTCGAAGCCCTTGATGTCCTTGAGGTAGCCGCCGCGGGTGCGCGCCTTCGCGACACGCTCGGCGATCCGGGGCTCCTCGAGGAACTCCGACCAGCGGCCCTCCGGCAGGTCGGTGATCCCGTCGCGGCCCTCCAGCAGCGCCTGCCACGTCTCCTCGGGGGTGTTCATGTCGCCGGGGAACCGCGTCGACAGACCCACCACCGCGATGTCGGCGACATCTCGCTCGCGGGACCAGTCCTCGTCCTCGTCGGTTTCGAGCAACTCGGGCTCGCCCTCGACGATCCGCGTCGCCAGCGACTCGATGGTCGGGTGCTGGAACGCGACGGTGGCGGACAGCGTGACGCCGGTGAGGTCCTCGATGTCGGCGGCCATCGCCACCGCGTCACGCGAGGACAGGCCCAGCTCCACCATCGGGGCGGACTCGTCGATCGAGTCCGGCGCCACCCCGGTGGCGTTGCCCACCCAGTTGCGCAGCCATGCGCGCATCTCGGCGACGGTCATGTCGGGCTGTTCGGTCATGGCTATGAACCAGCAGCGAACGCGCCCACATCGGCGGTGCCGCCGCGCAGGCTGCCGTCGATGTAGGCGGCGCGGCAGGCCCGGCGGCCGATCTTGCCACTCGAGGTGCGCGGGATCGTCCCGGCCGGCATCAGCAGCACGTCGCGGACCGTCACGCCGTGGCGCACCGCGACCGCAGCGCGGATGTCGTCGGCGATCGGCTGCGGGTCGAGCTTGTGCGTGCCCGCGGCGCGTTCACCGACGATCACCAACTGCTCCGATGTGTTGTCCTTGTCGTACTTGAGCCCGGCGTGCGGGTTGTCGAACACCGCCTGCGGCAGCTCGTTGGCCGGCACCGAGAACGCGGCGACGAAGCCGGGCCGCACCGCGCGGGTCGCCTCCTGGGCGCTGTATTCCAAATCGTGCGGATAGTGGTTGCGGCCGTCGATGATCACCAGGTCCTTGACCCGGCCGGTGACGTAGAACTCGCCGTCGAGGTAGGCGCCAAGGTCGCCCGTGCGCATCCACAGCGCGTCGTCGGGCGCGCCTTCGGCGTGTGACGGGTTGGTCCGGGACTTGAGGATGTTCTTGAAGGTGTCCTGGGTTTGTTGTTCTCTGTTCCAGTAGCCGGAGCCGACATTGTTGCCGTGCACCCAGATCTCGCCGACCTGGCCGTCGGGCACTTCGGTGGCGGTGTCGGCGTCGACGATCGCGACCCACTCATCGAAGCCGATCTCGCCGCACGACGCCTGCGGCACCGCCGTCGGCGAGCCCTTCTCGACCGGCACCAGCCTGCCGTTGTTCAGCTCGTCGCGGTCGACGTGGATGATCTTCGGCGGCTTCTCGACGTTGGTCATCGACACGAACAGCGTGGCCTCGGCCAGACCGTAGGACGGCTTGATGACGGTCGGCGACAGGCCGTACGGCGCGAACGCCTCGTAGAACCTCCTCATCGACGACTCCGACACCGGCTCGCTGCCGTTGAGGATCGCGCGCACGTTGGACAGGTCGAGGCCGGGTTCGCCGTCCTTCGGCACGCCGCGCAGCGCGGCGTGCTCGAACGCGAAGTTCGGCGCCACCGAGAACGCCGGACCGCGGTCGTCGCCCTTGACGCCGAGCTCCCGCAGCCAGCGGATCGGTCGGCGCACGAACGCCGCCGGTGTCATGAACGCGATGTGGCGGCCGATGATCGTCGGCAGCATGACCGTGATCAGGCCCATGTCGTGAAAGAAGGGCAGCCAGCTGACGCCGCGCTGACCCTCCTCGCCATGCGGCTCCAAGGCCATCACCACCTGGGCGAGGTTCGTGGCGACGCCGAGGTGGGTGACCTGCACGCCGGCCGGGGTCCGGGTCGACCCGGAGGTGTACTGCAGGTAGGCGATCGTGTCCGCGGTGGGGTTGTCCGGCTGCACCCACGTCTCGGCTACCTCGTCGGGCACCGCATCGACCGCGACGAGCCGCGGACGCTCCTTCGCGGGGCGGTTGCGGAAGAACTTGCGCACGCCCTCTGCCGATGCGGTGGTGGTCAGGATCGTCGACGGCGCGCAGTCGTCGAGCACCGCGTGCAGCCGGCCGACGTGGCCCGGCTCGGCCGGGTCGAACAGCGGCACCGCGATCCGGTCCGCGTAGATCGCGCCGTAGAACGCGGTCAGGTAGTCGAGGTTCTGCGGGCATAGGATCGCCACCCGGTCACCCGGCTCGGTGACCTGCTGCAGACGAGCCGCGATCGCCCGGTTGCGGGCGCTGAACTGCGACCACGTCAGGTCGCGTTCGACCCCGTCCCGCTCCGTGGAGAAGTCGAGGAACCGGTACACCACGTGCCCGCCGCGGGAGCCGGCCCACCGCTCCACATGTCGAACCAGGCTGGCGCCGTATGGGAACCGGAGGTGTCCCGTCTCCTTGTCGAGGAACGGGTTGACGAAGATCGGCACGTCTTTCTCTCCTGTCGAAGCAGACTCGGGCTCGGGGCTGTCCGCTTTTTGTTGCGAAGCCCAAACCTCCAAGATGGTACAGCTCACCGTGACGCGGAATCGGGATGCGCGCTGACCTGCCTATTCGCGATCCAAAACCGCCGCTGCTCTTAGTTTTTTCTTAATGTTAGGCGACGCCGAAGTGCCGGCCAAATTTTGGGTGCCTCACCCGTGCTTCGGGTGCGGCGCGTTGTTGATCAGGTTCTGCGCCCAGTCCCGCGTCCAGACCGTCGCCGGCTGGCCGTCCGAAGACCAGAACTGCGTCGTCGCGTACATCGCGTGCACCGGTTGACCCGCTCCACCGGCCAGAACGTCGAGTGTCTTCGGCAGGTTCGTGATGTTGAACGCCTCCTCGGGCGCGCCGCAGATGAGGTCACCCGGCGCGCAGATTTCGTAGGTGCGGTCGTTCAGGGCGCCGAACCCACCCGGCCGCGGGCCGGTCATCGTCAGGCCCAGCGCCGATAGCATCGGCACCTCGTGCAGCGTGATCTCGGCGCCCTCACCCGGCGGGTTCGGGCCGACATCCTGACCCACCCCGGCCTGGCGACGGCCGTCGGCGATCAGGGTCACACCCAGCACCAGATCGGGGTCAACCGGGCCCCTCCCGTTGCCGATGTCGCCCGCGATGTCACCGGCGATGACCGCGCCTTGCGAGAAACCGACGATCACATAGCTGGTCAGCGGACACTTGGCGATCATGTCCGAGATCGTCTTCTCGGCGGCATGGGTGCCTTCCGAGCGGCTGTCGTTGTAGGACATCTGATTGTCGTTGGACAGCGGGTTGTGGAACTGCGCGGTGTAGGGAACGGTGTAGGTTTCCACGCGACTGCCGTCGAACTGCTCGGTAATGGGCCGAGTCACGTTGAGCAGCAGCGCATTCGGAAACTGCGTCGGGTTCAGCGGGTTGTTCTGGTCCGACGATTCCCAGGTGCCGGGAATCGAGATCACCTGCACGTCGGGGCAGCTCGCGGGCTGTGACTCTGGGCGGGCTTTCTGCGGGCCTGTGGTCGCGGTCGGTGGCTGCGCATTCGGCGGAGTGGGCGCCACCGGCCGGGTGGGTTGCCGGATCATGACGACCAGCACCGTGACCACGAGCGCAACGACGACGGCCACCGCACAGGCCGCGACCGCGCCCAGTATCCGGTGGCGGCGCCTCCGCCGGGTGTTCTTCGCCATGTTCTCCTGTTAGCAGAGTCGTTGTGTTGCGATGCGGATGTAGCTCTTGGTGGCGGCGTCGACCGCCCCCGAACTGCCGTGGGAATTCTGCACGTCGCTGGACACCAGCGGATGCACGAAGTCCCACACATCCTCCGGACTCTGCCCGGCCGCGCGTGCCTGGCAGACGTAGGAGCCGATGCTCAAAGCCATCAAGTCGCTGGACGGGTGCACGCCAGCCGCGACCAGCGCGTTCAGGTAGGCGCGTTGCTGACCGGTCACCGCCAACTTGCTGGATGCCGTGCCCGCCGAGCCGGGCGGGGCCGGAACCGGCGAAACCCCCTTGTCGCCGGCGCGGGCGGGGGTCGTGCTGGTCCGGTCGTTCGGCAGTGCGACACTCGACATCAGCCCGTCGGTGGCGGCGCACCCTGACACCACCATCGCGGCCAATGCGAGCGTCACCGCGGTCGAGCACCGGGTCGCGTGCCTTGCCGTCAGCTGCACACCTCCAAAGTACCGGCTCGACACAGCGACCCTCGCCCGCCGATGTCGCGGTTTGCTAACGCGTCATCAACTACTTGATCGCGGCGACCAGATCCCCGGACATCGCGCCCAGCTGCGGCGCCCACGACGACCAGCCGTTGTCACCGGTGGGCGGGAAATCGAAGTGCCCGTTGTGGCCCCCGACCTCGCGATAGTGCTGGTAGTACTCACGATTGGAACCTTGCGCCTGATCGGGGTAGCCGATCATCGCGGCCGGGTCACTAGCCGCCATGCTGCCAGGGCTGAAAATCCAGAGCCTGGTGTTGTTGTCGGCCACCAGCGCGACGTGAACGTCGGGGTCGTGCCATTTCCACCGGCCCAGCTGTGGCAGACCCCACATGTTGCGGGTGTCCACCCCGCCGAACCGCATCAGGCCCTCGGTGATCGCGCCGTTGAACGTGGTGGACGACGGCGTCAAAAAGCCCGACATCGAACCGGCGTAGCTGAACCGGTCCGGGTGGAAAGTGGCGATCGTCAATGCTCCGGTGCCACCCTGGGCGGCACCGACGATGGCATGCCTGTTGGGCGCCAGGCCCTTGTTTGCGGCCAGCCAATCTGGCAGTTCGCTGGACAAGAACGTCTCCCATTGGCGGCTGCCGTCCTGCTCCCAGTTCGTGTAGAGGCTGTAGGCGCCGCTCGCCGGGGCCACCACGGAGACGCCCTTCCCGGCCAGCGTGTTCATCGCGTTGCCTGCGGTCACCCAGTTGCTCACCGCATCGCCGGCATCGAATGCGTCGAGCAGATAGACCGCGTGCGGGCCGCCGCCCATGAAGGCGACGGGAATGTCACGGCCCATCGCGCCCGAGGGAACCATCAGGTATTCGATGGCCTCGGCCCTGGCGACCAAAGGCGAACCCGCGGGTGCCCAGAATGCCAGCCCCAGCAACGCCACCAGCGCCGCCCGCAGCAGCATCGGCTTCATGCCCACCTTCCCCTCCCACCCCGCTTGGTCTCGTGCCCCGACCGCAACCCAACAGCAACCCGACCGCAACGTAGTGAACCACATCACCGAACTATGCCGCTCACGAACGACCAACGGCGGCGGCCGAAAGGCCGCCGCCGTTGACTGGTTGGCTACGCACCGCCCCTACGTGGTGGGCGTCGCGGTGGTGGGCGTCGCGCCGAGCGTCCGCTGGATGTCGGGTTTCATCTGCTGCAGTTGCTGACCCCAGTAGCCCCAGCTGTGCGTGCCGGAGTCCGGGAAGTTGAACACCCCGTTCCTGCCGCCGTCGGCGATGTAGGTGTCGCGGAACGTGATGTTCGTGCGCTTGGTGAAGCCCTCGAGGAACTTCGCGTTGAACAGGTTGCCCGCGCTCGTGCCGGCGTCCAGGTCGGAAGGGTTGCCGTTACCGCAGTAAAGCCAGATGCGGGTGTTGTTGTTCACCAGCTTCTGCATGTTGACCATCGGGTCGTTGCGCTTCCACGCCGGGTCGCTCGATGGGCCCCACATGTCTTCGGATTTGTAGCCGCCCGCGTTGCCCATGGAAAGGCCCATCAGCGCCGGCCACCAGCCCTCGGAGAGGTTCAAGAAGCCCGACAGCGACGCGGCGTACGGGAACTGCTGCGGGTGGTAGATCGCCAGGATCAGCGAGGCCGAGCCCGCCATGGACAGACCCACCGCGGCGCTGCCGTTCGGCTTGACCTGCTTGTTGGCGGCCAGCCACGCCGGCAGCTCGCTGGTCAAAAACGTTTCCCACTTGTAGGTCAGGCAGCCGTTGCTGCCGCAGGCCGGCTTGTACCAGTCGCTGTAGAAGCTGGACTGTCCGCCGACCGGCATCACGACCGACAAGCCGGACTGGTAGTACCACTCGAACGCCGCGGTGTTGATGTCCCAGCCGTTGAAGTCGTCCTGGGCGCGCAGACCGTCGAGCAGGTACACCGCGGGGGAGTTGGGCCCACCGCTCTGGAATTGAATCTTGATGTCGCGGCCCATCGAAGGCGACGGCACCTGTAGATACTCGACCGGCAGGCCCGGCCGAGAGAATGCCCCCGCAGTCGCCGAGCCGCCTACGACACCGACAACGGCCGGCAGCAGGGCGGCCGCGACAGAAGCGACCGTCAGCCGGCGCACCCATCGGCCGCGCACCTTCTCAACGAACTTCATATATGTGTCCATCCCATCTTTCTGTACGCACCGCACGCGATGCCCCGGTAGTCAACCACACCGAGGTGTGGTCTTCGCGACTCGAGTTTCCCGACCTTCGCGACTCGAGTCCCCCGACAGCGTCTTCGGTTATCTGTTCAACGTGGCGATCAGGTCAGGCTTGAGCGCCGTCAATTGAGCTCCCCTGTAGGGCCACGAGTGGTTGCCGGACGGCGGGAAGCCGAAGGTGGTGTTGTTGCCGCCGGCCTTCGTGTATGCGGCCCGAAAGTCGGCCTGAAAATTCTTGTTGCTCTTGATGGCTGTTTGGTTGCGGCCTGCTTCACCGGGTCGTTGCCTCTCCACGGCGGGCCCGACATGTCGTCGCGCGGGCCCGACATGTCGTCGGGACTGAAGCCGCCCGCATCCTTCATTGCGAGCGGATGACCTGGGTCATCAGCTTTAACCATCAGTGGGTCCAACGATCCGTTCACATGTCCGGCGTTCATTCCAGGGCAGTGCTCGCGGCGAGCGCATACGGCACTCGATTTGGGTATCGCCGCGGCCAAGCCGCGCCGTTACCGAAAACGGGGCCAGCGGTCAGCTAACTCGATGCCGACCGGCTATGGCCCCGTTGCCGGTAAGCCAGTGTAAGGGGTACCACTTGACGGTGGCTCGCTCAACCCGCACCGGATGAGCTCGTACTCGGGCACGCGGTGGATTCGATACCCGGTGTATTCGAATGAATGCAGGATGTTGGAGCCGAACCGCCGCAGACTCAAAGGCTCGCGGATCGAATTGAGCACCGCGTCTGTGCCCGGGCATTTCAACGCCGCCCGGGCCTGCGCGACCCAGTCCGGGTCGAGGTATTCCGGTAGGTATGGGCGGCGCTTCAAGAACGGGCCCTCGGCGACCGCCCAGTCGGGGAAAAGGTCTTTGTCGTGGCCGATGCGACCGTCTTCGATCCGTCCGGTGTGCTGCGCAAGCGGATTTGCCAGTCCGATCTGGTCGATGACCCGCACGTTGAGGCCAAC
>Ga0335081_10018854_pt1 | contig 11155 bp, 8 predicted proteins | sample Lox_Sample_35_FD_206713 | JGI IMG/M metagenome (GOLD analysis project Ga0335081, IMG submission 206713) | Soil microbial communities from Loxahatchee National Wildlife Refuge, Florida, United States - Lox_Sample_3.5 | ecosystem: Environmental > Terrestrial > Soil > Wetlands | place: USA: Florida...
AGCCGGCGAAGATAGGCACGACGATGAGCCCAGCCTTGAAGCAGCCGTACACGATGGAGAGAATCTCCGGGACCATTGGCATGCACATCGCGACCCGATCGCCCGCTTCGAGACCCAGCGTGCACAAGCCGTTAGCGACGCGGTTCGCTTCGGACTGCAGTTCGCGAAACGTGACAGTGCGCGTGTCGCCGTTCTCGTTTTCCCAAATGCAGGCAACGCGGTCCGTGTTCGCCCAGCGGTTCAGGCAGTTGTGCGCGATGTTCAGACGGCCGGGCCGGAACCACTGTGCCCATTCGGGTCCGCGGCTGGAATCGAGGACACGCGTGTACGGCTCAAACCAGTCGACGCGCATTTCGCGCATCAATTCGTCCCAGAAACGCTCGGGTTCTTCGCGGCTGAAACGAAGAAACGCCTCGCGATCCGAGAACCCGAGACGCTGCATGAAGCGCCAGACATTGGTCTGTTCGATAAACTCGCGCGACGGTTCCCAGATCATGGGCGGGAATGCCGGATGGCGGGCCGCTCCGGCTGCCCCACCAGTTTACCGCGGGGCTCGACATACCGGGCGCTACCGGCGAAAGAGCCTTTCCAGGTTGGCCAGGGCTTCTTCCAATGGTTGCGGCTGGTGCAGCACCCCGGCGAACAGATCGCCGCGAGCTGCGAATCGCTCCAGCGCGTTGGTGATGTTGAACTGCGTTGGGTGCAGGCCGCGGCGCACCTCGGACCACTCTAACGGGGTTGCCACCGGCGCGCCAGGGTAGGCGCGCAGCACGTAGGGCGCCGCGATCGTCTTTGACCTGCCGTTCTGCAGGTAGTCGAAGTACACCCTGTCCTTCTGCCGCTTGGACACCGAACGCGGCGTGGTGAACAGATTCGGATCTGCGGCAATCACCAGCCGTGAGATCAGTTCCGCGAAGGTGCGCGTTTCCTCGTAGCTGTAAATCGGCTCGACCGGAATATAGACGTGCATGCCGTCGCCGCCGGTGGTCTTGGGATAACCGTTGAGGCCGATCTTATCGAGAATGCGCTTCACCAGCAGCGCCGCCTCCACGATCTTGTCGAACGGGCAGTCCTGCGGGTCAAGATCGATGAGCACGAAATCGGGATTATCGAGTGACGGCGAGCGGCTCATCCAGGGGTTGTGATCGATGCAGCCCAGGTTCACCAGGTAGAGCAGGCTGGCGCGGTCCTCGGCGAAGACATAGTTGATGTCGTCGATGAGCTCGGTGCGCAGCCAGGGCGCGAAACTCTCCGGCGCGTCCTTCTGAAAGAAATATTGCTGCTTGATGCCGTTGGGGTACCGCTTGAGCGATAGCGGGCGGTCCTTGAGGTGCGGCAGAATCAGGTCGGCCACACCGTCGTAATAATTGAGAACGTCGCGCTTGGTGTAGCCTTCGTCGGGGTAGAAGACTTTCGGTAGATTGGTGAACTTGAGCGTGCGGCCGTCCACCGTGAGCGACGCTTCCTTCACATCGCCAACCAGCGGCGGGCGCACCTCCGCATCCTCGCGCGATACCTGCTGCGCGGCGACATCGTTGCGCAACCCGAGAAACACGGGCGCGCGCAGCCGGTTGTCGGGCGTCCAGTTCGAGTACTTCACCTGGCACACCAGCTCGGGCTTCACCCACGTCATGCCCTTATCCGGCTTGGGCCGTTCGGCAAAGGGGCACTCGTCGGTGACCAGCGGCGTGAGACGCGCGTGAATCGCGGCCAGCAGCTTGCGGTCGAAGCCGGTGCCCACATTGCCCACCCAGCGCAACGCCCCGCCTTCGTAGACGCCCAGCACCAGCGCGCCGAAATAGTCGCGGTCCCCCTGCGGCTCGGTAAGTCCACCGATCACGAATTCCTGCTCGCTGACGATCTTGATCTTGAGCCATTCGCGGCTGCGGCGGGATTCATACGTGCTGGAAGCGTGCTTCGCCACGATGCCTTCCAGGCCGGATTCGTGCGCGGCTGCCAGCAGCTCTTCCCCGGCTTCGGGGAAGGCTTCGGAAATGCGCAGGACTCCGCCCGGAGCCACCACGGCCCGGAGCAGCTCGAGGCGCTTTTCCAGACTGACGTTGCGCAGATCGTAGCCATCCAGGTACAGCAGGTCGAAAGCGAAATACACCACCGGCGTGGAGCGCACCAGGTGCGCGATGGAATTGGGGTCGGAGTTGGCAATGCGCGGCTGGATGAGGTGGAAGCGGGCCACGCCCTTTTCGTCCAGCACGGCGATCTCGCCATCGAGCACGGCCTGTTGTGCGGAAAGCTGGTGATGGATCACGGCCAGCTCCGGATACTGGCGCTCGCAGCGGATGCCGCTGCGCGAAGTGATGCGGATCTCTTCTCTCTCGATGAAAGTGATGGCGCGGATGCCGTCCCACTTGATCTCGAAGAGCCATCCCGCGCCGCGCGGAGGCTTATCCGCGAGTGTCGCGAGCATAGGCTCAATGGCGGCGGGCATCTCGGCCTTGCGTGCCCCTTTGAGCGCGGCGAGATCGAACGCGAGCTTCTTCCTGGCCGGCGCGGCGGATGGCGCCGTGGCGGCCGCTTTGCCTCCGCGCTTGGCGGGCCGGCTGGTGGCCCAGACGCGTTCCGTGTCGCCGGCGGTCGCGCGCATGGTCTTCCGGGCGGGCAGGTTGCGCGCAATCTCTTCCTGTGTCCGGCCGGACAGCACGCTGTAGGCGTGCGCCTCAACGTCCCACCCGCTCACCGCGAACTGGTCGCGCTTCTTGAGGATGAGCCACTCGTTGCCCTTGCCACGGCCCTTCATGTGGACCAGCGCGAAATCGCCGTTCAACTTTTCACCGTGCAGGCGGAACTTCAAATCACCGCGCGCGATCTGCTCGATCCCGGAGGCATCGCCGATCAGCTCGAATGTCCCCCGGTCCCATAGCATCACGCTGCCGGCGCCGTAGTTCCCGGCCGGTATGGTGCCCTCGAAATCGCCGTACTCGATGGGGTGGTCCTCCACGTGAGCCGCGAAATGTTTCAATGATGGATCGAGCGTCGGGCCTTTGGGTACCGCCCACGATTTCAGCACGCCATCGATCTCCAGCCGGAAATCGTAGTGCAACCGCGTGGCGTCGTGCCGCTGCACGCAGAAGTAGTTGCCGGAGAACGCGGGCCGCGCCGAAGAAGGAGCCGGTTCCGGAGTCTTCTCGAACCTCCGTTTCGCGGCATATTCTTCCAGCGGCATAAGTCCCTTTCATCCTAACATTTACATTTGATTGCCCTTTGTAGTACGCTGAAGACCAAAGCAAGAAGAGAGGGTCACGTTTTATGGCATCTAGCGTTTGGAAGGGCCACCTGACTTTTGGGCTGGTCTCGTTCCCCGTCCGCCTGTTCAGCGCCGCGCGCAGCGAAACCATCAGCTTCAACCTGCTGCACAAAGACGATCACTCCCGTATCCGGCAGGTCACCTATTGCCAGGCCGAAGACAAGCCGGTGCAGCGCAGCGAGCTGGTCAAAGGCTACGAGTACGAAAAAGACCGCTACGTGGAGATCGAGGACGAGGACATCAAAAAGGTCGCGCCCAAAACCGCCAAGGTGATGGAGATCCTGGAATTCGTCAAGGCCGACGACGTGGACCCCGTCTACCTCGAGAGCTCCTACTACGTGGCCCCGGATGAAGGCGGCGAGAAGCCGTACGCGCTGCTGTTCCAGGCCCTCCGCGAATCCAAATACTACGCCTTGGCCAAAGTGGCCATGCACAACCGCGAGCACATCATCGTGCTGCGCCCGGGCCAGAAGGGCATCCTGTCGCACACCATGTACTACCAGGACGAGATCCGGCAAGTGGAGGAATTCCGCACCGACACCAGCCTGGTGAAGGACAAGGAACTGGCCATGGCCAAGATGCTGATCTCGTCACTGGAAGCCGAGTTCGAGCCGCAAAAGTACAAGGATGCCTACCGTGAGAACCTGCAGAAGATGATCGAGGCCAAGATCGCCGGCCAGAAAGTGGTGGAGACTCCCGAAACGCACGTGGCGCCGGTCATCGACATCATGGAAGCGCTAAAGAAGAGCCTGGCAGAAAAGCGGAAGCCGGCAACGGTGGCGACCGCGGTCGCCGGGGATGCGCAAGCAGAGGCGGCGGAAGAAGCGGCGCCAAAAAAGCGCGTTCGCAAGAGCAGCGCAGGATAGCGGATCCATGTGGGGCAGCCAATCCTGGCTGCCGGTCGACGTGGCGCAAACTCTCAGCTTGCCGCGTCTGCACTCATGCAGGCGCTTGGAGCTGCGTTATGGTCCAGCCCTCCCAGGTGAGGTCCGGCAGCATGTCCTCCACACTGGCGTCCGTCTCACGGATCGTGTCAGCCCCACAAAGATGGCTGCAAGGCGCATGGGTGTTCCGATCGGACGAGACAACAGGAAAACAGGAGGTGCGGTGGCCCGGCCGGTTATTGGTCGGCCGCGATCCTGAGATCGAAGCCGAGGTAAGCCTTGCGGAGCATGGCTTCCATAAGCCAGGCGTGGAAGATCAGCAACTGGAACGCGGAGGTCCAGAGCCAGCCGAACAGGCCGTCATCGATGTCAGGCCTCTGCAGCAGCACGCCCGCGATTACCGCGGGAATGGCCATGATCAGGCCGGCCCGCCACGAGATCAGCCAGGCAACGGCGAGGCTCTCGCGGTAGGTCAAGGTGCGGCCCACCTCGGCGCCTCCGGCTCGCAGAACCACGACATGGAAGCCGTTGTAGTCCAGTTGAACGGCGCGGCGGACCACCCAAGTGGAGAAAAGGAAGAAAGCCAGGATTCCGAAGACCACATCGATGAACTGGATCTCCTGCTTGGGTAGCGTGGACTGGCTTTCGACCAGCCGGTAGGCCAGATCGAGCGCGATACAAGGCCAGGAGACGGCCCAGGTAAGTTGCAGCCGGACGGCGGGGCTGAGACGCTCGGGGCGGGGATAGACGCACGAAACGGTCTGTGCGGTCGGCTCCATTTGGCCACAGGATACCGCAAGACGCGCGCCCGCGGCGTGGACCGCGCAGCGCCTTCTGAAGAAGGGAGACTTGGGTCCGCCAGCATTGCAAAAAGGCTGAAGCCGTCCGTGTTGATGTGTTACGGCATGGCTCAAGGCCCGTACCCTCATCTCTCCGCGCTCCTCACAGAATTCACTCCACGTTCTCAACCACTTACGCGCACTGAGCCCTTCCTGTCCCAAGTCCATCAGTTACCCTGGGTTTTCAAGAGGAACCGCAGTTCATGTCTCCCTACCGATCCGAAACCAATTCGCGAATCCTACGCCCACCTAAATTGGCTTCGTTTCGCGCGCTGACCAACTCCATCCCTCCTGTCCACTTTCCGACACACAATTGGCTTCGTTCCGCCAACCCACCACTCCACGCCGACCCGCCACCCCCAGTCCCCACCGCCCTAAAATGGGTTCGTTTCGCACCCCGTCCGTCCGCCCCAACCCGCCACCCCCAATCCACACAATCCACTCCTTTTAACCCGAAATTGGTTTCGTTCCTGCACCCCCCTGAAATGGGTTCGTTTGGTAGTTTGACTTGCCTCCGCGCCCCCTGTATCCTGGATCTTCGCGGTAGAGGAGCGGCGGCCATGAGTAGCCGGGCTGGAATTCCGATTGCCCTTCGGAAGCCTGGAGAAAGGGGCCGGCGGTTTCCGCCGAAACCGGTGCGAAAAGTGCAAATTCCGCCGGTTGGGGGGTCTGGCTAATACCGGCCCACTGTCACCCGTCCCCCGCCGGGTGGAGCGCTATCGGGATCGAAAGGCACGCCGTCTTCGCGTATCCTTTTTTCCTAGCTCCCTCCCCCGGCCGCATGCTATGAACGTTTTCGAACTCACGCGCGCGCTGGTCGATATCGAGTCGATCACCAACAACGAGGAACGCGTCGCCGCTTTCCTCTGCGGCTACCTCGCGCCGCTCGTCTCGCGCTATGGCGGCAGCCTCGAGCGCATCGAAGTCGAGCCGCGCCGCTTCAACATCTTCGCGCAGTGGGGCGAGCGGCCCACCGTCACGCTCTCCACCCACATGGATACCGTGCCGCCCTTCATCGCTTCCCGCGAGGATGGCGATCACATCTGGGGGCGCGGCGCTTGCGACACCAAGGGCATCATCGCGTCCATGATCTTCGCCGTGGAATTGCTCCTCGCCGCCGGCCAGCGCGGCATCGGCCTCCTGTTCGTCGTTGGCGAAGAGCGCAACAGCGCCGGCGCCTACCGCATGGCGCGCGAACCCCGCGGCGCTCGCTTCCTCATCAATGGCGAACCTACCGGCAACCGCCTGGCCCTCGGCTCCAAGGGCGCGCTCCGCTACGAAGTCGCCGCCGCCGGCAAAATGGCCCACTCCGCCTACCCTGAGTTGGGCGATTCCGCCATCCACAAGTTGATCGATGCGCTCGCCGATATCCGCCGCATCCCCATGCCCACCGACTCCCTGCTCGGACCCGGCACCCTCAACATCGGTACCCTCTCCGGCGGCCGCGCCCCCAACGTCATCGCCGACGAAGCCCGCGCCGATATCATGATCCGCCTGGTCGGCGATTCCGCTCCCATCAAAGCCGCCCTCGCCCGCGCCGTCAACGGCCGCGCCGAGCTGCGCGAAATCATCGAAATCCCCGCCCTGCGCCTGAACGCCATCGAAGGCATCCCCACCACCGTGGTCGCCTTCACCACCGACATTCCGGCCTACGGCGGCCAGTGGGGCGAGCCCTTTCTCATCGGCCCGGGCTCCATCCACGTCGCGCACACGCTCGAAGAGCGCGTGGCGAAGACCGAGTTACTCGAAGCAGTCGAAATCTATCAAAGAATGGCACGGCACTTATGCAACCGCGCATCGAAGTAGGAGTATTGGGCGCCACCGGCATGGTGGGCCAGAATTTCATCAGGTTCCTGCAGGGCCATCCCTGGTTCGAGCTCAAGTGGCTCGGCGCCAGCGACCGTTCCGCCGGCAAGAAGTACCGGGAAGCCATGCACTGGAATCTCGCCGGCGTCACCCCCGATTCCGTCGCCGGCATCACCGTCGATGAGTGCAAGCCCGGCAACGCCCCGCGCCTGTTGTTCTCCGCCATGGACGCTTCCGTTGCCACCGAGATCGAACGTGCTTTTGCCGCCGCCGGCCACGTCGTCGTCTCCAACTCCCGCAACCATCGCATGGAGCGCGATGTCCCTCTGCTGGTCCCCGAAATCAACCCCGATCATCTCGGCCTCGTCCCCGGCCAGCAGCGAGCCCGCGGATGGAAAGGCCAGATCGTCACCAACCCCAACTGCTCCACTGTCGTCCTCACCATGGGCCTGGCCCCGCTCAAGCCGTTCGGCATCACCAAGATCGTCGCCACCACTCTGCAAGCCATCTCCGGCGCGGGCTATCCCGGCGTGGCTTCCATGGATATCGTCGGCAACGTCGTCCCCTTCATCGGCGGCGAAGAAGAGAAGATGGAGCAGGAAACCCAGAAGATCCTCGGCGAATTCCGCGGCGACCACATCGACCCGCTCCCCGCCAGGATGAGCGCGCACTGCAATCGCGTCCCGGTGGTCGATGGCCACACCGTCACCGTCTCGGTCGAATTTTCCTCGAAACCCTCCGAGCGCGATCTCCGCCACGCCTTCGACCACTTCACCGCTGTCCCGCAGCAGCGCCGGCTTCCCAGTGCTCCGCCGCGCCCCGTCATCTATATGGAGGAAGCCAACCGCCCGCAGCCCCGCAGGGATGCCGAACGCGAGCGCGGCATGGCCGCCTTCGTGGGACGTCTCCGCGCCTGCCCGGTCCTCGATTACAAATTCGTGGCGCTCGGCCACAATACCATCCGTGGCGCCGCCGGCGCCGCCGTCCTCAACGCTGAGCTCATGCACTCCGAAGGGATGCTCGACTGATGATCGTCATGAAGTTTGGCGGCAGCTCCGTCGAGTCGGCCGCCGCCATCGAGCGCGTCGCAAGCATAGTCAAGGCACGCGAGGCTCGTCATCCCGTGGTGGTCGTTTCCGCCATGGGCAAGACCACCAACAAGCTGCTCGCCATCGCCGCCGCGGCCATCGAAGGCCAGCGCGAAGACTACATCCGCCAGATCCACGACCTCCGCGACTACCATTCGCGCGAAGCCCGCCAGGTCGTGCCGCTCCAGGAGCGCGCCGGTTTGGACCGCTTCCTCGATGAGCACTTCCAGGAGCTCACCGAGTTGGTCAAAGGTCTCGCCGTCCTCGGCGAGCTCACCCCGCGCTCCGTCGATGCCATTTCGAGCTACGGCGAGCGGCTCTCCAGTTATATCGTCACCTTGGCCTTCCGCCACTTCGGAATGCGCGCCTCGCACCTCGATGCGCGGACCGTCATCGTCACCGACAAGCGCCATACCCAGGCCGCTCCCGATCTTCCCGAGACCTACCGCCGCCTCGCCGCCACCGTTCCGCCGCTCGCCGAAGCCGGCGTTGTCGTCATGGGCGGCTTCATCGGCGCCACCGCCGCCGGCGTCACCACCACCCTCGGCCGTGGCGGCTCCGATTTCAGCGCCTCCCTCGTCGGCGCGGGCATCGGCGCCGAAGAAATCCAGATCTGGACCGACGTCGATGGCATGCTCACCGCCGATCCCACCATCCTCTCCGGCGGCCACCGCGTCAAAACCATCTCTTTCGCCGAGGCCTCCGAGCTCGCCTACTTCGGCGCGAAAGTCCTCCATCCCGCCACCCTCGTTCCCGCCATCGAGAGGAACATCCCTGTCTTCATCCTCAACTCCCGCCGCCCCGAAGTCACCGGCACCCACATCACAGCTCGCCCCGTGCCGTGCGGCAACGTCGTCAAGTCTATCGCCTGCAAGCGCAAAATCACCCTGGTCAACGTTCAGTCCACGCGCATGCTCATGGCCCACGGCTTCTTGCGTCGCATCTTCGATGTCTTCGACCGCTTCGAAACGCCGGTCGATATGGTCGCCACTTCCGAAGTCAGCGTCTCGCTCACCATCGACAACGCCAAAAACATCGACGCCATCCTCGCAGAGTTGCGCCAATTCTCCGAGGCCTGCGAAGAACATGACCAAGTAATCGTGTGCCTGGTCGGCGATAACATACGGTACACCCCGGGTGTCGCCCGCCGAGTCTTCAACGCCCTCGATGGCATCAACATCCGCATGATCTCCCAGGGCGCGTCGCTGCTGAACATCAGCTTCGTGGTCAAGGAAGCCGACCTCCGAGCCACCGTCGAAGCTTTGCACCAGGAGTTCTTCGCCGACTTGGACCCCGACGTTTTCGAGCGGAGCGAGGTGGTCCATGCCTGAGCAGCGGCGCCTGGCCATCGTTGGCTACGGCAAAATGGGCAAGCTCATCGAGCAGCTCGCCGGCGAATACGGATTCGCCGTCGCCCTCAAGCTCGACGAATTCAACAACGCCAACTTTGAGGGACTGACCGCCGCCAACTTCCATTCCATCGACGTAGCCATCGACTTTTCCATTCCCGCCGCCGTCCAGCGCAACGTGGAAGGCATCGCCGCGCTGGGCGTCAACATCGTCCTCGGCACCACCGGCTGGATGGAACACCTGGACGCCGTCAAGCGCGCGGTCGAATCCAAAGGCATCGGCCTGGTCTGGAGCCCGAACTACTCCATCGGCGTCAATGCCTTTTTCCGCGTGGTCCAGGAGGCCGCGCGATTGCTGGCCTCGCAGCCGCAGTATGGCGCCTGGGCCTGGGAGATCCACCACTCCACCAAGAAAGACGCGCCTTCGGGAACGCTTCACAAGCTGGTGGACGAAATGAAAAAGGCCGGCTACTCGCGCTGGATCGACGTCAGCGCCAACCGCGCCGGTGCGCATCCCGGCACTCACGAGATTGGTTTTGATTCTTCCGCCGACACCATCACTCTGCGCCACACCGCCAGGAGCCGCGAAGGTTTCGCCCGTGGCGCCCTGCACGCAGCCCAATGGATCGCCGGAAAGAAAGGCTTTTACGAATTCGCAGAAATATGGAGCCGCGGTGACTGACAACACTGTCCCAAGACGCCGCTTTTGCGTCGGGTGGACAGTGCTGTCTGTCACCGCCACACAAGTAGCCACAAGCTTTAGCTTGTGCAGCGCTCAGAGCCGCGACCGTAAGGGAGCGGTGGCTGGCCCTAAAGTAAGGAGGAGACCCACATGTTCACCGGTTGTGGCACCGCGCTAGTCACCCCATTCCGCGCCGACCAATCCCTTGACGAACCGACCCTGCGCAAACTGGTCCGCCGCCAGATCGACGCCGGCATCAACTTCCTGGTGCCCTGCGGCACCACCGGCGAAAGCCCTACGCTCACCCGGGCCGAGCACCTCCGCGTGGTCGAGATCACCCTCGAGGAAGCCCGCGGCGAAGTCCCCGTTCTCGCCGGCGCCGGTGGCTACAACACCCGCGAAGTCATCGAACTGGCCCGCGAGATCGAACACATGGGCGCCACCGGCATCCTCTCGGTCACGCCCTACTACAACAAGCCCACCCAGGAAGGCCTCTACCAGCACTACAAGGCCATCGCCTCCGCCATCCGCCTTCCCATAGTCGTCTACAGCGTGCAGGGCCGCACCGGCGTCAACGTCGAACCGGCCACGCTGGCCCGCCTGGCCGAGATCGACAACATCGTCGCCGTGAAGGAAGCCTCCGGCAACATCGCCCAGATGGCCAACGTCCTTCACGCAGTCCCCGACCGCTTCACCGTGCTCTGCGGCGATGACGCCATCACCATCCCGCTCATCGCTCTCGGCGGCCGCGGCATCGTCTCGGTCGTCTCCAACGAAATCCCTGGTGAAATGACCCGCCTCGCGCAATTCTGCCTGCAAGGCGATTTCGAATCCGCCCGCCGCATCCAGGCCCGTTACCTGCCCCTGATGAACGTCAACTTCATCGAGTCCAACCCCATCCCGGTCAAGGCGGCGATGGGCCGCATGGGCCTGCTCGAACCTGTCTACCGCCTGCCTCTGTGCCCGCCCAGCCCCGCCAGCATGGCCAAGATCGAGAAAGTCCTGGAAGCGGTAGGCTTGTTAGGGAAGGTGTCGGTTGCAGGCTGAGATCGAACAGCTCTTCGAAGAGAAGCCCGCATTCTACGAAGACCGGCACTTCCGCCTCTTCGCCGCCTTCAAGGCCGCCCTCAACGACGGCCGCATCCGCGCTGCCGAGCCCTGCCCATCCGCACGTACCGGCTGGCGCGTCAATACCTGGGTCAAGAAAGGCATCCTTCTCGGCTTCCGCATGGGCGGAATCGTGGA
>Ga0335081_10018855_pt1 | contig 11155 bp, 12 predicted proteins | sample Lox_Sample_35_FD_206713 | JGI IMG/M metagenome (GOLD analysis project Ga0335081, IMG submission 206713) | Soil microbial communities from Loxahatchee National Wildlife Refuge, Florida, United States - Lox_Sample_3.5 | ecosystem: Environmental > Terrestrial > Soil > Wetlands | place: USA...
TCGTACGTGCGTCGCGCCTGGCGCAGCGTGGCGACGTGGTCGATGTTGACGCCGAGCTCAATCATGATGGTCGTTGTCCTCCCCGACTTCCGAGTCCTCGATCGCCTGCAGGTCGCGCACTACGCGGCGACTCACCAGCGTGCGCCGCTCGAGGTAATGATCGAGCACCTCGCGCATCAGCCGCTTGGCCTCGGCGGCCGAATCCGGCGCCGCGTAGTCGTCTCTCGCCAGCGCGAGCAGCGTGGCGCCGCGCACCAGGGGATAACGGCGCCCCGGCTCGGCCGCGACCGTCCGCGGCCCGCGGTCGAACGCGTAATAGTACCGCTCGCCCGGATCGATCGGCCGGCCGGTATCGGCTTCGTGTGTGAGCGGCAGCGCGTAGCCCAGTTCGGCGAGAAATCTCAGCTCGAATTGCCTCAGTATCGGCGCCTGCTCCTCGCCCTGGGCGAGCCGGGCGAGCGCCGATTCGTACTCCGCGAACAGGCGTGGATGGGGATCCTCCCGCGGCAGCAGCTTGAGCAGCAGCTCGTTCAGATAGAAGCCGCACAGCAGCGCCGGCCCCGTGACGAGAGGCAATCCGCCGCGCCATTCGGCGCGGATCAGCGTCTTGAGCTCGCCCGTTCCCGACCATGAGAGCGTGAGCGGCTGGAAGGCTTGGAGCACGCCGCGGAGCTCGGAGCGCGTGCGCTTCGCCCCTCGTGCAACCAGCGCTACGCGTCCGTACCCCTCGGAGAGCGTCTCGACGATCGCGCTCGTCTCGCGATAGGGGAACGTGTGGAGGACGAACGCGCGCTGGTCGTCGCGTCGCTCGCGGGACTGCTTCATGCGTAGGCGCCCGACATCAGTACCCCAGGCGGGCCAGCATGCGCTCGTCGTTCGCCCAGTCGGGCTTCACGCGCACCCACACCTCGAGGAAGACCTTGCCGCCGAAAAGCCGCTCCATGTCGCGACGCGCCGCCGAGGCGATCTCCTTCATGCGCACGCCGCCTTCGCCCAGGACGATCGTGCGCTGGCTCGCCTTGTCGACGTATACCGTGGCGTGGATGCGCCGCAGCGCGCCCTCGTGCCGGAAGGTATCGATGGCGACTGCCACGGCGTACGGCACTTCCTCGCCAAGCTGGCGGAAGATCTTCTCGCGCAGGAATTCGGCGGCGAGGAAGCGCTCGTCACGATCGGTGAGCTCGTCGCTCGGGAAACGCGGCGGACCCGCCGGCAGGCGACTCTCGATGGCACCCAGCAGCTCGTCGAGCTGGAGCCGCTTCTCGGCGCCGACCGGTACGATGGCGCCGAAGTCGTGCGCGGCGGCGATCTCGGCGATCACCGGGAGGAGCAGCGACTTGTCGGCGAGGCGATCGATCTTGTTCACGGCCGCGATCGCCGGCACGCTCTCCGGCAGCAGCGCGAACAGCGCGCGATCCTGGCCGGTCGGTCCGCGCGCCTCGAGCACCGCGACGATGACGTCGACGCCGTTGAGGCTCTCGCGAACCGCCCGGTTCATGCGCTCGTTCAGCAGCGAGCGGTGCCGCGTCTGGAAGCCCGGCGTGTCGACGAACACGAACTGCGCGGCATCCGTCGTGAGGATGCCGCGGACGCGACCGCGGGTCGTTTGCGGCCGCCGCGACGTGATCGACACTCTCGCCCCAACGAGAGCGTTGAGCAGCGTCGACTTGCCCACGCTCGGACGGCCGACGATCGCGACCTCGCCGCAGCGGAAAGGCGCCGCCGACGCCTCAGGACGAAGGGCTTTGCGTCGCCCGCTCATACGCGTGCGCGGCGGCGGCCTGCTCGGCCGCGCGGCGGCTCGACCCGGTGCCGTTCTCGGCGATGGCGAGCGCGGGAATCCGGCACATGACCTCGAAGGTCCGCTGGTGCGCCTCGCCGTGCACGCCGACGATGGCGTACTCCGGCACCGCGATGCGGCGCGCCTGCAGCCACTCCTGGAGCCGCGTCTTTGGGTCCTTGGCGAGCGCATCGACATCGGCGCCCGAGATGTCGTCGCGGTAGACCTGCTCGATCGCCGCGTAGGCCGCGGCAAATCCGCTGTCGAGGAAAATGGCGCCGAACACCGCCTCGAGCGCATCGGCGAGGATCGAGGGTCGCTCCGGCCCGCCGCTCCTGAGCTCGCCCTCTCCGAGACGGATCGAAGCTCCGATCCCGAGTGCGCTCGCGTGGCGATGCAGCGTCTCGCGGTTGACCAGCGCCGAGCGCATCCGCGAGAGCTCGCCTTCGGACATCGCGGGAAAGCGCTCGTAGAGAATGAGCGCGATGGCGCAGTTGAGTACCCCGTCGCCGATGAATTCGAGACGCTCGTTGTGTTCGGTGGCGAAGCTCCTGTGGGTGAGTGCCTGGCGCAGGAGCTCGGGCCGGCGAAAGACGTGGCCCAGGGCCGCGTCCGGTGCCGCATCGGACGCCACTATTTTCGCGCCGAGGCCTCGAACTCGAGTAGCAGGCTCACGTTGCCGACAAGGTGCAGCGTGTTGGTCCACGACGCCGAGGCGACCAGCTCGGTGCCTTCCCGGGTGAGGTCGACGTCACTGCCGCGCACCGAATCGATGTAGTCGGCGCTCGCCTTCAAGTCGAAATCCTTGCGGAACTCCCCCAGCGTCACACCGTCGCGCGCGTTCTGCAGCGTCTGCCGAAGCGTCTTCTCGACCGAGAAGTACTCGATATACGACGGCAGCACGCGGAAGCCGATCATCGCGATCGCGAGAACCACGGCCGCGACGAAGAGGAAGCCGATGATCGTGAGGCCGGTCTGCCGGTGGCGCGTGCCCATGATTGTCCCCCGTCAGTGAATGCTGGTGCCGATGCGCTTGAAGGATAGGCTCGCGATGTCGTCCCAGTTGAACCAGATGAGGATCGCCCTGCCCCGGATGTTCTCGTCCGGCACGAAGCCCCAGTAGCGGCTGTCGTCGCTGTTGTCGCGATTGTCGCCCATCATGAAGTAGCTGTCCGCCGGCACCTTGCAACGAAAACCGCGGTCATTGTAAACGCAGTTCTCCCTTCCGGGAAACGAGCGCACGTTCAGCGGATAGACCGGCTGGGCCGCCGGGTTCTCGGCGATGGTATAGCTCCTGCCGTCCCAGCGCTCGGTGAGCTTCTCCGTGGTCACGTAGGTGAGCCCCTCCAGGTAGCCGTAGGTCCCGTCGGCCGTCTGCCGAAGCGGCATCCCGTTCACGGTGAGCTGCTTGTCCTGGTAGACCACCTCGTCGCCGGGAAGCCCGATCACGCGCTTGATGAAGTCCTGCGACGGATTGACCGGATAGCGGAACACGATCACGTCGCCGCGCTGCGGCTCGCCGGTGGGGATGATCTTCTTCTCGATGATCGGCAAGCGTATCCCGTACGCGAACTTGTTGACCAGTATGAAGTCGCCGACTTCGAGGGTCGGCCGCATCGAGGAGCTGGGGATCTTGAACGGCTCGGCGACGAAGGAACGCAGCAGGAACACGATCAGCAGCACCGGGAAGAAGCTCTTCGGGTACTCGATCCACCAGGGCTCCGGCGCCTCCGCCGGCCGGCGCCGCGCGAAGTACAGCCGATCGGCCAGGGCCACGAGGCCGGTGACCACGGTCAGCAGGAACAGGATGAGCGCGAAGTTCATCGGCATGAGGGGCACGCGGAGGCAGGTTGCGGGCGGCGGTTCACTTTTCTCCGACCTGCAGGATCGCGAGGAAGGCTTCCTGCGGGATCTCGACGCTGCCCACCGCCTTCATGCGCTTCTTGCCGGCCTTCTGCTTTTCCAGGAGCTTCCGCTTGCGCGTGACATCGCCGCCGTAGCACTTGGCGAGCACGTTCTTGCGCAGCGCCTTCACTGTCTCGCGGGCGATGATCTGGGCGCCGATCGCCGCCTGGATGGCGACGTCGAACATCTGGCGCGGAATGAGCCTGCGCATCTTGGCGACCACTTCCCGCCCCCGGTACTGGGCGTGCGCCCGATGGACCATCACCGACAGTGCGTCGACCCGCTCGCCGTTGATGAGGATGTCGAGCTTGACCACGTCGGCGGCGCGAAACTCGAGGAACTCGTAGTCGAGCGAGGCGTAACCGCGGGACACCGACTTCAGGCGGTCGAAGAAGTCCATCACCACTTCGGCCAGCGGCAGCTCGTACTTCAGCATCACCTGCCGGCCCACGTACTGCATGTTCCTCTGCACGCCGCGCTTGTCGGTGCACAGCGTCAGGACCGCGCCGACATAGTCCTGCGGCACGAGGATGGTCGTCGCGATGATCGGCTCGCGGATCTCGGCCACGCGCGAGAGGTCCGGGAGCTTCGCTGGATTTTCGATCTCCATCGCCGTGCCGTCGCGCAACAGGACCTCGTAGACGACCGTCGGTGCGGTGGTCACCAGGTCCATCGCGTACTCGCGCTCCAGGCGCTCCTGCACGATGTCCAGGTGCAGCAGACCCAGGAAGCCGCAGCGGAAGCCGAAGCCGAGTGCCTGCGAGACCTCCGGCTCATAGAAGAGCGACGCGTCGTTGAGCTTGAGCTTCTCCAGCGCCTCGCGCAGGGCTTCGTACTGGTTCGCTTCCACCGGATAGAGCCCGGCGAACACCTGCGGCTTCACCTGCTTGAACCCTGGCAGCGGCTTGCCTGCCGGCCGGGCGGCATGGGTGACAGTGTCGCCCACCGCCGCTGCCTTCAGCTCCTTGATCCCGGCGACGACGAAGCCCACGTCGCCGGCGGCGAGCGCCTCCCGGGGGACGGACTTCGGCGTGAACACGCCCACCTGCTCGCAGTTGTAGGCCGCCCCGCTCGCCATGAGCAGGATCCGATCCTTGGTGCGGAGCGTGCCCTGCATGACGCGCACCAGCATCACGACGCCCACGTAGTTGTCGAACCACGAGTCGATCACCAGCGCCTGCAGCGGCGCGTCCGGATTGCCGTGCGGCGGCGGGATGCGCGCGACCACCGCCTCCAGCACATCGTCCACTCCCTCGCCCGTCTTGGCGCTCACCCGCACCGCGTGGCTCGCGTCGATGCCGATGATGTCCTCGATCTCGGCCGCCACGCGCTCAGGGTCGGCGACCGGCAGGTCGATCTTGTTGAGCACCGGGATCACCTCGACGCCCTGCTCGATCGCCGTGTAGCAGTTGGCCACCGTCTGCGCCTCGACCCCCTGCGAGGCGTCGACCACCAGCAGCGCGCCTTCGCAGGCCGCGAGCGAGCGCGAGACCTCGTAGGCGAAGTCGACGTGCCCCGGCGTATCGATGAGATGCAGGCTGTAGGTGCGGCCGTCGCGCGCGGCATAGGACAGCGTGGCGGTCTGCGCCTTGATCGTGATACCGCGCTCGCGCTCGAGCTCCATCGAATCGAGCACCTGCTCGCCCATCTCGCGCTCCGACAATCCCCCGCAGCGCTGGATGAAGCGATCGGCGAGCGTCGATTTGCCGTGATCGATGTGGGCGATGATCGAGAAATTGCGTACGTTCTGCATGAAAACACGAAGGGCACCAGCCGGTGCCCTCTGGATCCTGCCGCCGCGGCGCTCACCCCCCGTCCGCGGCTCGAAACAGACGGCCGCGCGGGCGGCGGCCGACGTGGGAATACTTTGAATCGACGCGGATTTTAGCCGAAATCGCGGTCCTGCGCGATGGCGGCGAGAAACGCGGCGACGGCCGGGCGATCGATCCGGTACCGGCAGAGCTCGCGCGTCCCGGCAAGCAGGACCGGCACCGCATCGCCCCAGCGCGCCTCCAGGGCGGGATCGCTGTCGACGTCGAGCTCCGAGACGGCGACCCCGGCACCGCTCGCGAGCGGGAGCAGCGCGGCGCGCATCTCGTCGCACAGATGACAGTACGCGCGCACGATGAGCGTCAGCGATGCGGGCCGCTCGCTTTTACGGCTCACCGTTGCCGATCTTCACGCTGGAATAGAACTGCGCGTCGCCGCGACGGAGAAGAAATGTCACCGCGGCGCCCTTCTCCAGCTTGGCGATGAGTCCGTTGACCTGATCCGCGTTCCGGGCGTCGATCGTCGTTCCCTTGCTGATCAGCGCCAGGATCACGTCGCCCACCTGGATGTTGCCGCGGGCGCTGCCGGTGATGTCCTCGATGATCACGCCGTTCGTGACGTCGAGCTCCTTCTTCTGATCCTCGGAGAGATCGGAGAGCACCAGCCCCATGCGATTCGGCTTCGCCTTCTCCTTGGCGAGCGGCGGCCCCTTCTTTGCCGCGCGCGGCGCTTCCTCTTCCTTGAGCTCCGCGACCGTGACGTTCACGTCCTTGGTGGCGCCCTTGCGCCAGACCTGCAGCGCGATCTTGGAGCCCGGCCTGATCTGGGTGATGATCCGCGGGAGCTCGGTCGACGTGTTGATGGTCCGTCCGTCGGCCTTGAGGATGATGTCGCCGGACTCGACGCCAGCCTTGTCCGCCGGTCCGCCCTTCTCCACCGAGTTGACCAGTGCGCCCGTGGCCTTGGGAAGCCCGAACGCGTCCGCGGTCTCCTTGGTCACCTCCTGGATCTGTACGCCGATGCGCCCGCGCGTCACCCGCCCTTTTTCCTGGATCTGCTTCACCGCGCCCATCGCGACGTCGATCGGCACCGCGAACGCGAGACCCATGTAGCCGCCGGTGCGGCTGTAGATGATGGAATTGATGCCGACCACTTCGCCTCTGAGGTTGAACAGCGGTCCGCCCGAGTTGCCCGGATTGATCGGCACGTCGGTCTGGATGAATGGAACCAGGTTTTCGTTCGGCAACTCGCGGCCCTTGGCGCTGACGATGCCGGCGGTGATCGTGTTCTCGAATCCGTACGGCTTGCCGATCGCCGCGACCCACTCGCCGACCTTGAGCTTGTCGGGATCGCCGATCGCCACTTTCGGCAGCCCGGTAGCGTCGATCTTGAGCACCGCGACGTCGGTGCGCTTGTCCAGTCCCACGACTTTGGCCTTGAACTCGCGCTTGTCGGTCAGCTTCACCGTGACTTCGCTCGCCTCGTCCACGACGTGCGCGTTGGTGAGCACGTAGCCGTCGGCGGACAGAATGAAGCCGGAGCCTACCGACTGCTGCTCGAGATCGCGCGGCCGCTCGCGGCCGCGCGGCACCTGGCCGAAGCGCCGGAAGAACTCGTAGAACGGATCGTCCTCGGAAAGGTCTGGAAACTGCGAGCGCTTCACCGTCTGCGTGACGTCGATGCTCACCACCGCCGGTCCCTGCTGCTCGTAGAGCTCGGTGAAATCCGGCAGGCTGCGGCCCGACTGGGCCGATGTCGCCGGAGCGAAGCACAGCGCGCCCGCGAGCGCGCCCGCCAACGTCCAGTTGCGAAGGTTCATGCTTTCCCCTGTGTCGCGCCGGAGGCGCTAGCGATGCACGACCGAATAGGCGATCTGCCGTACCGTTGAGCCCGGTGTTTCTCCCAGAACCGTCACCAAGTGATCATCCATCTGGCGGCTGTAGACGTTGATCCCCCCTTGCTGCGAGGGACCGATCGGTTGCGGCGCCTGCGGCATCGCCTCGACGAACACCGACACCGCCACCAGCCCGTCGGAATAGACGATGTGCGCCACCGGTCCGACCTTGCCGCGCAGCGTGCGATAGCCTTCGATCACCTTGGCGAAACCCGGCGGCAGCTCCTTCACCGTCCAGCCGGTCTCCTTCTGCACGACGTCGCCGGGCAGGGATTCGCGCATCTGCCAGTCGGCCGGCGGAGGGGTGTAGGTGGGCCGAACCTGCTCGCGCTCGATCTTGATGCCGATCTGGATATCGTTGAAGGCGAACTGCTCGATGGGCACGTTGTGCTCGTTCAGAAGCTGCGCCTTGAGCAGCAGCCCGGAATGGAGATCCGCCCACATCTTGTGCCCGTAGCGCATGCCGTCCTTGGGCTCGAACAGCACCGCCTGCGTCTCCACTCCGGCGATGCGGGCGACCTCCGCCTTGCGGAAGAAGTAGTACACGGCGAGCGTGTTGAGCTGCTGCGGCAGCAGCGACGGGAACGGGTTGCGATAGGTCCTCGGCTCGACCCGGATGATCTTCGCATCCGGGTAATAGCAGCGCACCTGCTCGTTGTTGCGGATGACTTCGCGCGCCGGGCCATCGAGATTGACGAGCTTCTCGTGCTCGCCGCGCTCGTCGACCATGTGCAGGAGCCGCGAAGTCTCCACCCGCCCCGCGTGGCTGTACACCAGCGTGCCCGCGTAGGTCTGCTCGCGCGCGGCCATCGCCGCGCGCTGAAGCCATTCGACGGCGTCCTCCGCCGCAGCGGTGGCGGCTCCGAGCGCCGCCGCCAGCGCCAGAGCGACGCAGCCCGCCGCTTTCGCGGAGCGTGCGGCCGGCGACGCCCGCGGGCTACTTCGCTGCATCCTCGTCGTCGGCGGCCACCGCCCGAAGGTACGGGCGTACGCCCGCGATCGCGGTCGCCGGCGAGTATTCCTGGTGCGCCAGCAGATACTCGTTGACAACGGGGCGGCGCGCGTCGGCAGGCCGCACCGCGATGGCGTGCTCGGCGGTCGCGACCGCCTCGGGCGGCACCGGCATGGTGGCAAGCGCCACCCAGCCCACTACGCCCACAGCCGCGACGGTAGCCGCGACGGCAAGCGCCACCGCCGTCGGGGCCGGCCGCGGCCGCGGCGGCGCCAGCACCGTCGGCTCCGCCGCGAGCTGCGCGGAAAAACGCTCCGCGAAGCCCGGGATCGGCCGGCACTGCCCGCGCAGCGCGTCGCCGATCGCGTGGTAGCACACCCATGTTTCCAGCGCTGCGGGCGCGCGCAGGCCCAGGCAGACGCGCTCGACGCGATCCGCGCCCAGCTCGCCGTCGACCAGGAGCGAAACTTCTTCCGCCGTTACATCGCTCGACTGCATACCCGACCGTTCGGGGCGGTTCCCGTCCGGAAGAGCCTTCACGTTACCCATCACCATCTCCGGTCCTTATCGGTCCCCAACAGCGGCCGCAGCTCCGCTGCGATCGCTTCGCGCGCCCGGAAGATCCGGGAGCGCACCGTGCCAATCGGACAGTTCATCACGTTGGCAATCTCTTCGTAGCTCAAACCCTCGATCTCGCGCAGCGTGATCGCGGTACGCAGATCGTCGGGCAGCGCGTCCATCGCCTTGTTGACCGTGGTCGCGATTTCTCTGCCCAGCAGCTCGTTCTCCGGCGTGCTCGAGTCTCGCAGCTGCTCCGCGTCCTCGAAGTTCTCCGCCTCCTCGTGGTCGAAACCGGTCGAGGTCGGCGCCCGCCGCCCGATCGCGACCAGGTAGTTCTTGGCGGTGTTGATCGCGATCCGGTACAACCATGTGTAAAACGCACTGTCTCCGCGGAAGCTCGGCAGGGCGCGGTAGGCCTTGATGAACGCTTCCTGCGTCACGTCCTCGACTTCGCCCGCGTCGCGCACCAGCCGCGACAGCAACCTCGCCAGCTTGCGCTGGTACTTCAGAACCAGCAGCTCGAAAGCCCGCTTGTCGCCACGTTGCGCCCGCTCGACGAGCTGCTGATCTACTTCGCGGTCACCCATCCGCGGGCCGCCCCTGATTCGAATGTTGTTGTGACCACACCGTTTCCGGTGGGCCCGGCACCCGCCGGCAGTATAGCCGAGCCGTCCGGGGCGTTCGCGGCGGCCCGCGCCGCGCGATATCTGCTCCTCTGGACCGTCGGCGGGACAGGAAGTTCACTTACGCACAGGGTCTTACAGCATGCACTTCAGGCGCACCGCTCGATCTCGACCATGGGCTCGACGCGACCGGTCGCCATCCCCCGGTGGTTGCGGATTTCCGGCGCTCGCCAAGCCGCCAGCGCCGCGTGCCGCGACTCGTCGAGCAGACCCAGCTGATCGAGTACGGCGACCGTGGCGGGGTGCAGGCCGCGGGCGTTGCCGTCGATGACCTTGATCGCGATGCCCCAGCCGCGGCTTTTCACGCCGATCGCCTGGACGCCCTCGGCGCCAACCTTCGTCACCCAGTCGCCCCCGCCCGCGCGCATCAAAGCCAGATCGTTGCGGCCCTCGCCCGACACCATTTCGGGATGGGCAACCATGGCCCTTACCAGCCTGGCGGCCGCCGCGCCATAGCGCCCCTCCGCCGCGGCCGTCGCGAGCCTCGCGTAGGCGAAGGCGAGGCGATCGAGCGGCACCGCGTAGTTGGGCGCCGAGCAACCATCGATGCCGGCGCGCAGGGCGGTCTCGGGCACGCCGGTCATGTAGGCGACAGCGCCGCGGATCGCCTGCTGCAGCGGATGGCCGAAGTCGAGATACGAGGCGGCGGGAAGGCCGCACAGCCGGCAATAGGCCAGCATGCCGGCATGCTTGCCCGAACAGTTGTGGTGGAGGGCAGTGAAACCAGCGCCCGCCGGAGGAAGCTCTTCGCGCACGGTGTAGTAGAGCGGCGGATGAACCCCGCACTGCAGGTCCTCAATCGAGCACTGCGCGCGCTCCAGCATGGCGGCCACCCCCGCGACATGCCGGGGCTCGCCGGAATGGCTGGCGCACAGTAGCGCTGTGTGGGTCGCGTCGTAGCCGAAGTGCTCGATGCCGCCTTCGGCCACGAGCGGCAGCGCCTGCAAGGGCTTCAGCGCGCTGCGCGTCGCCGTCAGGTATCGCGGATCGCCCGCGGCGCAGACGAGCCGCCCGTCGCGATCGACCACGGCGACGGACCCGTAGTGCACGCTGTCGGTGGCCTGTCCGCGGGTGACTCGCGCGAGCGGAACGTGAGGTAGTGCGGCCGAAGCAACGTTGGACAAAGACGAACGAAGGGCACTAAACGCGTATTTTAGCGCGAATCCGTACCTATCAGAGCTTGCCGGATCTGCTCCAGGGCCGCCGGATCCTCGATGGTCGTGAGGTCGCCCGGGTCACGCCCTTCGGCGAGCGCCTGGATCGACCGGCGCAGCAGCTTGCCGGACCGCGTTTTCGGCAGCGCGCTGACGAAATGCACCGCACCGGGGCGAGCGATCGCGCCGAGCTGCTGATCGACCGTGTCCATCACTTCCCGACGCACCGCCGCCGCTCCGTCGGCGGCCGCGACCCGGGCCGGGTCCTTCACCACCGCGAAGGCGACCGGGATCTGGCCTTTGAGCGGGTCGGCCACGCCGACCACGGCCACCTCGGCGATGCCCGAGTGCGCCTGGACGGCTTCCTCGATCTCGCGCGTGCCCAGCCGATGGCCGGCGACGTTGATCACGTCGTCGGTGCGGCCCAGCACGAAGTAGTAGCCGTCTTGATCGCGC
>Ga0335081_10018856_pt1 | contig 11155 bp, 10 predicted proteins | sample Lox_Sample_35_FD_206713 | JGI IMG/M metagenome (GOLD analysis project Ga0335081, IMG submission 206713) | Soil microbial communities from Loxahatchee National Wildlife Refuge, Florida, United States - Lox_Sample_3.5 | ecosystem: Environmental > Terrestrial > Soil > Wetlands | place: USA...
CGGACAGCTCGGGAACGGGTCCACGGCGGAGAGCCACGTGCCCAGCGCGGTCCAGGGCCTCGCCTTCGGCGTCACCGGCGTGGCCACCGGCGGCTACCACAGCTGCGCCATCGTGGACGGTGGCCTGTGGTGCTGGGGCGACAACGCCTACGGACAGCTCGGGAACGGGTCCACCGCCGAGAGCCTCCTCCCCGTTCCGGTCTCCGGGCTCGCGAGCGGGGTCCAGGCCGTCGCGGCGGGTATGTTTCACACCTGCGCGCTCGTGAACGGGGACGTCTCCTGCTGGGGCTGGAACGGCTACGGCCAGCTCGGGAACGGCTTCGATGTCGTGAGCGCGGTGCCGGTCGCCGTCCCCGGCCTGAGCGGGGTCACCGGCGTCGCCGCGGGCTGGCTCCACACCTGCGCCATCGCCAGTGGCAGCGTCGCCTGCTGGGGAGACAACACCCAGGGCGACCTGGGGAACGGCTCCACCGCCCCGAGCAGCGCACCGGTCGCGGTCGCGAGCCTCACGGGAGTCACAGCCCTGGCGGCCGGCGGCTATCACACCTGCGCGAGCAGCAACGGCGGCGCCTACTGCTGGGGGGACAACGTCTACGGGGAGCTCGGGAACGGCAGCTTCGCTTCGAGCGGCGTCCCAGCGCTCGTCACCGGGCTCACGAACGGCGTCACGCTCGTCGCCGCGGGCGGTTACCACTCCTGCGCGGTCGCGAACGGGGCCGTCCAGTGCTGGGGGGACGGCAACGCGGACCCCGCCTCCGGCCCCTCTACCGGCGTCGAGGCCATCGCCGCCGGCGCGGGGCACGCTTGCGCCATCGTGAATGGAGGCATTTCGTGCTGGGGGGACGGTGCGCACGGCGATCTCGGGAACGGGGCCGCCGCCCAGAGCGGCGTCCCCGTCTCGGTGAGCGGCCTCATGGGCGCCTACGCACTCAGCGCGGGCGGCTCCCACAGCTGCGCCATCGTGAACGGCGGCGTCCTCTGCTGGGGGGACAACGGCTCGGGGCAGCTCGGGGACTCGACGACCGTCGACCGCGCCGTGCCCGCCGCCGTGTCGGGCCTCGCCGGCGCCTGCGCCATCTCCGCCGGCGGCTCCCACAGCTGCGCCATCGTGAACGGCGGCGTCGAGTGTTGGGGCGACAACGGCTACGGGCAGCTCGGAACCGGCATCGCCGGCCCGAGCAGCGTCCCGGTCCAGGTTTCCGGCCTGACGGCCGGGGTCCAGGCCATCGCAGCGGGATCCGGACACACCTGCGCCATCGTGAACGGCGGCGTCCAGTGCTGGGGGGCCAACGACAGTGGCCAGCTCGGGAACAACTCCACGGCCGGGAGCGGCGTGCCCGGGTCGGTCTCGGGCCTCGCCGGGGGAGCGGACGCCATCGTCACCGGCGCGGCCCACAGCTGCGCCGTCGTCGGGGGGAACGTCCTCTGCTGGGGCGACGACACCTCCGGCCAGCTCGGCGACGGGGGCGCCGCCGGCGCGGGCAGCGCCGTGCCGGTGGAGGTCACGGGCCTCCCTGCCGGCGTTCAGGCTCTCGCGGCCGGCGCGAGGCACACCTGCGCGCTCGTGGGCGGAGGCGTGGCGTGCTGGGGCGACAACGGCTCCGGCCAGCTCGGGCCAGGCTCCGTCCGCCAGAGCAGCACGCCGGTGACGGTGCCGGGACTGAGCGGGGTCGAGGCCGTGGTCGCGGGCGCCGACTACACTTGTGCCTTCGTGAACGGCGCCGTCGAATGCTGGGGCGGGAACGGCACCGGGCAGCTCGGGAACGGCTCGGGGACCGGGAGCTCCTCGCCGGTCGAGGTCTTCGGCCTCTGAGCGGAGGCCCCTGGAGCGGACTCGCTTCGAGCGGCGCCCGCTCGGGCGCGCCGCGGGAAGGCGCGGGGCGGCGAAAAAGGAGAGGGAGTCCGACCGGCGGCGAGGCGTGCGTCCTGCCGCTTTACACGGCGCGATCCGGGACGCCTACCTGCGCCGGGCCTTCTTCGCGCCCTTCTTCGCCTTCCCCTTGGCGGGCGAGGCCTTCTTCTTCGCACGGAGCCCCGCCTTGCGGGCCTTCCCGGCCACCTTCTTCGCCTTGCCCCGTACCTGCCTCACTACCTTCTTCGCGCCAGCGCGGGCCTTGGCGGCAAGCTTCTTCGCTCCGCTCCGGAGCTTCTTCCCCTGGACGCGGACCTGCTCGCCGGCGGCGGCGGCCTGCTCCGCCATCGACTTGCCGGCCTTCGTGACCTCCCCGGCGGCCTCCGTGAGAACGGTCTTCACCTCGGCGGCCGCGGTCTTCGCCTCGCCCTCCACCGCCTCCCTGAGCTCCTGCGCCTTCTCCGCCACCTTCTCGAAAATCCCGCCGGCTGGCGGCGGAACGCGCTCCTCGTTGCCCATGGTCCCTCCAGGACTTTAGAAAGGTCGCAACCTCTGCACCCAACGTTTACGCCCATTGTCCGCGGACCCGCAACTGCTCCTTCCGGGCCGCCGCACCGGTGCCCGACGCATCCCACATTGCGAGCCGCCTGCTGGCGCCCTAACGTACCGCCCCATGGCCAAACCGAAGGTCGAGGAGCTCGTAAAGGGCGGCGGTCCGGAGGCTGTCCGCGGCAAGACAGTCGAGGTCCACTACACGGGCTGGCTCACGGATGGGACTCAGTTCGACTCGTCCGTGGGGGGGAGCCCGTTCTCCTTCCGGCTCGGCGCCGGCGAGGTTATCGAGGGCTGGGACCGCGGCGTGGCCGGGATGCGCGTGGGGGGCAAGCGCAAGCTGACGCTGCCTCCCGAGCTCGGGTACGGGTCGGCCGGCGCACCTCCCCAGATCCCCGGCAACGCGACTCTCGTCTTCGAGGTCGAGCTTCTGGCGGTCTACTAGCACCCATTCGGGCCTGTGCGATTCCAGCGCACAGCCCGGAGCCACCGGTCGCGGCTGACGACGGGCCCGGCCCTCCTTTGGCACCCATGCGCCCGACCTGTACCCGCTGCCTCCGCCCGCAGCCGTTCTGCGTGTGCTCCTCCCTCTCTCCGGTGGCGACCCGCACCCGCGTCGTCCTCCTCCAGCATCCGCGAGAGGCGCGCCTTGCCATCTGCAGCGCCTGGCTCACGCGCATCGCGCTAGAGAATGCCGAGATCCACCGAGGCGTCGCCTTCGATTTCGAGGGCCCGCTCGGCGCCCACCTCCGGGCCCCCGCCGCCCTCCTCTTCCCGGGAGAGGGCTCGGTCCCGGCCCGGGCCTTCGCCGGGGACCCGCCGCGGGTCCTCTTCGCCGTCGACGGGACCTGGACCCAGGCGGAGAAGATCCTCCGGCTTAGTCCGGCCCTCGCCTCCCTGCCCCGACTCTCCGTCGACGCCGGGCGCCCCAGCAGCTACGGGGACCTCCGGCGCGAGCCGGGCCCCGTCCACCTCTCCACCCTCGAGGCGGTAGCGCTCGCCCTCGGAGCGCTCGAGGGCCAGCCCGAGCGCTTCGCCCCGATGGTGGAGGCCTTCCAGCGCTCCGTCGCGCTCCAGCTCGAGTGCGCGCGCGGCGAGCGGCGCCGCCCCCGCCACCGGCCGCTCCTAGTGGCCGCGCGCCACGAAGAGCGCCGCCCCGGCGACGCCGGCGAGCCCGAACGCGAGGTAGACGAGCCCGGCCGCCACCGCCCGCCAGCCGAGGAAGAGCGCCGAGTTCGTGCGCACGGCGCGCCGGACGAGGCCGTCCCGAACCCCGAGCCAGGCGGTGAGGAGGCCGGAAGCGAGGAGCACGGCGACGAGGAGCCAGTGGAGCGGGTTCGATCGGTCGAGAAGGGCCTCCACGAGAATGCCTCCGCCGGCGCGCGGCCGGGCCGCAGACCCTAAACGTCCGATCGCGATCCTGAAACAGAGACCGCGGTCCTTGGTGAGTCTTTTCCGTCGGTAGCCCCGACGAGGGATCCCAAGCGGTGCCTGGGGCGCGAATTCCGCAGGCCTATGAAGTCCTCGATGAGCCGTGTTCTTAACGCTGCCTGTGCCCTTGGCGCGATGGTGCTCACGTCGTGTGGTACGACCCAGCCTGTCGGGGTATGGCGCGATGCGAACTACGAGCCCACGCCCGTTCACCGCATCTTCGTCGTCGAGAACACCTCGGATACCGGGGACCCTGTGACCCTGGAGAATGCGGTCGCCCTCGAGATCGCGATTGCTCGGGCGCTTCGCAGCAGAGGCCTCGAGGTCACCACCTCGACCGCCGTGTTCCCCCTTGGTCCGGTCGACGACGAGAAGGTAGGCGCCTTCGTGAAGGACAATCGCGTCGACCTCGTTCTCGCCCTGCGAGGTCACGTCGACGATCCTCTCGATCCCGCACTGCTCACGTATTTCACCGGCGATATCAAGGTGTACACGGCCCAACGGTATCCTCGCGTGCCCATCTGGATCGGGGCCGTCCGCACCTTCACCGCGTACGCGGATACCTACGGACCCGGTAGCGAGGCCCGGGTGCCTCGGCCGGAATCCGTCCTACAAAGGATTGCGGCGCCCATGGCGGCATCGGTCGTACGGAGCCTCGTGAAGGACCAGATCCTCGTCCTGTAGCCAAGCGGAGCGCAGTCTGCGGGTCCTGGGTCCTTCGTCCGGTCGGCGACTCGCGACCTGATTCCCGATTCGCTCTCGGCCGCGTAGAGAAGTAGCCCCCGCAAGAGGCGCGGCCGCAAAGCCCGGTCCGCCGAGGCGCGTTTCACGGGAGGCGCGCGACTCCATGTTGCCTGTCCTCCGCCGCTGCGATAACACCGCCGCATGATCGCAGCCCCGGGGCCGCAGAACTTCCTCACCGACATCGTCGACGCCGACCTCCGCGCCGGCAGGAATGGCGGCCGGGTGGTGACCCGCTTCCCGCCGGAGCCGAACGGCTTCCTCCACATCGGCCACGCGAAGTCCATCCTCCTCAACTACGGCCTGGCGAAGCGCTACGGCGGCCGATTCCACATGCGCTTCGACGACACGAACCCGACCACGGAGGAGACCGAGTACGTCGAGTCCATCGAAAACGACGTGCGCTGGCTCGGCGGCGACTTCGGGGAGGACCTCTACTACGCCTCCGACTACTTCGAGCGCATGTACGAATGCGCCGAGCGGCTCGTCCGGGAGGGAAAGGCCTACGTGGACAGCCAGCCCCAGGAGGCCATCCGGGAGCAGCGGGGGAGCTTCGACCGGCCCGGCGTGCCCGGCCCCTTCCGCGAGCGGGAGGCGGAGGAGAGCCTCGCGCTCTTGCGGCGCATGCGGGCGGGCGAGTTCGAGGACGGCGCAGGCGTGCTCCGCGCCCGGATCGACATGGCGCACCCGAACGTCCTCTTGCGCGACCCGCTCCTCTACCGGATCCGGCACGCGAGCCACCACCGCACCGGGGACCGCTGGTGCATCTACCCCATGTACGACTTCGCCCACCCTCTCGAGGACGCCTTCGAGGGCGTCACCCACTCCATCTGCACCCTGGAGTTCGAGAGCAACCGGGAGCTCTACGACTGGGTGCTCGACCACCTCGGGCCCTGGGACCCGAGGCCCCGCCAGTACGAGTTCGCTCGCCTCGCGCTCGGCTACACGGTCTTGTCGAAGCGGAAGCTCTTGCAGCTCGTGAACGAGAAGCGCGTCTCCGGCTGGGACGACCCCCGCCTGCCCACCATCGCCGGCCTGCGGCGTCGCGGGGTCACCCCCGAGGCGCTCCGGGACTTCGCCGAGCTCATCGGGGTCGCGAAGAACAACAGCCTCGTCGACATCGGGAAGCTCGAATACGCCATCCGCGGAGACCTCGAGGCGAGGAGCCCCCGGGCGCTCGGGGTCCTCGACCCCCTCCCCGTCGAGATCGAGAACTGGCCGGGGGAAAAGGTCGAGGAGCTCGCCGTGCCCTGGTGGCCCGGCGAGCCCGGGCGCGGCGAGCGGCGCGTCCCCTTCGGGCGCCGCCTCCTCATCGAGCGGGAGGACTTCTCCCTCGCCCCGCCCGCGGACTGGCGCCGGCTGGCGCCGGGGCGCGAGGTCCGGCTCGCGGGGGCCTACCTCGTCCGCTGCGAGGAGGCGAGGCTCGGGCCCTCCGGCGAGGTCCTCTCGCTCCGGTGCCGCTACGACCCCGGGTCGCGGGGCGCCGAGGCCGCGGAGCGAAGGCGCGGCGTCGGCACCCTCCACTGGGTGGACGCCGAGCGATCCGTCCCCGCCCGGGTGAGGCTCTACGACCGCCTCTTCACGGTGGAGCAGCCCGACGCCGAGCCTGACTTCCTCGCGGTGCTGAACCCCGAGTCCCTCGTGGAGGCGCCTTCGGCCCGGGTCGAGCCTGCGCTCGCCCGTGCCGAGCCGGGGAGCCGCTACCAGTTCCTGCGCCAGGGCTACTTCTTCGCCGACCCCGAGGATTCGAGGCCCGGCGCCCCGGTCTTCAACCGCACCCTCTCGCTCAAGGACACCTGGGCAGCCCGCACGGCGGAGAGGGCGACCGCCCGCCGCGCCCCGCGGCCCCCCCGCGAGGCCGCCCCCGCTCCCGCCGCACCCCGGAAGTCCCGGAGGGAGGGGCGCGCCGAGGCGCGGGCGTTGGTCCCCGAGCTCGCGGAGCGCTACACCCGCTACCAGTCCGTCCTCGGGCTTCCCGCCGAGCAGGCCGACCTCCTCACCGGCGAGCTCGAGACCGCGGCCTACTTCGACGCCGCCGTGGAAGCCGGGGCGAAGCCTGCGGGTGCGGCCCGGTGGCTCCTGAACGAGCTCGTCGGCCTCGCGGGCTCGCGGGCCCTCGACGCCCTCCCCCTGCCCGGGGCGGCCTTCGGCCGCTTCGCCGCCCTCCTCGACGCGGGGCGGCTCACCCCGGCGGCGGGGAAGACCCTCCTCGCCGACCTCGTCGAGGGGGGCGGCGACCCGGAGCGCCGCATGGCCGAGCTCGGCCTCGAGCGGGTCGAGGACCGCGGCGCGGTGACCCGGGCGGTCGCCCGGGTGCTCGAGTCGAAGGCGGCCGAGGTGGCGCGCTACCGGGCCGGGGAGAAGAAGCTCCTCGGGTTCCTCCTCGGCGCCGCCATGAAGGAGACGGGGGGAGCGGCCGACGCCGCCGAGGTCCGACGGGCCCTCGAGGAGCGGCTCCGCTGAGGGTCGAGGTCGGGGCGCCCGCCGGGCCCCGGCAACCCGGCGGGGGCTTCGCAGGCCGGGTCCGGTCTGGGGTAAGGATGCCTCATGCGCGAAGTCATCCCGCTCCGCCGCAGGCTCCTCGACGTCGGGCTCATCGCCTTCTTCGTCGTGAACCTCACCTTCACCACCTACGTGGTGAGCCTGGAGCAGGTGGCCATCGCCGACCCCTTCCACTTTGCCCCGCCGCCGTGGCCGCCGGAGCGGCTCATCGCCCTCGTCCACTGGTGGGAAAAGTCCTTCGACCCCCTCCTCCTCGCCCGGCCCGCCTGGTACCGGGCCACCATCTGGCTCGACCTCCTCGTCTTCGGCCCGTTCTACGCGGCGGCCATCTACGCCTACGCGAAGGGGCGCGAGTGGATCCGCGTCCCGAGCCTCCTCTGGGCGGCGATGCTCTTCACGAACGTCTTCATCATTCTCTTCGACGAGCTCCTCGGCATCCACCGGACGCCCCACCCGGCGACGGTGGTGGCGGCGAACGCCGCCTGGATGGCGGTCCCGGCCGTCGTCGTCTGGCGCATGTGGCGATCGGAGCACCCCTTCACGGAGGCGCGCGCCGCCGGCCGGGCCGAGGCGGCGTGAGCCGGCTCTGCGAGAGGTACGGCCCCTGGGCCTTCGTGGCCGGGGCCTCCGCCGGGATCGGAGAGGCCTTCGCCCGTCAGCTCGCCTCCCAGGGGTTCCACCTCCTCCTCGTGGCCCGCCGGGCGGACGCCCTCGGGGCCCTGGCGCGGGAGCTCTCCCTGGCGCACGGCGTCGAGGTGCGGTGGGCAGCCGCCGACCTCGCGAGTCCCGACCTCCGCGAGCGGGCCCTGGCCCTCGCCGGCGGGGCGGAGGTGGGGCTCCTCGTCTACAACGCGGCCCACTCGGCCATCGGCCCCTTCGTGGAGCGGCCGATCGAGGAGCAGCTTCGCGTCCTCGACGTGAACTGCCGGGGACCGCTCACCCTCTGCCACCTCTTCGGGCGCGAGATGGCGCGGCGCCGCCGCGGGGGGATCCTCCTCATGGCCTCCCTGGCCGGCTCCCAGGGCGGTCCGCTCGTCGCCTCCTACGCCGCCTCGAAGGCCTTCAACCTGGTGCTCGCCGAGGGGCTCTGGGACGAGCTCGGCCGCCAGGGCGTCGACGTGCTCGCCTGCCGCGCCGGGGCGACCCGGACCCCCGGCTACGCGGCCTCGAGGCCGAAGCGGGAGATGCCTCTCATGGAGGCCGCGAAGGTCGCACGGGAGGCCCTCTCCCGGATGGGCCGGGGTCCGACGATGGTGGCGGGCGGGATGAACAAGGTCGCCGCCTTCCTCTTCGCGAGGCTTCTGCCGCGCCGCACCTCCATCCGCATCATGGGGCAGGCGACCCGCAGGCTCTACGGATAGCGATGTCGAAGGCCTTCAAGAGCGAGGATTCGACGGACCCGGGGACACCGTCGCGCCCTCCGCCGCGGCTTGCGCCGGGCGAGGTCCGCTACGTGACGCCCGAGGGCCAGGCGGAGCTCCGGAGGGCCCTCGCCGACCTCCGCGTCGAGCGGGACAAGGCCTCGCTCTCCCCCGAGCCCCTCGCGCGGGGGCGACTCTCCGACCTCGAGGCCCGGGTGGCGCTCGCCGAGGCCACGCTCGCCTCGCTCACCGTCCTCGGGCCGGAGTCGGCGAGGGAGGGCGAAGTCGCATTCGGGACGTGGGTTACGGTCGAGGACGCGTCCCATGCGCAGGTCACCTGGCGGATCGTGGGCCCGGACGAGGCAGACGCAAAGCGCGGCCGCCTCTCCGCCCTCTCTCCGGTCGGCCGGGCCCTCCTCGGCCGGAGCGTGGGGGAGTCGGTGGAGGTGGAGCGCCCGGGCGGCCCGGTGGAGCTCCGGGTCGTCCGGGTGAAGCGATCCCTGGGATGAGCGAAGGGACCGGCGCTATGGGGCGCCGCCGCGGAGCGCCTCGAGCTCCTGCCATCGGGCGTAGAGGCGGTCCACCTCGGCGGACGCCTCCGCGAGCTCGCCTCGCAGGCGCGGGACCGAGGCCCCGTCCCGCTGGTAGGTCGAGGGGTCGGAGAGCTTCGCCTCGAGGGCCGCCTTCTGCTCCTCCGCTGCCAGGATCGCGGCCTCCATGCCCTCGTACTCCCGCTGCTCCTTGAAGGAGAGCTTCCCAGGACGCCGGGCCCGCGGGGGAGCGGCCAGCGGGGTCTCGGGCGCCCGTGGAGGGAGCCTCGCCTCCTCCGGGGGACCGAGGGCCATGCGGCGCTGCTCGTCGGCTTGGTCCCGGAGCGTCCGGTAGCTCTCGTAGTTCCCGGGATAGCGGGTAACCCGCCCGCCACCCTCGAAGGCGAGGATGGCGGTCGCCACCTTGTCGAGGAAGTAGCGGTCGTGGGTGACGAGGAGCACGCTCCCGCCGAACCCGAGGAGCAGCCTCTCGAGGACGTTGAGGGTGACGAGGTCGAGGTCGTTCGTGGGCTCATCGAGGACGAGGACGTTCGCGCCCTCGAGGAAGAGCCGCGCCAAAAGGAGCCGGTTCCGCTCCCCTCCGGAGAGGGCCGCGACCGGCAGCTTCTGCATGGGCGGCGGGAAGAGGAGGTCGTCGAGGTAGTCGCGAAGCGCGATCCTCCGCCCTGCGATCTCCACGAAGTCCTCGCCGGAGCGCCCCGGTGCGCCTCCTCCGGCGGCCTCGTAGACGGTCTTCGCCGGGTCGAGGCTCGAGCGGTGCTGGTCGAAGTAGGCGACCCGGGTGCGCCGTCCGGAGACGACGCGCCCCGCGTCCGGGGGGAGCTCGCCGAGGAGGACGCGGAGGAGCGTGGTCTTCCCGACACCGTTCGGCCCCACGATCCCGACGCGTTCCCCTGCCTGGAGGATGAAGTCCACACTGGAGAGGATCTCCCGCCCGGCGAGGCTCTTCTCGAGGCCGTGGGCTTCGAGGACCACCTGGGAGAGCCGCGGCGGGGGGGCGACCTCGAACCTCGCCGCCGCCGCCTGGGCCCAGCCTCGCTCCGCCATGAGCTTCCTTGCCCGCTCCACGCGCGCTTTGCTCTTCGTGCGGCGCGCCTCGACGCCCTGGCGGAGCCAGGCCACCTCCGCCGCGATCCAGCGGGAGCGCTTGTGGGCGGCCACGGCGCCCTGCGCCTCCTCCTCGAGCTTCTGCGAGAGGTAGGCCTCGTAGTTCCCGGGGTAGCTCGTCACCCCTCCCCCCGGCGAGATCTCCACGATCCGGTCCACGAGGTCGTCGAGGAAGTAGCGATCGTGGGTGACGAGCACGAGCGCCCCGGACTGCCGATCGAGCTCCTCCTCCAGCCAGTCGACGGTGTCCGCGTCCAGGTGGTTCGTCGGCTCGTCGAGGAGGAGGAGGTCGGGACGGGAGAGGAGCGCCCGGGCGATGGCCACCCTCTTCCGCGTGCCGCCGGAGAGCTCGGCGATGGGGCGCTCCCAGTCCTTCACCCCCAGCCGGTCGAGAAGGCGACGCGCCTCGTGGGCCGTGTCCCACCCGCCGAGGTGCTCCACCCGGTCGGCGAGCGCGGCGAGGTCGGCGAGCATCCGGTCCCTCCGCGGCCCCTCCCCCTCCCCCGGGAGGCGCGCCAAGAGCTCCTCGTGGGCGGCGATGGCCGACTTGAGCGGGGCGCGCGCCACCTCGAGCTCGGAGGCCACCGTCGCCCCGGCGTCGAACTCCGGCTCCTGCGGGAGGTAGGTCACGCTCGCCCCGCGCCGGAGGTGGAACTCGCCCCGGTCCGGCTCCTCGGCCCGCGCCAGGATCCTCATGAGGCTCGACTTCCCCGAGCCGTTCACGCCCACGAGGCCGATGCGCTCGCCCTCCTCGACGGTGAGGGTGAGGCCGTCGAACACGGTGCGGCTCCCGAAGGAGAGCCCGAGGTCTCTCACATGGAGGAGGGTCACGGTTCCGCCGGACCCTACCACCGCGGAGGACCCGCGGGGCGCGGCGCGCGTGAGGGGACGAGAGCCGGCGCCGCTCCGGGGGCCGCCTCTATCGCCCGATGCCCTCGCCGAGCCGGCCCTCCGGCGAGGAGGAGAGCGGGGGCGCGTACCAGTCCGCGCGGCACCGGGGGATCCCCTCGGCCCGGCCCGCCTCGGTCTTGCGGGCGAGGAGGAGCTGGAAGACGCTG